>Ga0193699_10000372_pt1 | contig 20055 bp, 15 predicted proteins | sample L3c2metaG_FD_160095 | JGI IMG/M metagenome (GOLD analysis project Ga0193699, IMG submission 160095) | Soil microbial communities from a riparian zone of the East river system, Colorado, United States - L3c2 | ecosystem: Environmental > Terrestrial > Soil > Riparian zone | place: USA: East...
CGTCGTCCACGTCACGCGCGGAACGCACGGCGATCTCTTCGACGAATCCGCATGGCGAACTCTGACCGAAACTCAATACAGAGTCCTGGCCGCATCGGACCGAACGGGATACAAACTCGACGGCCCACCGGTCGCGAATCCAGCCGGCACTCTCCCGTCTGAGGCGAGCTGCCCCGGCGCAATCCAGATCCCCGGCGACGGCCTTCCAATAGTGTTGATGGCCGACGCGCCAACGGTCGGTGGCTACCCCAAGATTGCGGTCGTCGCCGAGGCCGATCTGCCGATCATCGCCCAACGCTCGCCGGGCGAGACGATCCGGTTCGAATTGATCACTATCGAGCAAAGTCAGCGCGCGCTGAAGCGACGCACATCGGATCTTCATACGATCAACCAGCTCGCGCTCCGCTCGTCGCGATAAACCTCCTGCGTACTTGGTGCGCACTTTTGGATCCGTCGCCGGTCAGTCGGGCGCGGGTATCCTCTCCGTCGGCTAGCTCGCTTACACGCATCGAGCCTCGCGCGCAGAACTCGAGCCGCGCGCAGTTGACGATCTCGGACAGGGAGGCGTCGGGTGTCCTCGTAGGCGCTTTCCAAAGCGAGCGCGAGGAGGAGACCCGCGACCGAGCGGAGCGAGGGAGCGCAGTTAGGGGCTCCGACCAAGCGAGCGTAGCGCCGAAGAGGATACCCGGCGCCGACCAGGCGCGATGGATCAGGAGTCCTAGACAGCGGCGCGGCTTCTGCATATCAAGAGCGGTATCGCCGCTCAATGCGGCTCAACAACTGTCGGGGGCTGTATCCATGGAAAGAAATGACCGCGAAGGTTTCGGGGGCGAGCAGACGAGCTTCGGCCAGATCAATCCCACATTCGAAAGCAGTTCGTCAAACTCCACCGGCAGCGCTGGGAAGTCAGAAAACATCATCAGCGAGCCCGACCGTAGCGTCAAAGACCGCGTGAAGAGCGTCGCCTCCTCCGTGAAGGACAAGGCTTCGGGACTCCCGGCGATGCTTGCGGATGGACTCCAGGCGGGCGCCCAGGCTTTGCGCCAGCGTACCGGGTCCACCGAGGCAGCCGTCGCGGGTTCGTCGGTCGCTGTCGTCAGCGATCCCAACATTGCCGCGGTTACGGACACGCTCGCGAGCGGGATGGAGTCGAGCGCCGAGTGGCTGCGCGATGCAGATCTCGACAAAATCAAGCAAGGCGTCGAGAAGCAGGTGAAGGAGCATCCGGCGCGCTCGCTTCTCGTGGCGCTGGGCGCCGGCTATCTGATCGGCAAAGCGCTCCGGCGCTAGGCAAGAAGATGCCGAGCGCAACCGGGACCAGTCGCGGAGTCGGGCAGCTCCTCCGCGACGTGGCGGAGGACGGAGCGCACTTGGCGCGGCAGGAAGTTCACCTCGCACGCGTCGAGTTCGCTCAGATCGCGCGCGATGCCGGTAAGGGCACCGGCTTCGCAGTCGCTGCTGGAATGTTGGGCGTGCTCACAGCCCAGATGCTCGTATTCGGAATAGTGCTGTTGCTGGGCGATTCAATTTTCCGAGGGCACTACTGGATCGCGGCGTTCGTCCTCACGGCGATATTGGGAGCAGCAGCGTTTTACCTGCTCAAGCGCGGAACCGCTCTCCTATCGCCGACAAAACTGAAGCCCGAGCAAACACTGGCAACGTTACGGAGACACAACCATGGCTGAGACCACGACCGAGGTCCGCGCCGACATCGAGCAGACGAGAGCGCGGATGTCCGGCGCGATCGCCGAGCTGGAACGCAAAGTGGACGTGACCGAAAAAGTCAGGAACCATCCGTGGGCCGCGGTGGGAGTCGCTTTCGGAGCGGGAATCGCGCTCAGTGCATCGCGAGTCGACGTAAGAGCGGCGAAGGTTACCGCCGAAGCCACACGGGATACCGGCAGCAAGCTCGGCACCGCCCTGGACGGCGTAGTCGCGGCATTGATCGCCGGGGTAGCAGCAGCGATTCAATCGCGAATCGATGGAGCAGTAAGCGAGGTCGTGTCGTCGGTGAAGGGCAACAACGGTTCAGCATCACGCCGTTCGGCCGGATCGATGGATAGCTCGCCCCCCGAGCAGACGAGAGCGGATTAGAGATCGGGCGACGGGTAGCATGTAACGGGTAACAGGCAACAGATAACGGGCAACGCGCGGTGTGGTAGCTGGTAGCAGGTAACGGGTAACGCGCAGCTAGTCCTTGCGCTCATGGTTTCCGCATCCTAAATCGATGGTCTCAAACGACGGAGCCATCGATTTGCTATCGCGTAGGATCTGGTACGGCGTAACAATCCTCGCCGCCCCCGCACTGCTGCTGGCAGCATTCGACCACGCGCCAGCTCACCCACAAGCGGTGACGAGACCACCCCAGCCCGGCGCCAAACCGCGCGCACGATTCCGGGTTCCGAGCGAGTCGGAGCTACGCGACAGCACATTCCGTCTCTCGGCGCTAAGGGGTCGCGCACTCCTCCTCGCCACCCGTGACAGCTTGCCACGAAACGTCGGCAATTCGCTGCGCTGCGCGAGCTGTCACCTGAATGGCGGACTCCAGGCATCCGCGATGCCGTGGGTGGGCGTGTATGCGAGATTCCCGCAGTACCGGGCGCGCAGCGGCAAGGTCGATCTCATCGAAGACAGGATCAACGACTGCTTCCGGAGAAGCATGAACGGACGCGCTCTCGATCCAGCAGGACCCGACATGCGCGACATCGTCACCTATTTCGCGTTTCTTTCAACCGGATTGCCGGTAGGCGTAGAGATGGAGGGACAGGGTATCGCGCAGCTGCCCCCGATTCCCGGTGACATTCGTCGAGGTGCGGCAGTATTCACGTCGACGTGCGCGCGCTGTCACGGAGCCGCCGGACTGGGGACGGCAATCGCTCCACCGGTCTGGGGACCGAGATCCTACAACGTCGGCGCTGGAATGGCGCGCATCAACACTGCCGCCTCATTCATTCACGCTCTCATGCCGATCGATCGCGCGCAGCAGCTCACGCCGCAGCAGGCTTTCGACGTCGCTACCTACATCAACACGCGCCCGCGTCCGGATTTCGCGCCGAAGGTCCGCGATTGGCCGCGCGGCGGAAAGCCCGCTGGCTCCGATTATCACGTTCGGCCGGTGCCGTAGCGGTCGATCTCGCGAAGACAACTGTCCGCAGACAGATGTATCCGTGACCTTTTTCAAAACCGAATGAACGCCGCAGGCTTCTCACTCCGGCATCGCTGTTAACATCGGCGCTGACAGCGCGTCTCTCATGAAGAACGGTGCGCGATTGCGCCCACCCGAAAACACTCCTCGCAAGAGGAAGGAGACACGATGTCGAATGCGAAGCTGGCGGCGCTCGCAGCCGCCCTGATACTGGGAGTTAGCTCCACAGCATCCGCGCAGTCCTTGCTCGCGGTGAAGTCACCGCCGGGCATGACGAGAGCAAGCCTCGTCGCGTGGTGCAAGGATCATCCGAACGCACGCGCAGACTGCCGGGAAGTCCGGGGCGACACTCGCGAGATCCGCGCGGACCGCAAGGAAGTCCGGTCCGATCGCAGAGAGGTAAGACAGGACATCAAGGCCGGCGACAAGAAAGAAGCGAAGGCGGACAAGAGAGAGCTCAAGTCCGATCGCAAGGACCTGCGCCAGGATCGCAGGGACAGACGCGGCGATGTGCGCGACATCCGGAAGGACGCCCGCAAGTCGTAGAGTCGAATCCCCACAAAAGGAAAACCCGCCGCTGGATCATCCAGCAGCGGGTTTTTTTTGCAACTGCTAGCGGGCGGGCGTCAGAGCCGGAGGCGTGGTGCCCTTGAGATTGCGTTCGAGATACCCGAAAGTCACCTGCCGGATCAACCGCGCGCTCTGGGCATTGTACGCGGCGCCGTGTCGCCCTGGTGGATAGATGCGAAGCTCCGCGTCCTTTCCGGCGTTCGTCAATGCCGTCAACAGCTGCATCGTATTCTGGGGATGCACGTTGTCATCCATCATCGAGTGGATGAGCAGAAGATTTCCGCGCATCTTGGCAGCTTGCTCGACCGCCGAACTCTCGACGTAGCCCTTTAGATTGTCGCCGAGCAAACTCATGTACCGCTCGGTGTAAATCGTGTCGTAGAGGCGCCAGTCGGTGCCCGGAGAATTGGCGACTCCCACGGGAAACAGCTCCGGGTACATCTCCATCGTGTACACGGTGCTGTATCCGCCATAACTGGTCCCGACGATCGCTACGCGTTTCGGATCGACGTAGGTCTGCTTCGCCAGGTATCGAGCCGTCTCGGCGAAGTCGAGGGCCTCGTATTTCCCGAGCTGCTTGTACACGACCTTCATGAACGCGCTGCCGTAGTTGTTGGTGCCGCGATTGTTGACGCCCACGATGATGTACCCTTGCTGCGCCAGCCATTGGGTCCACCCACTCGACGCGAACGAGTTGTAAACCTGCTGCGATCCGGGACCGCCGTAGATGTCGAAGATCACCGGGTAGCGCTTGCCGGGATCGAATGGGATCGGCTTGACGATGCTGCCGTCGATGCGCGCACCGTCCGACGTCGTGAACGTGAAGACTTCGGCCGGCGAATATGCATGGGTCGCAAGCCAGGTTGTTGTGGCGGCGTTGTTTTCCATCGTGCGCAGCTTCTGGCCGGCGGCGGTCCACATCTCCACCTGCGTTGGCTGCTTCAGCGACGAGTACCTATCGATGAAATACGTCGCGCTCGGCGACATGTTGATCCGGTGGGTGCCTTCAGCCGTCGTGATCCGCCGCTTGCCCGTTCCATCGAAGCGGACGGAGTACAGCTGGCGCTGGAGCGGCGACGCTTCGGTTGATGTGTAGTAGATCGTCTGGCTTCTGGCGTCGCTCCCCTCGATGCGCGTCGCCATCCAGTTTCCACGCGTCACCTGGTTGATCATCTTGCCCGAGTAGTCGTATCGGTACAGGTGTTGATATCCGTCGCGATCTGACAGCCAGAAAAACTCGGTTGAGTTCGTGGGGAACGACATCATGTCGTCGACGCCCGCATAGAAATCGTAGACATCGAGCCAGGTCTTCGATGTCTCCGTCATTACTTCACGGCGGCCGCCAGTTCTGACGTCGAAGAAAAAGAGCTTCATCACGTTCTGCGCGCGGTTGAGCGTGATGACGGCAAGCGTGTCCGCGCGGCTAGTCCAGTAAATGCGCGGAATGTAGAACTCGCCACGATCTCCGGTGTCGAGCCAGGTGTTCTGCCCAGTGGCGGCGTTCACAACTCCGATTCGCACAGTCGCGTTCGAATCGCCGACCTGGGGTATGCGGATCTTGTCCCACACCTGGTGCAGCCCCGAGTAGTCGGAGATCTGAATCTCTGGCTCGGCCGAGTCGTTCAGTTGCCAATACGCGATGTACCGGCTGTCGGGAGACCATTTCCACGCCTGCGCTTCACCGAATTCCTCCTCGTATACCCAGTCGTAATGGCCGTTGTAGACGTGCTCCGAGGCATCCTTTGTAAGCCGTTTTTCCTGCTGGTTCGCGAGGGTGGTCACGTACATGTCGCCGTCGCGCTCGAAGCCGAGCATCGCGCCGTTCGGGGATAGCTCACCCGTGCGGGCTCCCTTTGTCGCGAGCTGCATGCGGCGGTCGGCGAGGGAGTAGACGTAGATGTCTGCAACGCCGGACCGTCGATACAGCTGCTTGAAGTTCGTCGAGAAGACAAGCCGCTTCGAATCCTGTGTCCACTGAAAGCTGTCGTATGCGAACGGCTGGGTGGTGCCCGGAAAGGTGAGCCCGGTCGGTGTGAAGAGGACCGTGTCCCGTCCCGACTGCGGATCGTACGCGCGTATGACCGGGGTACCGCTCGCATCACGATCGGTATATGAGAATCGAGCGCCCCCCTCGATCCAGTTCACGTTTCTCGGACCTTGCCTGCCATTCAGTACCCCTCCTGACTGCAGGGCCTCGTCCATGTTCGCGAAACGTTGCTTCTCCTGAGCGTTGGTGACGAACGGCAGACACAACGCCAGCGCGATGAAATACGATCTGGTGATTCTTTTCATTCTGAATTCAGTTGGAGGGGATGGAGCGGTGGGGCGTCGATCACGCACTGCGCTTGGCGGCAGGATTGGCGCGCTCCTCTTGGCACTGCCGGCAGAATTCCACGCCGCGAAAAGTGCATATGATGCAGATGAAGGTACCACAATTGGTGCACGGGTAGCCTTCGGAGGCGCGCTCCTCGTTCCGGCAGGACCGGCATATCATCGCATCGCGTTCACGCAGAACCTGGCGCATAGTGGCTTCCTTGGCAGTCCGGATATTGGAGGATCGGACGCGGGCGCTCACCTAGGAGACTTCGGCATCCGCCGGAAAAGTCACCCATGGAGCGCTGAATCTATATCAGGGACCGCATTTCACAACGCGCCTGGCGGCCTGCAACCACGTCGATAACCGGTCCGGCCCCGCTTCCTGCCAGCCGTCGGGGACAGGCGCAAGCCGCTTCTTTTCGCCCTCGCTCTCGAAACACAGCCAGCCGTGACTGAATTCGCTCGCGACGGTCACGCTGCGCTGGAATGGAGATCGCCGCCGCTCCGGTGTCTTCCGGCGGTCAAGGTTTCCGGCGTACCCCTCACCGCCCGATGAGCCTGCCCGGCGGTCGGCTCTTCGTCTTTCCGCCGCGGCAGGCGTCACCAGCCACACCTCCCACCGCTTGCCCGTGGAGTCGAGGAACGTCCGATAACTCACGCCGGCTCCTGCGCCGCTTGTTTACGCGCCAAGGTCTGAGCTCATGTTTTCTGCTTTGCAGGCCGGGTGCCAAAAACGGCGTATTTACCGACGAGTTTTTTTCTTCTTTTCAGCTGTTTTCGAGTCGCGAGTTAACCCTGTTCGAGTAACGCCCTCAGTTTCTCGCTGTAAGTGCGACTCGAGGTCAGTGTTGTACCGTCCTGGAGAGTGATCACGTATTCGCCGTGAAAGTAGGGCTGAAGCTTTCGCAGCCTGTCGACGTTGATGATCGCGGAGCGATGAACTCTCACGAACTTCGCCGGATCGAGCCTGGTCTCGAGGGACTTGATGGTGTCACGCACCAGGTGCCGCCGCCCCGCGGCGTGAAGGGCCACGTAGTTCCCCTCAGCGTCGATCCAATCGACGTCCTCAACGCGAACGAAATAGATCTCGCCGTTTGCCCTCACCGGGAATCGTGACACGTGGCCCGGCGCGGCCGTCGTCGACAAGCCGCGGATCAGCTCGCGTATCTCCTCCGAGATTCCGGACTCCTGGCGTGTGGCGAGCCGCTCCTCCACGCGCGCCAGGGTCTTCTCGAACCTGTCCTTGTCGAACGGCTTCAGCAGGTAGTCGAGCGCGCTCACGTCGAAAGCACGCAGAGCGTAATCGTTGAATGCGGTCACGAAGACGATCATGGGGAGCGGCGCCGCATCGGCCGCCTCGAGAATCTGGAAGCCATCGAGACCCGGCATTTGAACATCGAGGAAGAGTAGATCGATGTCGTGCCTTGACAGAGCCTCGGCCGTTTGCACTCCATCGTTGCACTCCGCCACGATCCTGTATCGGTCGCGGCCCTCGAGCATTGCCCTCAGCCGCTCGCGCGCGAGCGGCTCGTCGTCCGCGATGCCAACCTTTACGACGGTCACGCTACACTTGTCGCTGCCGGCAAACGCTGCGTCGACGTATGCAGCGGTACAGCCACGACGACGCGGGTTCCCCGTTCCGGCAGTTTCTCGAGGGAGATCGATTGCGCCGGCCCGTACAATTGCTCCAGCCGCCGGCGGGTAAGGGCCAGTCCCATTCCGTTCTTCTTGCCGCGCTCGACGGAACCGTTGCGGCTGAACCCGTTGTCTGTGATCGAGATCTCGAGTTTGCCATCGATAGTGACAGCGGAGATCTCGATCGTCCCAGGTCCTGCGGTTTTGGCAATCCCGTGATGGAACGCGTTCTCCAGCAGCGGCTGGAGAATGAATTGTGGTACCAGCGCGTCGAGGGCTTCGGGGCGAATCGATTGCTTTACAGTGAGACGATCGCCGAACCGCACCCGCATGATCTCTATGTATTGCTCCACCAGCGCGAGCTCGTCACGCAGGGATATCTCGTTCTGGTCGCGGTGCTGCATGGTGAGGCGCAGGAGATCGCTGAGCCGCGTGAGCATCGTGTCAGCGGCGTCGACATCGCGGTGCATCAAGGTCGAGATCGCGTGCAGAGTGTTGAAGAGAAAGTGGGGGTGGATCTGCGAACGAAGCGCCTCCAGCTGGGCCTCGGACAATCGGGCGCGCAAGTCCGCCGCCGCCACCTCCCGCTCGCGATATCGCCGGTTGAACTCGAAGGCGTGGACTATTCCGATCACCGCCCAGAACGCCATCGACTCGTTAGCGAAGTTGCGCGAAAGCTCATTGCTGATCGTGGAGCCGGTGTTGAGCCCAAGCGCGTGCTCGATCGGAACCAGAACCGAGTACTTGATCACCACGCACACCGACGTCACAGCGAGCGTCAGCGGAAGCATCACGCGCCAGCTTTTTCTGTCGATCGGATAGCGCCGTCCCATCCAGAAGAAGAGCGGCGTGAATAGCGCGCAAGTGTACCAGTCGGCGAAGCGCGCGGTCAGCATGTCCCCCCAAACAATCCGCTGGCCTCGCTGCGATAGATAAACCACGGTCTGGCTGCTCGAGAACGCCGCCAGAAAAGTCCAGACTGCGAACACGAGCAGCACCTGCGCCGCGGTTCTCTTCTGGGAATCGCTCAGTTTCATCGGCGGTCACTCATCGTGATCCATAAGGTATGTCGGGAGCGCGAATAGGCGAGCTACCCGTGACGGGCTGGCCTTAAGGGGGGATGAGCGGGCAACGACGCCACTGTCGCTATCGCCTTGTCACTGCATCCGGCCGCATCGTCACATTCTCTTTGCGCGCCTCGTGGCGAATGCGCATCCTGTTCCCAGGACTTCCACCGGCCCTCTCTCGCCAGGTTGCAATGAAACTCTATTCAGCGGTGATTCTCCTGGCGATAGCCAACAGCGCCTGCGCTCAAGCACCTCGCGCCCAGTCGCCGCGACCGCCGGGGAGCGCGCTTGTCGCCGGCTCGATCGATTCCGCGGAGCTGGCGCGGTTTATCAACCCGTTGATCACGGAGCAGATCGCGAAAGAGAACATCCCGGGCGCGGTCTTCCTGCTGGTGCAGAACGGCAAGGTTCTCTATCAGCGCGGCTACGGCTTTGCCAACGTTGAGCGGCGTCAACCGGTAAATCCCGAAACCACGATCTGGCGCATCGGCTCCATCAGCAAGGTTTTCACCGCCACCGCCGTCGTGCAGCTGGCCGACCGCGGCCGCTTTCGCCTCAGCGACGATGTGAACCGGTATCTCTCCCGGTTCAAGGTTCCAGCGACGTTCCCTCAACCGGTGACATTCGAGCATCTGGTCACCCACACCGCTGGCTTCGACGAGATCCGGCCAGGTACTCGCGCCGAGACGGCGGCCGGACTTCTACCGCTCGGCGATTTTCTCGCCAACAAGCTTGTTCGCCTGCGGCCGCCGGGACGCACGATCAGCTATTCCACCTACGGAATCACACTCGGCGGCTATCTGGTCGAGCAGGTGTCGGGGATGGATTTCGAAACCTATCTCGCACGAAATGTCTGGGGTCCGCTGGGCATGACTCGAACCAACATCGTCGTGCCGGATTCGCTCCGTGCCGACCTCGCCCAGGGATATGAATACGACGCCGGCGCAAACAAGCTCGCGGACTGGGAGTGGTATCACACCACGCCCGCGTCATCGATCAACGCCAGCGCCGCCGACATGGGGCGGTTCATCATCGCGCACCTTCAGGACGGACGATACGGGCAAGCACGCATCCTGAGCGAGAGTGCAGCGCGGGAGATGCATCGCCAACACGTGACCTCCCACCCGAAGCTCGCCGGCTTCGCGTACGGATTCCAGGAGGCGTTTACCAATGGGGAGCGACTGCTCGAGCACGGCGGAAATGTCGAGGGTTTCAGCGCTCAGCTCACACTGATTCCGGCGCGCGGTATTGGATTCTTCGTCGCCAGCCAGCACGAGCCGGCGCGGCTCCGCGATGTCGTTGAGTCGGCGCTGCTCGATCACTACTTCCCCGCGAAGGAAAGCGAGCCCCCTCCGGTTCCTATCGCCGGCTACAAGGAGCGCGCGCCCCATTTCGCCGGGACCTACGAGCTGAATCAATTCTGTCACTCCTGCGGGCCCGACCGACGCGAGTACTTCCGCGTCGAGGTCAAAGCCAACCCCGATGGAACGATCTCGATCACGGGAAATCCTAAGCCGTTGATTGAAGTCGAGCCTCTCTTCTTTCAGCGGACGGACGGCAGAGGAGGCGCCGCTTTTCGTGAGGATGCATCAGGCCGCGTCACACTACTCGCCGGAGACTCCTGGCTCGTGTTCGAGCGCATCAAGTAGAACCCCTCTTCCTTCCGCCTTCCCCCTTCCCCGCTTCCCGAAATGAGACTCCCAGCCGCAACACTCCTCATCGCAGCGATCTCCTTAGCGCCTTTGTCTGCTTCCCCATGTCAGAGTCAAGCCGATTCGGTCGCCATCCGGCAAACCGCTCTCGACTACATCCAGGGCTGGTACACCGGCGATGCGTTGCGCATGGAGCGCGCACTGCACCCCGAGCTCGCGAAGCGAATCGTCCGATCCGACACACTCGGCAACTTCAGGCTTGATCAACAGAGCGCAATGACGCTCGTTCAGGGCACGCGGAATGGCTACGGCAAATCGACACCAGAGGCCGACCGGCACGACGACGTCCGAATTCTCGACATCTATCGCAATGCAGCCTCAGCGCGGATCGACGCCTCTGATTGGGTTGACTACTTACAGCTGGCCAAATGGCGCGGGCGATGGGTGATAGTGAACGTGCTTTGGGAGCTCAAGCCGAAGCGGTGAGACCCCGTTGAAGCCGATCGCGCTCACTTCAACTCGATCTTTCCGATTCGATTGGTGCCGCTCAACGCGAGCCAGATGCGGCTTCGCGTGCTGTCGACGGCCATGTTCCGAACAATCGACCCCGGAGTGGGAATCTTGATCGTCTCCATCTTCTGGGTCTTTCGATCGAACGCGACGATTGATCCCGGGCGAGCCTCGTTGTAAAAGATTCGCCCATCGGGCGCGATCGCGATGCCGTATGGGGCGGAGCGTTCACCGCCGGGCGACAAAAATTCCTTGAACGCGCCGTTCTTCGGATTGTAGGAGCCGAGGTAACCACGCGCGTAGTCCGAGTACCACACCATTCCGGTTTCGTCGACGGCGAGGCGGCGTGGGCGCGCGCCTGCAGCGGGCAGATTGACCTCCGTGAGAGCTCCGCTCTCCCCATCAATTCTGCCCAACTTGTTGGTTCCGAACAGCGCCACCCAAATCGAGCCGTCCGGCGCGTTGACCAACCCATACGGGAGGGCTCCGCTCGTCGGCACCGTCCACACTTTGACCGCTCGCGTGCGCGGATCGAGCCGCCCGTAGGTGTTGCCCCGCTGAACCGTGAACCAGATCATCCCGTTGTGAACCAGCGGCGTGTGCGGATCTTTGGCGTCGGCAGGCAGTGCAAACTCCTCAATGCGCCCGGTGGCCGGATCGAGACGTCCGAGCTTGCTCGTCGCCTGAGCCGTGTACCAAACGCCCCCGTCCGGGGCCACGACGATCCCGTGCGGTCCGGAAGACGGCGTCGGCGTCGCGTAGTCGGTGATTTTTCCCGTAGCCGGATCCAGCCGGCCGATAAAGCTGTTCGCCTGGTCGGTGTACCAGACCATTCCGTCCTTTCCAACGGCCGGATCGTGCGGAAATGCCTTGTCACGGGGGATCTGGAATTCGACGACGGCGAGCGGCGAGGCAGCGGCGGCGATGCACGCGAGAACGGAAACCGCCGTGAGCAGCTTGGGAGTATAGTGCGTAAGCATTTCGATCCTCGAGCTGTACGTTTCACGAATTGATGCACGCACGCGCGCCTTTCCGCCAGCAGCGAACAGGGTTGTAGAAGCATCTCGGGCCGGATAACTTCCGAGACTCTCCTGGAGAGATGGCCGAGAGGCTGAAGGCACCGGTTTGCTAAACCGGCATACGTGGAAACGCGTATCGAGGGTTCGAATCCCTCTCTCTCCGCTCGGCGGGTCCGCGCATCCAGTGTGGGCCCGCTTTTCATTCTGGACTCGCTGATGACAAACGGCACCAAACCGCGGCTTCGGTTCGCACCTTCCCCGACTGGATACCTCCACGTCGGAGGAGCGCGAACCGCGCTCTTCAACTGGCTCTACGCGCGCAAGTTCGGCGGCGAGTTCCTGCTCCGCATCGAGGACACCGACAAGGCCCGCAGCACCGACGAGAGCACGCGCGCGATCTTCGACGGACTGGAATGGCTCGGGCTCCTCTGGGACAATGGAGTCGTTTACCAGGGAGCCAACCTGCCCCGCCATCAGGCCGATGCGCTCAGGCTCCTCGAGAACGGCAACGCCTACCGCTGTTTCTGCACTCCGGCGGAGCTCGACGAACGGCGTCGCCAGGCGGCCACCGGCAAGGAAGCGTTCAAGTACGATCGCCGTTGCGACCGGTTGACCCCCGAGGAAGTCGAGAGACGAGTCGCCGCGGGAGATCCGTATGTGGTCCGCTTTCGCGTTCCTGAAGGAACGACGGAATGGGTCGACATGGTCCACGAACGGATTGCGTTTCCGAACAAGGACATCGAGGACTTTGTAATACTGCGCTCGGACGGAACGCCGATCTACAATCTCGCCGTGGTCTCCGACGACATCGCGATGGGAATTACTGTCGTGATGCGTGGAGACGACCACATCTCCAATACGCCGAAGCAGATCCAACTTTATCGCGCGCTCGGCGCTCCGCTTCCGACGTTCGCGCACCTTCCGATGATTCACGGAATGGATGGGAAGAAACTGAGCAAGCGACACGGAGCAACCGCAGTCGGAGACTACCAGTATCAGGGACTGGTTCCCGGCGCGATGCTCAACTTCCTCGCGCTCCTCGGCTGGTCACCTGGAGGAGACCGTGAGATCATGACAGTACCCGAGATGATCGAGCTGTTCAGCGTCGACGGCTTGCAGAAAAAGGCGGCGATCTTCGATCCGAAGAAGCTGGAGTGGATGAACGGCCAGCATCTGTCGATGATCCCGCTCGAGGACCTCGAGCCGCGTGTGACGCCGGCGATCGTGGCGGCTCATCTCGCCACCGAAGAAGAACTCGTGGCGCGACGCGATTGGTACCTCCGGCTTCTTGATTTGCTGCGAGTTCGCTCGCGCACGATCGACGACATCGTTCGGCAGGCCCAGCCGTATTTTTTGGAGGACATCGAGTACGACCCGTTGGCGGTTGCCAAGAACTGGAAGGACCCGGCGGAGTCCAGGGAGCTGTTACAATCGAGCCGGGATGTCCTCGCGAACGTGCAGGAGTGGAAAACCGAACCGCTCGAAGCCGCCCTCCGCTCTCTGGCCGAGTCCCGCGGAATATCGGCGGGAAAGGTGTTTCAGCCCCTCAGGGTGGCCTTAACTGGTCTAACGGTCAGTCCCGGCATTTTCGAAATGCTGATTCAGATGGGACGCGAGCTCTCGCTAAAGCGGATCGACAAAGCCATTTCGGTTCTTCGGGGTTAATGGAATAGGCCGTTCCGAAAACTGTTGACCAGGTACGGTTTCGAACACAAATTATCCGTTGACGCGGTATTCCGACCCCGCGAGTTTCGCCACGCCACTTCCTCAGGACACTCACATGGCCGAGCAATTAACAAAGCTCGAAAGCTCGGTGTACCACTACCTTCTCGACTTCACCGCCGAGAACACGTACCAGCCGAGCATTCGCGACATCGGCAAGCAGTTCAAGATCAAGTCGACCAAGACGGTCTCCGACCTGCTGCAGTCGCTGGCAAAAAAAGGATATATCGAGAGAGACCCCGCCAGATCGCGCGGCGTCAACCTCCTTGGCTTCGGCGCAGCGCTTCGTACGCAGCCCGTGCCGTTTTACGGAAAGATTCACGCGGGTGAGCCCGCGCTCCTTCCCGAGCACCGTCAGGGCTTCATCACGATCGACCGGCGCTTCGTGCCTTCGGATGAAGTGTTCTTCCTCAAGGTGAAAGGCGACAGCATGGTTGGCCGCTGCATCAACGACGGCGACTACGTGATGATCAATCCCAAGGAAGAGGCAAAGGATCAGAGCATCGTTGCGGCGCGCATCGGCGAGGAAGCGACGGTCAAGACCTACACCCGGCGCGGTGGCTCGGTCGTGCTCGAGGCGGCGAATCCGGCGGAGCGCGACATCACGATCACGCCGGGCATGGACTTTGGCGTTCTCGGCGTGTTGTGCGGAGTCTTCCGCCCCGGATTCGACGCGAACTCGGGCGGCAACTCGCAGCACTAGTTAAACGCGCAAATAGAATCGAAACGAACGGCCGGCCTCACAGGCCGGCCTTTTTTTCTGGTGGTACCTTTAGGCGGAAACGCGAAGCTTCCCCCGACTCATTCAGAGGTTACAGCGATGTCCGCAGCGAACACCGACCCCAGAGGCTCAGAATCGCTCACGCTCAAGCAGCTGACTCCAGTGCTGATCGTCGATGCAGTCGAGCCGTGCATCAAGTTCTGGACGGACAGGCTCGGCTTCCAGGTCACGAATCAGGTCCCGGATGCCGATGGGAAGCTGATTTTTGCGAGTGTGCAGCGAGGGCCGATCGAAGTCATGTACCAGACGCGCGCCAGCGTGATCAGCGAGCAGCCCGGAACCGCAGGAGACCTGATGGGACACTCCGTCGCATTGTTCATAACGGTCGACGATCTCGACAAGGTCGAGAAGTCGCTGGCGGGCGCGCCAGTTGTTAAGCCCCGGCACCAGACGTTCTACGGCAGTACGGAGATGTACGTTCGCGAACCCGGAGGAAATACTGTCGGGTTCGCGCAATTCTCCTAACCTGGAAATTCAACAGAGTTTAGAAGTTGAGCCAGTACGACGCCTTGATCAGGAACGTATTGTCGGGTCGGGCAGCGAACAGATTCTTGAAATCCCGCGACGGAACGAACGTCCCCGCATTTCTGTCGTCCTGCTCGCGCCCCTGGGTCCAAACGAGGAAGATCGTCGAGCCGGGTCTGTACTCCCAGCGTGCTACGGCGCTCGCGTGCAGCTCCTTGATGTTGAAGGCGGCGTCGTCGGTCGCGAGCGGAAAGGGACGATAGCGGGCATCGTAGCTCGCGGCGCGCGGCGACGCGAGCTCGCGCACTTTGAAATACCGGCCGGTCGTCAGAAAGGGCTCCGCGTACAGCTGCAGCGACAGCGCGGTCGTCGCCGTGTAATTGAGACGACTCGTGAAGCTGAGTAGCTCCTGATCGAGATGCGCGAACACGTAGTGCGTCGTGTCGCTGCCAATCGCTCCGAGGTTGGCGAACCACTGGGTGTCGTTTCGATTTCGCTGGTACCGGGTGCCGAGCTCCCAGCTCAGATTGCTTCGGGCGCGCACCGTGACGTACGGCCGCACCCGCCACAGTGTGGACTTGCCGTAGTCGCCGACGGTGTAGATCGCGGCGAGCGTCGGTACGACCATGCGCCGCGGATCCCACCCAACATTTATCAGCATGTTCGCATCGGGTGATGCGCGCACAGCCGGACCACCTCGGGCGCAGCGGTCACAGTACGCTGTCATGACATTGTCGGCCCACGTGTCAGCCGAGAACGTCATGCGGTTGTTGAACTCGGCGAAGACGTAGAGCTCCGTCCAGTTCGTCACCGGGAGCCCGTTCGCTGTGAACTGGTTGTACTGGTAGGCCTCGACGGAGGCGTTTCGCCAGAAGGCGTGGGGCTCGTTGCTCTGGATGCTCGCGTGGAGCAGGCCGCTCTGCTGGTCCGCCTGCGCGAGAAATCCAACGTCGTTCGTTTCGAACCCCGGCGACAGGCGCTCGTACGCGGTTCCATAGGTGAAGGTGCCGGCAACCTTGTCGGCCTTGAGCTGGATGCTCGTTCCGGAAAGAGACGTCCGGGTTGGATCGTAGGGCAAGCCCGCGTCCGGGCGGTGATAGTAGTGAACCGCGCTCCGCTGCGTCCGATCGATCGCTTCGGCAGTTCCGCGCACCATGCTCGTCGCGAAGGCTCCGGAAAGACTGTACCGCCCCTTGGCAAAACGATGGCGGGCATCGACACCGGCCGTGAGCGCCTCACGACGCAATCTGACCGCGGCTGCGTCGTCGAGTTGACGGTTGACGAGCGTGACTATGGTTCCGATTCCCGACTCGCCCTTTCTGAAATCCTGTGACGCGCGAAAGACCCCGTATTCCGTTTGCGGCTCTATCATCGTCGGGCCAACTGCCTGACGGCCGGTGAGCGCGAAGAGAGTGCCCACCGATGTACCGCTCGCAAGTCGACCGGTGAGCTTGCCGGCACCAAGAATCGGCGTCCTCGCTGGAATGTCGGCAGTGGGATCGCTGACGAGCCCGGCCAGCTGCGGAGCACGACCGATGCGGCGCGAGTAGAACATCCGCGATGCATCGCCGTTGAAGCCAAAGATGCCGGTGCCCTCGAGGAAGAATGGCCGCTGTTCGGCTAGAAACGTTTCGAACGCGGTGAGATTGAGCTGCGCCGGATCCGCTTCGACCTGGCCAAAGTCGGGATTTACGGTGGCGTCGAGAGTGAGATTCGACGTGATGCCGTATTTGAGATCACCGCCGATCGTCTGCTTCTGCGCACGACCAAACCCATTGGGCTGGGGTACGCCGACGTTCTTTGCAACGACGTAGGGCGCAACCTCCAGTCGGTGCGGAGAGCCGAGACCGCGGAGACCACTGAGCTCCCCGAATTGCGACGAGATGCCACGGACTGACCGGCGGAGGAGCGGCCAGCTGTCCCGCTCACTGGTCCGTGCAACATCGCGGAGAATCATGAGGCCGAAGGTGTGCTCCGCCGCGCTGGGGTAGCGAATCTGGCTGAGCGGGATTCGGAATTCCGCGGTCCACCCGAGTGAGTCGATTCTGGTCGCAACATCCCATACCGCGTCCCAGGTGATGTCCTCGCGCGAGTCATCGTAAGTGTAGTAATCACGCTTAACTCCGGCCGGATTCACCGCAAACTCATACCCTGTTCTGCGGTCGTGGTACGAGTCGATCATGATCTTCACCTGCTCGCTCTGCGTCTTCACGTCCCGGCGCGACAGGAGAGACACGATGCTGTCCGGGTGCGGGTCGAACATGCGGGTGAAGATGTAGAGGTTATCGCTGTCGTATCCCACCTTCGCTTCCGTCTGAAAGAGCGGATCGCCGTCTTCCTTCGGATCGAAGACGCGGAAGCCGGTAATGGCCGTTGCGGTTTTCCAGATCGGGTCATCGTCGCGACCGTCGATGACGGGCGGCCGATCCGCTAGGGCAGCGATCGCTTGTGATTGGGCTCCGCTACCCGTAACGGGCGTGACGCTCGACTGCGCCTGGATTGATTGCGCGTATCCAACTGGAGCAGCCGCGAGAACCGACGCGCAGGCGACTGCTAGTTTTCCAGCACTTATGAGTAGTCTGCTAGATGTGATTGACAACATTAGCGCCTCGCTGCCGACGCCAGGACGTTCGCCCGGTCGCCTTCCGATGGAAGCGCCATCGCTGCCCTGGTGAAGGCGTCCCGCACTATCGAAGTGGACAACAAATTGTGCGTCGTCAGGCTGATCAGAACGTTGGCGCGATCACCACTCGAGGCCATGGTCGTGGTGCGCTCGATCACCGCCAACGTTGCGCGCTCTGTCCCTGGTTGCAGCAATCGCTGCGACGCGAGAGAGATCAGTACGTTCATGGCGTCACCACTCGACGCGAGGCCCTTGCTCGTCTCGATGACTAGCATGGTCGTCGCAGCCGACGCGTGGCCGTACGGCATCGCCGAGATCAGAACGTTGGCCATGTCGCCACTCGACTGAAGAGTCGACGTGGTCCTGAAGAACGCGTTTCGCAGCGCGTCGTTCCCCGGCGTGAGGTACTCGGACGCCGTGCTGATGAGGAAGTTTGCCTTGTCTCCGCTCGAAGGAAGTGTTTCCGCCGCCTTAGCGAGCAGGAGCAGCATCTCGGGATCAGCATTCGGCGCCAGGACCAGCAGCGTGTTGGTCTTGTCACCGCTCGACTGGATCCGTGAGAGCGCGCCGGCAACCGCTTGTCGCGTCTGCGGGCTCCGCATCGAGCTTCGTGGCAGTTGCTGCAGCACCGAGCTCAGATCGCCCGAGCTTCCACCGAGATCCTGCCCTACTTGTTCGGTCACTCTTTCGACGTCACCCGCATTCATCGGCGCCTTCAGTAGCTCCTCGTAGTGAGCGCGCTTTGCGCTGGTACTGCGAATCTTGCTGATGTCCTGAAGAACGGCGGGCACGCCTCCCTGTGCGCGTAGGCGCGCGACGCGGTCTGGAACGTTGATCGCGGCCTCGCGCAGAATCTCCGGCAGCAGGCGCGAGAGCCAGGCGACCATGGTCTCGTCGAACGGAACGGCACGGCCATTTGCACTTGCGGCGTAGCTCAAGGATCCATCACCAACCGGAGTGACGGAGACGGCGCGATCGAAGGCGTCGGTACGCTCGCGAAATCTTGCAAACCCACCAGGCGATAATTGGGCAATGCGCGTCTCATCGGGCGAGAACTTCGCGGCTCCGACAACCGCGGCTTCGGCGCAGCGGCTCCCGCGCGTCACCACGTAGTTGAGAATGTTGTTGTCGCTGTCGATGTGGGAGCTTATGTGCGTCGAGTTGCTCCCCGTGCTCGAAAAGGAATCACACGACCACGCCGACTGCGCCACGTCCTTGCTCGCACCGGCCCTGGTGGCAGCTGAGACCGGTGAAGCAGGAGACGTCGCGGACGTCGCCGAGGTCGCTGAAATCGGTGGACCGACCATACTGACGGTACTTGGCGTACTGGCGGTACTCGGCGCGCTGGGAGCGCTCGCGGCAATCGGCTGCTGGAACGGGCGCAACGCCGCGAGCGGCAGCGTGAGGAGTGCAACTATGACTGCAGTCATGAGGGTGCCTCTTCTGGTTAGTGTGTGTCTGTCCAAACGCGGATCGAGAATCGCGAGCATCCGTCCCTCGAACTCGGATCGGCGTGCCATTGCTAACGCGGCGAAAGCCGGAGCCGCACGGTCGTGGCTGGGCATGCCGATCGACCGTACCATCTCGAGAAGCTCGCCGGCGTAGAGTGAAGGTGCTGTTCCGTCGCGGAGCACGTAGTCGTCGCACGCGTGCTCGCGCTCCACTCGCATCTGATGCGCGGCCAGCCATACCAGCGGATCGAACCAGAACACGGCGACCGAGATTTGCGCGAGGAGCTGGGTGAGCGCATCGAAGCGTTTTACGTGCGCCATCTCGTGCACGAGGACGAAACGGCGGCGCTCTTCCGACCAGGTGTCGGCGTCCTGCGGCAAGAGCACGGCAGGATAGACAATTCCCCAAGTGACCGGCACAGCGAGCCTTTCACCGCGAAGAAGAATGAGCGGACGCGTAACGCCAAGCCGGTTGGCGAGGCGTTGAGTGAGCGAGAGCCAGACCCCATCCTCGACGCGCGATCCATCGCGAGCCAATTGTCCCACCCGCCAGGTTCCAAACGCGAGCCGCAGCAGCACCAGCAACACGCCAACCACCCAGATCGCAGCGACGATCGGAATTATCGGCGGACCCGCGGTGGCACTCGGTGTAACGGATTCTGAAACTGGCGCGACGCTGGAGCTCTTGCCGTCTGGGGGAGGCGCACCGGCCGGCTTGGCCGCGTCAGATGCGTTCGGGGTCCCCGTCCCCGCTGGCGCCGCAGAAATCGCCGACTTGCCTGCTTCACCTGTTGGAGTCGGCACATTTGCCGACGAAGTTGGAGTGACCGGTGCAGCAGCCTCGGCCTGCATCCACGACGCGGCGGGAAGGAAAGGCATCTGCCACGCCGGCAACAGCAGCACGAGCGCCGGAATCGCGAGATGTCCAACCACGGCCGCTGTCCACGCGGCATGACGCGACGCGGCCGAACGATTTTTGAGCAGGTAGGCCGCAACCGCGGCGATGAGAACGAGAATCGCGCCCTTGAGCGCGGCATCGATCAGAATCGGCAGTGCGCCCTGGATCGATGAGTGGGTGGCGAGAAATTGGATAACATCT
>Ga0193699_10000373_pt1 | contig 20053 bp, 18 predicted proteins | sample L3c2metaG_FD_160095 | JGI IMG/M metagenome (GOLD analysis project Ga0193699, IMG submission 160095) | Soil microbial communities from a riparian zone of the East river system, Colorado, United States - L3c2 | ecosystem: Environmental > Terrestrial > Soil > Riparian zone | place: USA: East...
TGGTCAACATTGTTTGCGGTGCGGGCGAGACGGGCGCCGCGGTGATCGGGCATCCAATCCCAGCAAAGGTCGCCTTCACCGGCTCGACCGAAGTCGGGAAGATGATCATGCGTCAGCTCGCAGGCACCGACAAAAAGCTGACGCTCGAGCTCGGGGGAAAGGCCGCCAACATCGTCTTCGATGACTCTCCCGTCGATCAGGCAGTCGAAGGAGTCGTCAACGGAATCTTCTTCAATCAGGGTCACGTCTGCTGCGCGGGGAGCCGGCTTTTGGTGCAGGAGTCGATCGCCGATCTGTTCGTCGCGAAGCTCAGGAACCGCATCGACGTGCTGCGTGTCGGAAATCCGCTCGACAAGAACACGGATGTCGGCGCGATCAACTCGAAGGCGCAGCTCGACCGGATCAGTGAGCTGGTCGATTCCGGGGTTACGGCCGGCGCCGAGATGTACCAGTCCGCCGTGTGTCAGCTGCCGACGAAGGGCTATTACTTCAAGCCGACCGTGTTCACCGGCGTCACCCAGAGCCATCGCATTGCGAAGGAAGAAATCTTCGGACCGGTGCTGAGCGTTCTGACGTTCCGTACGCTCGAGGAAGCAGTCGAGAAGGCGAACAACACCATGTACGGGCTCTCGGCCGGAGTCTGGACCGACAAGGGCTCCCGCATTCTCAAGATGAGCACACTGCTGAAGGCGGGCGTCGTGTGGGCGAACACGTTCAACAAGTTCGATCCGTCGTCGCCATTCGGCGGCTACAAGGAATCCGGTTTCGGGCGCGAAGGCGGCCGACAGGGACTCATGGATTACGGGAAGATCGTTTAGATGCCGCGCATCCCCGTAACCAAGACGCCAAAAGTCTACGTCGGCGGCCAATTCATTCGCTCCGAAAGCGGACGGGTTTTTCCTGTGAGGGAAGCTGGAAGCAGGAAGCGGGAAGCTGGAAGCGGGAAGCACGAAGGCAGCCTGCTCGGCAACATCCCACAGTGCACTCGCAAGGATCTCCGCAACGCAGTAGAGGCTGCGGCGAAGGCTGGACCAGATTGGTCCCAGCGCACTCCGTACAATCGCGGCCAGATCATCTACCGGCTTGGCGAGATGCTCGAGTCGAGAAGCGCCGAGATGGCGGAGTCGCTCGTGATCTCGGGAGCGGCGACCAAGGCCGCTGCCACGAAGGAAGTCACCGCCGCAGTCGATCGTCTCATCTACTACGCCGGCTGGTCCGACAAGTACGAGCAGGTCCTCGGCAACACGAACCCTGTCGCGGGGCCGTTCTTCAACTTTACGGTGGCGGAGCCGATGGGAATCGTCGGCATCATCGCCGACGATGCGTCACCGTTGCTCGGACTTCTGAGCCAGATCGCGCCGGTGATCGTATCGGGGAATGTTTGCGTCTGCCTCGCATCGCAGGAGTATCCGTACCCCGCGATAATGCTCGGCGAGCTGCTCGCGGTTTCCGATCTACCGGGCGGCGTGGTGAACATTCTCACCGGCTTCAGAAGGGAGCTGGTTCCTACTTTCGCGACCCACACCCACATTCGTGGCGTGAGCGCGGTCGTCAATCAGGAAGAGAAGAAACAGCTCCAGCTGGGCGCGGCCGAGAGCATCAAGCGCGTGCGCGCGCGGAAGCGAGACGACGAGATTGACTGGACTGGTGAGAAGGCGCAAAGCGTGTACGAGATCCGCGACTTCGTCGAGTTCAAGACGACCTGGCATCCGATCGGGGCGTAGCAGCGGCTGCCACGACCGGCAGCGCAATCAAAAATGATGAACGCGATCGAGATGCGCGGCCTGCGCAAGGTCTACAAAGGCACCGGCAAGACCAAGCCGGGCGGCACTTCCACCGCGCGCTTCGCTCCGCCCGGCGCGATAGTGCCGTCCGCGAGTGATGTCGTAGCGCTCGAGTCGCTCGACCTCGACATCCGCGCCGGTGAGTTCTTCGGACTGCTCGGTCCCAACGGTGCGGGCAAGACTACGGCGATAGGAATCCTAACCACTCGCGTTCTTCCCACGGCGGGGAAGGCCACTGTCGCCGGCGCGGATGTCGTGACGGATTCGGTGCGCGTGCGGCAGACCATCGGTGTCGTTCCGCAGCGCCCGAACGCGGACCTCAGTCTCAACGTGATGGAGAATCTGCAGTTCCACGCTGCGTATTTTGGGATTCCGACCGATGTCGCGACAAAACGCGCCTACGAGCTGCTCGAGCGAATGGGTCTCGCCGACAAGGCGGACGCGAAGATGGGGGCAATGTCGGGCGGGCAGCAACAGCGACTCATGATCGTGCGCGCCTTGATGCACGAGCCCGATATCATGTTCCTCGACGAGCCGACAGTTGGCCTCGATCCACAAGCTCGCCTCGATCTTTGGGATATCCTGCGCGACCTGCACAATCGCGGACGCACGATCGTGATGACGACGCATTACATGGATGAAGCGGACCGGCTGTGCGACCGCTTGGCGATCATCGATCGCGGCAAGCTCCTCGCGCTCGACGCTCCGAGCGCGCTGAAGGCAAGAGCGCCAGGTGGGACGCTGATCGAGCTGGTGCTGGATGGCGACGCGATGCCGGCGGCGGAGATCGCCGAGACTCTGGACGGGGTCAGTCACGTGGAAGCGAACGACGGATTGCTGCGGGTGCACAGCCGTCGCGGCGGCGAGGTCCTGCCGGCTCTGATCGAAGCGGCGGAAACGGCGGGACGGACGGTGAAGGACATCCATCTGCTGCAGCCGAGTCTCGAAACGCTGTTCGTGTCGTTGACCGGAAGGAAGCTCGGATGACCGCCTCCGCGATCGCCACGCCCCGAGTGGGAGTGCGAGCCTCCGCGATATTCGCGGCGCTCCTGCGCCGCGACCTCCGCGTCGCCAGGCGCGAGCTGCCGTTTTTTCTGCTGCGCACGACGATGCAGCCGCTGATGTTCGTCATCGTGTTCGGTTACCTGATGCCGAAGATGGGATTCATGGGGCGGAGCTACACCACCGCGCTCCTGCCAGGAGTGCTGGCGATCAGTCTGGCGTTGTCGAGCATCCAGTCGGTGGCGCTACCGATGGTGCAGGACTTCGGGTGGACGAAGGAGATCGAGGATCGTCTGCTGGCTCCGGTTCCAATCTGGCTCGTGGCGGCGGAGAAGATCGTCTCCGGCGTGCTGCAGGGAATCGTGTCGGCGTTGTTCGTGCTGCCGGTCGCGCGCCTGATCATGGGTCCGATTCCCAACCTCACCTTTGGGCACTTCGGCGATGTGCTGCTCATCACCGTGCTCGGTGCCGCCGCTTTTTCCGCGGCCGGACTTTATCTCGGCACCGCAATCCAGCCGCAGCAGATCGGGCTCATGTTCGGAGTGATCGTGGCGCCGATGATTTTCTTCGGCTGCGCGTACTATCCGTGGCAGGGGTTGAGTGCCGTGCCAGTGATGAAATACGCGGTGCTGATCAACCCGCTGGTCTACGTTGCTGAGGGAATGAGGGCGTCTCTTACTCCAGCAGCGCCGCACATGTCACTAGGCGTCGTGATACTCGCGCTCATTCTGATTACTGCGCTCTTCTGGACGCTCGGCATGAGATCGTTCATGAAGCGAGCGGTCGGCTAGCTCCAAGGGCGGGCGCTCGGGCGGTTCGACGGATGCGGATGGGGTTTGGTCGACTACCTCCATGCGTGGCGCGCGGGGCAGTGAGAGGGTAAACGTCGAACCCTTGCCGACTGCACTCTCGACGCTGACACCTCCACCCATTGCCTGCGCCAAATCCTGGCTGATCGCCAGGCCAAGTCCCACTCCCTGCACCGGCTGATTGAGGCGACGGTCGACCTGAACGAATGCGTCGAATATTCTGTCGAGTTTTTCGGCGGGAATGCCGGGTCCCGTATCCGCGACCCGAATCTCAATGCACTTGCCAGCCGCTTCAGCCGAGAGAGTGATGGTGCCGCCGGACTCGGTGAACTTCACCGCGTTGCTCAGCAGGTTGAGAATGATCTGCTGCATCTTCTCGGGATCGGCGAGCACGGACGCCGATTTGTCGACGCCTTTGTAGGAGTAGTGCAGGCCCTTCTTCAGGATCTGCGGAGCGATCATCGATTCGGTGTCGCGTAGCGTCTCGTCGACGGGGACAGCCGTCAAGCGATACTCCGTCTGACCCGCATCGACCTTGGCGAAATTGAGGACGTCGTTGATCAGCGTCAGGAGGTGCTGATTGCTGCGTCGAACTCGCGCGACGTCCTGAGCTTGCTCGGCGTTCAGGGGACCATGAACACCCATGGCCAACAACTCGGCGTATCCGCCGATCGCGTTCAGCGGAGTGCGCAGCTCGTGGCTCATGCTGGCGAGAAACTCCGATTTCGCCTGACTCGCCGCCCGCGCTTCTTCCTCCGCCTTCTTACGCTCTTCGATGTCGACGGCGATGCCGAGCCACGCGTCGACCTTTCCCGAGTTATCACGACCCGACCGGCCTCTCGCCAGAAACCAGCAATACTCGCCGTCCTTTCCACGGAGTCGGAATTCGACCTCGTAATCCTTCCCTTCGCGCAAAGATTCCTGCAAACCGCCGACGACGCTGTCGCGGTCCTCGGGATGAATGGCCTTGGTCCACTCGTGCCCGAGCGTCTTGCTTTCGGAGAGCCCGGTGTACTCGTACCAGTAGGGATTGCAGTAGGTGATGCATCCATCAGGTCGTCCGAACCAGACGACCTGCGGAGAAAGAGCGAGCAGATTCTCGAACCTGCTCCTTGTTGTGATCGTCCACCGCTCGAACTGCATGGCGACCAGGCCGACGACAAGCAGGAAGATGGTGGTGATGCCCACCACCAATCCAAGTTGATAGGTCCCGAGCACGAGATCATCAGGCGGCACCCAGCTAAGCGGACCACTCGTGAAATTCGCGGCTGCCATCCCGGTGTAGTGCATCGCGGCGACCGTAAGGCCCATGAGCAGCGAAGCACCGGCTTTCTTGAGACGAGCTCCAGATTCGGAACCGGCTCTCACCAGACTTCGCGTCAGAGCGAGGGCCGCAAAGGATCCGATGATCGCGACACCGACCGACACGTCGACGATGAGTGGATCGTAGATCACACGCCCACTCATTCGCATGCCGGCCATGCCGATGTAGTGCATTCCCGCGATCGCGGCTCCCACAAAGACACTGGCGAGCACCAGTAGCCACGAGTTGAGGTTCGGGCGATTGAAGATCAGGAACGCGATTGTGGAACCGACTATCGCCGCGATGGCTGAAGCGAAGATCAGTGGTGCGTCGTACCAGATGAGAATCGGGAGCTGCATCGCCAGCATGCCGACGAAGTGCATGGTCCAGATGCCGAGGCCAAAGGCGAGCGCGCCGGCGAAAATCCAAAGAACTCGGCGGCGGGTCCAAATGGTTTGAAGACGCTGTGCGATCTCGACTGCGACATAAGCCCCGATCGTGGCGACTACGACAGAGAGAACAACGAGGCTTAGGCTGTAGGAATGTTGAATCATGTTCCGGTGAATGGGTGGCAAGATGCAAGCCCGGCGCTATCGTTTTTTTCGGCGGCCGTAACTCGTTGGATGCATTGTGTTTAACGGATTGGCGGGACGAGGAATCGGAGCCGAAGGCGAAGCGATTTTCGCCAACCCACAGGCGCGACGGAGACTTGCGCCGATATATCGTCAGATATAACTTCTAGCCGCAAAGATATATCGCCAGTACTATCACAGGCGCTGACTGACGCGTCACTGGCGCCTTAAGTCCTATCTGGGAGGGGTGAAGCGATGCACGGAGGACACTGTAGGCCCGGATTTGCCTGGGCGTTCGGGATGCGGCCGGAGAACTTTGGATTCGATCCGGGGACGTTTTGGGCGGGTAGGGGCAAATCGCGTGGTGGTCCGTTCGGCGGTGGCAGGATGTTCGATCAGGGCCATCTCAAGTTCGTAATTCTTCGCCTTCTCGACGAGAAGCCGCGACACGGCTACGAGATCATCAAGGAAATCGAAGAGCGTTTCGGCGGGATGTATTCGCCGAGTCCGGGAACGGTTTATCCAACGCTGACGATGCTAGAGGACCTTGGCTACGCGCGAGCGCGCCCGGAGGAAAGCGGCAAGAAAATCTACGAGATCACCGACGAAGGTCGCGCGCATCTCGCGGAGAATCAGCCGCTGATCGATGACATCTTTTCGCGGATAGCCGATTTCGCACAGAACATCTTCGGAGAGCCGATGATGGAAGTGCACCGCGGATTCAAGGACGTCGGTGCCGCTATCTATGCGTCGAAAACCTCAACGAGAACGCCGGAGCAAATCAGGAAGATCAAGGAGATCCTTGAGCGGGCAGCGAGCGAGATCAACGGGGTGTAGGGGGAAGGGAGAAGAGGGAAGGGGGAAGCGGGAAGAGCTTGGATCAACGCAGTAGCAGTAATGCGTGAATTGTCAGATCGGAGGCGGGACGGGAAGCTCCTGGGCTGGAGCGGTGTGCGGTGTCGAGTCTTCCCACCGCCTCCAGCCAGTCGTCATCGGGAAGCGGCGAGTGACCGAGCGCCTCGAGCTCGGCTTCGATGGCGGCTCCGTGTGCGCTCGTCGCAACGTTTCTCGCGCGAGCCGCAGCACGCGACCTTCTCGTGCGAACATGCGGTGGTGCGCTTTGGATCGCCGATTCTATCCGAGTGAGAAGGCGCTTTTGTGCACGCGAGCGCGAGCCCGACACGCCCGCTGACGTTGACGCGAGGTAGTGCTCAAACCAGCCATTGATCTGATTTACCGCGACCGCGTAGTTCGCGGAATCGGCTTCCATCTCCTCGCCTTCGCACGACACAGACGCGGCGATCAGCGCATCCAGTTCCGCCGACACACAGTCAGAGATGCAAGAGATGACAAGCGGTTCGTCTTTTACCGACACCGCGGCGAGGAACCCCGATCGTTGCGATCTCACCGATGCTGCGACAACGTCCCGGGATTCCGAAGACGGAAGTGCGCGTCGCCAACTCTCCAGAATTCCCCGAAGTCGTTCGGTCTTCGCCGGAATGCTTTCGCGCAGTGAACGCTTTTTCTCCGCTTCAGCTTGAAAGGCAAACGGAGCGTTGCCGGTCGAGCCGATCGTTTGCTTCGCTTTGATCCACTTTCGCCGCACCAGCAGCTCGCTTCTGAGCAATGTCGCCGCACTGGCGGGAGGGCGAAGGAGATGGACGTGTACGCTCTCATGAATCGAGCCCATTCGTGCGACGCGCCCTACCCGCTGCTCCAGCCGAGCAGCTGTCCATGGGACATCGAGATGGACCACCACATTGGCATCCTGAAGATTCACTCCCTCACTGAGAAGGTCCGTCGCTAGTAGGAGATCGATGTGCTCAGCCCGTGGTGGTGCTTCGGCGTGGGATGCGAGCGGCGCGAAGCGAGCGAGGACATCATCGCGTGTGAGCCTGCCGCCCGCGACGACTCCGCCTCGAGCAGTCAGCATCGCTGTGCGACCTGCGCTCGCTAAACAGCTGAAGAGCATTGATACAGTTTCCGCGTACTGCGCAAACGCGACGATCTTCGCGTTCGGATGCGCTTGGCGGATCGAGATGAGAATGTCGATCCGCTGTTCGTCGAGAGATCTCTCGGTGCGATGCCGGGCGTGAAATTTCTGGAGCGCATCCGAGTGTGAGCGCACAGCATCCAGTAGGGTGCGTGAGTCGCCCGCTGGAGACGATAGCAGCTCGGGAAATCCGAGCTGGAGGGCACCTTCACAATAGGTCCACGTCTCCAGCTCGCGGGCCGTCGGATAGTTTCCCGCTTCGAGCGAGGCAATGAGCGCGGCTGCCTTCGCAATCCGTCGGCGCACCGCTTCTCCCAACGCGGCCTCGCTCGATGCCCATTGATGGACGAGTCCGCGCCCGATCAGCGCACCGCCTAGTCCGCCGTCACGAAGAGGAATCGGCGGAGGAAGCGCCATCAGCTCTTCCACGATCGCGGGGTCGTCCGCGACCTCTCGATGCACAACGGGCGTCACGACCGGAATCATAAGATCGTGCGCGAGCCCGTCGCGCTCCCGCCTCACGACGCATCGAGACAGCTCGTCCGAGGTCAGCGTCCGCGCACGAGAGCCAAGAAACAGCGAGAGCAGAGCGAGCATCTCGCCCGTGCGATTGTGTATTGGTGTGGCGGTGAGAAGGATGATCCGCGCCTCGCGTGCCACCTTCGCGAGATTTCGATATCGCCGCGTGGCCGGGTTTCGGGCGTGGTGCGCCTCGTCGATGATTACCAGATCATAATTCTTGCGCGCCGTTGGAATCTCACTTGTTCGGCTAAGCCTCTCAAACGTCACGAAATCCGCGCTGGTGCAGGTCGTCGCCAGCGCGCCTCGCCACATCGAGGCAAGCGCGGCGGGTGCGACGACCAGAATCCGAGAATACCCGCGAGCCACCGCTGTCGCGACGAACGTCTTGCCCATGCCGACATCGTCGCACAGGAGCGCGCCGCCAAACTCTTCCAGCGCTTCTTCGATTCGAGCGACCGCGGATTGTTGATGGGGTTTGAGCCTAATCGCCCCCAGCTGTCCGCAAGGTCGTTCCGCTCCAAGCACGACCTCAGCAATCCGGGCGCGAACGGTCTCCGCCGACGCTAGTCGCAGGGCACCATCCACGAGAGCAGTGGCTCGACGTCGGGCAGCTCGAGCCCATATGCGCGCAACGCGGCGTCTAGCAATTCATCTTGCGGCGGCACATCGCCGAACATCGCGCGCTCGCCGAGTGGGGCGAGAAGGTCGCGCGCGCGCGTCCAATCTTCGGGAACGGGAAGCAGCGCCATCGTCCAGCCCAGATACCTCCGATACCCGCCGCGAGCCGGCTCGGCCATCGTGTTCAGCCAGGCGGCGACGAGTGGCCCGTTGAGAAGCGTCGCGAGGGCGTGCGCGTCGTTCATCGTCCCGCAGTTGGCGACGTAGCAGCTGTTGAGCGCGACGATCGGATTGCTCGCGTCGACTGCGATCGCACGCGGCGCGAGGCCGAAGTCCGCCCAGATGACTCGCGGCGATTCGCATGATGCGCTTTCGGTACGAAACAGCGACCACCACGGCATTCGTCCGCGGAGATCGCTGCGATCGTGAAGCTTCGCGCGCGAGGAGAACAACCAGTCACGGGCAAGTGGAGGCAGAGCCCGGAGCGGCTCGTTATCATCGTCGTGTGGCCAGATGAGACACTCACGCGGCCCGACTACGCTCCACGCGGCCAGCGTCTCCCCGCGCACGAGCGGGCGGAGTATTTCGCGCTCGATTCGCGCAGTGCGGCCGTTAGAGGAAATTTCCGCAACGTGCCCGTCAATTCCCTCGAGCCGCACCACGAAGGCGTCGTTGCAGCCGGTTTTGACGCCCAGCAGTGGCCGCCCAAAGCAGCTTCGGGCGAACGGAGTACCGGCGCCACGCACCCGATCGAACGCTTTTCGAGCCGGTCCGGGAAGATGAATCCACGGACTGCCAAGTGTGTCGTCCAGCGCCAACTCTGACGGGGGGCACCTCCACTTGACGATGCGATCGCGCAGTCTGATCGACGCATTGATAGTGCGCCGAGAATCGCCGGCAGTCTGCGCTTTTCTGCGACAGACGAGGAGCGACGGATAGACGGCTGCATCGAATGACGAATGCGATTCGGACAGATCGTCGAGCGCAACCAGATCCGTTCGCTCCAGCAACAGTTGCCGAACGCCGCCACCCGCGAGGGAGCGCCAGAGTTTCGACGGCAGCAGCAGCGCCATTGTCGCGCCGGGAGCCAACAATCCGCACGAGCGCTCAACAAAGAGCGCAGCCATGTCTACCTGCGCGGCGAACCCACGTCCCGCACCGGCCGCCGCCGCTCCAGCCTCCCACGCTGCGTTGCGGTATACCTCGAACTCCTGTCGCAGCCTCTCCTTCGAAGACTCAGCGATCTGATGAATCCGCACCCACGGTGGATTGCCGACGACCAGATCGAAGCCGCCGGTCGATGCGACATCGGAGAAATGCGCGGCAAATGAAAATGGAAGCGCCGAGCCGGCGCGTAGATTTGCGGTGCGCCGAGTGGTTTCGATGATGCGAGAGCGCAGGTGGGCGAGTTGGGATTGGGCCTCGCGGGCAGGGTGGTGCCTTTCGCCGAAAAGATCCCGCGCACGAACCGCGATGAGAGTCTCTTTCCTTTTGGCGCGGAGCCGCGCCTGTTCACGCTGCAGCACATTTATCGCCGCATCGCGCTCCTCGCGATCCATCGCTCGGGCGAGCGTTCGTTTCCTCGGCCCGACGGCTCGCATGTACCGATTGCGAAGGATCGTCAGTCTGCGGCCGCCGCCGAACCGCACTCTGTTGTCGAACCCGCCGCCGGCAAGCGAGTCACCGACGCGAATGTGTCGGTCGAGATTGGGCAGCGGCACGACGCGCATTGGATCCTTGTCCGCGCTCTCGATCACGATCGAGAGCCACAGGCGCAGCTCGCATAGCCAGACCGCCACCGGATTCAGGTCGACGCCGAAGATCGAAGTCATCAGCACTCGTCTTCTCACCTCGGCGATCGAGGCCAGTTCGCCGCACTCGAGCCGCAGCGACGCAATTCGCTCCAGCGCGTGGACGAGAAAGGCTCCGGATCCGCACGCCGGATCGAGCACTCGCAGGTTGCGAAGGCGGGTCAAAGTTCGATCGCGCTCGATTGCATCTCGCGTGCGGTCGATGCGCTCGCTCTCGTGGAAGACTGAGAGAAGCGCTTGCTCCACTACATCTTCTACCAGCGCCTGCGGCGTGTAGAACGCGCCGTTCGTCTTTCGTTCATCCGAGGCCATGAGCGCCTCGAACGCCTTGCCGAGCATCTCCGGGTCGATGGATGCATCCGACCAGCCGGCGGAGTCTTCGCGCCCGCTGAAGCGGTAGTGCGAGAGGAGAGATCCGTAGAGGTTGCCGAACGCGTCGTCCGTGAACCCGCAGTGCCGGTAGCGTTTTTCGAGGTGCGACCGGGCGAAGAGCCCACCATTCAGGAACGGAATGCGTCCGAAGCCGCGCGCGCGACGTGAGCGGCTCTGCACGGCGGTGTTGAGCGTCCCGAAGAACAGTGGCTCGAGAACATGTTTCTGATAGGAGCCGGTTTCTGCGATGCAGCGCGAATACCCGTTTCCCAGAAATCCAAAATCGGCATTGAGCCAGCCTTTTGTCTCGAGGAACGAGAGAAAGATCAGCCTCGACACGTAGAGCAGCGCCAGCTCCCGCCGCTCGGCGCGATTGATCCGGCCGCCGAGTGAGTCGGCCAATTCGCCGACGATCGTCTGGAGAGTGCGAAAGAATCTTCGAGTGATGGCTTCTCGACCAAGCACGTCGACCCAGCGGGCGTGGGTGGTGAGATCGGTGTCGCCTGTCACAGCCGAGAGCGCGCACAGAGTCTCGGCGTCGCTCTCGAATAGCTTGCCCTGATTGCAGAGCAGCGAGACGATGCGAGTGCGCGAGGCCGTGCTCGACCAGCATACGATTGCCAGGTCTCGCCTGGATCTCGCAAAGGCGATCACGATCCAGAGAAGCTGAGGGGCGCGTTTCGCGAGCGAGTTGGCGAGAGATGTCAGCGCGTCGCGAGTCTCAGCGAGATCGTGCAGGTCGACAGCGAGACCACGCAAAGAGTCTTGTCCCTGCGTGATCCAGGCGGCGCGGATGCCTTGTGGGAAACCAAGGGCGGTTAGCGCCGTTGAATCGAGTGGGAGCGGAGGGTCAGAGAAGTCAAGCTCCCGGAGGATGGCGACCGCCCCGTCGAGGGAGCTGGCGTCGCGGAGCAGGGCAGTCGCACGCTCGATGGATTGCACGCATTCGAGCGTACTAGCTGCAAGTGCGGCGTTTTACATCGTTTGGCGGCTATGTAATGCGAATCACTGCCGTCTACGACCCTACGGGCTTTCCCTCGGACAGCAGCTTGGTTGTGAATCGCTGTCCTTCGCTGATGCGCTCGATCTCGATCGCAGTCGTCTCAACGATCTGCTCGATGCGAGCGACTCTTGCGACAAGCTCAGGGTCGTTTCCGGCGGCGAGCGTGTCTCTCTGACCCCGGCTCTTTCCAAAGAAATAGGCACCCGCGAAAGCGCCCGCGAGAACACCAATGCCCGCGAGGAGTCCGCTAAGCGCGATGATCGCTCCGAGGTCACCGGCCATTGGAGTCTCCTATGAATTTGGTGGGTGGGGATGAATGAGCACTACGGTGCTCGCCGCGCGCGAGTTCCAACGGCACCGGAGATACTATCGTGAGATGTACGTCCGCCCCTTCCAGCTGACCCGCCGGCCCCGGATCACGGCGCTGACAAAGATATACAGCAGCATCAGCGCGCCGAGCGGGTAGAGGAGCGCATAGAGCGGATTCTCGCGTACCGTGACGTAGACGACGATCCACCATATCAGAGCCGCCGCGGACGAGATCGCGGCCCAAAGGAGAAGAGTGTGGCCCGCCCCCACTCCAGACGCCGCCAGCGTCAACGCGAGCGGCGGCAGCAGCTCCATTAACGGTGGCAGCAACAGGAAAAGCGGAAACATCGTCCGCCCAAGTTTTCCGAACGGGACGGAATCCAGCCCGGCTGCGAATACGTTCTTCCGCCAACCACCGACGATCTCGCGGAGGGACCCGTACATCCGCGTCGATAGCTGATTCACACCAAGCATTAGCACGACTCTCTTTCGCGCGGCAAAGAACTTCTGCGCGAGCATCAGATCTTCCGCTGCTGAAGTGCGTACGCTCCCGTGCCCGCCGATCGAGTCGTAGCTGTCGTGGGTGACGAAGATGCATTGTCCGTTGGCGATCTTGTGCTTGACGCTCGTTGCCTCGGTAACGGACTCCGTGCCACCGTAGCGCATCGAAATAACGGAAAAAATCTGCGGCTGGATCACCTTCTCCCAGAAGCCGCCCAGCTCCTGGCGCCCGGCGACGGAGAAGAGCTGAGCCCTGGCGCGGCGCATGGCGTTGGTCGAGCGCGTCACTAGATCCGGACCGTGGACGGTGTCAGCATCGGTGAACTGCAGAACACTGCCACGGGCGATCTTTGCGCCGGTCGCGCACGCCCATTGTTTGCCGAACCATCCTTCCGGCAGAGGTGGGCAGACTATCACGCGGGCACGCGGATCACCTTCGGCAGCTTTGCGCGCGATCTCCGCGGTTCCGTCAGTCGAGCTGTCGTCAACGACGATGAGCTCGAGATTCGGATATGTCCCGGAGAGAATCGACGAGACGCACCGCGCGATGTTGTGGGCTTCGTTGCGCGCGGGGATGATCACCGAGACGAGCGGTGGATTCTCGAGGGGGATGTCGCTTTCGTCGTCCAGCGAGCGCGAGTGGCGCAGCCGGAAATAAGTCACGAGCGGTGGAATGATCCACGGCAGCGACCAAATGAAAGCGATGAGGTAGTGCATCAATAAAAAAACGGGGCGCCGCCGAACAGCGACGCCCCGCTGGATTTGTAATTGTTAACGGGGTCCGCCGCCCCCACCGCCTCCGGGCGGACGGCCACCACCACCGCCACCACCTTGTCCTCCACCACCTTGACCGCCGCCGCCACCGGGACGACCGCCGCCTCCTCCACCACCTTGTCCACCACCACCTTGTCCGCCGCCGCCGCCGGGTGGACGTCCTCCGCCACCGCCGCCGCCTTGGCCACCACCACCCTGGCCGCCGCCACCACCGCCGCGATCGGGGCGACCACCGCCGCCACCACCACCGCCTTGGCCGCCGCCACCTCCGGGCTTACCACCACCACCACCGCCACCTTGTCCCCCACCACCTTGCCCACCACCACCAGGGGGACGTCCACCACCGCCACCGCCCTGTCCACCGCCACCTCCGGAGGAGCCGCCGCCGCCGCCGGGTTTACCACCACCGCCGCCACCGCCGCCACCTTTGTCCTTGGCACCAAATCCGTCTTCCGTACCAGCCATTCTTCTACCCTCCGAAGTTGTTTGTAACCAGGGGCGAAAAAAGCAATGCATGTGCCATATTAGGAGCATGCAAGCACCGGAATCACTGCGTAATCCGCGCCACGAGACAAGAAACGCGTGGCTCTAAAGCACTTCCGTAGCGTCAAACCGCTCGAGCCGGGCGCGCACGTCGCGCTGATCGCGCCGGCCGGTCCCCTGCAAAAACCTGAAGATCTCCCTCGCGCGCAGGAAAACACGCGGCTGCTCGGATGGGAGCCGATTGTCGGATCTCACGCGAGCGATCGCGCCGGATATCTAGCCGGTAACGATCGCGATAGGCTGCACGACATCAACCGCGCGCTCAGAGACCCGAAAATTGACGCCATCTGGTGTTTGCGCGGCGGTTACGGCGTGATGCGCATCCTCGCCGGCATCGACTACGACGCTCTATCGCGCACGCCCAAGGCGATCATCGGCTACTCCGATGTCACGGCGCTGCACGCCGCGGTGCAACGGAAGTGCAGACTCGTGACGTATCACGCGCCAACCGCGCGCGAGGCGATGACGGATTTGTCGCGCGACTCCCTTCGACGCGCGGTCGTCGAGCAGACCGATTCGTGCGGTGTCGCACCCAACGCGCGCGAGATCAATGCGGGTGCCGCTGAAGGACGCCTGGTCGGCGGAAATCTCGCGGTACTCGCGGCGCTATGCGGCACTCCGTTCATGCCCGACCTCAGCGATGGCATCCTCATCCTCGAGGACATCAACGAGCCCGTCTATCGAATCGACAGAATGCTCCAACAGCTCATGCTCGCCGGGGCTTTCAACGGCTGCAGGGCGATCGTGTTCGGCGAGTGCGTGAAGTGTCCCGATGATGCAGGCGGAGGCGGCCGGCCATTCGACGAGGTACTCGGCGAGATCGCACACTCGCTCGGCGTCCCCTGTCTCGCTGGAATTCCGGTTGGACACATCGCCGAGCAGTGGACAATTCCACTGGGAGCGATGGCCACGGTCGACACGGCGAAACGCTCGATCACGGTCGACTCCTACACATCCTGAGAAGAGCGCCATGGCTCACAAGACAGGGCAGGATCTCATCGACGAAGCGAAGGGACAGATCGAAGAAGTGACGCCCGAGCAGGTGCGCGAGATGCAATCGCGTAACGAGCGCGTTGTCTATCTCGATGTGCGCGAGCCGAATGAATGGAACCTCGGCCGGCTGCCGCACGCTGTGCATCTGCCGCGTGGGAATCTCGAGACCAAGGTCGAGGGGATGATCGACCGCGCACAGAGAGTCGTGATTTATTGCGCGCGCGGGAACCGCTCGGCGCTCGCCGCGGTGACGATGAAGCAGATGGGGTACGACAACGTCGCGTCGATGGCGCGCGGGTTTCAGGGGTGGGCGGACATCGGCGGCGAGATCGCCGAATGACCGAGGTAAACGCCGCCAGTCCGGAAGCGTTCGAGATTCCGTGCAAGGATGGCTTGTCGATTCGCGGCGAGGTGTATCCAGCCGAATCCTCGATTGGCACGGTTGTACTCTGTCACGGATTCAAGGGGTTCGCGCACTGGGGGTTCTTCCCCTATCTCGCGCGGACTCTGGCCGAGAATGGACTGACCGCGATCACATTCGACTTTTCGGGGAGCGGGATCGGTCCCGATCGCGAATCGTTTACGGAACCGGGCGCGTTCGCGGGCAATACGCTGTCGAGGGAGCAGGAAGATCTCGAGAACCTGGTCGACTACGCTCGACGGAGAAAGTTGATCGAGGGCAAGTTTGGCATGTTCGGGCACTCACGTGGCGGTGGAACGGCGATTCTGTTCACTGCCGGAACGGATTCCAACGTGAGCTCTCTCGTGACGTGGTCGTCGATCTCGTATCCGAATCGGTGGTCGAGCGAAGATGTGATCACCTGGCGCCGGCAGGGATACGCGGATGTGACGAACTCGCGGACGGGGCAGATCATGCGACTCGATACCGACCTGCTGGACGATGTCGAGCTGCACGGGAAAACGAAGCTCGACATGGAAGCCGCGGCGCGAAAGATCAAAGTGCCGTGGCTGATCGTGCACGGAACGGGCGACGAAACCGTTCCGAGCTCAGAGGCGGAGCGGCTTCACGAGCTGTCGCCCGGGGTGAGCACGCTTCGGTTGATCAAAGGCGCGAATCACGGCTTCGACGCCAAGCATCCACTGGGTGAAGCTCCGCCCGTTCTCGAAAAGGTCGTGCTGGAGACGGTAAAGTTTTTCGTCCGCAACGCGACGCCGAGATGATGTGAGGAAGAAAAGTGGTAAAAGTATTGATGCTCCAACGGGCCTGAATGCCCATCCGGACATCGTGAAACTCCGCGCCGCGCTCAAGTCGCACAGCGCGGTCGGCGCGGACAATAAGGACGGAATTCGTCGCGCAGCAGTCGCGCTGATCATTCGCGCCGGGGATAACGGGGCGCCGGAGCTTCTGTTCATCAAGCGGTCGGAGTATCCAGCCGATCCGTGGAGCGGCCAGGTCGCGTTTCCGGGCGGAAGAGAAGAGGCGAGCGATCCGACGCTAACGGACACGGCGATCAGAGAAACGCGCGAGGAGACTGGGATCGATCTCGTGCGCGACGCGACAGTGATTGGCACGCTGGACGATCTTCGTCCGCAGACCGTGAGACTTCCGGCGGTGATCGTGCGGCCGTACGTGGTGCTGTTGAATCGCTTCGAGCCGCTCGTGCTGAGCGACGAGGTTGCGCTGGCGTTCTGGGTTCCGCTGCAGTCGCTAAAGGATGCGAGTCTCTGGCGTGATACTACTGTTTTGGCGCGCGGAGTCCAGTTGAGCATGCGGGGGTTTCATCACGAAGGTCATGTCATCTGGGGCATGACTGAGCGGATTCTTGCCCAGCTGCTAACCTTGCTCGACTGAGTTTGTCGCGCGGGCGGTCGCGCCTCCCGCTTCCCGTTGCCCGTTATCCGTTGGCCGTCAGGGCCCCGGCGACTTGCTTGTGTCCGCCGCGATACCAGGAGGAAGTCCGGGCGGTGGCTCCTTGAGCTGCAGCACTGGCGCGTCGTGGATAATCTTGCCGCCCAAGTATGCGGTGCGCGCCACGACCGCGACGGCGAACAACGCGGCGACGAGAACCCCCGCCCGCATCCACGACGGAATCACTTCGGCGGGACGCTTCAATGACCTCCACCAGGAGTACGCCGCGAATGCTCCGGCGATCAAAATCACCCACAGCGCCCAGAGCGCGGCCGCATCGTGCGCCTTGATCGTCCCCGGATGGATGTACCACGGATCGTTCAATGCGTGGTCGGCCCTGTTTCCGGTGAAGAAAACCGGGTAGACGAAAAGGCCCGCCGCTGTGAGCGCGCCCATCGCGGTCAGCCAGAGTCCTCGCCTGCCGAGAAGGAGTCCCAGCATCGCAGCACTGAGGGCCGCAATGCTCAGCACCACCGGAAAATGATTGATGAGGAGATGCATGTAAGGCCAGGACATCGTCATCGTCTGGATCTCGTCGGTGGTGAATTGGGCGCAACGGATTTCTGCGAAAAATTACGTCCGACCTTACACCGTTGTTGTCCGTGACTGCGTGAACAGCAACTCCAGGCAGGTGAACGCCACTCGATGAGCCTGTGAATAACTATTGCGCCGAAAGTTAGGGCGTACTAACTTATTTGATAGTATCTCAATAATCAGGAAAAACCCTGTGGCCACACAGCTCGACCCCAATCGACCGAAAGGCAAACCTCCCGAGCATTTGCCGCCACCGCCGGGATGGCGGCGCGCCCGAGCAACACCATCTCTCGTCGAGGTCTACCGAAGTGTCCCGGTCGGCAAGAAGGGTTTTGCGCGCAAGCTGCTCGCATTCGCAGGGCCGGGCTACCTCGTAGCCGTCGGCTACATGGATCCCGGCAACTGGGCTACCGACCTCGCCGGCGGAGCGCAGTTCGGGTACACGCTACTGAGCGTCATCCTGTTGTCGAACCTGATGGCGATTCTGCTCCAAGGGCTCGCATCAAAGCTGGGCATCGTCACCGGGCGAGATCTCGCGCAGGCGTGCCGCGATAACTACTCCAAACCAGTCAACTTCCTGCTCTGGATCGGGTGCGAGATAGCAATCGCGGCGTGCGACCTCGCCGAAGTGATCGGCACCGCCATCGCGCTCAACCTGCTCTTCGGCATTCCAGTGATGTACGGCGTCGTCATCACGGCGGCGGATGTGCTGATCATCCTCTACCTCCAGAACAAAGGGTTCAGGATGCTGGAGGCGCTCGTCGTCACTCTGATCGCGACCGTCGGCATCTGCTTCCTGTTCGAGATCATCCTGTCGCAGCCGCCGTTCGCCGAGGTGATGCGCGGGTTCATTCCGACGACGGATGTCATAAGAAATCCCTCGATGCTCTACGTCGGCATCGGAATACTCGGCGCGACCGTGATGCCGCACAATCTCTATCTGCACTCATCCATCGTGCAGACTCGGCAATACGAGGAGACACCGGCGGGAAAACACGAAGCAGTCAAGTTCGCGTTCATCGATTCGACCATCGCGCTCTCCTTCGCGCTCTTCATAAATGCCGCCATCCTCATAATCGCCGCGGCAACGTTTCACACCAGCGGACACGCCGAAGTCGGCGAGATCCAGGATGCGTACAAGCTGCTCACACCGCTTCTTGGCGCTGGGGCCAGCACGGTGTTCGCGCTTGCGCTGCTGGCGTCCGGTCAGAACTCCACGATCACCGGCACGCTTGCCGGCCAGATCGTGATGGAAGGATTTCTGAACATCCGGCTGCGCCCGTGGCTGCGCCGGCTGATTACGCGAATGATCGCGATAATTCCCGCGGTGGTCGTCGCGTTCATGTATGGGCCGAGCGGGACGGCGAAGCTGCTGGTCCTGAGCCAGGTCGTTTTGAGCATGCAACTGTCGTTCGCCGTTTTTCCCTTGGTGATGTTCACGTCCGATAAGCTCAAGATGGGGGAGTTCGTAAACCCAGTCTGGCTCAAGCTGCTCGCTTACGCCGTTGCGTTAATCATCGGCGGACTCAACATTTGGCTGCTGTTCCAATTCTTCAGCGGATCGGTGAGCTGATGTATCAGCGCATACTCGTTCCGGTAGAACATTCCGAGTTCGACGACGTGATCCTCCAGCACGTTCGGAAGCTGGCTCGCACCTGCAACGATGCGTCGATCGTGCTGATCCACGTCGCCGACGGCTGGGCCGCACGCAACATCAATCAGCTCGATCTCAAGGAATCCGAGGAGATGAAGAGCGACCGCGAGTACATCGAGGCGATCGCCGACAATCTCGAGAAAGAAGGTTACCAGGCGGAAGCGATCCTGGCCGGTGGCGACCCCGCCAAGGAGATCGCGGCGTGCGCGGTACGGGAGGAGTGCGATCTCATCGCGATGGCGACGCATGGGCATCGCGGGCTGTCTGATGTGATTCATGGCAGTGTGGCGAGCGAGCTCCGTCACATCTCCAAGCTGCCGGTGCTGATGGTGCGCGGATGACGGAGCCACTGACCGCGCCGGTCGAGGACTATCTCAAGGCGATCTACGCGATCGGGAAGGGAACGGGCGCCGCTGCTACGAATGAGATCGCGCAGCGCCTCGCGCTGGCGCCCGCGTCGGTAAGCGGCATGGTTCGTCGCCTGGCGGATCAGGGGCTTCTCGCGTACGAGCGTTATCACGGCGTCAAGCTCACCGAGAGTGGAAGGCGAGCCGCACTCCGCACTCTCCGCCGTCATCGCGTCATCGAAGCTTACCTCTCGCAAGCGCTCGGCTATCCGTGGGATCTCGTTCACAGCGAAGCCGAACGGCTGGAGCACGCGGCATCCGACGAGCTGGTGGATAGAATGGCCGCGACGATTGGCGAGCCGGAAGTCGATCCACACGGCGCGCCGATTCCTACTCGTGATGGCGCGGTCGACGAGACTGAGTACACGTCGCTGGCGGACCTTGCCATCGGTGTGCCGGGTGTCGTCATGCGCGTGACCGACGAAGATCCCGCGATGCTCCGGTACCTCGGTGAGCTTTCAGTGGTGCCGGGAAAGCGTGTCACGGTGAAATCCCGTGCTCCGTACGAGGGACCGATCACGCTCGCAGTCGGCCGTCAGGAACTTTCGATCGGACCCGCGCTGGCTGCTCACGTGTTGACCGCCCCGGTGGCAGAGAAGGCATTGGGAGGAAAGCGCGGCTAGGTTTCGATCGTGTCGCTCCTCTTCCTCGCCGCTTCGTTTCTACTACAAGGTCCTTC
>Ga0193699_10000374_pt1 | contig 20039 bp, 19 predicted proteins | sample L3c2metaG_FD_160095 | JGI IMG/M metagenome (GOLD analysis project Ga0193699, IMG submission 160095) | Soil microbial communities from a riparian zone of the East river system, Colorado, United States - L3c2 | ecosystem: Environmental > Terrestrial > Soil > Riparian zone | place: USA: East...
GCCAGGGATTCATCACGATCGATCGCCGCTTCGTTCCCGGGGACGAGGTGTTCTTCCTCAAGGTAAAGGGAGACAGCATGGTAGGCCGCTGCATCAATGACGGCGACTACGTGATGGTCAATCCCAAACAGGAGCCTCGCGATCAGGATATCGTCGCGGCGCGACTCGGTGAAGAAGCGACTGTGAAAACCTACACGCGCAAGAACGGCTCGGTTGTCCTCGAGGCTGCGAATCCCGCCGAACGCGATATCACAGTCACACCGGGTATGGACTTCGGAATTCTCGGCGTACTATGTGGAGTGTTCCGCCCGGGATTCGACGCGAACCTCGGCGGCAACGGGTCACAGTCGTAACGGGGCCGCCGCGTGGGAAGTGACTCCTCGGGCGGCCCTTCCCCGACGCTGAAGCAACTGACGCCGGTATTGATCGTCGAAGCGGTCGAGCCTTGCATCAAGTTCTGGACTGACCGCCTCGGGTTCGAGATTACCAACAAGGTTCCGGACCCCGATGGCAAATTGATTTTCGCGAGCGTCCAGAAGGGTCCCGTTGAGATCATGTATCAGACGCGCGCGAGCGTCATGAGCGAGCAAGCCGCATCCGCCAGCGAGCTGATGGGACACTCCGTCGCCTTGTTCATCACGGTTGACGATCTCGACAAGGTGGAGAAATCACTCTTCGGAGCGCCGATCGTGAAGGCGCGCCACCAGACCTTCTACGGCAGCACGGAGATGTACGTGCGAGAGCCCGGTGGAAACACTGTGGGGTTCGCGCAGTTCTCCTGAATTCCCGCTAGAAGTTCATCCAATACGAAGCCTTGATCAGGAACGTGTTGTCCGGACGGGCCGCGAAAAGATCTTTGAAGTCGCGCACAGGCAGGAAGCTTCCCGGATTGCGATCTTCCTGATCGCGCCCCTGAGTCCAGACCAGGAAGATCGTGGAGCCGGCTCTATACTCCCACCGCGCCACCGCGCTCGCATTGAGCTGCTTGACGTTGAAGCTCGCGTCACTGGTCGAGAGCGCAAAAGGACGATAGCGATCGGCGTAACTGCCAGCGCGCGGCGCGGCTAGCTCGCGCAGCCTGAAGTAGCGCCCGGTCGTCATGAACGGTTCGGCGTAGAGCTGCAACGACATAGTGGTTGTCGCGGTGTAGTTGAATCTGCTGGTGAAGCTGAGTAGCTCCTGGTCCAAATGCGCGAATAGGTAGTGCGTCGTGTCGCTCCCAATGACGCCAAGATTCTCGAACCACTGCGTGTCGGCCCGATTCCGCTGATACCGGGTGCCGAGCTCCCAGCTCAGATTGCTGCGCGCACGAACGGTTACATACGGGCGTACGCGCCACAGAGTCGAATTCCCATAGTCACCGACGGTATAGATCGCGGCGAAAGTCGGTATTGCCTTCCATCGCGGATCCGCGCTCAGGTTCACGAGGATGTTGTAGTCGGGAGAACCCCGAACGGCCGGACCCCCGCGGGCACACCGGTCACAATACGCGGGCAACCAATTGTCGGTCCAAAGGTCGGCGCTCATCGTCATGCGATTCTGGAATTCAGCGGAGAGGTACAGTTCGCTGAAGTTGGTCGTCGGTAGACCATTGGACGTGAACTGATTGTATTGATAGAACTGGGCGGAGGCGTTGCGCCAGAACGCGTGCGGCTCACTGCTCTGCAACTGCGCATAGCCCTGCGCGATCTGCTGATCCGCCTGGGAGAGGAACCCGATATCGTTGGTCTCGAAGCCCGGCGAGAGTCGCTCGTACAATCCACCATACGTGAACGTCCCCGCAACCTTGTCCGCCTTGAGCTGAAGATCTGTCCCCGACAGGGAGGTGCGGTTGGGATCGTAGGGGAGACCGGCATCCGGGCGATTGTAGTAGTGAACCGCGTTCCGTTGAGTGCGGTCGATCGCGCCGGCGGTTCCCCGTACATTACTCGTCGCAAAGGATCCGGTGATGCTGTAGCGCCCATCGGCAAAGCGGTGTCGGGCATCGACCCCACCAACGATCGCCTGGCGACGCAGGCGCAGCGCGGACACGTCGTCCAGCTGACGATTCACGACCGTCAGCATGGTGCCGATGCCGGTTTGGCCGTTTCTCAGGTCCTGTGAAGCGCGGAAGACTCCATACTCCGTCTGTGGCTCGACGATGGTCGGACCGACAGATTGACGTCCCGTGACAGCGGCGAGAGCGCCGAGCGATGCTCCGCTCGCGAATCGGCCACTGAGTTTGCCGGCGCCGAGAATTGGCGTCGCAGACGGCACGTCGGCGCCGGGATCACCGACGAGCCCCGCCAACTGGGGCGCGCGACCGATCCGCCGTGAATAGAAGAGACGTGATGCATCACCGGCGAAGCTGAAAATTCCGGTTCCTTCGAGGAAGAATGGTCGCTGCTCCGCCAGAAACGTCTCGAACGCGGTGAGGTTGAGCTGTGCTGGATCGGCTTCCACCTGTCCGAAATCGGGGTTGATCGTCGCATCGAGTGTGAGATTGGATGTCAGCCCGTATTTGACGTCGCCCCCGAGGGTCAGTTTTTGGGTGCGGCCGAATCCCGTCGGCTGTGGCCGGCTGCGATTCTTGGTCACCACGTATGGTGCTATCTCGAGCCGGTGCGGTGATCCGAGCCCGCGAAAGCCGCCCAGATCGCCGAACTGCGAGGCAATCCCGCGCACGGACCTGCGGAGAAGCGGCCAGGCGTCTCGCTCACTGAGGCGGGCGATGTCGCGCACGATCATCAGTCCGAACGTGTGCTCGGCCGCCCTGGGATAGCGGATCTGGCTGAGCGGAATCCGAAACTCCGCGGTCCATCCGAGCGAATCGATCCTGGTCGCCACGTCCCACACCGCGTCCCAGGTGATGTCCTCGCGGGAGTCGTCGTATGTGTAGTAGTCGCGCTTCACGCCGGCCGGATTCACGGCGAATTCGTATCCCGTCCGTCGATCGTGATACGAGTCGATCATGATCTTGAGCTGTTCGCTCTGAGTCTTGACGTCGCGTCGCGACAGCAGAGACACGATGCTGTCGGGATGAGGATCGAACATTCGGACGAAGACGTAAATGTTCTCGGCGTCGTATCCGACCTTCGCCTCGGTCTGAAACGTTGGATCACCGTCTTCCTTTGGATCGAACACGCGAAATCCCGTGATCGGCGGCGCGGACTTCCAGATCGGGTCGTCGTCGCGACCGTCGATTACCGGCGGACGCTCCGCAGAGACTGCAGTCGCGCCGGCAACGGTCTTCGTCGCGGAAGCGCCGGCTGGGCTCTCCTGCGCCTGGATTGATTGCGCGCCTGTTGGGGCAGCCACAAGGATCGCAAACAAGGTGAGTGCTATTTTTCCAGCACTGACGATCGTGCCCCTGACAGTGGTCGTTATCATGGGTTACTGCCTCGCTGCTGCGGCCAGCACGTTCGCCCTGTCACCGTCTGACGGGAGCGCCATTGCAGCTTTGATGTACGCGTCGTTGACCTCGGGATTCGACAGCAGGCGCATGCCCGCTAGCGAGATCAAAACATTAGCTCGGTCACCGCTCGACGCCATCGTCAGCGTCCTTCGGATGACAGCGAGCGTTGCCCTCGTATTGCCGGGCTGGAGCACGCCCTGCGAAGCGAGCGACATCAGCACATTGGCCGCGTCGCCGCTTGACGTCAGGCCTTTCGATTTCTCGATCACCTCGAGCGTGACAGCCGGACTCGCGTGACCGTACGGCATCGCCGAGATCAGAACGTTCGCCATGTCTCCGCTCGACTGTACCGTCGCAACCGTCCGGAAATACGCGTTCCGCAAAGACTCGTTGGCAGGATTGAGGTATTCAGCCGCCGTGGTGATCAGGAAATTCGCCTTGTCACCGCTGGACGGAAGAGTCTCCGCGGCTCGCGCGAGCAGTAGAAGCATTTCGCGATCGGCATTTGGCGCCAGAATCTGCAGCGTGTTCGCCTTGTCTCCACTCGACTGTATTTGCGACAGCGCGCCAGCGATTGCCTGTCGAGAAGTTGGGTTCTGCAGAACGCTCCGCGGGAGCATCTGCAGTACGGCGCTCAGGTCTCCCGAGCTTGTAAGGTCGTGTGCGACCTGCTGCGCGACTCTCTCGGCGTCAGCGCCGCTCAGCGTCGGGCCATTCTTGATAAGCTCCTCATAATGCAATCTCTTGGACCCGGAGCTGTGGATCTCACCGATGGACTGAAGCACACGAGGAACCCCACCTTCCGCGCGAAGGCGCGCAACGCGGGCAGGGACGTTGATGCCAATTTCGCGCAAGACTTCCGGCAGCAACCGAGACAGCCAGCTTTGCATTGCCGCATCGAACGGGACTGGCCGGCCGTCTACCAGCGCGGAGTAGCTCAATGAGCCGTCGCCGACAGGAGTTATCGAGACAGCTCGATCGAACGCGCGCGTGCGCTCCCGGAATCTCGCGAACCCGCCCGGCGCCAACTGCGCGATGCGGGTCTCGTCGGTCGAGAATACCGTCTTGCCCAGAACAGCGGCTTCGGTGCAGCGACCCGGCTCGCTGACGAGATACTCGTGAATCTGGCTGCTACCATCATCGTGGGAGCTGATGTGACTCGACGTGCCGTATAATTCTGTTCCCGTCGGATACGCTTCACACGACCACTTGGCCTTCGAGACCGTGCTAGCCGTCTGCGTGGTCTGTGCAGCCTTCGCGGGAGTTGCAGGCGAGACGGCCGAGCCAGTCGCTGTCGGTGAACCTTGTAATGCCGGTGCGTCGATGATCGAAACCTTGAAAGATTCGGGAAGTGTCTCGGCCGCGGCGGTGTTGGCGGCTGGCTGCTGGTAAGGACGCAACGCCGCCAACGGCAGAGTGAGAAGTGCGACAATGAGCGCAGTCATGAGAGTGCCTCTTCGAGTTAGTGTATGTCTGTCGAGCCGCGGATCGAGGATCGCCAACATGCGTCCCTCGAACTCGGAACGACGGGCCATCGCCAGCGCCGCGAATGCCGGAGCGGCCTGGTCGTGGCTCGGGGTTCCGATGGACCGGACCATTTCCAGAAGCTCACCGGCGTAAAGAGAAGGAGCAGTTCCGTCACGCAGCACGTAGTCGTCGCACGCGTGCTCGCGCTCGACGCGCATCTGATGCGCAGCGATCCACACGAGGGGATCGAACCAGAACACAGCGACTGAGATCTGAGCGAGAAGCTGCGTGAGCGCATCAAAGCGCTTCACGTGCGCCATCTCGTGAACCAGGACGAAGCGACGCCGTTCCTCGGACCACGTGTCTGCGTCCTGGGGCAGAAGAACCGCGGGATATACGATCCCCCACGTCACGGGCACCGCTAGCCGTTCCCCGCGCAGCAGAATGAGCGGACGCGTGACTCCGAGCCTGTTCGCCAAACGCTGGGTGAGCGAGAGCCAGACTCCGTCCTCGACGCGGGAGCCATCGCGCGCGAGCTGTCCGACACGCCACGTTCCAAACGCGAGCCGGAGCAGCACGAGGAGCGCGCCGGCGAACCAGATCGTTGCAATGATGGGGACAATTCCGAGCGGCTCTTTCACTGGTGCGACTGGCAGCGCGGGATTGGGAGCGGTTGTCGAAGTCTTTGCATCTGCCGCAACAGCAGCGGGGGCAAGTTTGCCCGCATCGATGCTTCCCTTCGCATTGGCGGCAGGAATCGTCGCGGGTGTTACGACTGGCGGAGCGTCCGCGCGCATCCACGAGGCGGCGGGAAGCACGGGCAGCGTCCACGCAGGGAGAACTAGTACCAGCGCCGGAATCGCGAGGTGTCCGATCACTGCAGCTGTCCACGCCGCGTGACGAGAGGCAGCCGAGCGTTTGCGCAACAGGTACGCGGCAGCCGCGGCAATTGCGACGAGGATCGCTCCTTTGAGCGCCGCGTCCATCAGAATCGGAAGCGCGCCACGGATCGGTGAGAGGTTAGTTAGAAGCTGCGACAGCATTTCAACGTCCCTCCTTCTTCGCATTCTCCACGAGGCGCGATACTCTTTCGAGCTCCGCGTCGGAGAGCCTGGGTCCCTTCAGCTCGAGTAATGCGGCCAGCGCCTGCTCCGCCGAGTTGTCGAAGAACGTCTTGACGACGTGCGTGAGCGCCGACTTGCGCGCGGCATCACGGCGAAGCGTGGGCCGGTAGATGTAGGCCCGGCCGTCTTCCTCGTGCGAGACGCGTCCTTTCTGTTCCAGCGTGCGGAGAGTAGCCCGGACCGCTGAATACCCCGGCGGATCCGGGATCCCATCCATCACCTCTCCGACGGATGCTTTGCCCCGCTGGAAGAGGAAATCCATGATCTGCCGCTCTCTGCGGCTCAAGCCCGTGAGCTCGTCGTTCTGGGACATTGAAAGGCCTCATGAGGTGGACCGGACGCGCTGACCAGCTCCAACTGCTGCAATTCTAGCACATGCTAGAAAAATAGCAATAGTGGGTTTAAAAAAAGCCTGCTAGTCGTGCGGGCGCTGGTCCCCGGACCCGTCCTTCGACTGGGTCGACCCGGCGAGCGCGGCGGCCCGCTCGCGCTCCTTCCGCTCCCTGATGCCGCGCACGGCCTTCATGAAATCGGCCTCATTGATCGCCTGCTGCGCGTGCCAGTTGATGTCGCGGTTCATGGCCGCGTACGCACGATTCCGCTCGTATGCCTGCGGATTGCCCGTGATGTTGAGAGGCAGCATTGCCAGCAGCGCGGTCGGAATCGACAACGGTCCAAGCCGGATGGCCTTACTGTCCATGCCCCACTTGTAGCCGCCCTTCTTGATGGTCCAGTCCGTCGGATCACGCCTCTGCGCCGCCGCGGCAACCGAGTCGTTGTACGGCGCGATCGCGTCGACGATGATGCTGTCGATCGCCTGCGCAACCGTCTTCGGAGTACCGACGATCTTTCCGGGCGGCTCCCACACACGCGGATCGGAGTACTGCGGACGAATTCCGCGAGACGGCCCGCCGGTGCCAATGATCGGGCCGAGTCCTTCAGCATCCGCGGTCTTCGTCACCACAGGGGCCGGGGCGGGTATCGTGGTCGGCACCGCGCTCGGCGCCACTACGTGAATCGCGCGCGATGTCGCGGGGCGGCCATCTCCCCCGCTCCGCGCTGGTGTCGGCGTCTTCACTCCTGGTGAGAGCCTGACGAATCCGACACGCTGCTCGCGAGACGTCTGCGACTTCGGCTTGGACGCGAAGTCGCCGTTCAGAATCAGCATCCGCATCAACGCGATCGCCACGACCGTGTGCACGCCCACCGACACCAGAAAGGACGGCGACAGCCGCCGCTTTTTGGAGGTAGTTGGCACGGGCGTGACTCGGCGGAAAATCATCAGGCGCGCGCCATCCCCGATTGCGCTTCCTTGCGCGCGGCCGGCCGGCTCACATCGCCCGACTGAGCCTGCAGTTTCTTGAGAACCCGGCCGGCGCGCGTCGCCGCCTCGCGCAGGCGCTCAGGAGAGACAATGAACGAAACGCGAAAGAATCCTTCTCCGCCCGGACCGAAAAGCGAGCCGGGAAGCACGATGACTCCCTCATCCTGGAGGAGTCGCTCGCCAAACACGGCACTCGGAAGGTTCTTGGGCAGCGGACACCACAGATACATCGTGGCCTTGGGGTTCGCGCACGGGAATCCGGCTTCGTTGAAAGCCTCGACCGCAGCGTCGCGCCGCCGCTTGAATTCCGCCACGTTCGTCGGGATCCAATCGGCGCACGTATCGAGCGCGGTGGCAGCGGCAGCCTGAATTCCCATGAACGTCCCTGTGTCAACGAAAGACTTCACCTTCGCCAGCGCGCCAACAAACTCCTGCTTGCCGCAGGCCCAACCGCAGCGCCATCCCGTCATGTTGTACGTCTTGGACATCGAGTGGAACTCGATCGCAACATCGCGCGCTCCCTCGATCTCGAAAATGCTCGGCGGTACATATCCGTCGTAGGCAAGCTCGGAATAGGCATTGTCATACACCAACAGAATGTCGAGTTCCTTGCAACGTCTCACGACGTCCTCGAGGTATTCCCTGGGGGCGATCGCCGACGTTGGGTTGTTGGGATAGTTCAAGTACAGGATCTTGGCCTTTTTCAGCACGTCAGCCGGAATCTTGTCGAGATTGATGAGGAAATTGTCCTCCGGGCGGAGCGGATACTTGTAGGGCACCGCATCGGCCAGGAGGGTACCGCCGAGGTACGAGTTGTAACCCGGCTCGGGCACGATCGAGGTGTCGCCAGGCTCGAGGTAGGCCAGCGCGAGGTGCGATAGACCTTCCTTCGACCCGATCAGGGGAATGATCTCCGTGAGGGGATCGAAATCCTGTCCGAACCTCCGCTTCATAAAGCGGGCGACGGCTTCGCGATACTCTACCAGACCCAGAGCGAATCCATACCTGCTCATGGTGGGAATACGCACGGCTTCGGTAATTCGTTCGACCACGGCCGGGGGCGGCGACAGATCAGCATCTCCCGCGCCGAGATCGATCACATCGACGCCGCGGGCGATGAGCTGGCGCTTCTGTTCAGGGATCTTGGCCAGGGGATATTCTGGAAGGCTGAGAACACGCTTGGTGTAAGGCGGCACTATCGGCTCTCTTGTACGGGGTTGCTCACGCGACTGATACCTGGGATTTCCACGTCGACGACGTCGCCGGGAGTGAGGGGGCCCACTCCTGAAGGCGTGCCTGTCGCCACGAGGTCTCCTGGCTCCAAAGTCATTATGCGCGAGATGTAGACGAGGAGGGACGGGATCGAGAAGACCATCTCGCTGCTTTTTCCCCGCTGGCGCTCGACGCCGTTCACTCGCGTGACGACGCTCAGGCTGTCGAGGTCCGGAAGCTTTGACGACTCCTCTCCCAGAGGACAAAAGGTATCAAAACCCTTCGCTCTAGTCCATTGTCCGTCGGTTTTTTGCAGGTCCCGCGCGGTCACATCGTTCACCGCAATTATCGCCCTGATCCCTCGCGTTGCCTCGGCCTCCGACACAAACGCAAGAGTTTTCCCTATTACAACGCCAATCTCACCCTCGTACTCGACTCTGGATGACGCCGCCGGCAGCCGTATCGCCTCACCTTCCCATACGACGCTGGACGGCGGCTTCAGAAAGATGAGCGGCTCCTTCGGAACCTCGTTGCCCAGCTCCTTTGCGTGCTCGCGATAGTTGCGGCCGACACAAACGATTTTTCCGGGGCGGGCTTTCGTGGCTGGCATCTCAGTCTGACACCGGTTCGAGTGGGAGAGTTGCTTGGCGCACTCTCATGAATAAAAGCTCTGCAGCTGTTTCACGATGGTGTTCCACGGCCCGAACACACGGCGCGCGGGTGGCAGATCGCGGAGAAGTGATCGCCCGTAACCTTTGTTGACCGCCCGCGGATCGACGAGCACGATCACGCCGCGATCGGTTGCGGTGCGAATCAATCGGCCGAACCCCTGCTTCAGGCGGAGCGCAGCGTGGGGCACCATGTACTCCGCGAACGCATCTCCACCGCGCTCGACGATCGCCTCGCAGTGGGCCGCCGTTACCGGCTCGGATGGAACACGAAACGGCAGTCGCGCGATGACGAGTCCGCGAAGTGCCCTTCCCGGCACGTCGACTCCCTCCCAGAAGGAAGCAGTGCCGAGCAGCACCGCACGCTCCGAATCGCGAAACTTCCGCAGAAGATTGTCGCGGGTGTCATCGCCGTGAACGTAGAGTGGGCGGGTCCGCTCGATTCCTCTCGCTCGAAGCTCCGCGGCGGCAGCGCGCACGTCACGGTGGCTCGTGAACAGCGCGAACACGCCCCCGTCGGACGCAGCGGTCACGTCGATAATGCTGCGCACGACCGCCTGCATGTGCGCCGCGGGATCGACGTTCGGGGCCGGCGCGTCCGTCGGCACCATGAAGAGCGCGTGAGTCGGGTACTCGAACGGCGACGGAAAGATCTCCGTCACCACGTTCGCCCCGATTGAATCGAGCCCCAGGCGCTGCGCAAGAAAGTCGAATCGCGCGTCAGTCGTGAGCGTCGCACTGGTGAGGATCGCCGTTTCCACGCGGCTGAAGAGATCTTCGCGGAGAATCGGGGCAAGATCGAGCGGGACAGCCGAGACACCAACATTTCCTTCGCGTCCCCGCAGCTCGATCCACCTGACCATGGGCTCACCCTTGGCGGGCGGGCGTAGCGTGCCCTCGAGGGCGAACGCGGCTCCTTCCAGTCGGCGTCCCACCGCGGCCATCTCGCCGATGAGCGGCATGACCGATTCGTCGGGCTTCTTCGCGCCTTCCATCCGTATGCGAATCATGTCGAGTCCGGTCTGGAGCATGTTGATCTCGCCGAGGAGATCGGTGAGGGCTATGGTGAGGCCCGCTTTCCAGATCGGATCGCGCGCGAAATCTCCGGTGAGTCGCTTCACCGTCTCGCCGCGCGATTGCAAGTAAGTCTGCAGCAGATCGAAGAGGAAAGCTCCCTTCTCGCGTGCCGCGTCTACGCTCGGTACGAGCGTCTTTCGAATGATGTCGACGCTCGCGGCGCTGAGCAGATCGGGCGCTGCCATGAGACGGACCTCGAGCGCGTGCAGCAGTCCACGTCCGCCACGCGTTCCAGCGCCGTGACGGATCAGGCGCGCGAAAAGCTGGTGCAGTCCGCGCCTGCTCGCAGAAGTGCCGAGGTGCGCTGCGGCGGCATCCTCGATGTGATGCGCTTCGTCAACGACCAGTCGTGAATAGGCGGGGATCACTGCCGCGTCTTCCCAATTCTGCTTTGCGCGCTTGACGGCGACGTCGGACATCAACAAGTGGTGGTTCACTACGACTACGTCTGCTTGCTGCGCTGCGCGCCGAGCCTGAAAGAGAAAACAACGTCCGTAATGCGGGCACGCCGATTTGCGACACAGATCCGGCTCGGCCGCGATCTCATCCCAGACTTCCGGTCGGGGTGGCGAAGTCAGATCAGCGAGGGAGCCATCAGTCGTGCGTTCCGCCCACGCGGCGATCGCATCGAGCTCGGCGTTCGAATCATCGGCGAGCAGACTCGAAGCGAGCAGCTTGCTCTGTGCGAGCCGGAGGAGACAGACGTAGTTGCGCCAACCCTTGAGCAGCACGAATCGCACTTCCTGTTGCCCGGCGAGAGCGCCGGCCAGGAACGGCAGGTCCTTTCGAACGAGCTGTTCCTGCAGGTTGATCGTGTTGGTCGAGACCACAGTGGGTTCGCCATTCGCCGCCGACCAGCGAAGCGCCGGCACCAGGTACGCGAGAGATTTTCCGACTCCTGTACCGGCTTCGAGAAGGCCTACTCCGCCATCGTTGTACAGATCGGCAACTGCGCCCGCCATTTCACGCTGGCTTTCGCGGTCCTCGTACTGAGGAAGACTGCGAGCGACCGCACCTCGCGGGCCGAGGTCTTCCTCGATCGCTTCGCGTTCGAGAGGAACACGCTCGCCCTCGGGTAGGTCTTCGTCTCGTGCGGCGAACTGTTCCTGCGAAGCTTCGTCGACTTCCGGATTCGTGGCGTACACGATCGGCGTGTCCCAATCGGGTCGCGCGATCACGAGACACCTTCGTGCGCGATTTTATACGCCAGGTTGCGAGGAGCACCGAGCGCGGAGACCAGGTGGTCCATGACATCGCGTGGCGCTTTGCCCGAGGCGCGCAGCTTGGCTGCCGCATCGGTCAACTCGTGCTCAGTAACGAGCGGCTTCGCTGCTCCCGCTATCACGAGCACGACCTCTCCCCTTGGATCGGCATCATTGTAAATGCGGGACAGCTCCGCGACGGTGCCGCGCTTGAACTCCTCGAACTGTTTTGTCAGCTCGCGCGCGACAACCGCGCGACGCTCTCCCGCTCCGGCTTCGACCAGTGCCGCGAGCGTCGCACCGACCCTGTTCGCGGCTTCGAACAAAACCGCCGTGGCTTGCGATGCAAGGACGTCAGCGATCGTCTCGTGCCGCTCCTTCCCTTTCCGCGGAAGAAAACCGAAAAAAGTGAAGCGCTCGAGCGGCATCCCCGATGCGACGAGCGCCGCCATCACGGACGACGGGCCCGGTATCGGGACGACGGGCACGCCGGCACCGACCGCCGCCTCAACCAGTCGCGACCCGGGATCCGAGATGAGCGGCGTTCCCGCGTCTGAGATCAACGCGATTGAATCACCCGCCTGCAGCCGCGCGACGAGCCGAGGCGTTTCCTTCGCTTCGTTGTGCTCGTGATACGAGCTCAAGGCTGTGGCAATCTTGTAGTGGTCCAACAGCCGGCGGGAGTGGCGCGTGTCTTCGGCAATAACAAGCGCGGCCGAGGAGAGAACCTCGACCGCGCGATGCGACATGTCTCCCAGATTGCCGATGGGAGTGCTCACCAGAAAGAGAGTCCCCGCCTTTGCGGAGCTCACGAGTAGCCCGGAGAAGAGCTCCCCTGATTACGCTGCGTGCTGCTTGAACTTCTCCGCCAGCGCGGGCTTGCCAACGAAGCCGATCACCTGGTCGACGAGCTTGCCGTCCTTGAAGAAGAGAATCGCGGGGATCGAGCGAACGTTGAACTTCGTCGATGTCTTGATGTTCAAGTCCACATCTACTTTCGCGACCTTTGCTTTGCCTTCGTACTCCAGCGCGAGCTGGTCCAGCAACGGAGCAACCATGCGGCATGGCGCGCACCACGTCGCCCAGAAATCCACCACGGCGAGCCCCTTGTGCTGCTCGATCTGCAGCTCGAAATCGGAGTCGTTCACTTCCAGTGCGTTCGACATTTTCTAGTCTCCAAACCGCGGGATACCCCGCGGCGCTTCGTCAGTTAGTTTTCTGCGGGGACGCTGCCCCCTAATCAATAAACTTAATGACCCCATCAACCCCGCGTGGCACGCGTGTATCCCACATCGGCATCGCCGTGGAGGCGATCTCCGCGAGCCTTCCTTTCTTCCGGGATGTGCTGGGGTTGACCGAAGTTGCGCTCGATGACGCCGACGGCGCGAACATAGCAGGCTTCAGCGCCGGCGAGCCTCTGGTAGAGCTGCTGGAGGCCGACGACCCTTCCTCTCCGATCGCGCGCTTCGTAGCGAAGCGGGGACCGGGGATCCATCACATCTGCTTTGCGGTGGACGACCTCGATGCGATGATCGAGCGGTGCCGGAGAGCTGGCGTCCAGCTCATCGACGAGAAGCCGCGAGTCGGCGCCGAGGGAAAGCGGATCGTGTTTCTGCACCCCAGGTCCACGGGCGGGGTGCTGGTCGAGCTGTCAGATCACTAGCGTCCCGAGCGCCCCGTACCCGGATTGCCGCAGAAATCGCGGACCGATGCGATGTCCATGTTGTCCACGTACCATCTCCGTCCCGGACCCTGAATCGCATAAAAGGTGGTCTGACGCGTCATGTTGCCCTTCTTCAGCTCGACGCGCACTTCGCGGTGTCCGCCGATTCCCTGATCTTCGCCGATGATGCGGTTGCTGTCATTGTTGAAATAGCAGGCAAGAATGATCTCGCGCTTCTCCAGCTCCGTCCGGTCCATGGTCGCGCGGGCCGGGCCGTCCTTCGTTCCGAAAACCGTCGACATCGCCTGGAGGTCCTTCGCGTTGACCGCTCGAAGGAAGCCCTCGACAGCGAGCTGGGCGGAAGCCGCGCCAGTCATCGATCCGTTGTTGGCGGCGGTCTGGGTACCAGTCGAGCACGCGGCGAGAAGTAGTAAGCCGGCAACTGTTCTAAAAGACACTATAGAATTCTCCACGGGATAGAGCTGCGCCTTAGGGACTGTGACAATGCGAGCAAAGCAACAACGCCTCTACATCAATATCGATCACGTCGCGACTGTGCGGCAGGCTCGGCGCGGACTCGAGCCCGATCCGGTCGAAGCCGCCGTGGCGTGCGAAGCGGCCGGCGCGGATGGAATCACAGCTCATCTGCGCGAAGACCGGCGTCACATGCAGGACGCGGACATCGAGCGACTGAAGAGGAGCGTTACCACCTACTTCAACCTGGAGATGGCGTGCGTCGCTGAAATGCTGGAGCTCGCCCGTCGCCTGAAACCTCAGCAGGTAACCCTCGTTCCCGAGCGGCGCGAAGAGATCACGACCGAGGGCGGTCTCGACATCACGAGCGATCCCGCCCGCATTCGAAACGCGATCGAAGCGCTGACCGACGTGGGAATCCGAGTGAGCCTCTTCATTGACCCGACCCGCTCAGCAGTAGAGCAGTCGAAAAAGCTTGGCGTTCCAGCGGTAGAGCTTCACACCGGCAGCTACTCACACCGTTCTGACTCGAAGGACACGATAGACGCGCTACGCGAATCTGCGCAGCGCGGAGCGGATCTCGGCCTTGCGATTCACGCGGGTCATGGACTCACCGTTCGCAACGTCGCACCAGTCGCCGCGATACCGGAAATCGAGGAGCTGAACATCGGGCACTCGATCGTGAGCCGCTCCGTTTTCGTGGGTCTCGAGCGGGCGGTGAAAGAGATGCTCGAAGCGATGCGTGCTGCTCGGTCGTCCTAATTGACACCGAAGCTTTGACTGCGAGGGCACACGAGGTGACCTTTCGCTCCGTGATCTGGAGAAAGCGCTCATGACGACGCCGGGCAGGCTGCTGGATTTCTTCACCCTCGAGGCTGGTGAGTATCTCACCCGCCTGGAGTCGCTCGCGACGCAATCCAGCATGGAGAAACCCGACGCCACGCGATTCACAGCCGCGGCGCGCGGACTTCGCGGCAGCGCGACGATGGCCAAGGCCAACGAGCTCGCACGACTCGCCAACAGCGTCGAGCGGATCGCGGTGGGAGTGGTTCAGGGCGCCATCTCGTGGGAGCCGGAGCTGCAGCGGTCGCTCGTGGGCGCCATCGAAGACCTCAAATTGCTCGTGCGGTCAGTGCGCAGCTGGGGCGCCGAGCAGGACGCGCGGGTCGAGCAAAGCCTGGGTCGTCTCGCTCGCTACGCTCCGGCGCGGGAAGAGCGGCGCGACGATGTGATCCTCCCGATCTCGCACCTGTTCCACGACGATGACGGTCCGCACATCGTCTACGTCGCTCCCAATGCCAGAACGCATTACGAGCAGCAGCTCCGGGAGACCGGCCCAATCGGGCCGGGCGCTCTTTCGCCTGAAGTGAAACGCGTCCCCACTCCGGCTGAGGAATCAGCCGCGTTGAGCGCGAAAACGCCCCCGCGAGGTCAGCGGGGCCAGGAGCTTCGCGATGTTCTGAATTCGAGCCTCGCAACGATGCGCTCACTCGAGACCCGGAATTCGGGACCGCAGCCGACGGCTACGGACCTGATCCCCATACAGGCGCTCCTTTACCGGGGCCAGCGCGCGATCGAGCGCGCCGCCGAGATTCGTCGCGCTTTGAAAAAGAGTGGAACACCGCCCACCCGGGCGCTCGTTGACGAGCTCGTCGACTTGGTTGAGCTCGCCTCGGCAGAGTAGAAGTTGAAGTCGCGGTGGCGTGCGGCGCTCGGCGTCGTCCTGAGCGCCGCCCTCATCTATTGGACGCTGCACGGCATCTCTCCCACGGAAGTCGCCCACCGACTCTCGCAGGCCGATCCCCTTCTTTTTGCTGCCGCCACGTTTTGTGCGACGGCGATCTTTGCGCTCCGCGCCCGCAGGTGGAAGACGATTCTCGAGCCGGTAGCGGCGAACATTCCTCTGGGCCCGCTCTGGCGCGCCACCGCGATAGGAATGATGGTGAACAACGTCGTCCCGGCCCGCGCCGGTGAGATCGCGCGAGCATACGCGTTGACAAAGGAGACGCCAGTTCCGTTCGCGACGGCACTGGCATCGCTGGCCGTCGACCGACTGTTCGATGCGATCGTGTTGTTGCTCCTGGCTGCGTCTGCGCTGCTCGACCCGGTGCTCTCGAGCGAACAGACTTTCGCCGGCCGGCCGCTCAGCTCCTTTGCGGCGGGAGCGGGGACGATAGTGGTGATGCTGCTCATCGCGCTCTATGCTCTCGTCTTCTTCCCGAAGCAGCTCCTTCGCCTGTTCGAGCTGTTCGCGCGGCGTGTTTCACCATCAGTTGAAGAGCGCGGCCGGACGATGCTCGAGACCTTCGTCCGCGGGCTCAGCGTTCTGCGAAGCCCTGGACGATTCGCCGCCGTTCTTGGCTGGACTCTCGCTCATTGGCTCCTCAACGCTCTCGGTTTCTGGTTCGCGTTCAAGGCAGTCGGAATCAACGCCCCTTTTTCCGCCGCGCTTTTTCTGCAAGCGTTCATTGCGCTCGGCACCGCGGTTCCCGCGCTGCCGGGATTCTTCGGAGTGTTCGAGTACATGTCGGTGCAAGGGCTCGCTGTGTACGGAGTCAGCCAGGAGCAAGCGGCAACGTGGGCGATCGGCTATCACCTTTTTTCGTTCATACCAATCACACTGATCGGCGCCTTCTACTTCGCGCGACTGGGGGTGAAGCTGCGCGATCTTCACCCGGCGCCCGAGGCGACAGGATGAGCCCGCGCGCGGCTCGCACGCTCGCGCAGGCGAAGATCAATCTCGCCCTCCGGGTTCTCGACAAGGAGATCGATGGATACCACGCGATCGAGACCGTGTTTTTGCGTCTCGAGCTCGGTGACGACGTCGAGATCCGCACCACGACCGGCAAGCGATCGCTCAAGTGCTACGAGATGCGTGACTGGCCAGCTGAGGGCAACCTCGCGTTCCGTGCGGCCGCGCTCTACGCCGACGAAACCGGGTGGCCGAAGGGATTCGAGATCGAGATCGAGAAAAACATCCCGATCGGTGGAGGACTCGGGGGTGGCAGTGCCGACGCGGCGGCGGTACTTCGAATTCTCAATGGCCTGGCGCCGAATCCGATCTCTGATGAAGCGCTGCTCGCGCTTGGCGGGGATCTCGGTTCGGACGTGCCGTTTCTTGCCAGTGACTACGCGATGGCGATGGCATGGGGCCGCGGCGACAAGCTCCTTCGCCTCGATCCGCTGCCGGTCAGGGATGTGCAGCTCTTTTTTCCGCCGTTCGGCATCGATACTGCCCAGGCCTACGGCCTGCTCGACGAATCGCGCACCGATGCGACGAGGAGAAACCCCGAGCTGACGACGGAGATGTTCGCCACCTGGGACTCGGCGGCGAAGAACTCCGTCAACGATTTCGAGCAGGTAATCAGACCCCGATGGCCGGAGATCGACGCGCTTCTCGCCCGGGGAGCCCGATCCGGGGTGTTCCACCGAATGAGCGGGTCCGGCTCGACCGTGTTCAAGGTGGCGGGCGTAAATGCGCCTCGGGTTGAATCAAAATCCAGCGCCGGTTCGACCATTGTGGGAGCCGGCACGAGGAGCATCATCACTCGCACATCGACGAGCGTTGTCCAGATCGAGCTTCTGGACTAGTTTTCGCTTCCCGCTGCCCCTTCGTCCAATGGCAGGACATCGGTCTTTGGATCCGGTAATGGTGGTTCGAATCCACCAGGGGCAATTGATCTAAGTCTTTTCCCCACTTAACTTGTAAGGCTGCATGGACGGATTATCCGTACCCGCTCACGGCTTCAAGCTGCTAGCCGGGCCCGCTAACCCGGATCTGTGCGCAGAGATCGCGCGAACGCTGGATGTGCCGTTCTGCAAATTGACGGTCAACCGCTTCGCCGACGGCGAGATCTTCGTCCGCATAGACGAGAACGTCAGAGGCAACGACGTCTTCATCGTGCAGCCGACAAATCCGCCGGCCGACAACATCATGGAGCTGCTGCTCCTGATCGACGCGGCACGCAGGGCTTCGGCGGCGCGCATTACCTGCGTGATGCCGTACTACGGATACTCGAGGCAGGACCGAAAGGACCAACCCCGGGTGGCGATTGGCGCCAAACTGCTGGCGAACATGATTACGGTAGCGGGCGCCAACCGTGTTTTGGGAATTGATTTTCATCAGCACCAGCTGCAGGGCTTCTTCGATGTTCCGGTGGATCACCTGTACGCGGCGCCGGTGTTCGTTTCGCACTACAGAAAAAAGAATCTGCACGACTTGGTCGTTGTCGCGCCGGACGTAGGCTCGGCGAAGATGGCCAGGGGATTCGCCAAAAGGCTCAACGGCTCGCTGGCGATCATCGACAAGAGACGTCCCAAGCCGAATGAGTCGGAGGTCGTCAACGTCGTCGGTGAAGTCGAAGGAAGGGATTGCTTGCTCACGGACGACATGATCGACACCGCGGGCACTGTCTCAGAAGCGGCAATTGCTCTGAAGAATCTGGGCGCGCGCGACGTTTACGTTTGTGCCACGCACGCTCTGATGTCAGGGCCGGCTATCGAAAGGCTGAGCAAGGCTCCGATCAAGGAAGTGACGGTCACCGATACCGTCATGATCCCGCCGGAGAAGAGATTCTCGACGTTGAAGGTGTTGTCGGTTGGCGAGCTGCTGTCGAAGGCGATTCGCTACATTCACAGCGAGCAATCGGTAAGCTCGTTGTTCGAGCAGTAGAGGTCACAGTGGAAGCATTGGTCGCGAGTGTGGGTCAGGCTGCAACGGATTTTGCAGCGAAGGTCTTGGACTTAATTGAATGGGCGTGGAAGAAAGCCACCGCCCCAAAGGGATGAATAGCAATGGCAACAGTCTCACTTAGCGCCAACAGCCGCGCCGACACAGGAAAGGGCGCCGCTCGCACACTTCGGAGTCAGGGACAGGTCCCCGCCGTGATTTATGGGCACGGCCGCGATCCGCAGGCTCTCGCGCTCAACGCGCGCGATCTCGACAAGATGCTCAGCCACATTCAGGCGGAGAGCACCGTGATCGAAGTCACCGTCGGCGGAGCGACCGCCAAGACGCTCATTCGCGAGATCCAGCGTCACCCGATCAAGCGCCAGATCCTGCACGTGGATTTCCAGGCGCTCGTGGCCGGCGAGAAAGTCACCGTCAGCATTCCGATCGTGCTCCTCGGAGTGCCCGAGGGCGTTCGTCTCGAAGGCGGAGTTCTCGATCAGACTCTGCGCGAAATCGAAATCGAAGTCGATCCTTCCAGCATTCCTGATCACATCGAGTACGATGTCACCAACATGGTGATCGGCGACTCGGTGCACATCAGCGATCTGAAGGTTCCGGAAGGCGTCGAGATTCTCGACGATCCGGAAACGTCAGTAGCCGTGCTTGCCGCAGGTGCGGAACCCGTCGAGGGCGAAGCTGGCGCTGTCGCTGAGCCTGAAGTCATCGGCAGAGGCAAGGAAGACGAAGAGGGTGAAGAGGCCGAGCCCGGCAAGAAGGGCGAGCCAGGCAAGAAGGGCGATCAACCCAAGAAGTAACACGACTGCTCGTTCTCATACGGCTTCCGGCCTCGCTATTGGATAACCCTTGAAGGTCATACTCGGCCTTGGAAATCCGGGCCGCGAGTACGCCGCGACACGGCACAACGTCGGCTGGTGGTTGATCGACCACCTCGCCGACGTTTGGCATTTGGATGGTTGGAAGAAGGACGGCGAGTCGCAGGTCGCGAACGGTGCCGTTGGCGGCGTGAAAGTGCGGCTCGTGAAGCCACAGACGTACATGAACCTGAGCGGCCAGGCGCTCAAGAATTACGCGCGGCGTCCGTTCTGGAGCGCGGCGAAGGACCTCCTCGTCGTGGTGGACGAAGTGCAGATTCCGGTCGGCCGCTTCCGTATCCGCGCGCGCGGCAGCGCTGGTGGTCACAATGGCTTGAAGAGCGTCGAGCACGCGCTCGACTCCCAGGAGTATGGGCGCCTGAGAATCGGCGTCGGCCCGGCGGACGAGCGAAAAGGTATCTACAAGGATCTCGCCGACTTCGTGCTGGCTCCTTTCTCGCGCGACGAGCGCGACGATGTGCTCTCGCTGCTACCGCAGCTTACCGCCGCGACTGAGACGTGGCTGCGCGATGGCGTCGAGAAGGCGATGAACCTGCACAACCGGGCGCCCGAGACCGACGTTGATTCCTGAGTGAAAACTCCCGCAGCCGTGCAGCCTGCGTGATTACTTTGTCTGACTAATGCTGAAACTTGGAATCGTCGGGCTCCCCAACGTCGGGAAGTCCACACTGTTCAACGCGCTCACCGCTGCAAAGGCGGAAGCCGCGAATTATCCGTTCTGCACCGTGGAGCCGAACGTCGGTATGGTGGAGGTTCCCGACTCGCGTCTGACTGAGCTCGCCAGAGTCGTGCAGCCCAAGCGGACGGTGCCGGCGGTCGTGCAGTTCGTCGACATCGCCGGGCTCGTCAAAGGAGCCGCCGAGGGCGAG
>Ga0193699_10000376_pt1 | contig 20018 bp, 14 predicted proteins | sample L3c2metaG_FD_160095 | JGI IMG/M metagenome (GOLD analysis project Ga0193699, IMG submission 160095) | Soil microbial communities from a riparian zone of the East river system, Colorado, United States - L3c2 | ecosystem: Environmental > Terrestrial > Soil > Riparian zone | place: USA: East...
CGCGCGCCACCGCGTCGGAATCGAAGATCGCCCAGATCGGCCCGCCGCCATTCATCTTTTTCGGATCGCCGGTCCATGCGAGCGCCGCGGCGTAATACTCATAATCACGGGTGTCGGCTGTCTCCGTGTAGAAGCGCAAGCCATTTTCCTTCACCAGGATCACGTTCTGGTAGTCCTTGACGCTCAGCCCGAGCGCGCGGGCGCGGAAGAAATGCGGCGCGGTCGGATAGAGGTCGGTCGCCGAACCATTGCTCTTCTTGCCCATGCGCCCTTTGTTGAGAAGGTTGTCGTCCTCGGTGGTCTGGCAGGCGGTCGCACCGAGGGCCGCGCCGATCTCCATGGCGGCGATTTCGCCGTCGGCCGTTCGCTGCGACCATTCGCTGTTTTCCGCCTGGTATTCCTCGGTCAGGCGCACGTCGAACATGGTGCGGAAGATCGGGTTCCCGGCGCTGCCGCCGGTTGCGACGACGACGCCTTTACGGGCGCGGATGTTCATCGTCTTGGTTTTTGGATTGTGCAAATCATCGACTTCGATGATTGAGATGCCGATCACGCGACCCGAGGTGGGGCCCTCGCGGCGGATTTTCGTCATCTGCTGCTGGAGCAGGATCTCGATCCCCATCTCGCGGGCGGTCTTTGCGAGCGGCCGCACAAAACCGGGGCCGCGCGCCGGGCCCGTCACTTCATTGGGCCACGGCACGACGTTCAGGCGCGTGCGCGCACGATCGAGGCGATCGGGTGCGGCGCGATAGCCTTCCCAGCGGATGCCGTGCTTCTCCAGCCAATCGAACAGGTCCAGATTGTTGTCGGCATAGACGCGCACGAGCTGGCGGTCGCTGTAACGGCCCATGGGCTTTTCGGGCCGCGACCAATCTTCGAACACCTTATCCGGCGTGTCGCCATTGCCCATCGCCTTTTGCAGCCGGTTGCCGCCGCCGATATAGAGCCCGCCATAGCTCATCATCGCGCGCCCGCCGATGTCGAAATTCTTCTCGACGATCAGCACCGAAGCGCCCTTCTCGCGCGCGGCGATGCCCGCGACGAGACCGCCGGCGCCCGCGCCGATGACCACGACGTCCACCTCGCGATCCCAGGCGATAGCTTCGGCGGCAGATGCGGGTTGCGCCTGCATGGCGCCAATGGCCACGGCACCCGCCGCAGCGCCTGAGCTAAGAAAATCTCGCCGCTTCAGCGGAGCGTCGGCGGATTCCGGAACGGGTTTGCCGGGATTGGGGTCGCTTGGGGAATTGGACACGCTGGTCTCCTCCCTATGGTCGGCTTTGCGTCAGGTTACGGAGGCGGTCTTTCTGCGTCAATGAAACGTGAACTTTGCCGGCGGCGGCAAAGGGTTTAATCTGGCGGCCACTCCGAAAAGAGAGAGGATTCACAATGGCCGGCCATGTCCTCACAACGCGCTCAACGCTTCTGATCACAGCGGCTCTAGCGGCCGCGATGTCCGGCGGCACCGCAACCGCCCAAAATGCATCGCCTTCGGCGCTGGCAGGCAAGGTGATGTCGGAACAGGAAGGCGCGATGGAAGGTGTGCTCGTCAGCGCCAAGCGCGCGGGTTCCACTATGACCATCAGTGTCGTCAGCAATGCGCGAGGCGAATACCGTTTCCCGCGAGACAGATTGGAGCCAGGCACATATTCCGTCACCATGCGGGCGGTGGGATATGAACTCCCCAGCGCGACACCGGCACAAGTGGATGTCACGGCGCGGCAGACGGCGGCTCTCGATGTGAACCTCGTCAAGACCAAGGATCTGGAGCATCAGCTGTCAAACGGCGAGTGGCTGCAAAGTTTTCCCGGCACCAAGCCATTCAAGGAAGCCCTCTTCAATTGCACGAGCTGCCACACGCTCGAGCGCATCGCCAAATCCCGCTACAACGCGACCGACATGGGCAAGGTGGTGCAGCGCATGAGCACCTGGGCTCAAGGCAGCATGCCAACACAACCCCAACCGCAACTCGGCCGGAAGATCGGCCCGCCAACGGCGGGACAGGCGGCGCTGGGAAAATTCATCAGCACGATCAATTTGAGCGAAGGCGAGGAGCGGCCCTACCCGTTGAAGACCGATCCGCGGCCCACGGGCAAGGCGACGCGCGTGATCATCACCGAATATGATTTGCCGCGGCCGCGCGCCATGCCGCACGACGCGATCGTCGATTCTCGTGGGTTCGTTTGGTACGGGGATTTCGGCGCGCAATATATCGGCCGGCTGGATCCCAAGACCGGCAAGGCGAAGGAATTTGCCATTCCCGTAACAAAGCCGGGAGCCCCCACCGGCAATCTCAACATCGAATTCGACCGCGACGGGAATATTTGGATCGGCGCCATGATGCAGGGCTCGCTGGTCAAATTCGATCCGAAGACGGAGAAATTCCAATCCTTCGGTTCGCCGACGTTCCTCAATCGGGATGAGGCGCGGATCGCCATGGTCGTCCCGGGCGAGACGCATGTGGATGGCAAAGTCTGGATCGGGGGCGACAGCGAATATCAGGTGGATTTGGCTAGCGGTAAGTGGACGACCGTCGATTATTTGAAGGGCCAGCCGGCCGGCGCCAAGGATCACGGCTCCTATGGCGTGGCGTCGGATTCGAAAAACAATTTCTACGGCATGGAGGTCAATGCCGATTACATCATCAAAGTCGACGCCAAGAGTTTGATGCCCACCTTCTACCAAACGCCGACGTTGAATTCCGGCCCGCGGCGCGGCCATTTCGACAATCAGGATCGCCTATGGTTTGCCGAAAATCGCGGCCAGAATATCGGGATGTTCGATCCCAAGACGGGGAAAATCCAGGAATGGAAAGTTCCGACGCCCTTTGCGACGCCCTATGACGCGGTGTTCGACAACAGCACCTATGCCTGGACGGGCGGAATGGCGAACGATCACGTGTCGCGGCTCAATGTCAAAACCGGAGAGGTGATCGATTATCTGCTCCCGTCCGAGACGAACATCCGCCGGGTGGACGTGGACAAGTCGGTAGCGCCATCGCAATTGTGGGTGGGCAACAATCACAAAGCGACGCTCGTCAGAGTCGAGCCGCTGGAGCCATGACGCCGCAACGATGCCGTAGAGTCATTTTGGATTGAATGGAATCAGTTAAACGTATGTCATGGCCCGCAAAAGCGGGCCATGACACGGGTGTTGGACGTAAACTCATCCCAAGACCGTCCTAGATTTTTCCGCCTAACGCCTTGTAGGCGGCTTCGACGTTGGTCGGCATGCGCTCCTGACTGCCCCAGCTCGCATATTCGGGCATCTTCACTTCCTTCCTGATGTCGTCGAGCGATTTGCCTTGCTTCATCAGCGTGCCGACGCGGTCCATAAGCAGCGCGTAATACTTCTCGCCATCGTCGAAAATTTTCACCGTGCCGGGCGTGCCGTGACCGGGAACGACATATTCCGGATTCAACGCCCTCATCATTTTACCGGCGGCCAGGATGTCGGGAATGGTGACGAAGGGACGAAGAATATTGACCTGGTTGACCACAAACGCCGACGCCGAAAACACGACCCGTTCCTTGGGCAGCCAGACCGCGGAATCGGACTCGCTATGGACTCCCTTCATGTAGATGAGCTCGATGGTTTTCCCGCCGAAATTGATCGTCATCCTGTCGTGGTACTCGATATGCGGCGCGATGAACCGATAGCCTTCGAGCGCAGCCTTCATCTCCGGAGACGTCGCCGCCATGGTCTGGATCCGGTTCGGGGCGGCACGGTCGGCGCCGCGCATCGACTCGCCGCCTCCCGCAGCGGCGATGATGACGGCCTGCGGAAAAACGAAATGGCCCGTCGTGTGATCGCCATGCGGTTCGGTGTCGATGACGATGCGCACCGGCATCGACGTCAGCTTCTTCACCGTGGCCGCGATGTCACGAGACTCGATCGGGTTCTGCCCGGTGTCGATCACCACGACGCCTTCATCCGTGAGAATGATACCGCTGTTGGAGTCAAAGCCATTTCCGGTGTGGACATAGACTCCGTCGGCGAGCTTCTTGACCCGCGGCCCCAGATCCTGGGCGAACGCGGAACCTACCACCACGATCGATGCGACAATCGCCAGCAGCGCGGAATTCATTCTCATGATTTCTCATCCCCTCCGGATTGAGGCAGCTATTTATTTCGGCTTGCTTTGGTCGATAAGCGGGATCGAGATGGTCACACGATCTTCATTGCCAATTGTTCTGGTGATGTGACCCTTGCCGGTGAGATCCTCGGCCAAGTCGATGCTGCCGGGCCCAAGATCGATCTTCGTTCCGTCGATGAGTTCGACTTGGCCGCGGCCACTCAATGTGATCACGTATTGGCGCCGCGGCGCCGTGTGCCAGTCGGCCACTCGGCCTGGAGGCGCACGATTGATCGTCGCGCCGGAATTCGCCATCAGTTTATAGACGTCGTTGCCGGTACCGACGGAATCAAACTTGGCTTCGATTTCCTCGGCATGCGTCTGTCCGTCCGGCCCGGTATAGAGCCGGGTGATCTTGATAGGCTTGTGATTTTGAGCCGCCGCACCGCTGGCGTTTTGCGCCGGATGCATCATCAGGGCGGACACGCTCAACAGACCAATGCCGATGAACAAAGCGCTTTTCGCATTCATAAGGGGCCTCCTGCCATTTGTGCATTTACGCTATCACAGTTTGGAATTTGCCGCCTCGGAAGAAGCCCGGACTGCCGGGCGCCTGGGAAGCCGACATAAGGGGTGGGATGCTAGGCTTCGATAGCGATCTATGATTACTGGAAATGTTTCAGCCAAAGGGAGTGTCGTCATGCCTCGATTGCTCGATCGTGTTGCCGCTAGAATGTCCGCGTCCGCCCTTGCCGCATCCGCCGCGATTGTGATGCTGACGGGTTCCGCTCAAGGCCAGCCCCTGTCCGTTCAAACCATTTCCGCAGGCCAAGCCCTGAAGATCGTGAATGCTGCGATTGCAAAATGCAGCGAACCCGGCCCCAGGATCACGATCAGCGTGGCTGTGGTGGATGTGGCCGGAAATCCAAGGATGTTGTTGAACGCCGATACGGCGGCGCCGCACAATCTCGATCTGGCGCGGCGCAAGGCCTACACCGCCCGCACATTCCGCAGGCCTTCCGCGGAATGGGCGAAAGCGTCAACCGCCGAGACGCCGCAGTTCGGTCAACGGCAGATGGTCGATGTCATTCCGCTGGGCGGGGGCATGCCGATCATGATGAAAGGCGAAGCCATCGGCGGAGTGGGTATTTCGGGCGCGATGGGCGGCCAGACGGCCGAGGAAGCCTGTGCGCGCGCCGCCATCGATAGCATCGCGGGTGAGTTGCGATAGTCGGGACAATCGCCGCGGAGACCAAGAGACGCGTGACCCGGCGGTGCACGCCGCCGGCCATCACCGTTTGTTCACCGCCATCGCTTGTGATGAGTTGCAGCAGCTTTGGCTCGAACTTATGGGTTGCGACAGCCTGAGTGTCCCAGACCGTTAACGCGCCGTTAAGCGCTGCGGTCAAAGCCGCGCATGTGATCCCAATCGGTGACGACGGTGTTGAGCAATCTCGACGATACATTCGACGTAGCCGCTGCACGAAGGGTCCAAGCAGACCGCTACAGATTGCTCGCGGAAACCTTGTTCGACCCGCAAAATGAGACATTCCCTGCGGACATTTATCTGCCAGCACGCCGGCAATTCGTAACGGAAATTAATTGTTCTCGTTTATCCCATGGAAGCTTGGGCGCTCGTACTCCGAATCCATCGAGCGTCCCCAAGTGAAATGCATTCCATGAGCGATGTTCATCACAAAGATGAGGCGATATTCTTCGATCAGGGTGCTCCTCCCGGCGTTCACCGGGTTGATGACGCTGGCGCTGGCGGCACTTCTCGCGGTCTATGCGGCGCACGCGGCAGAGATTCGGGAAAAGGCCCGTCTGGTCCCATTTATCGTTAACGTCTCGTATGATCTTTTCGCTGCGGTCCAGAATATTCGGGCCGAACGTGGCACCGTGAACACGGCCCTTGCAACTCCGCAGATCGCCGATAGCGATCTGCAAAATGAACTTGCCGAGCTGCGTTTGAAATCCGGCAAGGCGCTCGATTCTGCGCTCCGGAAGCTCGTTGCCGTCGACGTGCCGGGGATTGAGCCGGCGATCGAAGAGATACGCAAAAGCCGCGATGCGATTGCGGAATTGCGACAGGGCGTCGACGAGGCACTGCAACAACCCAAGGATAAGCGCGCCGCAGATCTCGGTCCGAATTGGCTTGCCGCCAATGGCAAATATGTCCGCGCCATAGATCGCTTATCCAGCCGGTTGGAAGAGAATGTGAGCCAAAGCGACTCCTTTCTCGCGAGAATGATGCGAACCAAGCAGATCGTCTGGTCGCTGCGATCCGAAGCTGGCGATGACCGGGTCCTTGTCCGAGAAGCGATGGCCAGCAGCACGCCACTCTCGGACGAGAAAAAACAACAGCTCATCAATATTGCGGGGCGCATAGACGGCGCGTGGAAGCTGATCCACGACGACGCCGAACTCGACTCGATGCCGCAAAAACTCAAAGACGCGATCTATGCAACGGATGTAATTTATTTCACAGAATTTCGTTCGCTGCGTGGGACGATCCTCGACGAACTCTTCGCTGGCCGCCCGGTGCATATCCCTCCGCGCGATTGGTACAATTTGTCGATGCCGGGCCGGGATAGCATCTACAACGTGACGAAAACTGCTTTCGATCTGGCCAGTGCTCACGCTACCGAGCAGTTTGCGACGGCGCAGCGGAGCTTCTATGCAGCGATCGTCCTCATGGTCGCATTTTTGGGAATTGGCGCCCTCGCCTCGTATTACGTCATCAAGGGGGTGGTGAGGCCGATTGCGCGCATCGCCGAAACGATGCGTAGCGTCGCTGACGGCGACCTGGCCTGCGAGATTCCGTTCGGAAATCGGGCTGACGAGATCGGCTCGCTTTCGCGCGCGCTTCGCATCTTCCGCGATAACGCCATCGAAAAGCAGCAATTATTCCTCGCCAAAATCGGCGCCGAAACGGCCAACCGTACCAAGTCGGATTTCATGGCCAATATGAGCCATGAGCTTCGCACCCCGCTCAATGCCATTATCGGTTTTTCCGAAGTCATCAAGATCGGGATGTTCGGCCCCCTGAACGAACGCTATCGCGTCTACGGTAGCGATATTTTTGACAGCGGCACGCATCTGTTGAATCTCATCAATGAGATTTTGGATCTGTCCAAACTGGAAGCCGGGCAGTTTGAACTTCACGAGGAGGAACTCGATCTTCCTGCCATTCTTCAGGCCTGTATGCATCTCATGGAGCCGCAGGCTGAAAAGGCAAAGATACGATTGTCAAAGTCGTGCGATAACGGCCTTCCCTTAATATTCGCCGATGATCGGCGGATGCGGCAGATTCTGATCAATCTTCTTTCCAACGCCGTGAAATTTACCCCGGAGGGCGGTCAGGTTCGCGTTTCGGCCAATCTCCGGAATGGGTGCTTGACGATCGCCGTAAGCGACACCGGGATTGGGATAGCGCCCCAGGATATCCCCAAGGCCCTCGAAGCCTTCGGCCAGATCAACAGCAAGATCAGCCGCACGCATCAAGGCACCGGGCTTGGACTCCCGCTTGTCAAGCACCTCGTGGAACTGCACGGCGGCACGCTGACGATCGAGAGCAAAGTCAACATCGGCACCACGGTGAAGGTCGTTCTGCCGCCTGCGCGCTCGCTGGAACGATCAAAGCACCCAGGTCTCGCAACAGCCTAATTGCAGCTCAGCTCAGTACCGGCCGATGTGCTCGCGTGACCAAAAGGCCATCGCGGATATTCCGCATCGCGAACGCGATAGCGCCAAACCTTTCGCTGAGTCAGCCCTGCCGCGTCAGGAACCAGAACCGCCGAGACATCAACGTAGCGGCGGCGGCAAGCGCGGCAGCAAGCCCGATCCAAATACCCAGGCCCTGCATATCGAACCGAAAGGCGAGAATTAAGCTCGTCGGTGCTCCCACCAGCCAATAACTCGCCGCCGCCAGGAACATCGGAACGCGCGTGTCTTTCAGACCGCGAAGGGCAAACGCCGCCACGACCTGCAGCGCGTCAAAGACCTGGAACGCTGCGGCCACATAAAGGAAGGTGACCGTGAGCGACAAGACCTTCTCATCGACCGCGGCCGAGCCGAAATACAGTTCGGCGATCTGCCTTGGAAACAGCGCAATGACAATGCCGCATAGCGCCATAAACGCTGTGCCCGACGCCATCGCCGTGTAGCCCGCGCGGCGCGCACCTTGCGTATCGCCGGCTCCCGCGAAAAGTCCGACGCGGATTGTCGCCGCCATCGCGATGCCCAGCGGCACCATGAAGGTGATCGACGGAACGTTAAGCGCGATCTGATGCGCCGCGAGGAAGTCCGTCCCGAACGTTCCCATGACAAGCATCGAGCAATTGAACAGCATCACTTCGAAGATCATCGTCATGCCGATTGGCGTGCCGAGCTGGAATACCTCTGTAAATTTTGGCCAATCCGGGCGACCGAAACGTCGAAAAATGCGGTGCTCCCTCAGGTTTGGCGTGAACCGAATAAGGATGAGCATGGCGATCAGGCTGAAGCCGTTGGCCGCCGTCGTCGCGATTCCGGACCCCAGGACTTCCAGCCGAGGAAGCCCGAAATGTCCGAAGATCAATGCGTAATCTGCCAGCGCGTTGAAGAATACAGTGGCAACCATCACGATGAGCGATGCATTCGGCTTGCCGAGCGCGGTCGAATAGTTGCGCAACACCTGAAAGGCCATGACGAAGAACAGGCCCAAGGATAGAGGCAGCGTGAATAGCGAAGCCAGATGCGCAAGCTTTGGCGATTGCCCGACCGCTAACAAGATCGGCTCCGTCGCCAACAACACGCCGGCCAGCGGAATGCATAACAGCCACACCGCCCAGAATCCCATGCGCGTAACAGCTCGGACATTCGCCCGATCCGTAGGACGCGCGCCCAGGATGTGCGCGATCATCGGCGACACCGCTGCCGCCGGTCCCATACCCAGAAGCCAGGTGAAGATAAATACGGTATTGCCCAGGGCAGCTGCGGCAAGGGCCTCCTTGCCAACGCGCCCGAGCATGATCAGGTCCGTGGTCATGATGGCCATCTGCATGAGCTGCGTGAAGGCAAGCGGCCCAGCGAGCTTCATCAGCTCGCGCGCTTCCGCGATCCAGGCGGCGGCATCGGAACCCTTTACAGGCTCGGTGCGGATCGCTCGGGCGACTTCCAGGTCTGAAACATTCGTCATGACTCGGGCTTTTCAAATCCCCGAACCCGGCAAACCAAGAGGGGACGAAAAACAAAACCCCTCCGAAGCTTTTCCGGGCTCGGGAGGGGTGGAAACCGAACGGGGCGGAAAGACCTAGACCTCGTTCTCCTCGCGAGCTGAAACGGCCGCAGTGTCGCCGATTCCGGCGGACAGTAGGGCCGTAATGGGATTGGTGATTTCTCGCATCGATCAACTCGCTTGAAGCGCCAGGCCAAGCCTTGCGGGACGAGTGGGTTACCCTCGCGGATTCGCGAAGTCAATGTACGAGCCGGGCGGTCTGGTGCCATTGTGCCGGCCCGCGCCGTCCGACTTGGAGCCATGCGGCCGATGTGCTGATATATTGCGGAAGAAATGGGGGGCTCGCATGGCGCGCGCGTTTCCGAAAAACATCATCGGGTTGATCACGGTACTCACGGCCGCGATGGTTCCGGTCGGTTCGGCTAGCCTCGCGCAAAGCGCCACGCCGATTCCCGATTTCCACGGCCCCTGGGCGCGCGTCGGCATGGACCCGGAGCTTCCGCGGTCCGGTCCTATGCCGTTGGTGAATTTGCGCCGGCCCATGGATGACCCTCACGTCAACGGGGGCGGCGATCCCCTCCCGCTGGTTGGCGATTACAACAATCCCATCCTCAAGCCGCTGGCCGCCGAGGCCGTGAAGAAGGCCGGCGCGCTGTCGGAGGGCGGCAAGATCAATCCCGATCCTTCCAATCAATGCGCGCCCTATTCGCCGCCCTATATTTTCACGATTCAGCTTGGCGTGCAGATGCTGCAAGGCAAGGACGAAATCGTCATGCTGTATCCGCAGGACGATCAAGTCCGCCGTGTGCGGATGAATGCCAAACACCCCGCAAAAGTGATCCCGTCCGCGATGGGCGATTCCATCGGCCATTATGAAGGCGATACGCTGGTTATCGACACGGTCGGCGTCAAGATTGGACGGGTCACGATGGTTGACCGTTACGGCACGCCGCAGAGCGAGGCCTTGCACCTGGTCGAACGCTACCGCTTGATCGACGTTGCAACCGCCAAAGAGGTGATGACCTTTCATGAGAGACGGGTCGGCCGCGGCCCTGGTGCTCCGGGAACCGGGCCCTACGATCCCAACGCCCAAGCGCTGCAACTCACCTACACGGTCGAGGACCCGAACATCTTCACGACCCCTTGGTCGGCCCAGATCACCTACCGGCGCACGATGGTTCCCTGGGCGGAACAAGTTTGCGCGGAAAACATCGTCGAATATTGGCCGGGAATGAACATCGCCATTCCGAAGGCGGATAAGCCGGATTTCTGATCGGCCGAGAATCGCAACCCGCTGCGCAAGGACCTTGAAGCGCCGCGAGCCTTCGCACGGAAATCTCTCGCGACACCACGGCCGTCCGCTGCGCAAGGCAACGAAGTCTTTACCAATCGAAGAGCGAGCTTCTAAGCCAATATAATCGCTATTGAATTGCCCTCTATGTGGTCGGCCGCGAAGCCTTATCGCCGTCGCACCGGGGGAGCAAAAAAGCAGGAATTACCGCCAAAACTGCAACCAGAACGCTTGTATCGAGTACATACGCGGGTGTACCTTTGCTCACTTATACTTGATTGCTACAACTTGATTGCGCGTGGGAGGGAGCGACATGATTCGTACCCGAGCACTGGGCACCGTGGGCATAGTGTTGGCGGGCATAGTCTTCTTGCCCGCAGCTTCGCTGCCTGAGAAAAATTCCGCTGCGACGGCCGCAGCCGCCCACAGTGCGGCATTTGATCAACAGACCTTCTGGCAAACCACGAAAGTCTATTGCGACACCTGTCATTTCGGTCCCAAGGCGCGGGCAAAACTGAACCTGCAGGCTCTGGACCTCGCCAATCTCGACCGCGACGGCGAGACTTGGGAGAAGGTCTTGCGCAAGCTGCGGAGCCGCGAAATGCCCCCTGTCGGCATGCCGCGGCCCCAGGAGGCAACCTATCAAGCGCTCGTCTCGGCTATCGAGTCCGAACGCGATCGCCTGGCGCAAGTTAAGCCCAATCCGGGACGCCCCACGCTCCATCGCCTCAACCGGACCGAATACGCCAATGCCGTCCGCGATCTGCTGGCGCTCGAAGTTGACGTTTCGGAGCTACTGCCGGCCGACGACATCGGCTACGGCTTCGACAACATCGGTGACGTGTTGCAAGTATCGCCCGTATTGCTGGAACGGTATTTGTCGGCGGCACGCAAGATCAGCCGGGCCTCCGTGGGCGACATGACGCTGCCCGTGGCCTATCAGACCTATACCGTTTCTCACGCGCTCATTCAGGCCGATCGTTTGAGCGAAGCCGCGCCGGTCGGTTCGCGGGGCGGCACCGCCATTCGCCACTACTTCCCTGTGGATGGCGAATATGAGATTTCGGTCAACGTGCAAAGGAGCAGAGACGACGAATATTTGGGCTTCGAACGGGAACGCAAGCTCGATCTCCGGCTCGATGATCAACGGCTCCAACTGTTCACTCTTCCGGCCAGTCCAAAGAAGATTGTGCTCGGCGGCGGAACGCCGCCCGATGCGAAACTGAGGGTCCGCCTGTCCGTGAAGGCCGGCAGTCGAGAAATCGGTGCGACATTCCTGAAAGACACGCTCCTTAAGGAAGGTGTCATCGACAGAATCCGTAGCGATGACGTGCAGCAATACTTCGAAGGCGTCGGCAGCGTTACCGTCGCCGGCCCGTTCAATGTGGAAGGGCCGGGTGAAACAGCCGCCCGCGACAAGATTTTCATCTGCCAGCCAACCAAAACCGCTGACGAAGACGCCTGCGCGGAGAAGATCCTGTCCAATCTCGCGCACCACGCCTATCGGCGGCCGATTAGTGCCGACGACATGCCGCAACTGCTCGCGCTTTATAAGCAGGGCGCGGAGAATGGCGGCTTCGAGTCCGGCGTGAGATTGGCGTTGCAGAAGATCCTGGTGTCGCCCGAGTTCCTCTTCCGAGCGGAGGTTGATCCGGAGAACGCCGCTCCCGGAACCGTCTACCGGATCAGCGATGTCGAGTTGGCATCGCGGCTATCCTTCTTCCTGTGGAGCAGCATTCCCGACGACGAGCTGCTGGCCGTTGCCGAGAAGGGACAACTCCACGACCCATCCGTCCTCAAGGCGCAGGTCAAGCGCATGATGGCCGATGAGCGTTCGGAGTCGCTGATCAAGAACTTCGTCGGTCAATGGCTGTTCTTGCGCAATATCCCAAGGCTAGCACCGGACACGACGACGTTTCCGACGTTCGACGAGAATTTGCGTCAAGCGATGGGAAAAGAAACCGAGCTCCTGGTTGAAAGTCAGGTGCGAGAGGATCATAGCGTCGCCGATCTGCTGAGCACGGATTACACGTTCATGAATCAGCGCTTGGCCGAGCACTATGGAGTCAAAGGCGTTTACGGCAACGAGTTCCGCCGCGTTAAGCTCGACGACCCCAAGCGGTACGGCCTACTCGGACAGGCCAGCATCCTCGCGTTGACCTCCTATCCCAATCGGACGGCCCCGACCATCCGCGGCAAATGGGTGCTGGAGCAGCTTCTGGGAACGCCACCGCCTCCGCCGCCGCCCAATGTCCCATCGTTGAAGGACGATGCGACCGCGCAGAAAATGACGATGCGCGAACGCATGGAACAGCACCGGTCCAGTCCCCAATGCGCCTCTTGCCATCGGATGACGGACCCGCTGGGCTTCGCGCTGGACAATTTCGATGGCATTGGCCATTGGCGTGACAACACGGGACCCGGTACGGGACCGATCGATTCCTCCGGTTTCTTGCCCGACGGCACCCCGTTCAATGGGCCCGACGGCCTGCGCCAGCTCCTGGTCAAGAAACGGGGCATGTTCGTTGAAACCTTCACCGAGCGGCTGCTGACTTATGCGCTGGGCCGCGGCGTCGAAGAATACGACCACTCCGTTATTCGCAAGATCACGCGTGAAGCGTCCGCAGATGACCAAAAGTGGTCGTCCATTATTCTTGGCATCGTCAACAGCACACCGTTCCAAATGAGGAGGACAAAAGATGGTAATCTTTAAGAAATCCATTCCCCGTCGGACGTTTTTGCGCGGCGCTGGCGCGGTAATTGCCCTGCCCATGCTGGATGCGATGACCCCGGCTCTTGCCGCGGAAACCAAACGGCCGATTCGCATGGCGTTCATGCAGACGCCGAACGGCATCTTCAATTTGAACAATGAGTGGACGCCCAAGACCGAGGGCACAAGCTGGGAAATGACGCGGACTCTCAAGCCGCTGGAAGCCTTCCGCGACCGCATGGTCGTGCTATCGGGGCTCGATCAACAACAGGCCGCGGGCCGTGACGGCGAAGTGGGCGGCGATCATCCGCGCGCTTGCACCGCCTGGCTGACAGGAACGCACGCGAAGATGACCTCTGGCGCAGACATCCGCGCCGGAATCTCCGTCGACCAGATCGCGGCGAAGGAATTCGGCAAACACACTCAGCTCGCCTCGCTTGAGGTCGGTCTGGAATCGGCGGAAATCGTGGGCGCGTGCGAGTCCGCCTATGGCTGCGCCTATTACGACACGATCTCATGGCGCAACGAGACCACGCCGCTTCCGATGGAGAATCGGCCGCGCGCCATCTTCGAGCGACTTTTCGGCGATGGTGGCACAGACCCGAAGGCACGGCTGACCATCAGGCAAGAGGATAAGAGCATCCTCGATGCCGTCAATGCGGACGTGAAGCGGATGCGCGGAAAGGTCGGCGGAACGGATCGCGCCAAAGTCGACCAGTATCTGGACGCTATCCGCGATGTCGAGCGCCGCATGAAACTGGCAGAGAAGCAAGACGTTCACGCCCTGCCCACCGGAAGCCCCGTCGGCGCCCCGGAAATCTTCTCGGACTACTTCAAGCTGATGGCAGATTTGATGGTTCTGTCATGGCAGACCGACATGACCCGCGTCATCACCTTCCAGATGGGTCATGAAATGAGCGGCCGCGCCTACCCCGAGTTGGGATTTGGCGATGCCCATCACCCCTGCACGCATCACCAGGGCGATCGCGAAAAGCAGGAGAAGACCACGCAGATCAACGGCCTCCATACCAAGATGTTGGCCTATTACCTCGGCAAGCTGCGCGACACCAAGGATGGCGACGGCTCACTGCTCGATCATTCGATGATCCTATACGGGGCCGGCCTGAGCGACGCCAATCTGCATCTCTATAACAATCTCTCGCTGGTGCTTGTTGCCGGCGGTATTGGCGGGATCAAGGGCGGAGTGCATGTCAAATATCCCAACCGCACGCCGATGACCAACCTGCTTCTCACCATGCTGGACAAAGCCAGTGTTCCCCACGTGGACAGGCTGGGCGACAGCACGGGAAGGCTGGTTTTGCCGACCATCACCGCCTAGAGCAGAATCAAATGGGTCCCCGCGCAAGCGGGGACCCACGATCATTTAAGAACGATTTTCAGCAATCGAACGGAACACGGTCCAAGCGGGAGAATTGCCATGAACACGAGAGCAACGATTCTGGCGGCATTGATGGGCTCGACAATCCTTGCGGGCGCCGCATTGGCAGCCGGCAGCGACATGTCGCTGGTGATTGCCGCAAAGGAAGGGGACCGCGCAGCCGTCCAGACCTTGTTGAAGGGCCTCACCAAGCAAGATGTCGCCAGTGCCGACGGCACGGCCGCACTGGTCTGGGCGGCCACCCGCAACGATCTGGCAATGGCCGATCTTCTCTTGCGCGCAGGCGCGAACGCGAAGGCTGCCAATGAATTCGGCGCAACGGCGCTTTAGGCGGCCGCGGAGCACGCCGATCCGGCGATGGCAGTGAAGCTGCTGGCAGCCGGGGCCGACGCCAATAAGGCTCTCATGTCGGGCGAGACGCCGCTGATGGTGGCGTCCAAGCGGGGTAACGTCGCTACGGTGCGTGCGTTGCTGTCGGGCGGCGCAAATCCCAACGCAAAGGAAGCCAATGGCGGACAAACCGCTCTGATGTGGGCGCTTGCGGACCGTCAGGCCGCGGTCGTTGACGAGTTGGTGAAGCATGGCGCCGATGTGGGCCTCGCTTCAAAAACGGGATTCACTCCGCTGATGTTCGTCGCCCAACAAGGCGACGCGGACAGCGGCCGCATTCTGCTCCGCGCTGGCGCGAAACCCAATGAGGCTCAGCCGAAATCGGGATTGACCCCCTTGCTGATCGCCAGCGCCATGAGCAACGCGAAGGCCGTAGATCTTCTGCTCGACAATGGCGCGGATCCCAATGCGATGGATACGAACGGTTATGCCCCGTTGCATAAGGCCGTGCGGGATTCCGATTACGGCATCGACCCGGAAAGAAAAGACGCCGTACTGGCTATCGTCAAGTCGCTGCTCAAGCACGGCGCGGACCCAAATCTTCGTATCAAGCAGGACAAGGCAAAGATCGCCGCCGAAATCAAAGCCGGCGCGAACGCCTTCTACGGGAAGCGCACCACTGTGACCGTTACCGAAATTGTTCTGCAGGGCGCCACGCCGCTGTTGCTGGCTGCGGAAGTCAACAACCTTGACGTGATCAAGGCCTTGGTGGATGCCGAGGCGGATCCCAACATTCCCACAGAGCAAGGTACGACGGCATTGATGATGGCGTCCGGCGCGGGCACAGACGTACAGCGGGCAAGAGAGCCCGAGGAACGGAAGATGGTGGTTCCGACGGCAAGGTACCTCGTGGAACACGGCGCCGACGTGAATGCCGCCGGACAGTTCGGATGGACAGCGCTGCACGCCGCCGCGTATCAGGGATTGAACGACGACATCGAATTCCTGGTCAGCAAGGGTGCGAAGGTCGATACCATGGACAAGTTCGGCCAGACGCCCTTGAGCATTTCGATGTCAGTCCTCACTAAGGATATCGGCGCAAGGCGGCTTCAGATCCCGCGCAGATTCCGGCAGGAGACGGCCGAGCTTCTCTTGAAATTGGGCGCCACCCCGCTCAAGAAATCCGGGGTCGTGGTCGTCCTTCAGCGTTCTGGGGACGATGTCTCGGCGAAATAGGCCCGCCGCACAGGCGTAGAGAACCGACGAAATTGGCGGCCTGTCGAAACCCGACAGGCCGCCTGCGTTTTGATCAGATGGATCCCAAATGTGCGGTCAGGCGGCCGGCAACAAGAACGGCGCACCACACAAGAAGGACCGCGGTACCAAGTTGAACGCTGCGTGAAGAGACGGCCGCCTTTGCTTCCCATGAGGCGGCGTCTCGTTGGATTGTCCGATAGAAGGACATCGTCAGAATCACGCCAACGATAACCAATAGGACCTTCAGTACGAAGCCGACGTCACCGACATATTGTGTCGGCTTCGCCATCCACAGCGCGAAGCCGCTGGCGAGCTGCAGCACGAGCGCGGCCCAGACGACGGGAAACAGCCGATTGAGCAACGTATAGGGAATCATCTTGAAGAACCCCAACAGCCGCAGAGCAATGATGAGGACGAAGCCTATGACAAGCGCCGTCCCGAACGCGTGAAGTGTCAGCGCGAGCGGCCACCCCCATAGCTCGGTCCGAATCCAAGCGGAAAACTGCGTACTTTCCAGCCATTCCAGCACTGTTCAATCCCCCCGGTCTATTGTGTTCGTCAAGCGCTGACCCTTTTCAGAGATAGGGCAGCAATCGGCCGAAAACGATCACCCCGGCCCACGCCAGCAGCACCACGGCGGCGACCCACTTGGCAGCTACCGGCGCATCCTCTCCCGCCTTGACGTTCCAAAGCCGGTCGGACAACGAGAAATACAGAACCGCTATCGCGCCGATCGAGATGAACGCGATCTTCGGCGCGAACCCGATGTCGCCCACGACGTAACGGTAGCTATCGGAAAGCATCATCAGCATCCCGCTAACGACGTTCACGAGAACGCCGATAAATCCGAGCACGAGCAACTGGTGCATGGCAGCAAAGGATGCGGATTTCCAGAAGCCCAGCACACGCAGCCCAACTGCGACCGCTGCCCCGAATATCAGGCAATATCCAAAGAAATGCAGCGTTTGCCAGGGTGCGAACCAGATCATCTCCTTCATCAGCGATTCAAGGGTCATGGATATGCCGACGTTGGCGTCCGTCGGCAGGGTATCCGTCGCCAAGACGATCTCGGGGTGATTGATCAGACCGCCGCGATGCCCGGTTTCGGTCATGATTGCTAATGTGACAAAGGCAAACAGCAGGACCAAGCCGAGCGACAGTTTGGAAAACTGTCCGCGATAGCGGGAGCGCAATAACTCGATCTTGGCGGCGGACCCGGTAAATGCCAAGCCAAGCAGCGTCCACAAGGCCATGTCGCGATGGGCATTGATCACGGCCCTGGAAATGGGCATGTCGGGGATCGCAGGCTGGGTCAACGCCCACATCGCAGCGGTGCCGGCCACATAGGTCGGCACGCCAAAGATGGCGCATATGACGAAAAGGGTAAGGCTGGCCCGTTTCAGAACATCATTGTTCACGACGAGGGCAACGACAAAAAAAGCGATCGCGAACACCAACCCAGCCGTTGGGATATGGTTCAAGATGATATGAGCGTGCGACCACGCCTGCGGCGTGGAGATATCAGGAATGGACGCGGTCAATTGCAGTTCGCGGTGATTGATTTCCAAACCAAACTCGCCCGCGACAAGCGTCAGGGCCAGGGTGATCGTCGCGAGGCCCAACACCAAATGGAATGGATCATGGGAGGCCCGGCGAGCACGCCAAGATCGCAACAGTTCGATGGAGGCAGCGACTCCGGTGATCACAAGAACGGCGAGCGCCGCCATGCCCCAAACATAGTGAGTGGCTATCGCGCCGTTGGGGAAACGTGGGTTCCCGGCCAAGGCCGCCATCGAGCCAGTGCCGCTGAAATAGATCGGGATGGACAGGAGGGCCAACATGCCGAACAGGGCGAGGCAGGTTCGCCTGACGACGTCATTGCCCGTGCGGAAGCCGGCGATGTAAACGCCGAGCACAAACAGAAATCCAACGGACGGGAAAACGCTTATGAGGATGTGCACATGCGACCAAGACTGCGGAATGAGATGCATAGAAAAAAGCCCCCCCTATTCCAAATTCTCTCTCACGGTTTTTGTGTAGCCTTGCTTTCCCGTAAAATCCTGCGCGTCCCTTTGCCCATCAGTCCTTCGGCCACACAAACCCCTCCGCTGGCCGGATACCTTAAATTACAGCGTCAAGGCCTGTGATCCGAGGCCCCCCCTGACCCTGTCGGGCAATCGGGCAAAGTATCAATTTTGGCAACGGCGAAGACAACAGCTTTGATGAGATGTCGCGAATCTTCGCCTGATTCCGGTGCCTTCGCCGAACCTAGGACGCCGTTACGAGGAGCGCCTGCAACGGCGAGCGGAAGGAACCGTTGCCAAAGCGCTCTCGCATCACGCCGGCAACGGCGTCGGTTGCTCGCCCCAGCCCATCGGGATCACGGGACTCGATCTCGCCCCGCAATGGTGTGCCTTGGCAGCAACCCATTGCGGCCTCCCGCGCCGATGAAACCCGGGTTTCGCGATGGACGTCCTCGATCCCAATGGAAGTAAACCCTGCCTCCCGCAACTCCCGTTCGATCCGCACCCTGTCGTTGTACCCGCAAGGCGTCCGAGCAAGAAAGCGAGGTGGGTTTGCCGGAAACAATGCCGCGACCGTGACATCCGTGATGTGCATGAGCGGATTGGTTTCTTTTGCTCCACCCGAACCCACGACGCGCGCTTTTCCTTGGATTGGGAACGGGCGCCACCATTTCGGCCGCTGGCGATCATCCCGGTCTCGTCGCCGATGGCGTCGAACTGGTGCCCGAGGTCGTCGCGTCCTTCGCATTGTTCGCCAAATCGGCACCCAATCTCGGCCGCAATCCGAACCTGCGCATTCACGTCGCCGATGCGCGCCGCTACGTGCAGGCGACGTCCGACCGGTACGACGTCATCGTCGCCGACGTGTACCATCCCTGGATCGACGGCACGGCAACATTGTACACGCGCGAACATTTCAGCGCGATCCGCGCGCGATTGGCCGATGGGGGACTGTTCTGTCAATGGCTTCCGCTTCATCAGCTCGATCTGCCGACTTTGCGTACCATCGTTCGCACCTTCCAGACGGTATTCCCCAACAGCAACGCGTATCTTGCGCAGTTCAGCATCGAAACCCCGCTGGTGGCCTTGATCGGTACCGCGGCGCCACGAACCTATCCGAGCAACTGGCTGCAAACGCGATTGCATGACGAGGCGCTGCGCAAGCGGCTTGCGTCCGTCGATCTGAAGGATGAGACGGCGCTCTTCGGCTTGTTCCTTGGCGGCGCGAAAACGCTAGCTGCATTCGCGGGACCAGGATCCATCAATAGCGACGATCTTCCGGCCGTCGCGTTCGACGCAGCCCGAATCGCCTATGCCTCATCAGAGCCGCCCGGCATCCGCGTGGTTCAATTGATTCACGCCATGCATCCCATACCCAGCGATGTGTTGGGGGCCCAAGGCGATTCTGCGCAAGGGCGGCGGCTTGCCGATTACTGGCGCGCGCGCGACCGTTTCCTCGAGATCGGCGTGCAGATGCCCAGGCGCATGGATACATCCTCGTTCATTGCCCAAATCGCCCCACAACTCATTGAAGTAGCAGGCATGAGCGCGGATTTCGATGCCGCCTATGGCCCGGTGCTGGCGATGGCGCAGGCAATGGAACGCACGGACCCCGTGCAAGCGCGCCGGCTGCTCGAACAACTCGACCGTGCCAACCCCGCGCGACACGAAGCGCGAAATCTGCTCGACGCTCGACAGCCAGACTGATCCGGAT
>Ga0193699_10000377_pt1 | contig 20007 bp, 19 predicted proteins | sample L3c2metaG_FD_160095 | JGI IMG/M metagenome (GOLD analysis project Ga0193699, IMG submission 160095) | Soil microbial communities from a riparian zone of the East river system, Colorado, United States - L3c2 | ecosystem: Environmental > Terrestrial > Soil > Riparian zone | place: USA: East...
CGTCGCGCACGCCGCCTGCAATGCCTTTTTCAATTCCATCAGCGGGCCTGGGGCGAGTTCTTCCACTGCTAAACCAAGGTATCGGGCGCTCCAAACCAATACGACAATCGAATCAACCTGCGTAGGGTCGAGCCGTTCGCCTCGATCGAATAAGCTGACACTAGGAGCCGGATCCGAGGAATGCGCCGGACGAGCATTGAGCCAAAGGGTTCCAAAGCGACCAGAAACGTAGAACGCCTCAGTAGTCTTTCGGTGGAATAATCTTATGAAACGACCTGAGTTCACGCGTTCGACTACGCTGCGGTGGACCTCGCTGGTGGCCGGTATATTGGCGGCTTTTATCATTGCGTTGCTGGGCTTCGTCTACTTGAAAACAAAGGACGACTTGACGATGCGATCCGACCGCGTGATCGCCTCGCAAATCGGCTTCTTTGCGTACTTGTCGCCCGAGCGCAGGCTGGACGCGATCGATGACTATCTGAAGCAGGATCCGGGCGGCCTTAGGCTCGCAGGATTGTTTGGCCCAGACGGTCGCAGGATCGCGGGTAATCTGGAAATTCTGCCGCCCGATCTCAAGACCGACAATACAGTACAAAGCGCCGTGGTCGATCGGGCGGACGAGAGTGGCCGGGAGAAACAGCCGGTCCGCCTGATCGCGCGAAGGTTACCGCACGGCGACGTGCTGGTGATCGGACGAAATGTCGATGAAGTCGGGGAGATGGCGCGCGTCGTTGGCTGGGCGCTCGCGCTTGGTGTGATTCCCGGCGTGCTCCTTTGCCTTGCGGTCGGTTGAGCAGCTTGGCCGTCTGATTTTCGTCCGGATTCGCCGCAAACCAACGGACAAAAGCATCAATCGCATCGACCAGGTCGACATCGATCCGGCGATCGAAATCAGCTCGGCTCGTACCCGCCTTTGGGTGATGCCGCTTCAGGTCCGCGAGGTCCTTGACCAGCCCGACCACCCGAAGAGGATCATGTTGGGAGAGCACCACAATTGGATCGTCGGCGCCAACCTTTCCGGATAGACGGTCGGTCAACCATGCCCGGAAAACGGCCTCGAACATCGCGTCAGAGCCCGGCGCATCCATCACGCGCGATCCCGGATCCAGCCCGGTCTCGATCGCGTAGCTTCGGATAATCTCCTGACAGAACCCGTGAATGGTTGACGTGATGATCTCATCGAGATGCTCGCCGGCAGATGTCAGGTTTGCCCTTTGTGGCGCGCTTAGGCCTGACGGGAGCGCATCCTTCAGCACGTCTGGAATAAATCCGGCGAGCAGGCTTGCCACGTATGCCCGAATGCGCAGCGCCAATTCGCCTGCCGCAAGTTCCGTGAACGTGATAGCGGCTACCTGCGAAGGAGGGGTGCCGCGCGCCAGCATCATCGCGACGCGGCCAGCGATCAGCGATGTTTTCCCCGTGCCGGCCGCCGCCTCAACGAGAAGCGTCGTGTCGAGGTCCGTCAGCACCTGTAGTCGCTGATCGCGGTCTGCCAGCTTCATGGCGCACTCCAGAGTGAATCGAGTTCTCGGGTCATCTCCCCGAAGGCTTTCGCTTTCCTTGTCAGATAGGCATCGAGGTCTGCGGGCAACGCGAGGCGCATCTCGTTGTAAGGCTCACGGGCGTCCGGCCCGGGGCAAGAATCTCCCCGCCGTAGTATCTCGCAGGCTTTGTCGAGGGAGTTAGCGACATCGATGGCAGCGGCTTCGAGCGTCTCCCGCTTCAAGGCGTACGGTGGCGACACGCCGTCGAGGTAAATGAGCCGGGAGACTATCCTGGCCGCAGTCGGGACAAGCTGGCCGACAGCCGTCGCGTAAAGCACTCGCTGTAGTTCCTTGCCCCGGTCCACGACGATGTTTTCCGGCCGCCTGGGAGGTTTGCCAGTTTTGTAGTCGGAAATCCTGACGCCGCGTCCGCCGGCGGCAAAGTCGACGCGGTCAATCCGGCCGCTCAGCCTCAGTTTTGTCGTTCCAACGAGGATCTCCCCGTCGAGCGGCCAAGGAGCCCGAGAGCCTTCCGGCGCAGTTGCCAGGCCAAAGCCGACCTCGCTCCAACTCGTCGTGTCGGCTTCGAACCTCTCATCGACTGTCAGTCCTCTCAGTCCGCGGCGCGCAGCCTCATCCAAAGAATGTTTCCACAAAAGTGTCGGCGGTACGGCACGTTCCAGCGGCCATTGCTGGCCAACGTGATTGACCGCCCCAGTCAAGGCGAGTTCAATCTCGTCTCGCGAGGCTCGGACGAATCCAGGTGCGGGCTCGAGCGCGTCAATCGTCCGGGCGAGGAGTTCGTGGACGAGCTCGCCGAAGGCGAGGGGGTCAAGAGCCAGCGGCATTTCCGCCAGCGCGACAGGTCTCATGTCGATAGCGTATCGCCACAAGAAGCCGAGCGGATCGCGTGCCATTAGCCGCAACGAAGTCGCCGAATGCAGCCGGGTTACCGCTCGGTCCACGGCCGGATGCGCGGCTCGCAACACCCCATCATGCGGGGTTGCTTCTTCTCGCCCCCAATTGCGCCAGCAAGTCAGCGCTGCCTTGATGCGGTCCGAGCGTCCCGCTTCCGCCGCTCTTGCGAGCAGCCGGTCTGCCTCGCTGAATGCGTGTTCCGGAACTCGCGTGCGTACGTTTGTCCGGACCGACGCGGTCGCGGGCCATAGCGCGCTCGCGGGTTGTAGCGCGCCTTCAGTTGAACGGCGGCTGCGGGAAACGACGATCTCCTCCGCGGGCTGTCTGATTAGCAGGTCGAAACATCTTCGGTCGCGCTGTGTGATCGAGACAGGAACGAGGCGGCGGCGGGAAACGATGTGGTCGGGAAGGAGAGGGTCCTCGCTCTCGGACCGAGGCCAAGTCCGACCGGCGACGCCGAAAAGGCGCATCCAGCGGCGCGGCGCGCCGACCAAATGGGACGCAGGACACCAAACGACGCTATTCGCCGGATGACGGTCGTCCCGCACGCGCAGGCTTTCGAGCGACATCGCGATGGCGGCCGGCGGCGCATTTCTAAGGGCATCCTTCCACAGACCGAGACTGGCGCCGCCGAGAAAGGCCTTTCCGGCCTGTTCCGCGTTCACAAGGCCGGTGGCCAGTAATTCGAGCATTGGAATAAGCGTCTGCTCGGCGGCGTCCGGATCGGAGCGTCGGCTTAGGGGGGGGGGGGGGGGCCGGTCGTCATCCCCATCAACACGTCGACTGAATTTCCGACGCCGCCCCAGTTCATCCATCGCCGATCGGACGACACGCTGCATTGGGTGCTTGGCGGCGTCATGCCCCCCGAACTCTTGGCGGCCCGCGACGAAGAAAAGCGCGAGCAGACGCTCGAACGGCAGCGAATGTGGTACGTGGCATGCACTCGGGCCCGCGATCTGCTTATTATCCCTCACCTGCCCGAGGCATCCTCGCAATCGTGGTCGAAGATCTTAAACCTGGGCCATGCATCCCTCCCAGAACTGGACCTCACCGGGCTGTCGCCGGCGACCGCACTGACCCAGCCTCAGCCCGTCAACGCACAGACCGCCGAACTGTTTGTCGATGAATCCCGACGAATGGCGGCTGCCGCACCAGCGCTCAGTTGGCGAGTTCCGAGCACTCACGATCGCGACCGAACGGAGGCGCTGGAACCGAGCGCACGCAACATCGACGATGCATTTGAGTTCGTGCCGCCAATCGGAGGCGGCCGCGTTCGGGGTATCGTGCTGCACAAACTGATGGAAGAGTTTCTCACCGGAGAGTTGGATGACAACGATCCCGCTTGCGTGGAAGACCGCGCCGAGGACCTGCTCCTAGAGTTGAAAGGGTTGGAAGGAGCAGCGTCAGCACCCGACCCGGATCCAGCGGAAATGGCTCGAACGGCCGCGGCTACACTGAAATTTGCTGACGTCGCCGGGCTCAGACCACATCTGGTTCCCGAGGTACCTATTTGGTCGAATTTGGGCGACGGCCAATTTATGGCCGGCCGGGCGGATGCCGTCGCAGTGCGTGGTAAAGAACGTCTGGCCGTCCTGGATTGGAAAAGTGACATATCACCAAGCCGGGATGATAGATCGGGCCATATCGCGCAACTGAAGGATTACGTCGAGACGGTCGGCGCACCGAAGGGAGCTATCGTCTACATGAGCCTCGGCGAGGTGGTCTGGGTACAGCCCCACACGACCACCTCGATTGCCTGAATGCGCAACCGGCGGCAGAGGCTGGAAGCCGCTCTAGCAGCGAGGAACAGGTCGGGCTCAATATCCCCGAGAGCCACCTCTGCCGACGTCGGCGACTTAATTCAATGCTCCCGCCATCGAACTTATTCCGCCGACAACGTCGCCATTGCGTCTGGCCCACAGTGCACGCGCAAGGTCCTCCGGGACAACTTCTCTGAACTTGCCGGCCTGGATGTTCGCTACGAACTCCGCAACGGTCGCCGGATCGATGGCTCCCATACCAGCTAGTTTCTTTAGAATGGGGACCAATTGGCTTTCCTTAATCTTGGAAACCGACACGCCCAGGTCATGCACGCCCGATGCGAGCCCCGCCATGGCGAGCGCGGCACTGAAGACAGCGGTTGCCTGCGATCCTCTCCAGAGGAAAACATGCACATCTCGGTTCTCCGCAACCAAGGACCGCCGCTCAAGTCGTAGCTGACGGAAGAACTCCCTGCCCTCAGCCAGCAACTCCTGAGCTTTATCGTCAAGATAAGGAGGAACGTCGTTCGCGAGATAGACAGCACGCATCTCTGCGATCAGGCGATCATGTGCCGGTTCTCCACCGGATGGCTCGAAACGCGGGACGACGCCGCCAGGGTGTGGCGCCACGACGAGGGTCTTCGTCTGCTCGTCCAGATCCTGCACGATCCATCGCTGCCCAGCGAATACGACGAGACCGTCCTTGTGAACTGGATAGGTGATCGGCAACGTTCCGAGCGTTCGTCCGCCGACGGTAAGGCGCCATTCTTCCCCAGATTCGAATACTGCGAAAAAGCTGCGGGACTGAACTGTCTTCTCTCCCTCCTGAGCCAACATCAGCGTGCCATCAGGAGCCTGCTCGATGAATCGAATTTCCTTTGTCGCAAGGTGGCGGAGCAGACCTGCGAAGTCGGAGGAACTGATCGATGAAAACGGTCCGGGACCGCACAACAGGTCAAAGAGCGGCTTCGGACGGATCCCACCGCGCTCTGCAATTACCGAAAGCATCTGATGGACCAGCGTCGAAGCCACCTCGGGCACAGATCCGGCAGGTTCGACGAACCCCGCCAACAATAGGCGAACGACCGCCACCGACCTGATTGTGTTTGGCCGAAGGCGATCCAGGATACCGGACTTCTGATCGATGTTCGGTTCTCTGAGGTAGATGCGCAGGACCGATGGCGTCCCTCGACGCCTGCCTGTTCGACCCAACCTTTGCCGTAAGGATGACAAGGAGCGAGGCGCCCCGATCTGCGCGACCGATTTTACCGAACCAATATCAACCCCCAACTCTAGCGTCGATGTACACACGGCCGTTGTCGGTAGCTTGCCGTCCTTCAACCGTTCTTCCAACTCTTCACGAAGAACCTTGGAAAGGCTGCCGTGGTGCGGATAGAATTCATTGGGGACATTTGATTTCTCGCAGCGACGCCTGAGCCGATCGGCGGCCGACTCGACGGTCCTGCGTGACCCACCGAAGACGAGATTGTTCGATCCGCGCAGCGTCTCGAACAGATGGTCCGCAATCGAATCCAGTGCAATCCGTCTGGGCAACTCCTCTTCAGTGCCGGCTCCTCCTTCCGCATGATCCGGATCGTCCAGATCGGGCGGTTCGATATATCCTCTGACTTGAAGACGCAATTCCGGCGCATCCGACTTTGCTTCGAGTATCTCGACGCGGTGCGGATCGGTCGGCCGCAGCCATCTGGCTGCCTGTTTGAGATCACCGATGGTCGCCGACAGCCCGACGCGCCGAGCCGGCTTGGCTGTCATGGCGTCAATGCGCCGCAGCAGGCTCGCGACGTGAAGGCCCCGTGGTCCCTGAAGAAACGAATGCACCTCGTCGATTACGATGAAGTCCGCCGAACCCAGCAACCGCCGCGCGTCCGCCGGCCGGCGAGTGAACATCGCCTCGATCGATTCCGGCGTGATTAACGCAATGCCGTCCGGCTTTGCCAGCGCCTTCTTCTTTTTCGCCTGGGGCGCATCGCCATGCCATTTGACGACCGGAATTTCCATGCTCTCGCATAGCTCTTCCAGGCGGCGAAACTGGTCGTTGATGAGTGCCTTAAGCGGACTGATGTAAAGCGCCGAGAAACCCGCCTGCTTCCGATCGGCGATCGATGTCATTATTGGCAAGAACGCCGCTTCGGTCTTCCCGGCGGCAGTCGTCGCCGCGATCAGAATATCGCGGTCGCCTTCGAGGACGGACACGATCGTTCGCGCCTGAATCTCGCGCAGCTCGTCCCAACCCTGATCGCGGATCCAGCGTTGAATCTTCGGATGCAGCCGATGGTAGGCGGCATCAAGTCCCGATGCGGAGGCTGGTGAGGTCATCGCCGTCTCCGGGTTGCGGACCGTCTCCATGGACGATGTCTTCTTGCGCGTGGTCGTCTGCGGCGATTTGCACGTCCCCCAGAAGCTCTTGCCATTTCGCACCGGGGTTCTGATCGAGAACCGCCAGCATCTGCACGAATGCTTTCACCGTTGTTCGAGGCGTACGGAAGTATGCCTCGCCAATACGGCGGTTGCAGTGGCCCATGAATGCCGTCAGCGCCTCGTCGGGCACCAGAAACCGCGAAGGTTCGCCTGCAGCAAAGACCATCCGTATGTTGGACAACAGAACCAGAAGGTCCTCGGGAGTGAGGCTCTGGAGTTTGATGATGGGACCAGACAGGTCGACAAACCCTCCGGCCGCGAACCGGTTTTCGGCCAGGCGCGACTGAAGCGCTTCGTAGCTGTACAGGCCGCGCCTGGTATCCATTAGAAATTCCGGCGTGCCGCACATCACAAAGCCGATGTTCGCCGTGTTGCCCTGAAGAGAGTCGTTCACGATGCGGAGTATTTGCTCGAAATTCTGGTTTCGTGACTGCGAACTCTGCAGTTTGTAAATATTGACCATCTCATCGAACATGACGAGAAGTCCGGCATACCCGGCCACCTTGGTTAGGCATGCCAGCGATTTGAGCGAATCGTAAACGCTATCGTCGTCGATTATGGTGCGCACGCCGAGCGCCTGGCGAGCCTCCGTCTTGGTCGAGAATTCACCGCGCAGCCATCGCAGGGCTGAGACCTTCAATCCTTCGTCAGAATTCTCGCTTCCCCGCCAGTACGCCTTCAGGACGGTCGCGAAGTCGTATCCGCCTACGAACTCCTGGATGGGAGCCAACTTTTGGTCGATGACGTTCTCAACCGAGACCTGACGCTCCCCGGCTTCCTTCACGGCGTCGGTTACCAGACGCTCCACGACGCCAGCCAGCGCTCCGCCCTCCGGTTTGGTGCGCGTCGCCATGTTCCGCACCGCTTCGGAATAAAGCGCCCTCGCCTGCCCACCGCTCGCGTGTATCCGCCGGTCAGGAGCAAGATCGGCATGAACCGTGACGCATTTTCGCTCAAGCGCAATCAATCGGATCAAGTTGGCAAAGAACGTCTTGCCAGCACCGTACTCGCCGATCACGAACCTGACCGCGGCTCCGCCGTCGGCGATCCGATCGACATCACGCAACAATGCGCCAATCTCGGCGGCTCGACCGACCTGAATGTAGGGCAGACCGACGCGGGGCACGACACCGGCACTCAATGCCTGGATGATCGTGTCACGTTCCTTCGGCTTGATGGTCTTGGGTGCTTTCGTCATGCCGTCGTCTCTCTAAGTTCGGCGAGCCGTCCCCGCAGGTGGGGTACCATCACGATATCGTCGCCATCTTCAAGGAGCGGTTCCTCAAAGTGGTCAAAGGACCAGTCGTTGATCCGCTCCAGCGCGCCGTCAGAAAGCAGCTTCATTTCGCGTGCCCGCTGATCGAATTCGGACCGCGGAATGGTCCCCTTCAATTCGATGAGCTCCACCAATTCCGCGTGCGGCTTGTCCAGGCCTTCGAAAGCGATCATCGCCGCCGAGGAGGACGCAGGGGGCGGCGTGATGGCGACCGGAACCACTTCTTCCTCGAAGATGTTCGCGAGCAGCTCCGACACCGCTTCGGTTTCCCGTTGCGTACGCGCCAGCCGACCAGCATCAATCTTCACGCCACCGGGCACGCTGGGGGCGGCGGTCTCTTGTTTTTTGGGAATGGGGATTCCCGTTTCGCGCCGTTCCTGCGTGATAGCGACCGGCTCATCCGATCTGGGTGTGGCACGATGCAGTTCTGAATAGACACGTTCCTTGGGCAGCCCGAGCGCCTTGTGAAGGCGTTCCAGGAACTTCACCTCTCCAGGGTTGACGCTATCGGCTCCGCCAATGACCGCCACAGCGGCATTTGCGATCGCTTCCCGCTCCGCGTCACTTCTCTCGGCCAGGCGTTTCATGACGCGTGCCTGCTTCGGCGGACTGTTAAAAATGGTCACGGCAAAGGCAATCAAACGGGCTCGCTCCACCCCGCTTAGATCCTTGCCGTCTTTGATTCCTGCAATGACCCTCTGCAGCTCTTCGCTCGACGCTTCGCCGTCGGAAGCCGCGGCTAAGACTGCGACTTCGACCTGGGCCTTCATCGATCGATAGGGCGCCCGCTCCGGATCGACCGGACCGCCGCCGGCGGCTTTGAAGACGAATACCTGGTCGTCGAGCTGCGGAGCCCCGCCTCCGAAACGCCGATCCGGTTCGATTGCCACATCGATGCGATCCAAAGCCTGCCCCAACTGATCAGCCAGCGGTGGTGAAACCTTGCCATTCTCCGGCAGATCAAATTCCGCCAGTTCGAGCATGTCGCGCATCTTGGTACTTGCGCGGTTGTGTTCACCCATCAGCTCCGCCAAACGCTGACCAAAATCACGGAGCGCGCCGAAGTCCGGGTCCTTCAGCAGCTCGTCCGGGAGGAGCAACGCGGCTTGGACGGAGTCTCGGACTTCCGGTCGCCTGCCTACGAACCTGCTGAAGCCATCGAGCTCTTCCGTACAATCCTGGACAAGCTGCCGCAACGGCTCAGGCGAAGTGGCTACTTGGCAGATGTCAGGGTAATTTTCGTGCGGGCCATGAACCTCTACTTCGAAGAGGCCGCTCGCGGCATGATACGTCAATCTGATGTTGCCTTTGACTGCGACCGGCAGACCTTCGGGAAATCTTGTCCGAAAGCGGACGTGCCACAGCGCTACAAACTCGTCGAAGCAACGGACGGCGGCAGTTCGGAGATAAACATCCGGCAGGGCAAGCACCCAAAGCAACGCGTCCTCAGACAGGATCGTTTTGGATTGGGTAAGTCGCCTTCCCAGGTGCAGCCGGACGGCAACGTCGATCTCCGACGACCCTGTTCGCTCCGCCGAAGGCTGGGGCACCTCAAGCGGCACTCCGGCCGAGCAACGCGACAGATCCAAGAATGTCTTCGCGTAGCCGCGGAAGGAATGGCTATCTCCGTAGAGGGACAATAGGCGCTCCACCTCTGCGACCATCCGCGGTGTGCTTGCTAAGTCCCGATCAATGAACTGACGGTGCTCGAGACCGTAGAAGAACAGGAATACGTGCCCTACCCCATAGGCCACCCCCTGCCGACCGCCTGACATCCAGTCGAGGAACGCCCTCCGAGCGGCTGGAGTGATGTCCGCGTAGGACGGCCAATACGGCATCGAAGTGCCAGTAACGTCCGGAGACGATGACCTGGCCGCCAGCTTAGGATTGATGACATACTTGTCGATTTCTTGGTTTTCCGCGGCAATCGAAATGCCCAAGTAGAAAAGACCACCGGAAATCGGAATTCCCTGAACCGTCACGGATTCCTTGGACTCGATCCACCTGGCAGATGCGCCGGCCCGGCCGGCTGTTTGGACCTGTCGAATTCCAAAATGATCCTGTGCCCCGGCCCGTGACGTTGTGGGTCCGGGTGCTCGGGTTGGTGCGCTTGGCAGGGCCGGCGGTGTACTAGCGGCCACGGCTTTTCGCGTTCCGATCTTGGAAAAGAAATACGCGAGTAGCAGCAGGGAGCCGGTGACCACTCCAAACACAGTGATTGCCGCCGCATTCTCTGCCATGAATCGGTAAAGCGCGCCCAAGGCTGCCAGCAGCAGACCCAGCACGATCAAAATGCTCATCCCCGCGGAAGAACTACCCTTTCGCCGACCCATCCCAGCACTTCAAGTCCCGTTTTTGCAAACCGAGCTGGCCTGTCGCTCCGGAACGGCAACCGCCAGATTTAGGCCCAAGCCGGCCTATTGCTCGAATGCTGTACCCGAACGTCCCACGGGGTGTAACAGGCAGCAAGCACAATCAACGAAAACCGGAAGACTGCTACGGCAAGGTCGCGCCGACCGATCGAATTTGCCGGCGCAATAGCGCTGCTACCTAAGGAAATCTTCGTGGGCCCTGGGTTTTCCACGATATCCACGAGCTTCCGAGCCGAGTACGAGTAGCCTTGCCCGCGCAGCACGAGTTAGCGCTCGAAGGTTCAACCAACCTTCGGAGCAAGAACATGGGATACACGCACTATTGGAAGCAGACGCGTTGGGTCGAAGTCGCCGAATGGCGACGCATCCTGAGCGAAATCAGACTCATTCCTAAACTTGCGACTGATGAGCCAGGGGTCGCGATCGGGGATGGCATGGGAGCCGAGGGCTCGGCGCCGATCTACGGGGATGACCGCATCTTGTTCAACGGTATCGGACAGGATGGCTACGAAGGCTTCTGCGTGGACCGGCTCACGAAGCGCTTGCCGCCGTCCTCCGACGATTGGACGAACTGCTGCAAGACCGGCCGGAAGCCTTACGACCCGGTCGTCACCGCATGTCTCTGCTATCTTTCCACGGCGACGCGCGCGGTCGGCACTGACGGATTAGGCGTGATCGGCACGGAAGCATTCCACGTCACATCGGACGGGTGCGGTGACGATTTCGTCGACGGATTGGAACTCGCCCGACGCGCATTGCCCCAGCTTGGCGAACGCTTGGATCTGCCACTTGGCGTGATGGCCGAGGACCTGCGGACCGCTCCGTTCATCTATCCCAAATGCGAGGAATACGACGTTCTTTTCTGCACGGACGGACGCGGATACGTGTTGAACAAGGGGACCGACGAGAGCGTCTGTTTCGAAAGCCATGCCAAGCTCGCCGCATTTCTGGCCGATCATGCCCGATCTGCCTTCCGAAAAGGCCATCCCGGAGGCGAGTACGGCACAGAACCGAGACCAACATTTGGGAGGCCTGGGGTATGTTCGATCGGTACAGGGAAAAAAGAGTTGAGAGGGCGCAGCGGTCGGCGCTATCGAAACTCTTCCCGATCGATCCGTCGAGGGCGCATCGTCCGCCACGGTTCGTAAGGCCCGGGCAGCCGCAACGCTGCAACGACGGGATCGAGTTGTTCGACTTGGTGCCCGATCGTCCGCGCCCGGACGGCTACACTCTGGATTAAGTCGGACTGCGTTGCTTCGTGTCCGAGCGTTCCTTCCGCGCACTGATACGGATTGAAATTTTCGGCCTGCCATGGCAGGTTGGGGCTACCCGAGGGGCTACACCCGAGGGCTACACCGGCAAACCCGGGCGTGCAGAAAGGCCTTATTCTACGGGACTTTCTCGAAGCTGCTTTAAAGTGGCGGAGAGGGAGGGACTCGCTTCCCGTTTGACCGGTTGGCAGCGCTTCGTCATCGCTGGAAGCCTAGACAGCTATACCAGCGAGCGCATCGTCTTCATGCTCGGTAAGCACGACGTTGCAAGGGTCCGAAACCAATTTTTGTGTCCGTGCGAAGAGCTCGAAGTCAGCAAATGGGTCAAAGGCGTACCGTCGCCGATAGGATTTATAGACGAATTCCATGAAGTAGTTCACGGCCAGAAAGCGGTCCCTCGAGATCGAGGGGGAGAGCCGGTCTTGGTCGGCGACATCCGAAAATATCGCAAGCGTCCGTCGAACTTCATCCGCCGGGGGAAATTTGCCTTTGGTTTCGAGCCATTCAAGGGCGCACCGAAAGAACGCATCAAGTTGCACTTCCTCACTTTGTACGCGGATTAGATCCGGACGGAGGCTTTCAATGTAATGGCGATTTGCGCCTTTGGTGAACGCGTCAGGGCGATAAAACTGACCGCGACAGAAATTTCGCAGAGTCGAAGACGCGTTGCGGGCTTGATAGTTGGTCCAGTCCTCTTGAACTCGGGCTGTCCGGTCTGCGCCGATGCCTGCAATATGTGATCCGACATATACCGGTTCACCGTCCGCCACGTAAGGCGTTCCGCCGCATAGCAGCAGATAATCCGCGATTTTCCGCTGTGCGCCGGCAAGCGCTGTCTGGTACCCGTTTGACACGATTTCTCTAATTTCGACGGTTTCAATTCTTCGCGGTGCAAGCCACATGGGCCGTAGCCGCAAGAAGTTTTCGCGACCCGATTCAATTTCGTTCAAAAGGGTGTCCGCGGTGGCTAATGGGAAGGTGCCATCTTGGCGATTCAAGAGCCGCAGTGGCCACCATAGTTGGGCGTCGTATGACAGAATTTCGAATGCACCCTCAGCCTGACTAAAGTCGCCGCTCATTTGCACGCGAAAGGCAACTTCCGCATCGGTCGAATCCACGGCACGAAGGTCCGCGAACGTGTCGGCCAGAAAATATTCCGTCTTCGGCTTTCGACATCCCTTCGGAATGAAGGACACGGGATATGATAATGCCAGTGGTACGGTAAGATGCACCCTGATTTCCTCGTTTAAACGCAATTCGGATTTTCGGTCTTGTCCTGGAAAGACGCAAGGTCACTTTTCTCCCACGAGCAATCTTAGGATAGTTCGTTCTTTACTCTGAAGATTCCCGCTATCTTTGAAAGAGCATCGAGGTCAACTACACGTAGGTTCAGCAATTGACCGTTGCACATAAAAGCGCGCAAGTCCCAGGCACTCCGTGGTTCAGGCAGGGGCAGCGATCCGTACGTCTGATTGAAATGATATTGGCGTTCGACGCCGAAATGAATTGATGCGGCGGCGTACGGCAAATAAAACCTCATTGAAATATATTGCCGTTGTTTTGACGCGGCCAAACGCGGCTCGGGGAAAAAACTGTCGCAAGAGAGTAGCCGTAGCGTCTCCTGAACTGCATCTGCGAAACTGTGAGCACGCGCTAGGTCTAGTCCGGGTAACTCATAGAAGCGGCGTTCGAGATTGTGTTCCCCTAGGATCGCGAAAGAAGCTGGGTCGGGGGTCAGGGAGCCAAGCTTGTCCACCGCCGTCACGCTGTCCTTGACGTATGCGCTGCCCGCCAACGCAATGATCAGGTTCGAGGCATCATCCGGTCCCACTTCGGCTGCGCCGCGCCCCCTTTTTGCCTTCGCGATCAGACCCGCTTCTCGAAGATTCCGTAGGTGCACATCCACCATCTGAAGCTGATCGGACAATCCGAAAGCTTCCGCGACGACATCCCTCAATTTGCCCGGTGTGGCCATGCTCTTGAGATTGACCCGCCCCGATTAAATACCCGTTAACCACTCTGTTCGGGGTAACACACCAATTATTGTCAGTCTACTTTAATTGGTGTATTACCCCGATCAACCCGTAAGGTTGGAATTGCCATGAAAGCCCACGTCAGGATCGGCGCGTCCCGGAACCGCTTGGTAACGCTGCCATTTTACGCGACAGATGACGAAATCGCCGAGCTGGTTCTGGGATCGAAGGCCGACCGCTGGCCCAATATCGTCCAGCAGCTTGAGAGGGACGGTCTGCCGGCCAGGAGCCACCTCATTGCCGGCCTGCGCTACTTCCCTGCCGTCATCGATTTTTTCGATATCCGCGAAGGTGTCAGGACTTCTGTGGGAGGTAGGGATTCTGTCGAGGACGGCCCGGAGAACTGGGGTCCGGGATGAGCGAACCGAAGCGGAGGCGGAGGAAGCTCTCGACCGTCAGGATTGACGGCGAAGAGTTCAAGATCCACGCACCGGGTTTTAAGGCAATCCTCCGTAAAGGCGAGGATATTCCCAGGCCCTATTGGGTGGCGGACGAGGACGCCGTCAACAGCGGCTATCCTACCAAGACGGTGCCGATTCCAGTCGGGCTCGGAGTTGGAAACTTGGCGCCTAGCGACGTTGCAGCAGCAATAGCGGACGAATGTCAGAAGCAGCAAAGCGCGATGCTGGCGTGGCTGGACGGTCAAGTCGATGACAGGGGGCGCCTGGCACCCAAGTTCGATGGCACGCTCGGCTCGCTTGCGGACTGCTATGAGTCCGACGAGGACAGCGCCTATCAGGAGCTGAAGGAAAATACCGCGGAAGGGTACAAGGCCTGGCTCAAGATGGTCAGGGAAACCGTCGGCCTCCGAAACGTCGCGCGGCTCGTCGCCAAGGACTTCAGGCGCTGGTACCGGATGTGGAAGGCTCGGTCCACGTCGCGCGGGACTGACGGCACGCGGCAGGCCTACGGCGGCATCCAGATCATCCGCATCATCCTCAATTTCGGAGCCGAAAGCGGCATCAGAAAATGCCTGGAGCTAAGAACGGCCATGGACAAAATGAATTTCCGCAGAAATCCTCCGCGAAACGTCGTGATGTCCTATGCGCAAATCCGCGCCATCCTTGAGGAAGCATGGCGACGGGGAGAACTGTTCATGGCGCTGGTGCAGGCCATCCAGTTTGAATGCTTCCTCCGGCAGAACGACGTGATCGGACAGTGGCGCAAGGTCAAGCCGGGCTACATCACGCAGGCGGGCGACATCATCATCGGCGACAAATTTTGGCGCGGCATGACCATGGAGATGATCCGGATTGAGGACACCTTGGTCGTCAAGACCTCGAAGACCGGCAAGCCCGTCGTGCACGCGCTCGCTTCCTGCCAGCTCGTTGTCGAATGCCTGGAAAAGATCGGCAAGTCGGTAACGGATGGCCCAGTGGCACGCCAGACCGACGGATCACCCTGGCGCGATCGGCAATCGTTCAGCAAGGCTTGGCGGGAGATTGCTAGGGCAGCGGGAATTCCTGAGAACGTCTGGAACATGGACAACCGTGCTTCGGGCATCACGGAAGCCTCGGAAGCGGGCGTACCCGACGACGACATCATTAAGCAATCCGGGCACCCTCAAAAGGAAATCATGCAGGACGTCTACAAGCGCGGAGGAGCGGCCGTATCGGAACGCTCGCACGTCACGCGACAACAGCACCGTAAGACACAGGCTTCCTAATGCGGGCAGCACGATGGTGGTGCCAAGACTGGTGACAAACCTGAACTTCGTTTCAGGTTACGTCGTCTGATTACGGTAACGCTTATGGTAACGCTACGGTAATTAAAACCAAAAGGCCCCGTTTTTGTTGAGTTTTTGGCGCGCCATTCAGAATAAAACTACGAACTCATATGTAATTGAAATTACTATATAAATCCTGCTATTGCTTTACCACTGGCCATCTGAGCGCGAATGCAGGATTCGTTTGACCTGTCTTGCCTACGAACTGCCCGCGGGCGCCGTCCGCTCCCGGGTCTGTTCGGCACCCAGATTCGGCCCTTCGGTCGTGTTTACCTCACGACCGCTATTCCTTCAAAAGGCGACGTCCGATTGCGATCGCTGCCGAGGCTCCAATCACCGCTGGATGAAAGTTCAGTGGTAGGTCAACGTGTCTCGCCCATTCCTTCGCGGACGACCACCTCGAAATCAAGAGAGCCGCCATTGGTCCGGGTCTGTTGTCCTCACAGCGCGCGAGAGATCCTCCGGGCGCGCTGCCCGCGCTTAGTCGACGGGTTCCGCTAACAGGTCGCGGATGCAAGCATCGATCTGGTCCCGCTCCGAGTGGGTCATGCAGAACATCGCGAAATGGGCCCAAAGGCTGTCGACAACCCTGAACTTGCTGTTCGGGATGAGCTTTTGCTCGGCCTCGCAATCAGCCGGTGGGAAGAACATGTCGCGCGAGAACGGAACGACATAGGTCTTCGCCTTGATCCGACCGAGTGCGGCCGCAAGGTCGCCTCCGGTGTGACGGCTGACATCGCCATGTCGCCATTTCCAACCCATCCAGATCAGATTGTTCGGGTCCATCGGTGCGAAATAGGCTTCCCAGAAGCGGTGAAGGAAGTCCTCGAGAGAGGTGAAGCCAACTTCGCGCCACGCTTCCTTGTTGTAGAAATCCGGACACAGGCCCATCACCGACCAGATCTGCGCATGGCGTCTCAGGCCTTCATGCACGTCGGACTGATCCTTGTAGAACCCGTTATTTTATTCCATCCTGGATCGGATTTCAGTGCGTCCTCGTGCGACCGGACGAAGATGTAGTCATGCGGCGTCGTTTTGGCGGTGCCCGCGAACGGCAGCGCGCGCTTGACCATGTCCGGGAAGCGAACCGCCCATTCATAGGTCTGCTCGGCGCCCATCGACCATCCGAGGACCAATTCGAGACGCTCAATCTCGAAGCGTTCTGTCCCGAGCCGATGCTGGGCACGAACGTCGTCGCCGATGGTGACATTTGGAAACGCGCCGCCGTTGAACGGCGGTGGCGTATTGCTGGGCGACGACGAGAAGCCATTGGCAAACTGGCCCGGCAGGATGATGAAGTATCTTCTCGGGTCGAGCGGGCGATCATGCCCGATGAAGATCTCCATCGCCTTCGGGGTTCCAGACCACATGTGGGGGAATAGAACGACGTTGTCTCTTGCCTCGTTGAGGGTGCCGTGCGTCTTGTAGGCGATCTTGGCGTTGGGCAGCGTGATACCGCTTTCCAACTCGTAGTTGCCGAGCTCGAATATTTCATGCGGTCCGTGATTTGCTTCAGAGTAGTAGTCAGCCTTGGACATATTTTCCTCCCATTTGCCTTACGATTATGTAAGCCAAATGCTGCAACGCTCACTCCGGCAGGCCGGCAACGCGGAGGGCGTCCTGTCCGTCGTCAGGGATTTTGGAACAGAAGGCCGAGCGATTTAAGAGAGCATTTGGCGCATCTGGTTTGTGATGTTAGGCGGCTTGTGTTCGGTGAAGCAAGCGTCGATTTGCGATGGTTTTTGCGTTTGATCCTTTCTCGTTCCAGCAGGACGGTCTGCCCGCGTCCGAAGTAAGCATCAGCCGGGATCAGATTGTTGATGCTCTCGTGATAGCGCAGATGGTTGTAGTTCGCGACGAAGGCGTCGATCTGGGTTTCGAGATCGTCAGGGAAGAAGTAGTTCTCCAACAGAATGCGGTTCTTGAGCGTCTGATGCCAGCGCTCGAACTTTCCCTGGGTCATCGGATGATGCGGTGCACCACGGGTGTGCTCCATGGTCGGTCGCCGAGCCATTTGGCCAGGTCACCGGAGAGGTAACTCGCTCCATTATCTGAGAGCAGTCGGGGCCGATGCGCCAATGTGGCGTGATCAAGTCCCGACGCTTGCAGAGCCAGTTCAAGCGTCTCGGTGGCGTCTTCGACTTTTCGAACTCGCGGCTACGGAATTTCTGGGGTCCGAAACACCCGCGGGAGAAAACCGCAAGGAAGGACCCACACGAGATCTGCTCATGCATTTGCTCTCCGGATTCAACGGCAACCGCGCCTGCAGCTCGCCTAGGATATTCGATGGGCGAGCGCAGGATGAGCATCGCAACACGACTTGCGAAACTGGAGCGGGAGCTAATTCGCCACTGATCCGCGACATGAGCCTCGCCAACCCACTCTGGGGTGCCCCCGGATTCACGGAGAACTCCTCAAGCTCGGCATCGACGTCGGCCAAACCTCAGTCGCCAAGTACATGGCAAGGCATAGGCGACCTCCATCCCAAGGCTGGAAGACGTTCCTCCGCAACCACCCCGATGGGATTGCGTCGATTGACCTATTTGTGGTTCCGACAATCTCATTCCGCCTGCTGTATGGCTTGCTGATTCTACGGCACGGCCGACGCCATATGTTATGGCTGGGAGTGACGGCACGCCCGACCGCCGAATGGATTGCCCGGCAACTCACCGAGGCCTGCGGCTGGGAACCCGCACCGAGATGCATCGTCCGCGATCGGGACCGGGTCTACGGCGAGGTATTCACCCGGCGTCTTCGTGCGCGGTCGAGCAGACCAACCGTGGCGAACGGGCCTACGATATTTTTTTGCGTCTTGACTTCTACGTTCCCGGCTGCCCGCCGACCGCGGAGGCGCTGCTCTACGGGGTCATGCGGAATCATTCTTTCACACCCGATCCTCGGCGGGCTTCACCATCTCTACGTCCGGGTTTAAGTTTTCGGTACACACAACCGCACCTCCGCCTCCGCCTGGGCGCGCCGAAGATCGTTGAGCGCGCTCGTCGCCTGCTCGGTGGAGCGGAACTGGTTGCCGAGGGTCCCCGGCACCTGCGCCATGCTGAGCACCGTCTCGGCGCTGATGTAGCGCTCGTACGGCAGCAGCGTCGCGACGACGTCGATCGAGCAGGAACATTGATCGAGCGCCTGTCGCGTCTCGCCGTTCGCTTTCATGCAGCCGAACACATAGTCCGCCCGCGCCGCCGTCGGATAATCATTGAGGTCCTCGGCGCGCGCCATGACGGACGTCGCGCCAAGCGCGACCAGCGCGCAGACGAAAGCACGTATCGACCGGGAAAACATCATCGCGTTCCTCCCGCTGATGCAGTATAATTGCATCCGCATATAGCGGAAAAGGGGCTGAACGAGAAAACGCCGAGATCGTGATTTGATCGCATATTCTGCGGCGAACCGCTGCACGCTTCGCCGGAATATGCTCCCAGAGGTCACACCGTGAATGGCATCGTCGCCTGCGTCACGCGTTGGTTGCTTGGTGCAGCCCTTGCGGGGACGTGGCTGGCCGTGCCTTCGTTCGCTGCCGATACCATCCGCCTCGCAGTGCAGAAGACCGGGACGGTGGCGTGGGAGCTCGCCGTCATCCGCGCTCATGGCCTCGACAAGGAGGCCGGCCTCACGATCGAGGTCGCGGAACTTGCGAGCCCCGAAGCCGGCAAGATCGCGTTGCGCGGTGGCTCCGCCGATGTCATCGTGTCCGATTGGCTATGGGTCTCGCGCGAGCGGGGGCTGGGCGCGAAGCTCACGATCTATCCCTATTCGAGCGCGCTCGGCGCTGTGATGGTGGCGGCCTCCTCGCCCATCCGGACCTTCGCTGACCTCAAGGGCCGCAAGCTCGCTGTCGCAGGCGGCGCGATCGACAAGAACTGGCTACTTCTCCAGGCGGCAATGAAGCAGGACGGTATCGATCTCAAATCCCAGGCGAGCATCGTCTATGGCGCGCCGCCTTTGCTCGCCGCAAAGACCGTGAGCGGCGAGATGGACGCGACCCTCAACTACTGGAACTTCTGCGCTGCGCTCGAGGCGAAAGGTTTCCGCCGCGTCGGCGGCATCGAGGACGTCCTGCCGAAGCTCGGCGCGAAAGGTCGCACCGCCATGGTCGGCTACGTCTTCGACGAGCGGTGGGCGGACAAGAACCGCGAGACGATCGCGCGCTTCATCGCCGTGACGCGACGCGCGAAGGAGATCCTCGCTGCATCGGACGCCGAATGGGAGAGGATCGCGCCACTCACCGGCGCTGCTGATGCGACGACACTCCGCGTCTATCGGGATCGCTATCGCGAAGGAATCCCGCGCCGCCCGATCGCCGACGAGGAGGCAGACGCGCGCGTTCTCTATCGGGTACTCGCGACGATCGGTGGCGCGGATCTGGTCGGGCCGACGCGGGAGCTCGATCCCGGCACATTTTATCGCGCCATTCCCGGAAGCTGAATGATGCTCAGATTGCTGTCGCTCGCTGTCTTCCTATTCACGTGGTGGGCCGCGTCGCTCATGGCGGGCGAACAGATGTTGCCGGCGCCCGCGACCGTCCTCGGCGCCATCGTCGTAGAAGCCCGCTCCGGCGCGCTGTTCTTTAACCTCGGCGTCACGCTGGCGCGCGTTGCCCTCTCCTTCGCGCTCGCGATGACGCTTGGCGCGGCCATCGGCTACCTCATGGGCCGCGTGCGGACCGCGGATCGCTTGGGCGACCCGTGGCTGATCCTGCTCCTCAACCTGCCG
>Ga0193699_10000378_pt1 | contig 20000 bp, 13 predicted proteins | sample L3c2metaG_FD_160095 | JGI IMG/M metagenome (GOLD analysis project Ga0193699, IMG submission 160095) | Soil microbial communities from a riparian zone of the East river system, Colorado, United States - L3c2 | ecosystem: Environmental > Terrestrial > Soil > Riparian zone | place: USA: East...
TACATGGACTCATCAAAGTCTTTTGATAGCAGGACTCAAATTTGAGTGATGTTATTCCCGGTTTCGATTTTCGGCACGGCGGTACAATACTCCTCACACGCCCTATGCACGAAAGAGCCGTACCAGGAGCCACCGTTTGAATCTTGGTTGCTCGACGGCCAGAGCTGGCAAGAAGCATAGCGTCAAACAGACGGTATTTCATTGGGGAAGCGCGGGAGAATCACTTCCTACGCATAGCTGAGGTGGGCACCTACTTTAGGCGCTTTGATCATCGCGTCCGGCACAGAGACTATCAGATTGGTGGCCGCACCGACTTCTCCTGCGATTGGCATGCGCGCGCCGCCGCTCACGGAAGATTCACGGTAGCGTGATTTCGACTCCCGATTAATTGTTGAGACGGGCAACGGCAGCGGTCAAAAGTGCGCCAGCCGGAGGCATGACTGAGACCCCTCTGGAGATTAAGCCAGCAAAAGGTCACCGGTGGATTCAAAGCTCATGGATCTAAAAGACTCACACGTCTTTGCCGATATTCCCAACCCGGTTACTTTTCGTTGAGTTGTGGTGGAACTGATCCAGCACCTACTTGGCCAGCGTACGAATACATCCAGGAAAGGACATGTGCCGAAGGTGCGGTCCGTCGCCCTAAGAGAATCCCGCAACGAACGGCACTCGCTTCCCGAGAAAACTAAGGCCCAAATGCAGCAAGGATACGGATCAGCTCGAAACAAAGGGAACGCTCCCCATGGCGTAGGTGCTCATTCGCACCATGATTGCGTCACCACAGCAGAGACTGCAGGCGCGTTTTATTCCCGCATTTGTTACTCGCATAGAAAAAGCGTCGCCTGTGTGACGCCACACCTTTGTTTCCGCTTCAGAGTAAAAGTAACTGGACTTACGCGCGTCCTCCAACATATTTCGAAACGAAAGAATCATCATCGTGACTCCGTGATCTCGGTAGACCTCGCGAATAGTTTGATTGCGATTTGGGACAATTTCTGCTGACTAGCCGATCGACCTGCAGCCCGAAGCTTCTGACTGTTGCTCGGGACGCGCCGAATTCCATACACATTGTAGAGCTATTATGCAGCAGGCTGAGATACCCCTCCGGATTCTAAAATTTGGAGGTTTCGAGGCTGATCTTCGAACCGGCGAACTGGCGAAGTTTGGCAAGCGCGTCAGATTGCAAGAGCAACCATTCCAATTGCTGGTTATGCTGCTGGAAAAGCCAGGAGTGCTGGTAACCCGGGAGGAATTGCACCTTAAACTTTGGCCGCAAACGACCGTGGACTTCGATCACGGCCTCAACAAAGCAATGAGCAAGATTCGTGAAGCGTTAGGAGATTCAGCCGAGAATCCCCGCTTCATCGAGACCGTCGCTCGCCGCGGCTACAAGTTTCTCGCCGACGTTACGGTTGTGGGAGGCGAGCAAACGAAAATTGCAGCTGGCGATGTCACCGTGCGGCCGAACCCCGGTCCTCTACCCCTTGGTGACGCCGGCACATCACCTCGGCGGTTGCTCCGTTTTTTTTCCTGGCGGCTTTTCGGCGTGGTGCCTGTGCTTGCAATCTCCCTGTCGACGATGTTCTACCCTTGGAGGCACTCCTCACCCATAATCCACTCCGTTGTAGTGCTGCCGCTGCAAAACCTCTCCAGCGATGCGTCGCAGGAGTACTTCGCCGATGGCATGACCGACGAATTGATCACTAGCTTGGCGCAGATCAACCGATTACGGGTAATCTCCTCTGCCTCGGCGATTGCTTACAAAGGTGCTCGCAAACCCCTGCGCGAGATCGCTCGAGAATTGAACGTCGACGCTGTTGTGAAAGGAAGCGTATTGCTTTCCGGCAACCGAGTGCGGATTACCGCGCGGTTGATCGAGATACCCTCTGAGAGAGACGTTTGGGCCCAAAGCTATGAAGGAGATCTCCACGACACGCTGAAACTCCAAAGTGAGATAGCTCGCGCGATAGCGGAGCAGTTCAGGATCATCTTGAATCGACAGGAACGAGTGCCTCTCACGAAGCCGACGGCAGAAAATCCGGACGCCTACGAGGCTTATCTAAAGGGACGGTATTTCTGGAACAGGCGAACCGGAGATGGGTTGAAGAGAGCCATTGAGTATTTCAACCGTGCGATCGCGTTGGATCCAAGCTACGCCGAAGCATACTCTGGCCTGGCTGACGCCTACGCATTGTCGGGTCATTGGGAATATGGAGTGCTTCCCCCTCAGGATGCTTTCGTCAGAGCCAAGGCTGCTGCGACCAAGGCGCTGGCTTTGAACGGTAACCTCGGCGAGGCCCACACGTCTCTGGCTTACATTTTGGACCTTTATGGCAGGGATTGGGAGGCTGCCGAAATGGAGTACAAGCTGGCGTTCAAACTAAACCCGGCCTACGCAACGCTTCATCTTTGGTATGCCTGGCATCTAATGATCATGGGGAAGACCAGCGAGAGCATCGCGGAATTTCAAAAGGCCGACAGCCTCGATCCGTTGTCCCTCGTCATCAACGCCAATTTGGCGGACGCATTGTGCATCTCTCATTTCTATGACAAATCCGTGGAGCAAAGCAGGAAAACTCTTGAGCTCAGTCCGAATTTTGCCATTGGCCACTATGTGCTAGGCGAGGCGCTCGAGCAAAAGCACCTGTACGATGAGGCAATCGCGGAGTTTCAAAAAGCAATCGAGCTTTCCGGACACAGTGGAGCCTTTGACTCCAATCTCGCCTACGCTTACGCCGTTTCGGGACGGAAGGAAGAAGCGACGAAAATAGTCAAGGACCTGGAGGCCCAACATAATCCCGCTGTCGACGCCGATATCGCCTTGGTTTATGAGGGACTCGGCGATCAGAACCAAGCGATGGCCTGGTTGAACAAAGCCTATGACTCGCAATTCAACCCCTCCATCCTTCTACGACCGGCCTTCGACCCTCTGCGGTCCGACGCTCGTTTTAGCGATCTGCTGCGCCGCTTGGGCATCCCTCAATAGAGGTTGACGATATTCCAGCATGGTCGAACGAGGCCGCGTTCAATTGAACGTGTATCAATCGTTCGGCGCGCTGATCGGCCTCAAGGATCGTCTGGCTATGGCGGCGAGGAACTGCCGACCCACGTTGTCGCCTTTCGAGCCGGTCACTTTGGCAGGCGACGATCCGCGATTGATCGCGCTGGTTTGAAGGAGGCATCAGAACCCGACCGCTGTCCGGGTCCGCTCGGCAAAAGGCAGACGCCTGCGTCACGGCGCGCCAATTCGGGAGTGCGGGAATATCAGCACTGCAAGGAGAGTCTAGTTATTGAAAGCGCTTATGCGCAACGAGAACCCGATGGAGACATTCGATGACTAGATCTATGTTTCCTCGCGTTGCCGCAGTTCTGTCAACGGCGATCTTTGCGGCATCTGATCCTTGCGCGGCCCTCGGGCGCGATCGGTTTGCAGCCTTCATCGTTGAGACTTCTTGATGTGGTTGGCCGCATTTGCATTGAGGCGACCGTATACGATCGTCGCGTCTCTGATTCTCGTCTGCCTCATGGGCCTTGGCGCTGCGTTGCGCATGCCCATCGATATTTTTCCGGAAATCGACATTCCCGTTGTCAGCGTCGTCTGGACCTATAACGGAATGAGCGCTCCGGACATCCGGGATCGCATTTTGACCCTGCACCAGCGACAGTTGGCGTCGCTGGTTGACGATATCAGCCGAATCGAGGCGACGGCCTATGCCGGCGTTGGCGTGGAGAAGGTGTACCTCCACGAAGGCGCCAACGTGACTCGCGCCATCTCGCAATTGGCGAGCAGTGCGCTTGTCGTCTTGAAATACATGCCGCCGAATATCACGCCGCCGCTTGTGCTGCGCTACGGCGCGACGGATGTGCCGATCATACAGCTCAGCCTTTCCAGCGACTCGCTGCCGGATTCCAAGCTGAATGATCTCGGCCAAAACATCATCCGTCCTGATCTTGCGGTCGTTCATGGTGCGGAAGTTCCCTATCCCTATGGCGGCAAGCCCCGCGTCATCATGGTCGATCTTGATCAGCAAGCGCTCGCCTCACGCGGATTGTCGCCCTCGGACGTCGCCGCGGCGATCCAGCAACAGAACGTCATCCTTCCCTCAGGCGATGTCAAAATTGGCGCCAAAGATTATTCGCTCGCCATGAACAACAGCCCGAACGCCATCGAGGCGATCAACGATTTCCCGGTCAGGGAGGTGGCGGGCCAGGTTGTGTTCGTGCGCGATGTCGCCCATGTCCACGACGGCTTTCAGATCCAGACCAATTCCGTGAGCGTCGATGGACAGCCGGGCGCCTTGATGACGGTGCGCAAGACCGGTGGCGTTTCAACCCTGGCGGTGATCGACGGCGTCAGGGAAGCACTGCCGGATGTCAGGCGGCTTATGCCGGCAGGCGTCAATATCAAGGCGATTTTCGATCAGTCTGTGTTCGTCAAAGCTTCGCTCAACAGTGTTCTGATGGGAGGAATGATCGCGGCCGGACTGACGGCGATGATGATTCTGCTGTTTCTCGGCAATTGGCGATTGACGCTCATCATTCTCGCGACAATCCCCATCTCGATCATCGCCGCCATTCTCATCATGTTTGTCGATGGCCAGACCTTGAACACGATGACGCTCGGCGGCTTTGCGCTTGCTGTCGGCATCCTCGTCGACAACAGCACGGTCGTCATCGAAAATATCGAGCGTCATGTGAAAGAGGGTGAACCGCTGCGCCAGGCCATCGTTTCAGGTTGCGGAGAAGTCGCGGTTCCCACAGCGCTTTCGACGCTTTGCATTTGTATTGTTTTCGTGCCGGTGTTCCTGCTGCAGGGCACGGCCAAATATCTGTTCTCTCCCTTGTCGCTATCCGTCTGCGTGTCGCTGATTGCCAGCCTTGCGCTATCGTTCACGCTGGTGCCGGTCCTGTTCGTCTATCTCATGCGCTCTTCGCTTGAGGGGCATGCGGGACACCCCCCGCACGACGCGGCGCCGCGCTCGCGGCTTAATGTATTCAGTCTGATCCATCACAAATTCGAAGATGGATTTAACAGCTTGCGCGACGGTTATCGCAACGTGGTCGCGTTTTGCGTCGGGAGGGCGGTCGTCACCAGCGTTTTCTTCCTGCTGTTGATGGCGTTCTCTCTGCTTCTGTTCCCGCACCTTGGTCGAGATTTTTTCCCTCAGGTGGACGCGGGCCAGATGCGCCTCCACGTTCGCGCGCCGCCCGCAAGCCGTCTTGAGGAGACCCAGCGCTATTTCGCCGAAGTCGAGGGCGCGATACGTCAGATCGTCGGTCAGGATCAGATCGAGGTCATCCTGGACAACATCGGCTTGCCTTACAGTGGCATCAACATCGCATTGAGCGATTCGGCCACCGTTGGTCCGATGGATGGTGAAATTCTGATTTCCTTGAAGGAGAAGCATACTCCGACGGCCGCTCATGTCGCCGACATGCGTCGCGATCTGCCCAAGCGTTTTCCGGACCTGCTATTTTTCTTCCAACCTGCCGATATCGTCAATCAGGTTCTCAATTTCGGTCAGCCGGCGCCAATCGATATCCGGATTTCCGGGCCAGAGCGCGTCGACACCTACGCGCTCGCGCAGAAGATTGCGCGTCAGTTGAACGCAATCCCCGGCGTCGTCGACTCGCATGTGTTTCAGGTTCCTGACGCCCCCGCCTTGACCATCGACGTTGATCGCACGTTGGCTCAGCAGGTTGGCCTGAGCGAGGACCAGATCGCCAAGAACATTCTGGTAACCGCTAATTCGAGCGCTCAGACCGTTCCGAACTTCTGGATCGATCCGAAGAACAGCGTGAGCTACCCGCTGGTGGTCCAGATGCCGACCTACCGGGTGAATTCGACGCAGGATTTGGCCGCTGTGCCGATCAGCGCCGCCGGCAGCAAATCGAACCAGATGCTGATGAATGTTGCCCAGTTCGGGCGCAAGAACGTCCCGCTTGTTGCTTCGCAGCTCAACATCCGGCCGGTTTTCGACGTGAATGCCGACGTTCAGGGCCGAGACCTCGCCTCCGCCGCGGTTGAAATCGACAAGGTGCTGGACAGGGAGCGCGCCGTCGCCAACGCCACTGCCCCGGTGAGCATAACGCTCAGCGGGCAGGTCGAAACCATGCGGGAAAGCTTTGGCGGCCTGTTCTCCGGCATGGCGATGGCGGTGGTCTTGGTCTATCTCGCCCTCGTCATCAACTTTCGAAGCTGGGTCGATCCATTGATCGTGCTGGCGGCTGTCCCGTTCACATTGGGCGGAGTCATGTGGATGCTGTTTCTCACGCAGACGCATCTGAGCATACCCGCTTTGATGGGTTCCTTGATGTGTATCGGCCTGACGGCGGCCAACAGTATTCTTGTCGTGACGTTCGCCAATCAGCGAATGGAAGCGGGCGACGACAAGGCCACTGCCGCGGTCGCCGCGGGCTATACGAGATTGCGGCCCGTGTTGATGACGGCGGGCGCCATGGTTCTCGGCATGATCCCGATGGCTTTGGGCGTGGGCGAGGGCGGCGAACAGAATGCGCCCTTGGCGCGCGCGGTCATCGGCGGGCTGATGTTCGCCACGGCGGCGACCATGATTTTTGTGCCCGTGGTTTATCGAATGCTCCGCCGGGATACCGAGTTAGGGTTCAGACAGGAATCGAAATGACGCTTGTGATGAAAGACCTCGAGCCAACGACCTCGGAACCCGGCGACATCGCCCCGGCGACGACGGTTCCGCGTGGAACGGGGGCAAAAATATTCCGCAGTACCGCCGTGATCGTGATCGCGCTCGCCGTCGGCTTTTTCCTTGTGCATCGCGGGAAAAACGAGGCGGAAGCGCGACTGGCAGATGCGACGAGTAAGGACGCGGCAGAGGTGCCCGCTGTCGATGTGTTTACCGTCAGTCCTTCTCTCGCACCGCAGTCCCTCAAGCTTCCCGGAGAGACCGCCGCCTGGAGCGAGACCGCGATCTATGCGCGGGTGAACGGTTATGTCACCAAATGGTTTGTCGATATTGGCGACGACGTGACGGCGGGCCAGACGCTCGCGATGATAGATACGCCGGAACTCGACGCCGAACTCCTCGCCGCGAAGGCCAAGTTGAACGCCAGCATCGCACAAGTAGCCGTCAAGCAGGCCCGGGCCGATTTTGCCGCGACGACCGATGAGCGTTGGCGGGAATCGCCGAAAGGCGTCGTGTCCGATCAGGAGCGCGAGTCCAAGAAGGCCGGTAGCGCCGAAGCGATCGCCGAGCTGAATGCAGCGCGCGCGCAAGTCATGCTGGAACGCGCCGACATAGATCGCCTTTCAGCGCTCGCGCAGTTCAAGGAGGTCAAGGCTCCCTTTGACGGCGCGATCGTTCAGCGTCGTATCGACATCGGGAATCTCGTAACGGCGGGCAGCACCGCTAATACGACGTCGCTCTATCAGCTTTCCCAAAACAATTCGATACGCATCTTCGTCCATGCCCCGCAAAGCGCCGCGGCGCAGCTCATGAGGCCTGGCGCGACCGCTGTGATCACGAGCAGGGACCAGCCCAATTTGCGCCTGGAGGGTAAAGTCGCGCGGTCCGCGAAAGCGATCGATCCGGGATCACGAACGATTCGCGTCGAAATTGACATCCCGAATCCCGATCGTTCGTTGGTTCCCGGCATGTATGTGCAGGCAGATTTCGAACTCACGGGGGGCGCCTCGCTCCAGATTCCGGCAGCCGCTCTGCTGTATCGGTCCGGCGGCCCGCAAGTCGCCGTCATCGAGGAAACGGGCGCCGTGGTCTTCAGAGACGTCACGATCGCCAGTGACGATGGCAACGTCGTCGCCATCGACTCCGGCCTCGCCATTGGCGACCGAGTCGCCCTCAATCTGAGCAGCCGGATCGCCACCGGCGAAAAGGTTAAAGCACGCGCCGGCGATACAAAAAGCGCGTCGGTCCAGTAAAAAGCGCGTCGGTCCAGTAGAAAGAATACCGATGTGCCCTCAGCCGCGTAGTTTTACGTCGGTCAGCTCTCGATGGGCTCGTGGCGTGAAAAATTGGCTCCGCTTGAGTCCGCTGGCGGTCGCCGTCACTTTGGCTGGCTGTTCTGTCGGACCCGATTATGAAATGCCTGTCACGCTCTTGCCAGGCCAGTATCTCCCACAGGCCAGGGAGAATGCGTCGCAATTGACAACGCCTGCGAGCGCCGATCTTACCCAGTGGTGGCGGATCCTGCATGATCGCGAGCTGGATTCGCTTGTCGCGCGCGCGCGGGAATCCAATCTCGATCTCGCAATCGCTCTGGACAGGCTCCAGGAAGCGCGAATGCGGGTGGCGGTCGCGATTAGCGATGCGCTTCCGGATGGCGGGGGGACCGGCGGCGGCGGCGTCGGAACCGGGTCGGATGAAACCAAGGGCCGGGTGTCGCAGCCGCTAACGGCCGCGCAAAACACACAAAACCTAAACAGCATCAACGAATCGGGCGGCTTTGATGCCACCTGGGAACTCGATCTTTTCGGCAAGTTCCGGCGGCTGATCGACGCGCGGACTGCAGACGCTGAGGCGCTCAGGGATGCACGCGACTGGTTGGTCGTGACGGTCGTCGCCGACGTCGTGCGCGGCTATCTCGACATGCGCGCCCAGCAGAGCCAGCTGGTCGTTCTCGGTCAAAATATTGCGGCCGCACGCAGCAGCGTTGATCTCGTGCAGGGGCGCTCCGACCGCGGATTGACCAATGAGCTGGACCTCAGCCTGGCGAAGCGGCAATTAGCGACTTTGCAAGCAGACCTGCGGCCGCTGGCCGCGCAGATCGACGCCAGCCGTCATGCAATTTCAGTCCTGCTCGGCCTTTTTCCTGAAGACCTCGCGAAAGAATTGGCGAAACCGGGTCCTATGCTGGCGCTGCCGGCTAAAATACCCGTCGGCCAGCCGATCGACCTGTTGCGACGGCGCCCGGATATCCGCGAGGCAGAGCGTCGCCTCGCCGCGGCGAATGCTCGGATTGGCGTGGCCACGGCGGATCTCTTTCCGACGGTGATCATCACCGGCGCGGCTGGCGCGCAAGGCGGCGTACGTTCATCATCGGCCGTTCCCTTGACGTTGATTGGATCGATTGGTCCGTCGGTCTATTGGCCCCTGCTCGATTTCGGAGCGCTCGATGCGCAAATAGAAATTGCCGACCTGCAAACGCATGAAGCGCTTGTCGCCTACAAGCAGGCGATACTGATGGCGGTGCGGCAAGTGGACGACGCCATTACTTCCTACCGCGCACAACAGGAACGCCTCAAGAGCCTCGATCAGGCATTGGCCGCGGCGCGCCAGGCGACGCAGATCGCCACGAAGCGATACGATCGCGGTCTCACCGATTTTCTGAACGTGCTCGACGCCGAGCGCCAGGAATTCGATCTCGAAGCACGCCATATCGCCACGCGCCAGACGGCGGCCGACGACCTCGTCGCTCTCTATAAGGCGCTCGGAGGCGGGTGGTCGCTGAATGAACCTCTGCCGCCGATTCGCACCCCGCTGCCGGCCGCGATCGCCGCCGCGAACCATCTGCTGGCACCAGCGCAAATCCATTGAAGGGACACGGATGCGATCTCCACGATCGGCGCAAGGAATTTCGCAAAATGCCTACCGCGATTATTTCCGGTACCAGCGAAATCAATGTGCTTCGGTCGTCGCTTCCACAAGCATTCTGGCGCATAATTGCAAGACGGGAAGAAACCGCTTGCTCAAATCGGCGGCCCGAACCCGTGCGGATGATGCACTGACGCTGACGGCGGCAACAATCTCACCGGCCGATCCGGCCACGGGAACCGCCAGCGAGCGGATTCCGAGCTTCAGCGCTTCATCGCTGATCGCATAGCTGTGTGTACTGAAAAGTTAATCTGTGTTGATGACGTCCCGGAATCCATACGTGCTGATCAACAGCTCGGTCGTTCGCAATTTTCATCAACGAAGCACGTTGAGCTTCATCGTCTTGGACATAAAGCAGGAAGCGCCATAAAAGAAGTCGGACCGACGAAACTTCATTTTCAGCCCGACTTCTTCGAGTGGAGCCACGTTAGTGTTCGATCCGGACCGATATCGATTCGGATTTGTCGCGTGGCAGCAGCGAACTGCTAGGCGCGGTTCGCGATGCGGATGGATCAATAACCCAGCGCAGGTTCGCAAGGGGGGCCGTTCTCCCAGGGCTGAGTGGCAAATGCACCCACACGCGGAGCTAAGTGGCAAGGACGCCCGTCAACGTAGCGCGCGACGGGCGCGGTACTTGCATTGGAGTCGTCTTCGAGGTGCCGCGAGGTTACTTGGCTCTTGCGAGCCATAGCGGGAGTTGCGAGCATGGCTGCGGCGATCAGTGCAGCCGATAGAAATTTGAGCTTAGTCATTCAATTTCTCCATTGGATATGAAAAGCCAATACCGCTTGGCTCCTTAGGATTGGAGGTTTAGCTTCCGGCGATTGCCGAGCCACAGAGTCGATAAGATGGCTTTGCTATTCAGCAGACTCGACTGGCGATCGATTTATTCCGACGAGCTTCGCTTGCTGGGATAAGCATCAGTATCGATGACCTAACATTCGCGTGAGGACAGCAACCACAGATCCCGGTCGTTGGCTTTCTCAGCACCGCTTCGCCCGCGTCTTTGGCGTCGCTCGTGGCTGGAGTCTTCCAAGGCCTCAAAGAGATCGGCTTCATCGACGGCTCGCGGCCGATAGATCTTATGGGTCGGCTCCGATGCTGAACTGGCTGGTGGAGGAGAAGGGCATCGCGCCACATATCCCTGTGTTCGATAAGTCGAAGCGGGATGATGGCACCTTCTCGCGTGGCGACTTTGATATGACGCGCCCAGCGACGTCTACCACTGCCCCGGCGGAAAGTGGCTCGGAACGAGCGGCACCGTGCGCGGGGGCAAGACGCTCCTGTATCGTGCCAGCAAGCTTGACTGCGATGTATGCCCACTCAAACCGCAGTGCTGCCCAAAGGAACCATCACGCAAGATTCCGCGTGATATCCGAGCATGCCCGAGACGTTGCCCGGTCGCTCGCTGGCACCGTGGCCTTTGAGCAGTCGCGGCGTGAGCGCAAGAAGATCGAGATGCGGTTCGCACACTTAAAACGTATCCTGAGGCTTGGTCGACTGCGACTGCGTGGCCCACGAGGAGCCCCGGATGAGTTTGTTCTGGCCGCTATTGCGCAGAACCTGCGACCGCTCGCATCGTTGGTCGCGCGACCGCCACCTGCTCGGGCTCTGGGCATCGCGTAGCGTCAGAGTTGCGTAAAGAGCGTCAGGGCGACCCGCTGCGTCAAGGTTGGACCTGCGATAAACCCGGATCTGTCGAGATCGGACGCAGTCTGTTGGATTCCCGCGCCGCGGCGGCGATCGCAGGCTCGGGGGTTCGGATGGGCGGAACTGCCTGGTAGTATTCCCATCCGCCACCAAGGGCCTTGTAGAGCGCGACCAGCTGAACGCCTGCCATCCGCCGGGAGATGACATATTGGGCTTCGAGTTCAAACTGCTGTCGCTCGGCATCCAGCACGTTGAGGTAGTCCGTCAGCCCTCTCTCATAGCGCGCGGACGAAAGCTTGACTGCCTCGAGGGCGGCACTGCGGGCGCGGGAAAGACTGTTCAAGCGGCTCTGTTCGGCGTTGTAACCCGAAATCGCCTGGTCTACCTCCTGCACGGCACCCAGCACATTTGCCTTGTATCGAAGCAGCGCTTCGCGAGCCCGATAGTCAGCCACCTCGATACGCGCATCGAGTGTTCCGAAGTCCAGCACCGGCCAGTAGAGCGCCGGACCAATCCCGCCGATGAACGTAATGGGTGTTCCGGTCGCTGCACGCACGCCGCCCTGGCCGCCCACGGCACTTGTCACCGCCACGCGCGGAAAAAGATCGGCGATTGCAGATCCCATGCGTGCTGTCGCGGCCCCGATCTCGAATTCCGCTTGCTGGATGTCCGCACGCCGCTGCAACAGACTGACCGGCAGACCGACGGGAATCCTGGCCGGAAAACGCGGAGCGGGTGCCTCCGCTGTCAGTTCTTTCGCCAACGTCTCCGGATACTGTCCGAGCAAGACGGCGATGACGTACCGGCTTGACTGGAGTTGGCCCGTGAGCGGTCCGAGGCCGGCCTCGAATGTGGCGAGCTGGCGTTGCGCCAGCGTCACATCGAGTTCGTTGGTGAGTCCCTCGTTGAAGCGGGTCTGCACGACCTGAAGACTCCGCCGGGCGGCTTCGATGTTCCTGCGGGTTACGGCGATCTGCTCCTGAAAACCCCGCAGCTCGATATATGCGCGCGCAACGTTGGCGACGACCGATACGAGAACCGCGTCGCGGGCCTTCGCGGCAGCCAGCGCATCCAGATGCGAGGCCTCGATCTCGCGACGCAGCTTGCCAAAAACATCAAGCTCCCACGCGGTATCGAAGCCTCCGGCTTCGTCGATGTGATTAAAGCCGGTAGTGTTGGCCGCGCTATGCAGCGTATCCGAGACGCGTCCGCGAGTATTGTCAGTGCCCGTTCCATAACCAGCGCCCGCTGACATCTGGCCCTTTGGCAGAGCCGCGCCAGTCGCGACCAATCGCTGCGCGCGTGCCTGTTGCAGTCGCGCGAGCGCGATTGCAATATCCGGATTGGCCGCGATTGACCGCTCGACAAGCGAAACAAGGTGAGGATCCCGGAAGGAACGCCACCATTGCGCAAGATCGACGCTTGCTACCTGCCTGGCAGCGGGGTCCGTCGCCGTGGCGTCCAGCCTGGCGATGTAGCTTCCCGGAAGCTCCGTTTCGGGAAGCTTGAAATCCGGGCCGACGGAGCAAGCCGACAGACCTGCGGCTCCCCAGCATGCAATCCAACCTTTAAATACTCGCCCGGGAAGGAGTGAACTCATACTGCCCCTGCCATTATCGATGGCTTTGACGATTCCAGCTCGATTTCCCTATGACGCTTTGACGTCCCGACTCGCGAAAACGTAGCTGCTAGCTATTACTTTCCCGAAGGCCGAAGGCTGAGTTCATGCGGATCAACCTTCATCCCGGAAGCGATTTGGCTGCTGACGTTCAGCACGACCTTGTCGCCTTCCTTGAGGCCGGATTCGATCTGCACGACATCCCCGTCGTCTACGCCGATCTTGACGTCCCGGAACTCTACCACATTCCTGTCGTCAATGATCGCAACCTGGGGTTTCGGCCGGAACGATAATGCGGCCGCCGGAACCTGGACCCCGATCGGGTTCTTAAGCGTAAAGCTGACTTCCACATACATCCCGGGCACCAGGCGGGAGTCGGCATTGGGTAGATCGACCTCCGCTCGTAGAGTCCTGGACTGCTGGTTGATGGCCCGGGAGGTGCGCGACACCTTGCCATCGTAATGTCGGCTCGCGTCGCTCCCGACCGTAATACTCGCCCGCGCATCACCCATTAGAAGATCGTCCGCGGCGCTTTGCGGGACGTTGACGAACACGCGCATCGGTTGGTTGCGGGCAACGCGATAGAGAGCTGACATTCCCGATCCGCTGCCGGCAGTTACGAGATCTCCAATATCGATATCGCGTTCCACAATCGTGCCCTCAAACGGGGCCTTTACCTTCTTGAATTCGGTCAACGAGGTCAGTCGGTCAACCTCTGCCTCATCAAGAGCGACCTGGGCCTTGGATGCAATCAACTCAGATTGTGCTCCGATAGAGGCTGCCTTTTTCGACTGGCGTTCCTGTTCCGAAACGACGCCTTGTGGCGAGTCGCGCCAACGCTCGTACGTGCTTTTGGCGAAGTCGGCGTTGGCCTGCTTGACATTTACCTCGGCCTGCGCGGCGCTTAGTTTGGCCCGAGCGGCCTGAAGCTGGGCGTCGAGTTCAGGTGTTTCTATCAACGCGAGGGTCTGTCCATTGCCGACATGGTCGCCAATGTCGACAAGCCACTTTTCAACGTAGCCGTTCACTCGGGCATAGATCTTGCTGTCATACCAAGCGGCCGTCTCGCCCGGCAGAACGAGGCGTTGGGTCAGGGGCGATGACCTGGCGGAGACGACGTCGACCGGCGGAGGCCCCGACATCTCCGCCCTTGTCGCTGCGGCTAATTCGTTGATCTTGTGCCGCCGCTCGGAGTTGACGAAGAAAAATCCGACGACCAGCACGCCCGCAAACACAAGGGCGAGAATGCTCATCCGCAACCCTGTGCCGCGATCATATTCGAGCGGTTTTTGCGAAGGCGGTTCGTCATTCGGCGGGGTCGGGGTGGCCAGCATAGATACCTCGGCTCAAAAAAATCTCTATTGAATGGATGGGCCTTGCTCGATTGCAAACCGATCTCTTGACGCTTCTGTCTGTAGAGGGCGTCGTAGCAGCCGATAGACGGTCGGCACCAAGATCAATGTTGCGAAAGTCGCAAATAACAAACCGCCTATGACGGCCCTTGCGAGCGGTGCATTCTGCTCACCTCCCTCTCCGACGCCAAGCCCCATTGGGATCATGCCCAGGATCATGGCGCCCGCCGTCATCAGCACCGGCCGCAATCGCGTATAGCCAGCCGCAATCGCGGCGACGAACGGGGTGTCTCCGGCCATCATCCGCTGATTGGCGAAGGTGACAACGAGAATGCTGTTAGCCGTCGTGAGGCCGATGCACATCAGGGTGCCCATCAGGGCGGGAACGCTGACGTGGGTGCTTGTCAGGAACAGCATCCACAGCACACCGCCGATAGCAAAGGGCACCGCGGACAGGACGATCAGCGGATCGACCCAGCTCTGAAAATTGATGACGAGGATCAAGTAGACCAGGACGACGGCCACCGCCATGCCGGAAAACAACCCATCGAAGCTCTCGCGCATGGTTTCCACCTGGCCCGCAAGCGTCACATGGGTCGCCTTTGCCGCAGGTGGAGTATTAGCCGCCAAAACCTTATCGATGGCTGTCGCGGCCGTTGCGAGATCGGTTCCCTGAACGTCGGCATTGACGTCGAAGACCGGGCGGATATTGAGCTGAGATGTCACGAGGGGGACCTTCTCGCGCCCAAGCTTCGCAACATTCTTGAGTATCTGGCCGCGCTCGCTGCCGCTTCTTGCCAGCACAGGTAAAGTGTTGAGGGCGTCAGTCGAATCCAGGCGGTAGGTCGGCGCCTGAATGACCAGCGGATAGCTGACGGAGTTCTTGGGACTGACCCAGAAATTCGGGGTGGTCTGCGCACTCGAGTTGGTTGTCACCAGGACATTGCTGGCAATGTCCCCCTGGTCCAATCCGAACTGCTGCGCAATTCCGCGATCAACCGCGACAGTCAGCGCGGGCGCGTCGGGAACCTGGAACACATGCGAATCCACAATTCCCGGTACTTGCTTCAAATCCGCGGCGATCTTTGACGCAAGGCCAAAGCTGAAGTCGCCGTCGGGTCCGGAAATCCTGATATCGATGGGCGCAGGCTGGCCGAAGTTCAATACCTGGTCGACGATGTCCGCTGCCTGGAAGAAGAACTGCATCTCGGGAAACTGCTTTGGCAGTTCGCGCCGCAGATCGGCGACATGCGCGGCGGTGGGCGTGTGCTTCTTTTTCAAGGACACCAGGATCTCTCCGTCCATGGGCCCGACGGTTGCCGAATCGCTTAATGCGATATTGATGCCGCTGTAGGGCAGCCCGATATTATTGAGCATCGTGTCGATCTGATCGCTGCCGACGATCTTTCGGATTGCGTGCTCGACGTCGGCGAATTGGCGCTGTGTTTCCTCAATCCGGGTTGCCGGCGGCGCGCGCACGTGCAACCGCATCTGCCCGGCATCGACTTGCGGGAAGAAGTCCTGTCCAAGCAAAGGAAACAGCGCCAGGGAACAAGCCATCACGATGCCAAAAAATAGCACGGTGACCGCCGAACGCGTGACGCTGAACGCGAGTCCATTCCGATAAACCTCCCGGAAACGGGAGAAACCTGTTTCGAAGCCGTTGTGAATCGCTCGGAAAGGATTGAAGGCACGTCTGGCGGGCGAAGCCTGCGGGTCGGCGTCGCGCTTTTCATGTTGTTCGACCGTGGACCGCATCAGAATGCGAAACAGCAGCGGGACGAGTGTGAACGACAGCAGCAGGCTGGCGATCAGTGAAACGCATACCGACAACGACAGCGGGGAAAACAGATACTTGGCTACTCCTTGAAGCAGAAAGATCGGTACAAAGACGATGCAAATGCACATCGTCGACAGGACCGTCGGGATGCTGACCTCACCTGCGCCGTTGACGATCGCAGGCACCAGCGGCTCCTTCAGGCCGACATGTCGTTCGATGTTCTCGATCACCACGGTCCCGTTATCCACGAGGATGCCGACGGCCAGGGCGAAACCCCCGAGTGTCATCGTATTAAGCGTCTCGCCTCCCGCATACATCACGAGCATGGCGGTTATGATCGCCATCGGAATCGTTGCCAGGATAATCAGCGTCAGGCGCCAGTTACCGAGAAAGAGCAGGATCATGAGCGCGGTAAGGCCGGCCGCCATCAGGCCTCCCATCACGACGCTGTTCAGGGCCGCTTTGACGAAAACGGACTGGTCGAAAATCGGCTTGATCGTCACGCCTTCAGGGAGCATGCGCCTGATATCGGCAAGGTTGTTCCGGATACCGTCAATGACGGTCAGGGTCGAGACGCCGCCGGTCTTGCGCACCGACATCAGTGCGCCGGGAGTTCCGTCGACCGCAACGGAATTGGTCTGCACCTGATACCCATCGTGGACATGGGCGACGTCCTGAACGAAGACCGTGCGGCCATCGATCTGCTTGATTGGAAATTGATTGATCGTGGCGATGACATCGGGGCTGTTGTTCATCAACAGCGAATAGTCCTTGCTGCCGATTTTCACGTCGCCGGAGGGCAGAATGACGTTCTGTCGTTGCAGGGCCTTGGCGACGTCGCTTGGTGTCAGGCCGCGCGCGTTCAGTGCATCCTGGTCGAGGTCGGCCATGATGACACGGGGTTTGCCGCCGTAAGGATAGGGAACCTCGGCCCCCTGCACGACCGCAAGATCGGGACGGATGACGTTCTGCCCGAGGTCGTTGAGCGTGGAGTCGGGCAGCGACGGGCTCGAAAGGCTGAGCTGGATGATCGGCACATCCGTCGCTCCATAGCGCAGCACCAGCGGCGGCGTGATGTTAGGCGGCATGTATTTCAGGACAACGAGTGCGCTGCTGGAGAGTTGAGCAATAGCCCTCGTCACATCGGCGCCCTGATGCAGGAATATTTTTTCAACACCGACACCGTAGTAGCTTGTCGCCTCGATCCGTTCGATGTCATCGACTTCCGACGCGAGTTGGCGTTCATGAAGCGTCAGAATCCGGTTCTGGATATCCTGCGCCGCCATGCCGTTATAGGTCCAAACCACCGCCACGACCGGAACGTCGATTTCAGGAAAGATGTCGATGGGCATGCGCGACACGGCGCCGACGCCGAGCAGGGCGATCAGGATCAAACCCGAAATAACCGTATAAGGTCGCTTCAACATAAAGGCGACGAATGACATCAGGCGACTCTCCCGCGGCCGCTGGAAATCGGCCTTTGCAATAAGTCCCGAAGCTCAAATCTATCTGTCGATGCTCATACGGGCCGCTCCGTCGTCAAAACTGGATACCCGCAGCACTCGAAGTGGGATCATCGAGTTGCACGAGAGCGCTAACCAGAAATCATAACGGTGCGCGGCAGCGCCATTAAATTGGCGTTTAAGACTGCTGGATTCGGGTTGAATCGGCAGGCTCCGTCGAAGGCTATGGGCTTGCAAAGCATAAACTGGTTTTTAATTGGGGCATCCCTGCGCGCTTGCTACTCTCAAGCCTCGCAATTCATCCGGGGACATCCTGAGCGGGGCCAATTGGTGGACGCCGCCCCGCGTCCCGGTTCGACGGAGCAATCTCATGCGTCCCCCATCGTCTTCGATCGCGTCCCGGCAATGAGGCGCGTGTCATGTGGGTTTGCGCCAATCTTCCTCCCGCCGGACGAGACGTCAGGCTGGACCTGTTTCGCGGCCTGGCGAACTGGGCGATCTTTCTGGATCACATCCCGCACGAGGTATTGAGCTGGATCACGACCAGGAACTACGGCTTCAGCGACGCGGCGGATATATTTGTTTTCATATCCGGCTATACGGCCGCCTTCGTGTTCGGAAGAGTAATGATCGAGTGGGGCTATCTCGCGGCCGTGTCGCGGTTGGCGAAGCGCGCCTTGCAACTCTACGCCGCACACATCCTCGTGGTTGTCGTTTATATCGCCGTTATCGCTGGCGTCTCACGAGAGTTTCACGATCCGGATGATCTAAATCGGTTCAACGTCGCCGTATTCATCAGCAAGCCGCTTTGGGAATTCGTTCAGGCCCTGGCTTTGCGATACCGGCCCGTCAATCTGGACGTGCTTCCGCTCTATATTTTGCTGTTGGGAACCTTTGCTCCGGCGTTGTGGCTGATCATTCGCAAACCGACGCTGACCTTGGTTGGTTCAATGATTGTGTATCTTGCCGGAAGGCATTTTGGCTGGAATCTGCCGGCCTCTCCGTCGGGAGTTTGGTATTTCAATCCATTCGCCTGGCAATTCCTGTTCTGCCTGGGCGCCTGGATCGCCGTTGGCGGTGCCCAAGCCATCCAACCGATCGTTCGAACACGGACGGCGTTCTGGCTTGCGATCGCCTATCTTGTCTTTGCCCTCGCGGTGACGACGGCGATTCACTCACCCGGTCCTGCACCCGGTCTTGGCCATTTCCTTCCGGCCTGGATGCTGGAACCGTTCGATCCCAACGACAAGACCAATCTCGCGCCCTACCGAATTGTGCATCTCATAGCGCTCGCCATTGTGGTCACGCGGTTTTTGCCGGTGGATTCACCAGTCCTGCGATGGCGCTCGTTGACGCCGCTGATCCGATGCGGTCAAAACTCGCTTCAGGTGTTTTGCATCGGCATCGTCCTTTCGTTTTGCGCCCATGCTGCAATCGAGCAAAGCCTCAACTCGGTTTGGGTTCAGATTTTCGTTGGCGCCACCGGCGTCCTGCTGATGACGATGGGCGCATATTACTGGACCTGGTCCAAACAACGGGGTCGCATGCTTCCTTCACATGCTCGACTCCAGACATCGCGTGATGGGTAGTTTGGCACGGACGTGACCGGCCATGCTGGCCGGGGTATGGTCTCCTCGGTCGAGAAAGAAGTCGGGCTGATGGCATGGGGCTTTCAGCCCGGCCCTTTCGAGCGGGTCACGTTGGCGCTGAGGCGGACCGATATCAATCTGGATCGTTGTTTGGCAACGAACTGCTGGGCCGGTTCGCCACGCGGACCGATCAATAACCCGGCGCGGGTTCGCAAGGGGTGTCGTTATCCCAGGGCTGGGTGGCAAATGCGCCTACGCGCGGAGCCGGGTTACAGAGATGCCCGTCAACGTAACGCGCGCCGGGCGTGGCGCTGTCATGTGCGTTTTCTTGGGCGCTTTCTGCGAGGTGCCGCGCCTTCGGATGGTTCTCCCGAGCCACCACAGGAGTTGTAAGCATGGCTGCGGCGATCAGCACAGCCGGCAGAAGTTTAAGCTTTGTCATTCAATTTCTCCATCGGACATGAAAAGCCACAAGGTTTGGCTTCTCGTGGAGATGGAGAAGCAATCGACCTTTTGAAGTCAACATTTCCTCACGTCGTTTCAACAGCGCGCGAGGGCGGGCGCGTGGTACGATCCGTCTCTTGAGCAGTTGGGGCCGCGGACGTCGGGCACTGGAATGCCGGCGATCAAGTAACGACTAGGGTGACCCTTCTCACGGTTGGGCGTTTCGAGAGATGCGAATTGGATTGCACGAGTGCGGCGCACCCTAAGTGCTGCTGTGCTTTCAGCATTGCTGGCAAGCTGTTGGAACGGCGGCGGCAAAGGCTTATTGTTTTGCTGTGACTTCCGCAAAGAGGAGTGCAGTTCGATGCGTATTCACATCGATAGGAAACGACTTGATGGAGATGCGATCGCCTTTGTTGTGATCACCCTCTTAATTGTCATCGCGTTCGCGTACTAAAAACCTTCCGGTCTGACCGGTTTCGGCGGCAGCAGCTCGAAAACTGACCCGCGCCCCGGT
>Ga0193699_10000379_pt1 | contig 20000 bp, 14 predicted proteins | sample L3c2metaG_FD_160095 | JGI IMG/M metagenome (GOLD analysis project Ga0193699, IMG submission 160095) | Soil microbial communities from a riparian zone of the East river system, Colorado, United States - L3c2 | ecosystem: Environmental > Terrestrial > Soil > Riparian zone | place: USA: East...
CGGCGCCGATGCCGAAGGTTTCGCCTCTGCAATCGACCTAGGATACGACATGGTGCGTTACGAACTGCTCGCCAAGATTGCTCAATCAATGGCGCGCGACCGCCTGGCAACGGAGACGGCGCGTCTTGCGAGCGGGGCGGCCTCGTGACCCAATTGCGTTCGGTCGTGCTCGGTTGCGGCAGCTATCTGCCCGCGCGAATTCTCAGCAATGACGAACTGGCCCACTCGGTGGAAACCACCGACGAATGGATTGTGCAACGCACAGGTATTCGCGAGCGGCACATTGCCGCTCCCGGCGAGATGACCTCCGATCTGGCGCTGGCGGCGGCGAAAGCCGCGCTCGCCAACGCACACGTCGAGGCCTCGTCGATCGACCTGATCGTGCTCGGCACCTCGACGCCGGACCAGACTTTTCCCGCCACCGCGGTAACGGTGCAGGCCGGGCTCGGCATTACAACCGGCGCCGCTTTCGACCTGCAGGCGGTCTGTTCGGGCTTCGTCTATGCGCTGTCGGTCACCGACGCGATGCTGCGATCCGGCGCCGCCAAGCGCGCGCTGGTGATCGGGGCCGAGACCTTCTCCCGCATCCTCGACTGGAACGACCGCACCACCTGCGTGTTGTTCGGCGACGGCGCCGGCGCCTGGGTGCTGGAAGCGCAGGAACAGCCGGGCACGTCCGCCGACCGTGGCATTCTGACGACGCACCTGCGATCCGACGGCCGGCACCGCGCCAAGCTCTATGTCGACGGCGGGCCGTCTTCGACGCAGACCGTCGGCCATCTGCGCATGGAAGGCCGCGAGGTGTTCAAACACGCGATAACGATGATCACCGACGTGATCACCGATGCCTTCACGGCCACCGGCACGTCTGCGGCCGATATCGACTGGTTCGTGCCGCATCAGGCCAACAAACGCATCATCGATGGCTCGGCGCATAAACTTGGCATATCTCCGGAAAAGGTGGTGATGACCGTCGACCGCCACGGCAACACCTCGGCGGCCTCGATCCCGCTGGCGCTGGCGGATGCGGTGGCCGACCGGCGGATCAAGCGGGGCAACCTGATTCTGCTTGAGGCCATGGGCGGCGGCTTCACCTGGGGCTCGGCGCTGCTGCGCTGGTAGCGGGAAACTGGGGGAACTAAGTCCGGTACCGGGCATGCGCTAAAGGGCCGGATCGGCCCTTCACAATTTGCATCGCCCCGTTGACCGACCCCGTTCTTGCTAATATCGTCGATAATTCAGTATCTTCGCCGGGGGCGGGGCAGCGATGTCCGGTAAAACAGTAACGCGCGCGGATCTGTGTGAGGCGGTCTACCAAAAGGTGGGCCTCTCCCGCACGGAATCTGCTTCCCTTGTGGAGTTGGTGCTCAAAGAGATCACCGACTGCCTGGAACGTGGTGAAACCGTTAAGCTTTCTTCGTTCGGCTCGTTCGTCGTGCGTAAAAAAGGCCAGCGGATCGGCCGCAATCCCAAGACTGGCAAGGAAGTCCCGATTTCGCCCCGCCGCGTGATGGTGTTCAAGCCGTCGGCGATCCTCAAGCAGCGCATCAACGGGCACGAGGTTGCAGACGAAGCGGAACACGCTTAGTCGAAACGCTGCCCTCGTTTTTAGTAAAAGCGTTTGATTGTCATCAGGGAGTAGGCCGCTTTGGATAACAAGGCGCCGGACGCATTTCGAACCATCAGCGAAGTGGCAGACGAACTCGATCTGCCGCAGCACGTGTTGCGCTTTTGGGAAAGCCGCTTCCGCGAAATCAAACCGATGAAGCGCGGCGGCGGACGCCGCTATTATCGTCCGGACGACGTCGAACTGCTGCGCGGTATTCGCCATCTGTTGTACGGCGAGGGCTACACCATCCGTGGCGTGCAACGGATCTTGCGCGAGCAGGGCATCAAATTCGTGCAGGCCGTGTGGCTCGAAGGCGCGGCGCAGCCGCCGCATGGCGCGAGCGACGAAGAAGAATTCGTCGACGACGCGATCGAGACCGGCGCCGAGCCGCAGGAAGAACCGGCAGAATCCGGCGGATTGCGCCGCCGCTTTGCCTCGCTGATCGGCCGCGATCTTGGCGATAGACAGGACGATGCCGAAATGCGGCGCGAGCCGCCGCTCAAGAGTGCGCCCGAGCCGCGCATCGAGCCCAACGATCGTATCGCGCAAGCACCGGCGCCTGAGCCGTCCTTTGCAGCGCCGCCGCAAATGCCGCCATTGGACGTCGCGCCGAGTTCGGCGCCCGCGACGCCGCCTTCTGCCGCGGGCGGCTTGGCGCGCGACGACGTGCGCAAGTTGCACGCTGCCCTGCACGAGCTCGGCGAATGCCGCAAGCTGATCGAGGCTGCGATGTTGCCGCCGGTCTAGCGTAGGGCATAAATTTCACGCGCGTTTGAACCGGAAGCCGATGGCGGCGCGCCAACCGTTGTGTAAACTGCATTGCTGGCTATTTGGCGGGTGAAGGAAGACCATGCGGCGCGTCGCGACGGCACTGCTGATAGTCCTGGCGATAGGCTATCTGGCACCGGTCTTCGGCTCACTCACCGCGGCCTTGGCGCAGATTGCACCGCCGCCTCCACCTCCGCCGCCGCCACCACCTCCGCCACCACCTCCACCGCCGACTCCAACGCCAACGCCAGATCCAACACCGCAAGGCGGCAGCCGCGTCACGCCGCTCGGCTGGTACATTATGGGCGGGATGTTCTGCTCAGCGGCGGCGCCGATCGCCGGCACCATCATCCTGGGCCGCGAGATGACCGCGGCTGAAGTCGGACGTTCGACGCTTAGCTGTTTTCTCGGACCCGTCGGCTGGGTGCTGGGACCCCATCTATTCCCGGACGTGACCGTCTCACCGAATTCGCCAAACAAGACGCCGCAGCGCTCCCGGCAAGCGCACGGCCGCAACATCAGCCCGCCGCCGCCGGGCGGGACTTACTTCGTGCGCAACGAAGTGCTGGTGGAATTCGATGCCGGCACCACCGAACGCTATCGCGCCGCGCTCGGCCGCAATCTGCAATTGACCGCGCTCGAGAGCCAGACATTCGCGCTCACCGGCCGCACCTTGCAACGCTGGCGCATCGACGGCACGCGCTCGGTCGCCAATACGTTGCGGGCCATGTCGCGCTTTGCGCGGGTGTCGGCGGCGCAGCCCAATATGTCCTATCTGGCGCAGCAAGGCGCGCCGGCGACGACGCAGGAAGCCGCCGCCGATGCAGCGCCCCCCCAATATGTCGTCTCGAAAATGCGCTTGCGAGAAGCGCATCGCATCAGCGGTGGCGACGACGTGCTGGTGGCGGTGATCGATTCGCGCATCGACACGAAACATCCCGATCTTGCCGGCGTGTTTGCCGATGAATACGACACGATCGGCACGGCGGAGGAGCCGCATATGCACGGCACCGGCATGGCGGGCGCCATCGCAGCGCATGTCAAACTGCTCGGCGTTGCGCCGCGCGTAAAGTTGCTCGCGGTGCGCGCTTTCGCCGGCGACAAGTCCGGCGCGCAGAGCACCACGTTCAACATCCTCAAAGGTTTCGACTGGGCGGCGGGCAAAGGCGCGCGCGTCATTAATATGAGCTTTGCCGGTCCCGCCGATCCGATGCTGCGCAATATGATGGCCAAGGCGCATGCGCGGGGCATCGTGCTGATCGCCGCGGTCGGCAATGCCGGGCCGCGCTCGCCACCGCTTTATCCGGCGGCCGATCCCTTGGTCATCGGCGTGACCGCGACCGACGCCGACGACAAGCTGCTGCCGCAAGCCAATCGCGGACCCCAGGTGGCGGTGGCGGCGCCCGGCGTCGATATTCTGGTGCCGGCGCCGGATGGCGGCTATCAGATTACGTCGGGCACATCGGTCGCCGCGGCGCACGCCAGCGGCGTCGCGGCACTGCTGCTCGCGCGAAATCCGAAGATGACGGCCAGCGACGTGCGGCGCGTGTTGACGGGAACAGCGACGAGCACAGGTGGCAAGCGGACCGATACCGGCGCCGGCGTTATCGATGCCTTCGGGGCGATCGATTCATTGCCCAAGTAAGTTCTTGGCCCAAGTAAGTTCTTGGCCCAAGTAAGTTCTTGGCCCAAGTAAGTTCACTGCCCAAGTAAGGGATTTCCGTGCCGGACTTGCTGCGATGAGTGCAGATTCACCAAGTGGCGGCGCCATTCGGCTTGAGCGCGACGGTGCAGTGGCCGTCATCATCGTTGACAATCCGCCGGTCAACGCGGGTTCGTGGGACGTGCGCAACGGAATCGTCGAGGCGCTCGGTCAGATCACCAACGATCCAGACGTCACTGCAGCCGTTCTGATTGGCGCCGGCACGACGTTCATCGCCGGTGCCGATATCAAGGAGTTCGGCAAGCCGCTGCGCGATCCGCAGATGCCGGCGGTGGTGGCGGCGCTCGAAGCCTGTCCGAAGCCGGTGGTCGCTGCGATCGACGGCGCATCGCTTGGCGGCGGCTTCGAAGTCGCGCTCGGATGCGATGCGCGGGTTGCCACTAAAACCTCAGTGGTCGGTTTGCCTGAAGTGCATCTCGGCATCATTCCCGGCGCCGGCGGCACGCAGCGGGTGCCGCGTCTTGTTGGCGTCGCCCGCGCCATCGAGTTGATTTCATCCGGCCGCCGTGTGCGCGCCGACGAAGCGGTAAAGTTGGGTCTGATCGATGCGGTGGCAGAGGGCGATTTGCGTGCCTTCGCGATTGCGCATGCGCTCTCGCTCGGCGGCCGCAAGCGCCGCGTTCGCGATCTGGCTATTCCGACCGACACGGGCGAGGCGATAGAAGCAGCGGCGCAGACCGCACAGAAAACGGCCAAGCGTAATCCGGCGATTGCCGAAGCCATCAAGATCGTACGGCGCGCGGCGCAGCTTCCGATCGACGAAGGACTGACGGAAGAGCGCGCCGTTTTCCAGCGGCTGCGCGTGAGCGAAACGGCCGCGGCCGCGCGTCATCTTTTCTTTGCCGAGCGCGCCGCGGGGCGCGTCTCTGGCACCGAGAACGTGAAACCCAAGGCAGTCGCAACTGTCGGCGTTGTCGGTGGCGGCACGATGGGCGCGGGGATCGCGGTCGCATTCTCCGATGCGGGATTTCCGGTCACCTTGATCGAGCGCAACAAGGACGAGGTGCAGGCCGCGATGGATCGCGTCTGCGCCACCTACGATCGTTTGGTGTCGTCGGGCCGCATCAGCGCGGATGAAGCGCGAAAGCGGGCTGGGCGAATTACGGGATCGGACGATTATGCGACGCTCGGCAGCGTCGACCTTGTCGTCGAAGCAGTGTTCGAAGATCTTGCGGTCAAGCGCGAGGTCTTCAGCAAGCTCAATAGCGTGCTCAAGCCAGGAGCAATCCTCGGTTCGAATACGTCTTATCTTAATCTCGATGACTTAGGCGCCATCACAACGCGGCCGCAGGACGTGGTCGGGCTGCACTTCTTCGCGCCGGCTAATGTGATGCGGCTGCTGGAAGTCGTTCGCACCAAAGCAACATCGAGCGAAACGCTGGCGACCGCGCTGGCCATCGCCAAGAAAATCCGCAAGGTGCCGGTTGTCGCGCGCGTGTGCGAAGGCTTCATTGCCAACCGCATCTACGCGGCCTACCGGCGGGAATGTGAAATCCTGCTGGAGGAGGGCGCCTATCCCGAGCAGGTCGACGCGGCGCTCGAAGCGTTCGGATTTCCGATGGGACCGTTCGCCGTCACCGATCTATCCGGCCTCGACATTGCGTGGCGCACGCGCAAGCGGCTTGCCGCAACGCGCGATCCGCGCGAGCGCTACGTGCCGATCCTCGATCGTCTGTGTGAAATGGGACGCCTCGGCCGCAAGGCCGGCGCCGGCTGGTACACGTATGCGGCCGACGCCAAACGCGGCGCCGTGGATGCCAAGGTGCACGCCGTGGTCGACGAGGTTTCGAAGGAAAAAAACATCACGCGCCGCGCTTTCGCACTGGAGCAGATTCAGGCGCGTGTCCTCGGCGCCATCGTCAATGAAGCGGCCTTGGTGCTCGAAGACGGCATCGCCGAGCGCGCCGGCGACATTGATCTCGTCCTGGTCAACGGATACGGCTTTCCCGCCGACCGCGGCGGCCCGTTATTCTGGGCCAGCCGTCGGCCGCGCGCCGAACTCGATCGTATGATCGACGATGTCGCAAGCGATATCGGCTTCGGTTTCCGCCGGGCCGATCTCGATCGCGCGCTGGCGGGTCTGAACCCGTAGCGGTTCAGCGCTTGAGGAAGCGCCGAAAAATTCGGCGGCCGCTTTTGCATATACGGGTTGTATTTATGGTCGGGGCGGCGGGATTTGAACCCACGACCTCTTGTCTCCCAGACAAGCGCGCTAACCGGGCTGCGCCACGCCCCGACGGGCCGATACGTACCGGCAAAGTCGCGCCAAGTCATCCGTTTATTCGGTCGCTTTCGCGGAAATTGGCCGACAAAGGCCTAAAATTTCACGCCAAACGCGTGGACTAGACCGTATGCCGCGCGCGCGCCGGCTCGTAAGCCTGTTCGCTATGCGGCGTTTGCGTGGGCACCAGGGCCGGCGCCTCGGTGGCTGACGGAACGAAAGGCTTGCGCAGCGCGCCCTTGAGCCAATGCAGGACGAATTTGCCCCAGCGCTGGGCGGTCCGATACAGGCCGGTGTCGATCGAGAACGAGCGCAGGCCATAGGCCTTCTTGGTGCAGAAGGCGTCATAGGCCTGTTTGACTGGATCGTTGTAATAGGTCTCGATTTTCTTCACGCCCATGCCCGGCGTCGCGAGCCACTGAGGGATGTGCACGTTGCACAGCCGCTGCACATCCATCAAAGCCTTGCCGGCGCCGGTGCCGGCCGCGGGGCAGGACGTCGCGAAGGCGTCGCCGACCAGGACGATGCCCGGCTGCCGATATCCTTCGCTGACATAGAGGTCGATCGGGCGGATCTTGACGAAGCCGTCGACCTCGAACGGTCCGGCCAGCTTCTGTAAGCTCGGCATCGTCGCCAGCAACGTCTGCTTCGGCGCGTCGCGGAATTGCTTCAGCCACGGGTCCTGCATGTCGCGATAGACGAACAGATTCGCGCGCGTCGTCTCGCCGATCGGAAAAAACGCCACGTAGGCGACCCGGCTTGACGGAGTTTCGGAGTAGCAGGTCAGCGCGGAAAAATCGAAGGCGGGACGGTCCAACGGCTTGATGTCGAAGCCAATGGAAATGGAATGAGCTTCGCTCTTGACCGTGCGTTCAATGCCGACCGCGTGACGCAGACCGATGTTGAGACCGTTCGCCAGCACAAGCAGCCGCGCGGAAATCGTCTCGCCAGTCGATAGCGTGACGATCTGGCGGTCGTCGCTCGTTGAAATCGACGTGACTTTAGAGGCGATGAAGGCAGCGCTCGGAACTTCGGCGCGGACCGTGTTCACCAGGGTGTCGTAGAAGATGCCAACCTGCGCGCCTTCACGCTTCTCGACCAGATGGCCGAAGCGCGCAATCCATAGCGAACGATCGGGTGTCGCGACCTTCAGCACCACATCGGCGAGGCCGGTCTTCTTGAGAATTTCGATCTGGCTGCGGTCGAGCTTTTCGCAGCGGAAGTCGGGCGGGTAGGTGGTGTGCGGGTCGACAAGCAACACGTCATAACCGGCGCGCGACAGCATGGCGGCGGCGGTTGAGCCGGCAAGTCCGGCTCCAGCGATGACTATGTCAGTTTGTCGCATGGTGCGACATTTAGGCACAATTCTTTCACAAGGTGTTACGTCGATCGTCGAAATAAGGTGGTCAGACAAAATTAAGATTAATCGAACGTGTCTGCGTCTTGCGTGCATGAATCCGCTTCGGCCGTAACCGGTGGAGTTAAAACTTTATCTACCCAACACAGTGATTTTTTCCAATTCACAGGTGATGTTTATGGTCCATGCGGTCACGCCGGATATGTTGCAGCCGGCTAAATCCGAACCGACAGGCGACCATGACACAAGCGACACAAGCGGCATTCGAGCGGCACATCGATACCGGCTTTCCGGATCGCGCCGGCGGGGTGGTGCGTTCCGTCGCCGGACGGTCGCCGGGCGTTCGTCTGTCGTATCACGACGACCTCGCCGACGTTGAGCGGGACTGGCGCGCCTTCGAGCAGGGCGCCGATTGCACCGCGTTTCAGACTTTCGACTGGCTCTCGACCTGGCATCGCCACATCGGCGCGCGCGAGGGCGTCAAGCCGGCGATCGTGATCGGACGCCAGGATGGGGCGATCCTATTCATCTTGCCGCTGGCGTTGGCGCCTGGCCGCTTGCGCCGCGTCACTTGGTTCGGCGAGTTTCTCAGCAACAGCAGCGCGCCGCTGCTGGCGCGCGATTTTCCGCAGCGCCTCAGCGTGGCACAGTTCCCCGAGCTGTGGCGCGAGATCGAACAGCTGTTGCGCCAGAATCTGCATCACGACCTGATCGACCTCGACAAAATTCCGGAGAAGGTCGGCGGGCAGGCCAACCCGTTGCTGGCGTTAGCGCTGACGCCGCACGCCAATGACGCCTATTTGGTGCACCTGACCGACAGCTGGGATGAGTTCTATGCCGCCAAGCGTTCGGCGTCGTGGCGCAAGACCGACGGCAAGAAGCGCCGCCGGCTCGCCAAGCAGGGCGACATCAGTTTTGCGACCGTCACCGACCGCGCCGAGATCGAGCGCACCATCGATGCCCTGATAGCGCAGAAGAAAAGCTCTTATGCCAGTCTCGGCGTCGCCAATATGTTCGAGTGGCCGGGCTACCGCGACTTCTTCATCGATATGGCCACCGATCCACGCCGTCACGAACTGGTGCATGTCAGCAGCGTCAGCGTCGGCTCGACCATCGTCGCGGCCAGCTTCGGCCTGACGCTGCATGGCAATTACGATTATGTGTTGGCCGGTTACGCTATGGGCGAATACGAGGGCGCCAGCCCCGGCACGATCCATCTGCAGGATTTGATGCGCTATTTCATCGAGCGCGGCTTTACGACCTTCGATTTCAACATCGGCGACGAGCCCTATAAGCGCGAATGGTGCGACACCGAGACCAAATTCTACGACTATGTGTCGCCGGTGACCGTCGCAGGATCTGCGGTGGCGATCGTCATGCACGTGACCCGCGTGGCCAAACGCTTCATCAAGCGCAACCCCTCGGTCTGGCGCGTGATGCGCAAAGCCCGTTCGGCGTTGGCTTCACTGCGCGGATCGCCGCGATGAACATCCGCGCCGTCACCATGAGCACGTTCTCGTTGAGCGGTCGCCTGGTTGGCGGCGTGTTCTCGATGTCGATGGTGTTTATGGCGGCGCGCGTCGTTGGCCTTGTCGCCGGCTTTGGTGCGCAGATTCTTTTGGCCCGGATGCTCGCGCCCGAAGGTCTCGGCATCTTCTATTTCGCCACCAGCATCGCCTATGTCGTCAGCATGGTGGCTGCATTCGGCTATCCGGTGATCGCGGTCCGCTTTATCTCGCGCTATCGCACGCGCGGCAACGACATGTTCAAGTCGGCCTTCGTCAATCGGGCGCAGAGCGACACCGCGATCGTGTCCTTCGCCATCATGGCCGTGGTTCTGGTGCTGACGGCGATCATCCCCGGCGACAGCGCCACGCGGCTGGCGATTGCCGCCGCCGCGCCGGCGATACCGGCACTGGCGCTGTCGCGGATTTACGGTTCGGTGGCCGGTGCCATCCGCGAATTTGCCTTGTCCTATATGCTCAATCTGCTGTGGCGGCCGCTGCTGTTTTTAGCTGTGATGGGGCTCATCGGCCTTGTCTTCGCCCTGCCGTCGCCGTTGATGGCGGCCTGCGCCTTCAGCTTCGTCTCCGTCGCAATCGTCACGCTGCAATTTGCCGGCCTGGTGAAGCATTTTCCGGGCATCGCCGGATCCGCGGCCCCGGCCGATCGCCGCGTGGTGTTCCAATGGCGCGTCGCCAGCGCGCCGTTGCTGATCCTGGCGGCCTTCAGCACGATGATCAACGATCTCAATCTCGCGCTGCTCGGCACCATAGTGTCCAAGTCCGATCTCGCGGTGTTCGGCGTCTGCCTGAAGCTGGCGCTGATCGTCGAATACGCGGTGTCGTTAATCCACGAACTCGCCGCGCCCGATGTTTCCGACGCCCTCGTGCGCAAACAAACGTCGGCGGTCGACGTCGCAATCGCCCGCGTCAACTTCATGGCGGTGGCTGCGACCCTCGCGGCCGTTGTCGGCGTCGTTGTCCTCGGCCGTTTCGTGTTGTCGATGTTCGGGCCGGACTTCGTGCACGCTTATCCGATCTTATTGATGCTGGTGGTGAGCCAATTCATCCGCGCCGCTTTCGGTCCCTCGATGCTGACCTTGATCGCGGCCGGCGCCCAGAAAAGCGTGGTGAAGGTGTTCTCGGTCGCCATCGTCGGCTTTGCGGTCGCCAACATGGTTCTGGTGCCGATTTTCGGCCTGATCGGAGGCGGGGTAGCCTTCGTGGTGATGACGGCGTTCTGGACGGCCTCGCTGGCCCTCATTGCCAAGCGCAAGATCGGCCTGCGGCTCGATATCGCGGCCTCCGTTGCCATTCTGCGCCAGAACTCGATGTCTCTCGCAAACTTTATCGGCGGCGCCGCTGGGCGCGCGCGGACGTAGGGTGACAGTCATGCCAACGATCAGCGTCGTGGTGCCGTGCTACAACGGCGGCAAGTTTATCGATCAGCTCTTGGCGTCGCTGGCGCGGCAGACCTTCCGCGACTTCGAGATCGTGATCGTCGATGATGGTTCGCCGGACCCGGCCACGCAGGCGAAACTGGCGTCGTTGGACCCGGCCATCCGCGTCATCCGTCATCCGGTGAACCGCCGTATGTCGGCAGCGCGCAATACCGGATTTTCCGCCGCGCGTGCCGATCTGATCATGGCGCTGGACTGTGACGATCAACTCGAACCGACCTACCTCGAGGAATGTTACAAAGTCATGCAATCGGCACCGCCCGAGGTGGGTTTTGCCTTCACGCATTTGCGCCAGACCGGAGCGTGCCATGCGGTCGAGACGCGCTACTGCAACGCGTATGACGTGCTGTTCAAGAATGTCCTCGGCTACAGCATGGTGATGCGCAAGAGCGCGTGGCTCAAGGCCGGCAAGTACGACGAAACGATGATCGACGGCTATGAGGATTGGGAGTTCAACCTCCGCCTGATCCACGCGGGATATCAGGGCGTCGAAATCCAGAAGCCACTGTTCCTCTACAACGTCAGCATGACCGGCATGATGATGAGCCATTCATCGTCCCGGCACGCGGCCTTGTGGCGAAAAATCCGCACAAAGCACCGGCAGCTCTATCGTCCTTTGAATCTCATCCGTTTGTTTCGCGCGTCCCCGAGGGGGCCGTCAGAGGCTTCGTTGCTGCGAACCGTGGGCGCTCTGGTGTTGACGAATATCCTTCCCGACGCATGGTTCAGCGCCGTCATTCATTCCATGCGCAGCCGCCGGCTGTCGCCCGCGAATAATGTCGGCACACCGAAGCCCGGCTCGGCGATTGCCGCCAATAGCCGCGCCGTCGGCTGATTTTAAGCCAAGGCCGCGCCGGGCTGTCCGATCGCAGAGCTGTCACGCGCGATTTTTCGCGTTGCTGCGGCCATGCCCCAAATCATTCCGAGCAGAAGATAGAAGTGCCGCCAGTGATCGGTGTCGATGATGAAGCCTTCGGCCACTTCGCCCACAAAGGTGGCGTAAGCCACGATCATGTAGGTTTGCCAGGGCGTGCGAACGAAGGCCGAGCGTAGCCCGACCCAGAGGGTCGAGAGCACCAGCATGATATAAGACAGCGCACCCACCCAGCCGGACACCATGAATACCTGGAGATAGACGTTGTGCGGTTGCAGGCCATGGATTCGGGAGAATTCCTCCGGTCCCAAGCCACCGGGAAAATCGAGGATGGCGGCCAGCGCCAGCTGCTGCAACCCGAACCGGCCGCCCTGGCCGACGTCGTAGCTCTGAATGAGTTGAGCGCGTTCGAAGAAAAAGCTGCCGATCGAAGGTATCGATAGCAAAATGACCAGCAGCATGGCCAGCGCGGCCGAGCCGAGCGCGCTGAGAGTAACGATACGCATGCGCTTGGCCGTGCTCGGTGCGACCATGACGGCGAAGGCCAGCATGACCGCGCATGACACCACGAAGTGAAACCATGCGCCGCGCGAAAAACTCAAGAGTAGGCCGAGCAAAAGAACGGCCGTAACGCCGAGGTCGAGAACGCTGATGCGGCGGGTCATCATGCGCTCGGTGACGATCAGTGCCGGCCAGATCAGGAATGGGCCGAACACGTTAGGATCTTTGAACGCGCCCATGGCTCGGCCGGACAGTGTAAACAACTCGCCGGGGGTGAGATGGAAATAGCCGGCGGTGCCGATCAGCGCGGCCACGACGGCGGTCGGCACATAGGCCGCGCGCAGGACGTCCATGCGCCTCGCGGTGTTTTCCGAGAACAGGGACGCGAAAATGATAGCGGCGATGGCCAGGTACCACGCGGTGGCGGCGGACTGGATCGCGTTGGCTTCGCTCACCGAATTGCTCAGTGCAACCGTGCCGGCGGCGTTCCACAGCAGCAGCAGGACGAGGGGCAACGCCAGCCAGCGGTCGAAACGAACGCCGGCAATCAGGCAGACGACCGCCAGAAGGCCCATCAGAAAGTCGTGTGGGGACGGCTCGATGAAAGCAATGGAGCTGAGCAGGACGGTGACATACAGCACCGGGAGCAACAGCCGTTCGCGGAACGGCGTTGCCTGTGCCTGTGGCGGCACATAGCTAAGCGGCGCGGTTGTAATCGCCGCCGCAGGCGCCATGTCGCGCGCGGTGATCAATACGCGTTCTCGGAATTGAGCAGCGCGAAGGGCGTACGCACCACGATGTAGAGATCCTGCAGAACGGACCAGTTCTCGATGTAATAGAGATCATGTTCGACGCGCCGCTGGATCTTCTCATGGGTGTCGGTCTCGCCGCGCCAGCCGTTGATCTGCGCCCAGCCGGTGATGCCTGGCTTAACGCGATGGCGCGCGAAGTAACCGTCGACCGCGTCGGCATAAAGCCTGGCCTCGGCCTTGGCATTCACAGCGTGCGGCCGCGGGCCGACCAGCGACAGGTTGCCCTTGAACACCACATTCACGAGCTGCGGCAGCTCGTCGATGCTGGTGCGGCGGATGAAACGGCCGACTTTGGTGACGCGGGGATCGTCTCTGGTGGCGAGCTTGCTGGCGGTCGCATCCGCCTGGTCGGCGTACATCGAGCGGAACTTGTAGACTTCGATCAAGTCGTTGTTGAAGCCGTAGCGCTTCTGCTTGAAGAAAATCGGCCCCTTGCTGTCGAGCTTGATGGCGATCGCGGTGATGACCAGGATCGGCAGTACGGCGATCAGTAACAGACTGCCGACGATTTTGTCGAACAGCCATTTCATCACGACGTCCCAATCCGCGATCGGGCGGTCGAACACGTCGATGACGGGCACCTTGCCGATGTAGGAGTAGGAGCGCGGGCGGAACTGCAGTTTGTTGGTGTGCGCGGCAAGGCGGATATCGACCGGCAGCACCCACAGCTTCTTCAGCATTTGCAGGATACGGCCTTCGGCCGAGATAGGCAGCGAGAAGATCACCAGATCGACGCGGGTGCGGCGGCCGAATTCGACCAGGTCATCGACGGTGCCGAGCTTGCGCTCGCCGGCACAATCGGCGCTGGAGCGGCTGTCGCCACGGTCGTCGAACAGGCCGACGATCTCGACGCCGGAATCTTTCTGCTTACGGAGATCCTCGATGACGCGCGCGCCGGGATCGCCGCCGCCGACGATGACGGTGCGGCGGGTGAGGCGGCCTTCACGCGTCCAGCGGCGCACCAGAAAGAACAACATGTTGCGCGAAAAGATCAGCACCGCGAGGCCGGCGACGTAGTACGAGCCGAGCCAGAGGCGCGAGTACATATCGCCGGCCTTGGCGAAGAACGACGCGCCGATCGCGATCATGAACACGACCGACCACGCCGAAGCCAGCCGCATATATTGCTTCTCGTAGCCGCGGAACGCCTGCACCTGATAAATATCGGCGGTCTGGAACGCCAGCATCGCCAGCGCGGCAATTGCCAGCGTCGCCGCCTGATAGCGCCAGTACAGGCCTTCGCCCGATGGCAGATAGGCCGCAAAGATGGCCATGCCGACAATCACGATCAGCGCGAACTCGATCATGCGGACGGCGCCGGCCAGGACGATCGGCGACACCGGCCGCTGCAACGGCTTGTCCGCGACCGCGAGCGCTTCCGGCGACAGCGTGCGGGCTTGCGGCGAGACGCCTGCGCCGGCCTTCAGCCGGTCGATGACGGCGGCGGCGCCGGATGCGTTGAGAGCGGCGCGGGTGTCGATGTCGGTCATAGGTTGATTGCCAAAAGCACCCGCCACGCGTGGTTGCGCGAGGGTGAACTTTGTCCCTTTAAATTTCGGCTCTATCTAACGGGTAGAAGGTCAAAATTTGCTTATCGGGAAGCGTTAAAGTCCGCTCTATTCGCGGCTTTTCGCCATGCGGGCAAAGCCGGCCTGGTAGCCGGCCAGCACGCCATCGACCATGGCGTCGAGCGAAAACGACGCCGCGACCCGCGCGCTGACCTTTTTGGCGAGATCGGCGGCTTCCGCCGGGTTATCGAGGCTGCGCGCGATGGCTGCGGCCAGCGCGCCGGGGTCTTCCTTCGGGATCAGCGTGTTGGTGAACGGACCGTAAATTTCCGGAATGCCGCCGACCTTGGTCGAGATCATCGGCTTGGCGGAAGCCGCGGCTTCCAGCACGACATAGGGCAGGGATTCCGCCCGCGAGCAGAACACCATAATTCGGCCCAGCGCCTGAGCCTGGCGCGCCGGCATCGGCGCCATGAAGCGAATCGAATTGGCGACACCCAGCCGTTCTGCCTGCGCGACGAAGGCCGCGCGGTCGGGGCCGTCGCCGACCAGCGTCGCCGTCACCGGGCGGCCTTCGTTGTGAAGCTGCGCGATGGCGTCGATCAGAATGTCGACGCCCTTAATGTCGCGGAGTTCGCCGAGGAATAGCAGATCGGAGGCGTCCGGGGCGATCGCCACCGGCTCGAATTCCGGCGGCGAAATGCCGTTGCACACCACGCGCAAGCGGTCGCCGGGATCGCCGATTTTGCGGTGGAATTCTTCCGAACTGAAGATGCTCTCGAACAAAAACAGGTCGGTGCGCAGCATCAGCAGGCGCTCGACCGCCAGATTGATGCGGCCGGACAGGGTATCCTTGCTGTAGTGCAGGCTGCCGCCGTGCGGCGTGTAGACGCGCAAGGCGCGCTTCTTCGGCATCGCCAGCCGGCCATAGACGCCGCCTTTGGCACCATGACAGTGGATCACATCGGCATCCGTCTGCGCGATCTTGCGCATCACCTGGAACAGCGCGACCAGGTCGCTGGGATGTGGATTGCGGCGCATCGGTAGCCGCGTGACGCCGAGCACGAGGTGCGGCGCGATCTCGCGAAAGGCTTCGTCGGCGCGCGGGCCGCCGGTGCTGCTGTCGGCGATGATGCCGACGCGGTGACCGCGCGCAACCTGCGCCCGACTCAGGTCGAGCACATGGCGGAATAGCCCGCCGGTCGGGGTGCGGAAGACGTGCAGGATGTTCAACGGAGGCATTGGCCCGGTTGCCGGCGAGAGTGCAAGGCTTGATTACCGAGCCAATTAGGCGGTCCGGATGGTTAACAAAACCTGACGGACGTGAATTTTGCCGCCGATTAACGCGGTCGAAACCATAATAGTTTGAGATCGCGCTGCAGCAACAGCCTGTGCGTTCGGAGTAGAAATGTTTTTCAGTCGGAAGTCCAAGGTGGCCGTCGCGCAACCCCAACCCGTTGCGCCGGTGATCGCGCCGCTTTCCGCCACTGGCGAGCCCGATATTCGCGGAATAGGCCAACTTCTGTGGCAGAAGAAGTCCCGTATTCTCGGCTTCACGCTGCTCGCCGCCGCCGGCGCTTTCGTCATCGTCAACGCCATCACGCCGCGCTACCGCTCCGAATCGCGACTGCTGCTCGAAGTGCGCGAAAACGTTTTCATGCGGGCCGAGGCCGACAAAAATTCGCCCGACCGCACCAATCTCGATCCCGAGGCCGTGACCAGCCAGATCCAGGTCGCGCTGTCGCGCGATCTCGCCCACGACGTGATCAAGAAGGAAAAGCTCGACGAGAAACCGGAATTCGATTCGGGCGGCGGCGTGCTGAGCGTATTGCTCGGTCTGGTCGGCGTCGGCCGCGACCCGACGTCGCTGACGCGCGACGAGCGCACCCTGGCGTCCTACTATGAGCGGCTCAGCGTCTATGCCATCGAGAAGTCGCGCGTCATTGCCGTCGATTTTAACTCGGCTGATCCCGATCTCGCGGCGCGCGTCGCCAATTCGGTGGCGGAAACTTACCTGAGCCTGCAACAGTCGGCGAAACAGGATCAAACCCGCGCCGCCGGGAGTTGGCTGGCCGTCGAAATCGACAAAATGCGTGGCAAGGTCGCCGAGGCCGAGGCCAAGGTCGAGCAATATCGCGTCACCTCCAATCTGTTCGTTGGCTCGAACAACACCTCTCTGCCGAACCAGCAACTCACCGAGATCAACTCGCAGATCGCGGCGGCGCGCGGGCAGAAGGCTGACCTCGAGGCGCGCGCTCGCCAGTTGCGCGACCAGGTTCGTTCCGGCAAGCCGGTCGAATCGTCCGATATCACCAATTCGGAATCCATGCGCCGCCTGGTCGAACAGCGGGTCGCGCTGCGCTCGCAGCTTGCCGAACAATCCTCGACGCTGTTGGATCAGCATCCGCGCATCAAGGAATTGCGCTCGCAGCTCGCAGAACTCGACCGTCAGATCAAAGGCGAGGGCGAGCGTCTGGCGCGCCAGCTCGACAACGACGCCGCCGTCGCCGGCAACCGGCTCGAGTCGCTGACCATCAGCCTCGATCAGGTCAAGAAGCTCGCCTCTCAGAACAACGAGCAGGACGTGCAGTTGCGCGCGCTCGAACGCGAGGCCAAGACGCAGCGCGATCTCCTGGAATCCTATCTGGCGAAATACCGCGAAGCTTCGGCGCGCGACAACATCAACGCCGCGCCGCCGGAGGCGCGCATCATCTCGCGGGCCACGCCGGCCATCAAGCCGACTTATCCGAAGAAAACGCCGACGGTGCTGATCGCCGCTTTCGCCGCCTTCGCGCTGTCCGTGGGCTTCACCATCACCGGCGCGCTGCTGGCGCCGGCTGCGGCGCCAGTGGCCTATGCATACGGCTACGGCCCCAATGGCTATGCCGCGCCCACTTTCGAGCCGCAAATGCCGCGTATGGCGTCGCCGCCCATCGCGCCGCCGCAAATGCCGGTGATGCCGCCCAACTTTGCACCGGCTGCGAGCTTTGCGCCCGCTGCTGTTGCCGCAACGCCGGCTTTGATGCCGATGCCTGTCAGCACGGTGGAGCAGATCGCCCGCACCCTGAGCCAGGCCGGCGATTCGGGGCGCCGCGTCACTGTCGTCGGCGCGATGCGCAATGTCGGCACCACTTATGCCGCGATTTCATTGGCCCGCGCGCTGGCCAAGGAATCCAATGTCGTGCTGATCGATCTGGCCTTCGGCGCGCCCAATCTGTCGGTAATTTCGACCGATCCGAATGCCCCCGGCATCGCCGAGCTGATACGCGGGACGGCGTCGTTCGGCGACATCATCACCCGCGATCAGTTCTCCAACGTGCATCTGGTGGCCACCGGCACCGTGGGAAATGACGGCCCGGCGCTTGCCGCCTCGCCGATGCTGGCGACGGTCATCGAAGCGCTGGTGCGCAGCTACAATCACGTCGTGATCGACGTCGGCTCTGCCGCCGACGTTGCGGTGGAGCGGTTCGCGCCGCTGGCGCAGCGCGCGGTGCTGGTCGCGGCCGATCCGGCCAATCCGGCGACTCGCGCGGCGCGTGAGCGTTTGATGATGGCGGGTTTTGCCGACGTGACGCTGCTCGCCGGTATGGCGCAGACCGCCGCCGCTTAACGCGGGTTCCGGTTAAGTAGTCAGCGCGGCGCGCAATTTGCGGGTGGCGCGCACCACCGACCACAGCATAGGCCTTTGCTTGATCGCACGCTTGATTGTCGCGCCGGTCGCGAAGGCGATGGCCATGATGCGCCCGGCGAAGGTGAGCGGCAGGTAGCTGTCGAAGATCTTCTCGATGTCGCCGCAGAACAGCGTCTTGTAGTGGCCTTCGCCGATGCCGAGATCGAAGGTGTCGAGGCCGCGCCTACAGCAGTCGCGCACCAGATTGACAGTCAATTGCTCGCCCGGGCTCTCGACGGCGTAATGGCCCTCGATAATCGAATTGAACATGGCGCAGAAGCGCCCGCCGCCGACAATGCCGCCCATGGTGGCGACGATAATGTCGTTGACGGAGAGGGCATAGAGCTCGATCGGCGGCTCGCCGCCTGCCGCCTGCTCGGTCGCGCCGGACTCGATGAAGCGCCGCACGCCGGGCGCCGCGAACACGTCCGGAATGCCTTGCGCCTTCATGCGCGCGCTCTTCTGCTTGAAGAACGCGTCGAGCACGCGTCGCACGTCATGCAGCCCGCGGGCGCGCTCGAAGCGGACCTCGCCGTAATTGGCAAGCGCGCGTTCTTTTTTGCGCATCTTCTTGCGGGTGTTGGCATTGGTGCGGGCGTGAAGGAGTGCCTCGAAGTCAGGCACCAGCGCGCCGCTGAAGCCGAAATTGGGCGACCGCTGCTGCGGCAGTAAGGCGAAAGGATTGGTGGTGCCGGCCCAGCTCAGCGGTTGGGTGGTGAGCCGGAGAATATCGGCTTTTCCGGTGAGGCCGTTGAGCACGGCGCGCAGATCGTCGGCGCCGATTTTCGCCACGGCCTCACGCTGCCAGATCGCCATGTTGAAGTTGGCGTGCTTGCCGCCGAGGAATTCGATCACCCGCAATCCGCCGAGCGTGCGGCGGCCGAGCGGCCACACAAAAAGCGGTGCGCCGAGCGCATTGAAGCCGATGACGACGAATGGCGTGATGCCGCATTCGACGCCGACGTGGCGCTGCCAGAATTTGAGGAAGTCGTAGCTTTGGTAGGGCGTCGCCAGGCTGTTGCCGCATTCCAGGGCCCGCCAATGCGGCTCGGCGGCGGCCATGTCCTCGAAGATCTCGACCCGCGCAATACGCGTATCGATGGCCGGCGAGGGGCGGCTGTCGGGTGTGAGCGAGCGGAGGGCGACGACGTTCATGGGCGTATTCGGGCGCTAGTTGTGAAGAATACGGAACTTTAGGGGGTGCCCGGTTACGGGTTCGCAAACTTTTGGCACTAAAAGCTGGGATTATTAAGCAAACGTCACCGGGGGCGGGTTACTTTGGCGCCAATGAACAAAGCTATCATCAGGACCGGCCTGGAAACGCTGTATTTCAGCGGCATGCACCATTTCATGCGCCCGCTGGTCGGCGGCGTCGGCAGCATTCTGACGATGCACCACGTCCGCCCAAGGCGTCCGGACGCCTTCCAGCCCAACCGGCTGCTGGAGATCACGCCTAAATTCCTGGAAGGGCTGTTGAAGCGGCTGGCGCGCGCCCGCATCGACGTCATCTCGCTCGACGAAATGCATCAGCGCTTCATCAGCGAGGATTTCAAGCGCCGCTTCGTCTGCATCACCTTCGACGACGGCTATAAGGACGTGAAGGAATACGCCTATCCGCTGCTGCGGAAATATAAATTGCCGTTCGCGATGTATATCCCGACCAGCTTCCCCGACCGCCTCGGCGAGATGTGGTGGCTGGCGCTCGAAGCGGTGATCGCGCAGAACAGCCGCATCGGCATGGTCATCAATGGCAAGGACCAGTTCTTCGAGTGCGGCAGCGTCGGCGAGAAGCGCGAGCTGTACGACGCGGTTTACGGCTATATCCGCAGCATGAAGACCGAAGACGAACTGCGCAAATTCGTGCGCGATCTGTGCGCGACTTACCGCGTTGACATTGCTGCTTTCTGCCGCGACCTGTGCATGGACTGGCAGGAACTGGGAGAGATGGCCGAAGACCCGTTGATGACAATCGGCGCGCATACCGTCAATCATGTC
>Ga0193699_10000380_pt1 | contig 19993 bp, 14 predicted proteins | sample L3c2metaG_FD_160095 | JGI IMG/M metagenome (GOLD analysis project Ga0193699, IMG submission 160095) | Soil microbial communities from a riparian zone of the East river system, Colorado, United States - L3c2 | ecosystem: Environmental > Terrestrial > Soil > Riparian zone | place: USA: East...
CCTGCTCCTCGTCGAAACCGGCGACGAAGTGCTCGACTACCGGGCAGCGGTGAGAAAATACAAAGGCGCGAAACAGGTCGTCGTGCAAGGCGGAGACCACAGCCTTGCGAGCTTTCCCGAACAGATCCCGCTGATACTGGAATTCGCCGGAATGGATTGACTACTTCGCCTTCAGCACCGTCCAGGCCGAGTTTCCGTCTTTGAGCGCGTAGCGCGCTACGGCCTTTTCATCGAATCCGAATCCCAGGCCCGGCGTCTTCGGCAGAAGAAGCATGCCGTCTTTCATCTCGAGCTGCGTATCGATGAGACGCCGGAAATTGAGCACTTGGTCGTCGGGGAAGAACTCCACGTATCGCGCGTTGGGTGTCGCCGCTACGAGCTGCGCGTGCAGGTCATGAAACCAATGCGGGCAGACAGTGACGCCGTAGCTCGACGCGGTAGCGGCAATTCGTCTCCACTCGGTAACCCCTCCGCACACAAGAGCGTCGGTCTGCAGGATCTGCGCCGCGCCCTTATCGAGGATTTCCTTGAAATGCCAGCGGCCGGTGCCGATCTCGCCGGTGGCAACCGTGACGCGCGTGAGTTTCGCCAGGCGCGCGTGGTTGTCGATGTCATCGGGGAAGAACGGCTCCTCGATCCAGTAAGGGTCGTAGAGTTCGAAGCGCTCCATGTAACGCATCGCGGTGGGTAGATCGTGCCAGGCGTTGTTCGCATCCAGCATCAGGTCGACATCGGGTCCGATCGCATTGCGAGCAGCTTTTATGCGAGCTTCCTCTTCCCCGGGAGAGAGCCGTCCCACCTTCATCTTCACGGCGCGAAAGCCGGCTTTTGCGTAGCCCGCCATTTCCTCGCCGAGCTTTTTCGGCGTCTTGCCCGGGAGGTAGTAGCCGCCGCTTGCGTACGCCGGCACGGCATCATCCACGGCAGCCCCGAGATACCTGTAAAGCGGAAGTTTCGACGCGCGCGAATTCAGATCCCAAAGCGCGCAGTCCAGTATCGATATCGCGCGCATGACGCTGCCGGCGCGTCCCTGCAGCAACGTTTCCTCGAACATGGGCTGCCAAAGGCCTTCGACGAGCAGGCTTTCGTTGCCGAGCAGGACCGGCGCAAGCAGCTGCTCCACGGCATGCGCGACGAGCGTTCCCCCGGAAGAGCCCGCGTAGCAGAATCCGATGCCCTCGACGCCCCCGGCGCGCACTTTGACCAGCCCGTAATCGCGCGCCGAAACCGTGCGCGTGGCGAAGCTCGTTACGTTGTCCAGCGGGACCCGGACGGTTGCTACTGCAATCGACTCGATCTTTGCCATCGGCGAGGGGTTTTCGTCGTGAACGGGAACAATGCTGCGATATAATTATCGCACTCATCGGGCCGGCGCGACGCGGCTCCTTTCCCGTTTGCCTCCCTATCGTGAACGTACTCTACGAAGACAGCGGTGCGTTTAAGGTCGCCACGGTGCTGGCCGACAGCGACAACACCCTCCAGGTCGAGGCACCGCATGGCAAACGAGCCAAGATCAAGTCAAAGGACGTGCTGCTGCGGTTTCCGGAGCCCGGCGCAGTGGAGCTGCTCGCGCAAGCCGAGGCGTTGGCGGGCGGCATCGACGCGGATTTCCTGTGGCAGTGCTGCGGCACGGGGGAATTCGGATTCACCGACCTCGCGCGCGAGTATTGCGGCCGCACGCCTTCGGCGGCGGAGGCAGCCGGTATTCTGGTGAAGCTGCACTCGGCACCGATGTACTTTTACCGCAAGGGCAGGGGGCGCTATCGGGCTGCGCCGCCCGAGACGCTGCGCGCCGCGCTTGCCGGCATCGAAAGGAAGAAGCAACAGCAAGCGCAGATTTCAGCCTGGGCCGAGCAGCTAGAGCGCGGCGTGTTTCCGGACGAGTTCCTGCCTCTCCGGGAACAGCTCCTGTACAAGCCCGATCGCAACCGCGCGGAAACCAAAGCGCTCGAGGAAGCTTGCGAAAAGACCGGCATGTCACCGGCGAAGCTGATGGAGCGCTGCGGCGCGCTGCCCCCCAGCCACGACTACCACCTCAATCGGTTTCTCCACGAATACTTTCCGAAGGGAACGGATTTTCCCTTGAAGTTCGAGATTGCCGAGGCCCGGGCCTTGCCGGTCGCCGAAGTGGACGCGTTCAGCCTCGACGACGCGGCTACGACGGAAATCGACGATGCATTCTCGCTCGCCCGTCTTGCGGGCGGCCGCCTCCGAGTCGGCGTTCACATTGCCGCTCCCGCTCTCGGGTTCGCACCCGGATCGGCGCTCGACGCCGTGGCGCGAGAGCGGCTGTCGACCGTGTACATGCCGGGCCGCAAGATCACCATGCTGCCGCCCGAAGCGATCGAGCGCTTCTCCCTCACCGAAGGCGCCGAGCGCCCCGCGTGTTCCCTCTATTTCGATGTACGCGCCGACGATCTCGTGGTCGAGTCTCACCACACCCGCACCGAGCGGGTTCGCATTGCCGCGAATCTGCGCCATCAGGCGGTCGAGGAACTTGATGCGGCGTTTCTTTCCGACACGTCACGAGAGGACATCCCATATTCGCGCGAGCTGAACACGCTCTGGAAGTTTGCGGGCGCGCTAGAGCGAGGGCGCGGCAAATCCTCCTCGGGGCCAGAACGTCCCGATTACACCTTCCGCGTCGAGGGTCGCGGGGAAAACGTGCGAATCGACATCGTCGAGCGTCGTCGCGGCACGCCCCTCGACAAGCTGGTCGCCGAGCTGATGATCGCGGTAAACAGCACCTGGGGGAAGCTGCTCGACGATCACGATGTCGCGGCGATCTACCGGGTGCAGTCGGCCGGCAAGGTCAGGATGACCACTTCGGCCATGGCGCACCAGGGCCTGGGAATCAGCCACTATGCCTGGACGAGCTCGCCCCTGCGCCGGTACGTCGATCTGGTGAACCAGTGGCAGCTCCTCGCGCTCCTTGACGGGCAGTCGCCGCCGTTTTCGCGGAATGCGGACATCATGCTCGCGGCAGTGCATGATTTCGAAACGACATACGCTGCGTACGACGAATTCCAGCGGCGCATGGAGCATTACTGGTGCCTCAGGTGGCTGCTGCAGGAGGCGGTCGAGGTTGCGGGGGCCGAGGTGGTGCGCGAAAATCTGGTGAAGTTCGACGGCTTACCGCTTTACGCCAGAGTGCCGTCGCTGCCCGAACTTGCCCCGGGTACGGGCGTCGAAATCGCGGTGACTGAAATCGACCTCGTTGGAGCCGATCTCAAGTGCGTATTTCGTCGCTGCAAGGAACCCCCGGGCAGCGCGGCAGGCGGCGCACATGAGACAAAACTCGAAAAAGGGCCTAGAATTGTATGATTCTCAAAGCTTTTAGGGGTCAGAAAGTTGAGCGTTTCTAACGCCCTAGCGTGGCCGCAGCCGCTCGCCGGGCTGGATCCGGATTCGCGCGCGCTCGCGATGGCGGTGTCCATCTCGATCGTTCTCCACGCGATCGTGCTCTCGATCCATTTCGAGCTGCCCGACACCCTACGCAAGCTCACCCCGTCGCAGCTCGAGGTGGTATTGGTGAATTCCAAAACACGCTCGAGGCCGACCCTCCCCGAAATCCACGCCCAGTCCGATCTTGACGGGGGCGGCGACACCGATCTCGATCGCCGGGCGAAATCCCCGCTTCCGGTAACGCAGCCGACGGAGCGCGGCTCGGACTTGAAGCAGGCGACCCGCCGGGTTCAGGAGCTGGAGGCGCGACAAAGACAACTGCTCTCGCAAGCGCAATCCCGGAAGGAGATCGCATCGGCAGAGCCCGAACCGCAGGCCGAGATGAAGTCGCAGGTCTCCGGAGCGGAACTCGCCGAAAGCGCCTTGATCGTTGCCCGGATGGAAGCGCAAATCGCCCGTCAGATCGAGGAGTACAACAAGCGACCGCGCAAGACCTTCGTAGGCGCGCGTGCCGCCGAGGTTCGCTACGCACTTTATGTCGAGGACTGGCGCCAGAAGATCGAGCGCATCGGGAATCTCAACTACCCAGAGAGTGCGCGCGGCAGAATCTATGGCAACCTGAGGCTCACCGTGTCGATCAACTCGGACGGGACGCTGGCGGCTATGGATCTCGAGCGATCCTCCGGATACAAAATCCTCGATGCCGCCGCACAGCGCATCGTTCAACTGGCAGCGCCCTACGCCAAATTCCCGGCCGACATCCGCAGGGAAACCGACATCCTTGTGATCACCCGTACCTGGCATTTCGCGCGCGGTGACAAGGTTTTCAGTGACTAGCAAGCGATGGGCCCTTTTCGCAGCGCAAGCTGAGCGGCGCCTACTGAATGAGGCTGCTCGTCTCAGTGTGGAAGATGTTCTGCTACGCCGCCGGGACGGCGGTCATCGTCCTTGCGATCTACGAGTTCTGGTTCCTGGCGCAGATCCTGTACTGGGTCGACCACAATCCTGCGACGACGCGAGTCATGGATACGCGCCTGGAGACCTTGCGACAGAACAAGCCCAAGGCAGCGCTCGAGCAGAAATGGGCGGACTACGAACGAATTTCGATCCATTTGAAGCGCGCCATCATCATTGCGGAGGACGCAAAGTTCGTCGATCACGAAGGCTTCGATTGGGAAGGCATCCAGCGGGCGATGGACAAGAACCAGCGGCGCGGGAAAATCGTCGCCGGGGGCTCGACCATCACCCAGCAGCTCGCAAAGAACCTGTTTCTTTCGGGCGATCGCAGTCTGCTGCGCAAGGGCCAGGAGGCGATTCTCGCCGCGATGCTCGAGGCCGCCATGGAAAAGCGCCGCATTTTCGAAATCTATCTGAACGTCGCGGAGTGGGGCGAAAACGTCTTCGGAGCCGAAGCGGCGGCACGCCACTACTTCGGCGTGGAGGCAGCCGGCCTCGAACCCGAGCAGGCGGCGCGTCTGGCAGCGATGCTTCCGCGCCCGCGTTACTACGATCGCAACCGCGGCTCGGCTTATCTTGCGGATTACACCGAGAGCATATTGGCGCAGATGCCCGCCGCTCAGGTTCCCTAGTTTGGTGACGACGGCTGCCAGGGCTGTCCTGCTGCGCGCCGACCGCGAGGGACGTCGATCCCTGCCAGCAGGAAAAGGCCGGCAACGAAGAACCCGCCGGTCGCCAGCATTGCGAGACGATGGTTGCCATCGGTTATCCAGGTCACCGTGCCGTAGGTGATGGGTCCCAGAATCGAGGACAACTTTACCGCCAGCCCCCAGAGTCCGAAGAACTCGGCGCGCCTGTCGGCGGGGCTCAGGTATCCGACGAGCGCCCGGCCCGCCGACTGCGAGGAACCCAGGCACAGTCCTGCAAGATTGGCGGCCACCCAGAAAAGTCCCGGCTCCGACGCGGACCATGCGATCAAGGTCGTTGCGATCCACAGAAGTAGAGTCAGCGCAATGGTTCGCACGTGTCCGAGTCGATCCTGGATATTGCCAAATGCGAACGCGCCGATCGCGGCAGTCACGTTGACCACTAGGATCAGGATAATCGTATCCTTCGTCTTGAAGCCGAGCGCCTGCTCGGCGTAAATCGCGGCGAGCGCGATGACCGTCTGGATTCCCGCTTGATAGAAGACGATGCATACCAGAAACCGCGCGAGGTCCCGATAGCGCGCGGCCTGGCGTACCGTTTGCGCGAGCCGCGCAAAGGCCGCCCGCGCCAGGTTTTCGCCGGCGGCGCCGGGCGCCGGGCGGGCGCGCTCCCTGAGGACCAGGAAAGTCGGCAGGCTCGCTGCGGCGAAGGTCGCGGCTGTGATCAGCATCGTGACCGGCACAAACTGTTGCGGTTCCTGGCCATGAGCCTGAGCCCAGGTGACATAGCCCAGGCAAAGGCCGAGAGTCAAGAGCCCGCCCAGATAGCCAAGACCCCAGCCCCAACCCGAGACCCGTCCCAGCGATTCGCCCTGCGCGAGCTCGGGCAGAAACGCGGCGACGAGGTTTTCCCCGGAGCCAAAGCAGAAGTTGGAAAACACCAGCAACAGCACCGCAAGCGCGAGCGTCCCGGGCCCGGTGAATGCGAGCAGGGCGGTCGCGATCACGCAACCGGCCGTGGTGACAACGAGCAACCGCTTCTTTGCGGCACGCAGGTCGGCGTAGGCTCCAAGGACGGGTCCGGTCAAGAGGATTAGAGCGTACGAGACCGACAACGCCGCCGTCCAGGCAAAAGTCGCCCAGGGCGCGTTGCCCGCGATCACCGCGACGAAATAGGCGTTGAATACGGCGGTGATCACCACCGTGGTGTAACCCGAGTTGGCAAAGTCGTACATCGCCCAGGCAAGAACCTCTCTCGGGCGCACGTCGCCTGCAAGGTGATTTGAAGCCGTCATGTCAGTCAAGACGCCCGCCAAGCGACGCGGGGACGATGCGAGGAAGAATAGCCCTGTTGTTCCCCGCCTTGGCGGGGCGGATCTCTTCTTTGAGAGCGGCGCGGTCGAGTGCCATCGGGCGAGATTTTTCTATCGACATCATACAGGCGGCTGCTAGAATCGCCGCAGCCGCGCGCGGCGCGTCGGGCGTTGCCGCGGCAACCACGGGGTCCAATTCACCGCGAAGGGCCGACGCGCATGATCGAATCCCTCAGCCCGAAGAAGGAGCTCGAGGACCTCCAGGCCGACTTGCGCGAGGTTCAAGAGCTCTTGCGGCGGCACCGCCTGGTCGAGGCCCTGGTGGAGCGCCAGGAAATGCCCAAGCACGAGCTGGTGGAGTCTCTCGTGCACAGGCAGAACGTCGCCGAGCTCCGCTCCAAGCTCGACTCCATGCATCCGGCAGACATCGCCTACGTGCTGGAATCGCTTCCGCTCGAGGAACGCCTGGTCGTCTGGAACCTCGTCAAGGCGGAGCGCGACGGCGAAATCCTGCTCCAAGCCTCCGATGCGGTGCGCGAGACGCTCATCCGCAGCATGGATTTGCAGGAGCTGGTCGCCGCGACCGAGCGGCTGGAGGCCGACGAGATCGCCGACCTCGCGCCGGATCTGCCCGACGAAGTCATCCACGACGTCTTCCAGGCCTTGCCCGTCGAGGAACGCGAGCAGGTGCGCGCGGCGATGTCGTACCCCGAGGACGCGGTCGGCGCCCTCATGGATTTCGACGTGGTCAGCGTGCGCGAGGACACGGCGATCGAAACCGTCACGCGGTATCTGCGGCGCTTCGACGCGCTGCCGCACCATACCGACCAGATCTTCGTCGTCGACCGGGACGAGCGCCTGAAAGGCGTGCTGCCGCTCTCCAAACTGATCGTCTCCGAACTCGAGCACATCGTCGGAATGGTCCTGGTGAGCGACGTCGTCACGCTCCAGCCCGGCGACAAGGCGCAAGACGCCGCCAAGGCATTCGAGCGCTATGACCTGGTTTCGGCCCCGGTCGTGGACGAGCAGGGCAAACTCGTCGGCCGGGTGACGGTGGACAAGGTCGTCGACTTCATCCGCAGCAAGAGCGAGAGCGAGCTCCTCACGCAGGCCGGGTTGCGCGAGGAGGAGGACGTTTTTTCCTCGGTCTGGGCGAGCGTGAAGAACCGCTGGGCCTGGCTGGCGATCAATCTCGCCACCGCTATTTTCGCCTCGCGCGTGATCGGCGCCTTCGAGCACTCGATCGAGAAACTGGTGGCGCTTGCCGCGCTCATGCCTATCGTGGCGGGCATCGGCGGAAATTCGGGCAACCAGACCATCACCTTGATCGTGCGCTCGATCGCGCTCGGGCAGGTGCAGATGGAGCACGCGAAGAAGCTGCTCGCAAAGGAACTGGGCGTTTCGCTACTGAATGGCCTGATCTGGGGCAGCGCGCTCGGCCTGATTGCTTATTGGCTCTACCAGAAGGTTTCGCTCGGTTTGGTGATGACGGCGGCGATGACGCTGAACCTCGTTCTTTCCGCGATTGCGGGGGTGCTGATCCCGCTCACCATGATACGGCTCGGGCGCGATCCCGCACTGGGCTCCTCGGTCATGATCACCGCGATCACAGACAGCGGCGGGTTTTTCATTTTCCTCGGCCTGGCGACGCTTTTCCTGGTGTGACCGGCGCGCACGCGGCGTGCCGGGAACGCAGCGTGAGCCCGCTCTAGGATATCGAACGGAACGCGGCGTCCGCCGCTGCAATCGTTTTCGCTATATCCGCCTCAGAGTGCTCGGCGGAGACGAAGCCCGCCTCGTATGCAGACGGCGCCAGGTACACGCCGCGCTCGAGCATGGCGTGGAAAAAGCGGTTGAACGCCTGCTTGTCGCACTGCATGACCTCGGCGTAGGTCGAAGGCGGCATGTCGCGAAAATACAGGCCGAACATGCCTCCCACGTACTGCGCCGAGAACGCAATGCCGCGCATGCGCGCCGCCGAGACGAGGCCGTCGCAGAGCGCGCGCGCTGTCGCGGCAAGGCGCTCGTAGAAGCCCGGCGCCTCGAGCTTCTTCAGGGTTGCAAGCCCCGCAGCAACCGCGAGCGGGTTGCCCGACAGCGTACCGGCCTGGTAGACCGGGCCCAGAGGCGCGATTTTCCCCATGATGTCGCGGCGGCCGCCGAATGCTCCGAGCGGCATCCCTCCGCCGATGATTTTGCCGAGCGTCACGAGGTCTGCTCGCACCCCGTAGAGCTGCTGGGCGCCTTGCAGCCCGACGCGAAAACCCGTCATCACTTCATCAAAAATCAGAATGGCCCCGTGCCGCGTGCAGTGCTCCCTAAGGCGCTCGAGAAACCCGGGCCGCGGCGCAACCAGGTTCATGTTTCCGGCGACCGGCTCGACGATGACGCAGGCGATGGAATCGCCGAGCTCGTGAAACGCAGTGTCCAGCCCCGCCACATCGTTGTAGTCGAGAACGAGCGTCTGCGCCGCGGTCTCGGGCGTTACGCCGGCCGAACTCGGATTGCCCAGAGTGAGCGCGCCCGAGCCGGCTTTGACGAGCAGGCTGTCTGCATGGCCGTGATAGCAGCCCTCGAACTTCACGAAGCGGCTACGGCCGGTGGCCCCGCGCGCGAGCCGCAGGGCCGACATGGTCGCCTCGGTGCCGGAGCTGACCAGTCGCACCAATTCAACTCCCGGGACGAGTCGCCCAAGCAGCTCGGCCATCTCGGTCTCGGCCTCGGTCGGGGCGCCGAAGGAAAGTCCGCGGCCCGCCGCCTCCCGCACGGCGGCGACGACCTCCCGGTCCGCGTGTCCGAGAACGAGCGGCCCCCAGGAGCCGACGTAGTCGAGATATTCGCGACCGTCGGCGTCCCAAATGCGGCTGCCTTCGCCGCGCACCATGAAACGGGGCGTCCCGCCGACGGCGCCAAACGCGCGCACGGGTGAGTTGACCCCGCCGGGGATGGATTTTTGCGCGCGAGCAAACAGCGATTCGTTCCTGCTCACGGGTTCTTCCTGTGGAAAAGGCGACTGAAGGCGCGCGCTGCCGCCTCGATGTCGGGCGCGTCGAACAGCGCGCTGATCACCGCAACGGCGTCGGCCCCTGCGTCGATGAGGGACTGCGCGTTTTCGGTCGTGATGCCTCCGATCGCGACCACGGGCGAACCGAGGCGGGCCTTCGCCTCTCGATAGAGCGAAAGCGGCGCACGCGTTGCCCCGGCTTGGTTGCGGAAGGGAAAGCGCTGCCGAAGGCGACATAATCGGCGCCGGCTTCTCGCGCCGCGAGGGCGAGCTCGAGTCTGTCGTAGCAGGAAACGCCGAGCAGCCTGTCTTTCCCCAGCTGCGCGCGCGCAGCTGCAATCGGGGCGTCCTCGCGGCCAAGGTGCAGGCCGTCCGCACCGATCGTGCCGGCCAGATCCAGGTCGTCGTTGATGACGAGCGGAACGCGTGCTTCGCGACACAGCGCAAGCAGCGCCGCGCCCTGCTCGCGGCGCAGCACGGCATTCGCGGATTTGTTGCGGTACTGCAGGATACGCGCTCCGCCGGCAAGGGCCTTGCGCACCTTGCGGGCGAGCAAGCCGGTGTCGGGCTCATCGGGTGTCACGGCGTACAGACCGCGAAATCCCGCGCGTGAAACCACCCAGTGCTCAGGCTTTGCCTGTGCCTGGCTCATCCATTTCCCGCGCCCAGAAAAACCGGTCCGGTATGTATTGACCCATGCCTGGGCGAAACCCCGCGTTGAGCGTTTGCCACGTGTATTCCTGGGCTTCGCGCACCGCCTCGGGCAGATCGAGGCCGTTGGCGAGCGTCGCCGCGATCGCTGCGGCAAGCGTGCAACCCGATCCGTGATAACTCCCCGGCAATCTTTCCCAGCTGTCCGAGCGCACCACGCCTTCCGGGCCGTAGAGCGTGTTCACGACTTGCGGCGTGTTCTCGTGCGTGCCGGTAATGAGCACATACTCGCAGCCCAGGCCGAGCAGTTTCTCCGCGGCGCCGGGGAGGGCGAGCTCATCGTCGTCCTCGCCGTCGCCCTGAACGAGGCGCCGAGCTTCACGGCTGTTGGGGGTGAGAATGGTCGTCTGGGGCAGAAGCAGCTCGCACATCGCCGAAATCATGTCCTCGGTCGCAAGCTCGTCGCCGCGTCCGGAGGAAAGTACCGGATCGAAGATAAGTGGCACGTCGGGATAATCGGACACGACCTCCGCGATCGCCGCGATGTTCTCGATGCTGCCGACCATTCCGACTTTGAATGCGGCGACCGGCATATCCTCGAGCACCAGGCGCGCCTGGTCCACCACCCAATCTGAATCGATCGCTTGCAAATTCTCCACGCCGGCGGTGTCCTGGACAGTGATTGCCGTAATTACCGAGAGCGCGTGGCAACCCATCGAGGCGAGCGTCAGCAGATCGGCTTGCACCCCCGCGCCGCCGGTCGGATCTGCAGCGGAAAACGCTAGCACGATAGGGGGGAGGGTAGAGGAGGACATGGGCAGCGAAGAACCGGCGGTGGCTGGCAGGCGGCTCGTCGCTCAGGTTATCATGCGACGCCCCATTGTAACCCATCCCAACCTGATGACGGAAAAGCAAGAATTCAAAACCTGGATGTGTTTGATCTGCGGCTTCGTCTATGACGAAGAGAAGGGACTCCCCGAGGAGGGAGTCCCGCCCGGCACGCGCTGGGAGGATATCCCGATGAACTGGACTTGTCCTGAATGCGGCGCCCGGAAGGAGGACTTCGAGATGGTCGAATTCTGAGTTCGGAACACGTCCCTGCCGCACCCTCTGGAACCATCTCGCGAATAGCGATCGGGTGACCGGCGATCCTGATAGCGCTTCTGAAATACGCCGTACAAGGCTTTGTTTTGACTGGATTTGGCTGTATAGTGTAGAAAGGTGCACGAGGCGGAGTCGAGCCGCCGCTTTAGTACAGTCGGACTAAACTGTCGGAACAAGAGAAACAGGACGTTTGCCGGGTACACAGCATGAGCGAAACCTCGAATCTTGCCGGCGTCAAGGTGATGGTGATCGACGATTCGAACACTATTCGCCGCAGCGCGGAGATTTTCCTGGTTCAAGCCGGTTGCAAGGTGATCCTCGCTGAGGACGGTTTCGACGCGCTCTCCAAGATCACCGACCACCAGCCCGACATCATCTTCGTGGACATCATGATGCCTCGCCTCGACGGGTATCAGACCTGCGCGCTGATCAAGAAAAACGCGCACTTCGCCGCCACGCCCGTGATCATGCTGTCTTCCAAGGACGGCCTGTTCGATAGGGCGCGTGGCCGGATGGTGGGCTCGGACGAATATCTGACCAAGCCATTCACGAAGGACAGTCTTTTGAAGACCATAGGCGCGCACGCGCCCGTTCGTACCTGAGGAGATTGCCATGGCCGTAAAGAAGATCCTGATCGTGGATGATTCGCCGACCGACCGGCAGTTTTTCATGGAAACGCTGTCGAAGCAGGGGTACCAGTGCGTGACTGCGGAGAATGGCGATGAGGCAATCACCAAGGCGAAGTCGGAGAAGCCCGATCTCATCCTGATGGACGTGGTCATGCCGGGCACCAATGGCTTTCAGGCGACGCGCGCCATTACGCGCGACGAGACGACCAAGCACATCCCGGTGATCGTCGTGACGAGCAAGAACCAGGAAACCGATCGCGTCTGGGGAATGCGCCAGGGCGCGAAGGATTACCTGATGAAACCGATCGACGCCAAGGAGTTGCTGGCGAAGGTCGCTGCGGTCAAATAGGCCCGCGCCGTGGCTAAACAGATCAGCCTGCGTGAGTTCCAGCAGGGACTCGCCCAGAGATTGCGGGAGGCTCAGACCGAAGCCGAGCCCACGTCGCGGTTGGGAGTGCAGGCGGGTAGCCGCAACTGGCTGCTCAAGCTGGACGACGCCGGGGAGATGCTGCCGCTGCCGGAGTTTTCCGGAGTTCCGCTCACCAAGCCCTGGTATCTGGGCCTGGCGAACATCCGCGGGGTGCTGGCGAGCATCGTGGATTTCGCCGCCTTCATGGGAGGAGAGCAAACGGTGCGTACGCCCGATTGCCGCTTGTTGCTGATCGCCGAACGCTTCCATTCGTTCAGTGGACTGATGATCAGCCGCATGCTCGGGCTGAAAAACGTGCAGACCATGCAGCCGGCGGAGAAGGCGACCGACCGGCCCTGGATCGGAGCCGCCTACCGCGACGAGGAGGGCCGCCTCTGGCACGAGCTGGACATCGGTGCGCTCGTGGCGCACGACGATTTTCTTCAGGTGGGCGCCTAGCGCGTATCCACGGTAACCCGAACATAGGAGGGACCCATGGCATTTTTCAAACTTCCGGCCAAGACCGGAGCCAAGAAGGACGCGACGCCCGCCGCGCAGGCTCCGAGAGCAATCCCCCGGGCCGTGCCCAAGCCCGTTGCCAAGCCTGCACCCGGCCCGACAACCGTCGTCGAAGGGCCCAAGCGGCGGATGATCGGCCTCGGCACGGCACGCGTCGGCCGGCAGTACACGATTCTCGGCGCGCTATTTGCAGTGCTCTTTGTCGCGGCCGCGTTCATCGTGTTCAAGGACAACCGCGAAGCGACTTACGGCACGATCTACGTCTCCACTGCTGCGCAGATGCGCATGCTGACCCAACGCATCGCCAAGGCGGCGCAAACCGGGCTCATCGGCATCCCCGAGGCGTTCAGGCAGCTGCAGCAGTCGCGCGATGAGTTCATCGCGGCGCTGAAGCTGCTCACGCAGGGTGGGCAGGCGGGGGACGTTTCCCTGCCAGCGACATCCGAGACGGTGAAACCGCAGCTCGACGCCTTGACCAAGGAATGGGAAAAGACCGACCGCAGCGTGCAGCTCGTGCTTGCGCAAAGCAAGAACCTCATCGGGCTCGCCACGGCGGTACGCCTGATCAACACCAACAACCCCGTACTGCTCGATCTCGCCGAGCAGGTTCAGGCGCTCAAGCTGCAGGCCCAGGCTCCCGCGCGCGAGGTCTCTCTTTCAGGGCAGCTCGTGATGTTGACGCAGCGGCTCGCGCGGAACGCGAATGCCATGCTCGGTGCCGACGTGATCGACCCGGAAGTGGCGTTTCTGATGGGCAAGGACACAACCACGTTCCGCGAGGTGCTGCAGGGCCTGATGAAGGGCAGCGACGTGCTTCGCGTCACGGCAACGAAGGACCCGGAGCAGCAGGCAAAGCTCGTCGAACTCGAAAAGGCCTACCAGGAATTCCAGGGGGCGGTGTCCTCGATTCTCGGAAACCTGCAGTCGTTGGTGAATGCGAAGCAGGCCGGCCGCAAGGTCGTGGACGACTCCGAGCCGTTGCTCGCTGCGTCGCAAAAGCTCGCTGACGCCTATGAGCAGGAACTCGGCGGGCGCACCACCAACTTCATCGTGCTCGCCGTGCTGATCCTGTTGGGCATCGGTGTCGTCGCGCTCATCGTGCTGGTGTACCTCGGCGACACGAGCCGGCGCGCCGAAGAGGCCGAGCGCCAGCGCGCCGAAACCGAGCGCACCAACCAGTCGAACCAGGACGCGATTCTGCGACTGATGAACGAGATGGGGAACCTCGCGGAAGGCGATCTCACCGTGAAAGCGACGGTGACCGAAGAAATCACGGGCGCCATTGCCGACTCGGTGAACTTCACAATCGACGAGCTGAAAACCCTTGTGGGCCGGATCAACGCCGCCGCCGCGCAGGTGACGAGCGCCACGGAGGCCGCGCAGCGGACCTCCGCGCAGCTGCTCGCCGCCGCCGAAAAACAGTCCGTCGAGATTCGCCAGACCAGTGCTTCGGTTCTCAGCATGGCGCAGGCCATGAACGCGATGTCGGAGAGCGCCTCGCAATCGGCCGGCGTGGCGCGCCAATCGCTCGCCGCGGCGCAAAAAGGCACGCAGGCGGTGCAGAACTCGATCTCGGGCATGAACGAAATCCGCGAGCAGATCCAGGAGACGTCCAAGCGCATCAAGCGACTGGGCGAATCCTCCCAGGAAATCGGCGAGATCGTGGAACTGATTTCGGACATTACCGAGCAGACGAACGTTCTCGCCCTGAACGCCGCGATCCAGGCGGCCTCGGCGGGTGAAGCCGGGCGCGGCTTCACGGTGGTGGCCGAGGAAGTGCAGCGGCTCGCAGAGCGCTCGGCCGAGGCGACCAAGCAGATCGGCGCGATCGTCAAGACCATTCAGACGGACACGCAGGACGCGGTCTCCGCCATGGAGAAGAGCACGCAGGGCGTGGTCGAGGGCGCGAAGCTCTCGGACGCCGCGGGCCAGGCGCTTTCGGAGATCGGATCGGTGTCGCAGCAGCTCGCGCAGCTGATCGAAGGCATCACGACGACCACCGAGCAGCAGGCGAGATCCGCAAACAACGTGGCGACCAGCATGCAGGACATTCTGAACATCACTCAGCAGACCACCGAAGGCACCAAGCGCACGGCGGTGTCGATCGGCCAGCTTGCCGAGCTAGCCAAAGAGCTGAAAGGTTCGGTGTCGGGCTTCAAGATTGCCTGAGGCGGGAGAGCCGGGTCGGGAGCAAATGACTGCACGCGCCGATTTCGACGTCGGGCCGCTTTCCTGGGTCAAGGGCGAGATCGACCACGCCATCCAGCGCGCCCAGGAGGCGCTGAGCGCGTTCGCCGCGAACAGCGCGGACGCGGCGCAGCTCAAGTCGAGCCAATCGCACCTGCACCAGGCACACGGCGCGCTTTCGATCGTCGGCCTGGAAGGCATCACACGCGTATCCGAGGAGCTCGAAGGCCTGCTCGCCGGCATCGAGAAGGAGGCTTCGCTCAGGAAAACCGAGATCTTTGGACTGGTCGAGCGCGCCCTGAACGGAATCCGCGCCTACCTCGACCAGCTGATGGCGGGCAACCCCAATCAGCCGCTCAGGCTCTACACACTGTACCGCGATGTCGTCACGGCGCGCGGCGGGCATGCCGACCCGACCGATCTCTACTATCCGAACCTCTCCTTCCGCCCGCCCAAGCGCGGCAAGGTTGCGGGCGCATTGAAGGCGGGCGAATCGGACAAGTACCTGCGCGAGCAGCGTAGCCGCTACCAGCGCGGATTCCTCAAGTGGCTCAAGAACGATGCCAGCGGAGCCGAGGACATGCGCGCCGCCATCGAAGCGATCGAGGCCGCGCAGGGTCCCGCTTCGCAGCGCGCCTTCTGGTGGGTGTCGCTCGCATTCTTCGATGCGCTCGCGCACAAGGCGCTGCCCCAGGATCTCGACGCCAAGCAGCTGTGCAACCGCATCGAGCAACAGATCAAGCGCCTGGCTGAAGGCACGCCGAGCGTCGCCGAGCGGTTGATGCGCGAAGTCCTCTACTACGTTGCTCGCGCCGAACCCGCGACCGATCTCGTGCGCGAGGTCCAGGAAGCCTACCATCTGGGCCAGACCATCCCGGCGGCCGAGAGCGATGGCGGCGCCGTCGAGGAAATGCCGGCGCTGAAGTCGGCGCGCGAGCACCTCACTCATGCGAAGGATGCCTGGAACAAGTTCGCATCGGGCAATCCTCCGTCGCTGCTCGCATTCCGTGACAGCGCAGCCGCGCTCAGGGCTGACGCGGAGCGTCTGGGCAACGCAGATCTCACGGGGCTCGCCGGCGAAGTCGCCGGGGTCGGCGCGTGGCTCATCTCGAACCGGGAAAACATGAGCGAGGCGGTCGCGCTCGAAGTCGCAACGGCGCTCCTGCTTCTCGAAAATGCGCTTGCCGGCTTCGCGGATCTCTCCGGCGAGTTTGCCCAGCAGGCGCAGCTTCTGGGTTCGCGCTTGAAAGATTGCATTCTCGGCAATCTCCGGCGCACCGCACCGGAGATCCCCTTGCTCGACGAGATGTCGCGCAAGGCGCAGGAAAGACTGCTCATGAGCCAGGTTGTCTCGGAAATGCGGGCCAACCTGCGCACGATCGAACAGGTGCTGGACGCCTTCTTCCGCGATACGGCGAAGCGCGACGAGCTCGCATCGCTCGAAAAGCCCGCGTACCAGCTGCTCGGGGCGCTCGAAATGCTGGGGGAAACGCGCGCGCGCGATTCCCTCGGCGCGGCCGCGGAGGAAATCCGCCGCTTCTCCGCCGCGGGCTACAGCGCGAGCCCGCAGGATTTCGAGCGCATCGCCCAGACTCTCTCGGGACTGGGCTTCTACATCGACGGCCTGGCCCTCGGCAAAACCGACTTCGAAGCGGCGATGCAGCCAATCGCGGCGGCAGGAAAAGAGGAAGCCGACGCAGCCCAACCGGTCGTCTCCGTCGAGGCGCAGGTCGCCGAGCAGCAGCGCGAAACGGCGAACCTGTACGAGGAATGGAAAACCAAGCCCGAAGACGGGGACCTCCGGGCCGAACTGAAAAAAAACCTCGCGGCGCTGCAGAAAGACGCAGGACTCATTGCCGACCAGAAGCTGGAAGCTTCAGCGGGAACAGCACTCAAGGCGCTCGACAAGTCGAGCACCATGCCGCTTACGCCATTCCTCAGGGAAGCCATCGAGAAAATCACCGCGGCAGCTGCGCCCTCGCCATCGCCCGAGGCAGCCAAGCTCATCGACGCGAGCACCGAGGCGATCGACGCGGAGCTCCTTGGGGTCTATCTGGAGGAATCCGACGAGGTGCTGGCAACGGTCCGCGAACAACTCGATACGGTGCGCGAGCAGCACGCCAACAAGGAAGCGCTCACCACGATCCGCCGCGGCTTCCACACCTTGAAGGGCAGCGGGCGCATGGTCGGCCTCATGCGCCTCGGGGAAGCCGCCTGGGCCGTCGAGCAGACCATGAATGCGTGGGTGCAGGAAGAACGCGCCGCAACCCCGGAACTGCTGCAGCTTATCGGGCAGGCGCACGAATACTTTTCCGACAATGTGAAGCGCCTGAAGGCGGGCGGAGCCTCGAGCGATGAGCGCGCGCTCGTCGCGGCCGCGCAGCGCATACGGCACGGCGAAGCCCCGGAGCAGGAGTCCCCCGAGGCGCGCGGAGCACCCTCGGCCCCGGGGGCCGGGCCTGCCCACCCGGCAAAGTCCGAACACACGCCCGCGGCCGCATCCCGCTCCCCGCTCGCGGCGGCGGACTCCGAGGAATTCGTCCAGCTCGGGTCGCACCGGGTCTCGACGACACTCTTCGCCATTTTCAGCGGGGAGGCGCGCGCGCACGTCAGCGCGATCAGGGAAGAGCACGAGACCCTGCGCCAGCACGGCGTGGTAAGCGACGCCTTGCTGCGTGCGGTGCACACGCTCGCAGGCACTTCGGGGACGGTGAAGATCTCGGCTCTCTCGGATCTTGGCTATGCGCTGGAGAAGGCGCTGCAAAAACTCGCGACCAGCGAGCTTTCCGAAGACGAACAGTCGCTGGTCGGAGAGGCGATCGACACGATCGAGACCATGGTTGCGAACGTGGTCGAATTGCGCGTGCCCCGGGCAGTTCCCGACCTGGTCGCGCGGCTCGAGCACATCGGGGATCAAACGGGTGGCGCGCAGGAGTCGACGCTAGAAGAACGGGAACCGGCCCCTCGGGCCGCGCCTTCGCGCGCAGTCGACGGCGATGCCGCCGAGGAGCCCGCCGCCGAGCCTGCGGACAGTTCCCTGGATGACCTCGATCTGGACATCACGCTCGAGCGACGCCAGCGGCGGCTTGACGACGACCTCGATCCGGAGCTGCTGCAGATCTTCATCGACGAAGCTCACGAGCTGGTTCCCTCGGTAGGCTCGGCGATGCGCGACTGGCGCGAAAGTCCGTCCAGTCCTGCGCTCGGCCAGGCGCTGCAACGCGTGCTGCATACCCTGAAGGGGAGCGCGCGCATGGCGGGCGCCATGGCGCTGGGCGAGCTGACGCACCACATGGAGACGCGCGTCGAGAACGCCATGTCGGTCAAGACGCTCCCCATTTCCCTGTTCGAGGAGCTCGAGACGTCCTGGGACCGCATGGGTTTTTTGTTCGAGCTGCTGCAAAAGCCCCGCGTGCCGGAGGAAACCCTGCCCGCCATGGCGGTGCCCCCGCGGCCTGCGGCCGCGGCCATCGAGGCGCCGGAGGCGACGCTCGAGCCCGTGCCCCTGGCGGCTGCGGCGAAGCCGGTGCCGCTTGCCGAGCGCGAGTTGCAGCCAAAGGCGCTGCTGCGGGTCCGCGCGGACGTCATCGACCGTCTGGTCAACCAGGCGGGCGAAGTCGCGATCGCGCGCAGCCGGATCGAAGGCGAAATGCGCGCACTCAAGGCGGCCATGCAGGAACTCACCGACAACGTCCTGCGGTTGCGCGCGCAGCTGCGCGAGATCGAAATCCAGGCCGAGTCGCAGATGCAATCGCGCCAGGAGCTCGCCAAGGAATCCATGCGCGAATTCGACCCGCTCGAATTCGACCGCTTCACCCGCTTCCAGGAAGTGACGCGGCTGATGGCCGAGAGCGTCAGCGACGTATCGACCGTGCACGGAAACCTCGTCAACGCGGTGGACGAAACCGAGAAGGCGCTGCTCGCGCAGGCGCGGCTGAACCGCGACCTGCAGCAGGACCTGATGCGCGTGCGCATGGTCCCGTTCGGCAGCCTCCAGGAGCGTCTCTACCGCGTCGTGCGCCAGACCGCGAAGGAAGTCGGCAAGCGCGCCAACTTGGACATCAAAGGCACCCAGGTCGAGCTCGACCGCTCGGTGCTCGAGCGCATCACCGGACCGTTCGAGCATTTGCTGCGCAACGCCGTTACGCACGGCATCGAGGCGCCGGAGAAGCGCCGCGCGGCGGCCAAGCCGGAAATCGGCGAAATCCGTCTCGAGCTGAAGCAGGAAGGCAACGAAGTGCAGCTCTCCCTGTCCGACGACGGCGGAGGCCTGGACATCGACCGGATCCGCGAGAAAGCAATCGAAAAGCGCCTCATTGGGCCGGAGACGGCCCTCACGGAAGCCGAAATCGCCGATTTCATTTTCCAGGCGGGATTCTCCACCGCCGCCGAGGTCTCACAGGTGGCCGGGCGCGGCGTCGGCATGGACGTGGTGCGCAGCGAAGTCGCCGCGCTCGGCGGGCGCGTGGAGATGCGCTTCACGCGCGGGCAGGGCACCCGCTTCGTCATTTACCTGCCGCTTACCCTTGCCGTGACCCAGACGGTGCTGGTGCGGGCAGGCAACAAGACCTACGCGATTCCCTCGGTGATGGTCGAGCAGGTGATGCAGCTGAGGCAGGAGCAGCTGGTCGCGGCCTATGCGTCGCGCCAGACCGAATGGCAGGAGCGGCGCTACCCGTTCCATTATCTGCCGCACCTCCTCGGGATATCCGACGCGGTTGCCGAACAGCAGCGCTTCTCCCCGACGCTGTACCTGCGCAGCGGCACCAACGCCATCGCGCTGCACGTGGACGAAATGGTCGGCAGCAACCAGGAAATCGTCGTGAAGACAATCGGTCCGCAGCTGCAGCGGGTCGCGGGCATCACGGGCGCCACGGTGCTAGGCACGGGCGAGATCGTGCTCATCCTGAATCCGGTGCAGCTTGCGCTGAAGGAAGTCGCCGCGCGCCAGGCGATCGTTTACGAAGCGCCCAAGCCGCAGGCCGCGGCCACGCAGCCCACGATCATGGTGGTCGACGATTCGCTCACCGTGCGCAAGGTCACCGGAAGGCTGCTGGAGCGCCATGGCTATCTCGTGGTGACGGCGCGCGACGGCGTCGAAGCGATGGAGAAGCTTCTGGAGCTCGTCCCCGACGTGATGCTGGTCGACATCGAGATGCCCCGCATGG
>Ga0193699_10000381_pt1 | contig 19993 bp, 16 predicted proteins | sample L3c2metaG_FD_160095 | JGI IMG/M metagenome (GOLD analysis project Ga0193699, IMG submission 160095) | Soil microbial communities from a riparian zone of the East river system, Colorado, United States - L3c2 | ecosystem: Environmental > Terrestrial > Soil > Riparian zone | place: USA: East...
CAGTAGCGGATCATCGCGATATTGAGGAGGCGGTGACGCGCGTGCTCGACGCATACCGGTAGGCTCGCTATCTGTGAACTCCATAGCCGATTTCGGACCGCCAAATCTGCATCGAGGGTTGCTACCGACAAGCCTTGCGGTCTGCTTCCACTATGGTCGCGGCTAGATGTCCCAGTCGGCTTGCAGCTTGTCCGCGGCTGTCGATCGAGCCGCCAGCTCGGCCACCGGTCCGCAGAGCCGCCACCTCATCTTCAAGCCGTGCCGTCACCTCCTTGGCTGCCATAGTCTCGGCAGTCGCCTGCAGCAGCTCAACCGTCAGGCGATCGGCGCGCTCGCGCTCGCGCTCGAAATCTGCCCTGTGATCGGCTGCCCCCGCTTCGAGCCGCGCGATCTCCGCCTTTAATGTCTCGATCTTTGCCGCTAATGGGGGGATTTCGCCTGCCTGGCGACCACGTGGTGGTCGAGGCGTATGCCGTATTTCAGCGAGATCAACTCTCACCAGGGCTTTGCCATCATCCGAAAGTGAGCGCGGCAACCGGCGTCGCTTGGCAAGCGAACGAGCGGCCTCTGGCGAGATTTTCAGGCGGGCACCTAGAGCGGCATATGTCAGCGGCTCAACGGACATCGGCTGTTCTCCTCGAACGAACCGCGCGGTAATCGGCTGATGATGACCGCAAGCTAGGCCGCGTTGGTTAACAGACCGTTAACGAGCGAGAGGCGATCTGCCGCTTGAGCGTGCCGCGGCCGGGATGCGTCAGAGCATCTGACTTCGCCTCGGAAGGCGCCGCATCGTGGGGCTTGCCGAGCCAGTTTATGTAGTCCGCTTTACGCCAACCTGTCGGCAAAGGAATGTCCGTTGCGGGATCAAACTGAGAAGTGGCGATGCATTCGCTGAGACTCCGTTCGATCCCGCATAACGGACCTTGACGGGCGCCGTGCAAAAATCATGATTTATGCACAGAATGCTTGACCCATATAAAATGCGGCTTTATGTTGTGCATATTATATGTGCGAAATGGAGAGCTGTAATGGCAGTTTACGGATACGCGCGGGTGAGCACCGACGGTCAGTCTCTATCCGCCCAATTGGCCGAACTAAAAGCAGCAAACTGTGAGAAGATATTTCAGGAGAAGGTCAGTGGTGCTCGGTCCGACCGGAAGCAGGTAACGCGCCTGATGGCGGTCATCACCAAAGGTGACGTCTTGGTCGTCACCCGTCTTGATCGATTGGCGCGGTCCACACGCGATCTCCTGAACCTTTTGGGGGCAATCGCGGAAAAGGGCGCCGGTTTCAAATCGCTAAGAGATACCTGGGCTGACACGACCACGGCGCACGGCCGCTTGATGCTGACCGTATTAGGCGGATTAGCTGAGTTTGAGCGTGAACTGATTCGGACGCGGACCGGTGAGGGGCGCGAGCGGGCGAAGGCGAGGGGGGTTATCCTCGGTCGCAAGCCAAAGTTGACCGGCCATCAGCGCAGGGAAGCAATCGCTCGCCGGGAGGCGGGAGAGGTGCTAACCGATATTGCGCGGTCGTACAATGTCAGCCACAGCACGATCAGCCGGCTGAGCTGACGGGCGCCATCGCGATACAGAGTTCGTGCGGGCCTCGACCGCGCGACACGGGGGGATGAATGCTGACAGGTGAATTGCGCAGCCAGGTTGATGGCATCTGGAATGATTTCTGGTCCGGTGGCCTCGCCAATCCCCTCCAGGTCATCGAGCAGATTACCTATTTGATCTTTATCAAGCGCCTCGACGAAATGCAGGAGGTCGAGGAGCGCAAGGCGATTACGCTTGGCACGCCGCTGGAACGGCGCATCTTCCCTGAAGGCAAGGACGAGCGCGGCGAGCCCTACGAGAACCTGCGCTGGTCGCGGTTCAAGAATTTTGAGCCGCGCGAGATGTTCCGCATCATCGACGAGCACGTCTTTCCGTTCTTGCGGGCGCTGAACGGCCAGGGCAGCGCCTATGCCGGCCATATGCGCGACGCCCGCTTCCAGATGCCGAGCCCGGCGCTGCTGGCCAAGGTTGTCGACAAGCTCGATAAGCTCGATATGGGCGATCGCGATACCAAGGGCGACGTCTACGAGTACATGCTGGGCAAGATCGCCTCTGCAGGTCAGAACGGTCAATTCCGCACGCCGCGCCACATCATCGCGGCGATGGTGGAGCTGACCAAGCCGACGCCGGAGGATGGGATCTGCGATCCAGCCGTCGGCACCTGCGGGTTCCTGGTCGCGGCTGGTGAATATCTGCGCAAGCATCACCCTGCGCTGTTCCGCGACGAAAAACTGCGGCGGCATTTCCATGAGGGCCTGTTCAACGGCTTCGACTTCGATCCGACCATGCTGCGCATCGGTGCCATGAACATGGCCCTTCACGGTGTTGAGGGCGCCAACGTCGCCTATCGCGACAGCTTGGCCGAAGATCAAACCGAGGACGCCGGGCGCTATTCGCTGGTGCTGGCCAATCCGCCGTTCGCGGGCTCGCTCGATTACGAGACCACCGCCAAGGATCTGCAGCGCATCGTGAAGACCAAGAAGACCGAACTGCTGTTCGTCGCGCTGTTCCTGCGGCTGCTGAAGACGGGTGGCCGTGCCGCGGTGATCGTGCCGGACGGCGTGCTGTTCGGCTCGTCCAAGGTGCACAAGGATCTGCGCAAAATTTTGGTGGAGGACAACAAGCTCGACGCGGTAATCAAGCTTCCGTCCGGCGTGTTCCGACCCTATGCCGGCGTCTCCACTGCTATCCTGCTATTCACCCGGACTGGCGTCGGCGGTACCGACCATGTCTGGTTCTACGAGGTCAAGGCTGACGGCTGGTCGCTGGACGACAAGCGCCAAGCGTTATTGGCCGACGACAAGCTCGGCCCGACGCCCACAGCTGAATTGGGCGAAGCCGAGGCGACGAAGAACAATCTGCCCGATCTGGTGAAGCGTTTCGCCGCGCGCGACACGACGGAGCGCGAGCGGCCGCGCACCGCGCAGAGTTTTTGCGTCGGTGTGGCCGACATCGTCGCGGCCGCCTACGACCTGTCGTTCAACCGCTATCGTGAAGTGGAGCATGAGGTAGTCTCGTATGAAACTCCGGCGGCGATCCTCGCCGATCTCAGGCGGATCGAGGCCGAGATTGCAGATGGCATGACACGGCTTGAGGAGATGGTGGCGTGAGCGTCGCATGGAAAACGTTGCCGTTCGAACAAGCCCTGATGGATGTCTCAGCGGGAAACGTTAAGCTTCAGACGGACGAGTACTTGCCGCACGGCAACTTTCCTATTGTCGATCAAGGTAAGGCTCTGGTTGCCGGTTATAGCGACGACCCCTCCGCTCTCGCGCGCGTCGAAGCGCCGATTATTGTGTTCGGTGATCACACGAGAGTTTTTAAGTACGTTGATTTTCCTTTCTGCATCGGCGCTGACGGCGTCAGGCTACTCAGGCCGATCGACGGCATTGATACCAGGTACGCATTCCAATTTTTGAATGCTGCAGCAATCCCATCGGCTGGCTATAGTCGGCATTTTAAATTTCTGAAGCGCATAGAGGTTTCATTTCCGCCCCTCGACGAACAGCGGCGGATCGCGGCAATCCTCGATCAAGCCGACGAACTGCGCCGTGCGCGCCGGAAGGCGCTGCAGCTTATCACTTCGTATGCGTGGGCAAACTTCGTTGAAATATTCGGAGATCCGATTTCCAATCAGATGGGCTGGGACCATCAACGAGTTTTGGATACTCTCGAGTTGCCTTTGAGAAATGGCGTTTCTCCTTCATCAACGGGAACGGTCGCGAGAATGGTTTTGACCCTCTCCGCAGTTACCGGTGCGGAGTTCGACAACACCTGGGTTAAAGAAGGTGTATTTGCAGGTACGCCTCCTGCGGAGAAATTGGTGTCGTCGTCCGACTTTCTTGTTTGTCGTGGAAATGGAAATCTTAACCTGGTAGGACGCGGTTTCTTTGCGAATGGCGACAACGCGGAGATAGTATTTCCGGATACTATGATCGCTGCGCGGTTTTCTCCTAAGCTACTTGAACCCATTTTTGTAGAGACACTTTGGAACTCATCTTTCGTTCGCTCGCAAATTGAGCCGATGGCAAGGACTACCAACGGCACTTTCAAAATAAATCAGACCGCTTTGGAAGGCATCAGACTTTTAACGCCGCCTCTCGACCTCCAACGCGCTTTCGCCGCCCGCGTCACTGAAATCGATGCCCTCAAGGCCCACCATCGCGCCCATCTCGCCAGGCTTGACGCGCTGTTTTCCGCGCTCCAGCATCGCGCGTTTCGGGGCGAACTATGATACAACCGCTGCTAGATTAACGGAATCAAGGTTCTGGACCGCCGATGTCGCAATTCGCCTTCCTGAAAGCCGAGTTTCTCGACATTTTTGGCCATGTGTCCCGTGCTGAGAGTCTGGCGCAAGCCGACCCGCGTGGCGCTGCGTTCTACTGCCGGTTGGCGCTGGAAACCGCCGTTTTCTGGCTGTATCGCCATGATCGCACGCTGAAGAGTCCCTACGAGCCCACGTTGGCGGCGCACCTCGCCGAGCCGACCTTTCGCGACCTTGTCGGCCAGACACTGTCGGCCAAGGCGCGCTTTGTGAAAGATACCGGCAATGCTGCTGCGCATGGCAAGCCGGTTTCCGCAATGCAGGCTGCCACCGCATTGCGCGAGTTCTTCCATGTCGCTTACTGGCTAACCCGGACCTATGCGCGGGGCGCTAAGCCTGGGCCGGACGCGAGCTTTTCGATCGAGGCGCTGCCGCGGTTGGCGCAGGTGCCGGCGACAACGCTGGCGCAATTGCAGGAGGTGGCGCGGCGCTTTGCCGAGAGCATCAAGGCGCGCGACGCCGCGGAGGAGGCGCGCCGCACCAGCGAGGACGGCCGGGCTGCGCTGGAAGCCGAGATCAAGGCGCTGCAGGCCGAGATCGTAACCGCCAAGGCCGCTAATCGGGCCGTTCCCGATACCCATGATTATCGCGAGGCGGAGACCCGCGATCTCTTCATTGACCTTTTGCTGCGCGAGGCCGGCTTCGATCCGGAGGCCGCCGATATGATCGAGGTCCCCGTCACCGGTATGCCGGGCGGTAGCGGCAATGGCTTTGTCGATTACGTGCTGCGCGGCGACGACGGCAAGCCGCTTGCACTGGTCGAGGCCAAGCGTACCCGCAAGGACGCCCGCATTGGCCAGCAGCAGGCCAAGCTCTATGCCGACTGCCTGGAGGCGCAATATGGCCAGCGCCCGATTATCTTTTGTTCCAACGGCTATGAGCACTGGATATGGGACGACACCCAGCACCCACCTCGGCCCATCCAGGGATTTCTGAAGAGGGACGAGCTGGCGCTGACGATCCAGCGCCGGACTACGCGCAAGCCGCTGGCGCCAGAAGATATCGAACGCAAGATCGTCGAACGCTTTTACCAGCACCGCGCCATCCGCCGCGTTGCCGAAGCCTTCGAGCGCGACAAGCAGCGCAAGGCGCTGGTGGTGATGGCGACCGGCGCCGGCAAGACCCGCACGGTGATCGCGCTGGCCGATCTGTTGATGAGGGCGAACTGGGCCAAGCGGGTGCTGTTCCTCGCCGATCGCAAGGCGCTGGTGAAGCAGGCCGTTAACGCCTTTAAAGCACATCTGCCTGGCGCCGCCGCGGTCAATCTGGTCGAGGACAAGATCCAGGAGGGGCGGGTCTACGTCTCGACCTATCCGACCATGATGGGCCTCATCAACGACGCCGGCACCGATCAGCGCCGCTTCGGCGTCGGCCATTTCGACCTCATCGTGATCGACGAAGCACATCGCTCGGTCTATCGCAAATACAAGGCGATCTTCGAGTATTTCGACAGCCTACTGGTCGGCCTGACCGCGACGCCGAAGGGCGAAGTCGACCGTGACACCTACCGACTGTTCGATCTGCAGACCGGCGTGCCCACCGACGTCTACGCGCTGGAAGACGCCGTGAACGACGGCTTTCTGGTGCCACCCAAGGCGGTGTCGCTGACTACTGATTTCCTTGATCAAGGCATCCGCTATGACCAGCTCTCCGACGACGAAAAGGAGACCTGGGACGCGCTGGAATGGGATGAGGACGGAACTGTGCCGGGCGCGGTAGACGCCCCCGCGCTAAACAATTGGCTGTTTAACGCCGACACAGTCGATCGTGTGCTTACCCATCTGATGAGTAAGGGATTGAAGGTTGAGGATGGCGACCGGATCGGCAAGACCATCATTTTCGCCAAAAACCAGAAACACGCCGACTTCATCGCCCAGCGTTTCGATGCCGCCTATCCTCATCTCGCCGGTCATTTAGCACGGGTGATCACGCATGACGTCAGCTATGCGCAATCGCTGATCGATGACTTCTCCAATCCCGACAAAGCGCCACATATCGCCATATCGGTCGACATGCTGGACACCGGCATCGACGTGCCGGAAGTGGTCAATCTGGTTTTCTTCAAACCGGTACGCTCGAAGACGAAATTCTGGCAGATGATCGGCCGCGGCACGCGGCTCTGTCCCGACCTGTTCGGTCCTGGACGCCACAAAGAGTTTTTCACTATCTTCGACTGGTGCCGCAACTTCGAGTTCTTCAACGAGCACCCGGAGGCGGCCGACGGCAAGACAGCGGATTCACTCGCCAAGCAATTGTTTGCGATGCGGGTCGCCGTGATCGTCGATCTCGATGGCCGACAGCCGGTGGCATCTCCAGCCGGCGCTTATACGCAGCAGCTGACGCCGGTGCTGCACGTCCGCGAACCCGGCTCGGACGCCGAACGCGCCGAGTTTCGGGACTTGCGCGACCGGCTGGGGGCCGATCTGCGCAACGAAATCGCGGGCATGAGCCTGGACAATTTCCTGGTCCGGCCGAAGCGGCGCTTTGTCGAGAAGTACACCGCCGCTGCGGCGTGGTCGCGGCTCGACGCTGACGCCCAGCAGGAGCTGGAGCAGGTTGCGGGGCTGCCTTCAGCAGCAGCTGACGGCGATCTCGCGGCCAAGCAGTTCGACCTGATCGTTTTCAGGGCTGAACTGGCGTTGCTGCAGGTCGATGCGGCGTTTGCGTCGCGCAGGGCGCGTATCATCGAGATCGCCTCCTTGCTCGAAGCACTGCCCAACGTGCCGATGGTGGCGGCGGAGATGGCCCTGATCTTGGAAGTCCAGACCGACGAATTTTGGCAGGACATCACGCTGCCGATGCTGGAGACCGTGCGACGTCGGCTCCGCGCGCTGGTCAAGCTGATCGAGTTTAAGAAACGGCCGATCGTGTATTCCGATTTCGAAGATCGCGCCGGCATGTCCACCGATATGGTGGTGCGTGGCATCCCCATCGGCACCAATCTCGACGCTTTCCGTCGCAAGGCGAGGGTGTTCCTGCAACCGCACGAGAATCACATCGCGATCCTGAAACTGCGACGCAACGAGCCCCTGACCAAAACCGATCTCGCCGAGATCGAACGGATATTCGTCGAGGCGGGTGTGGACGAGGCGTCACTTGGTGCCCTGCAAGCTAATGGCGGCCTCGGCCGCTTCGTCCGCTCGCTGGTCGGCCTTGAACGCGAAGCGGCGAAGCAGGCATTCGCCGGATTTCTGGACGGCCGAATGCTCTCGGCCGATCAGTTGGAATTTCTCGACCTGATCATCGACCATCTGACCGCCCGGGGCGTGATGGACCCGAAGTTGCTTTATGAGAGCCCATTCACGGACTTCGACAACAACGGCGTGGAGGGAGTGTTTGGCTCGGCCGACGCTGCCTACCTGGTCCAGACTCTGCGTGAGGTGGAATCGAACGCGGCGTGATGCGGCTACTCCAATCGTGACCACGACGACGAGTGCTAGGAACGCGAGGCCAAGCCCGATCCCGATAACTCCTAAGACCGTGATGCCGCCCAAGATCAACTGCCAATTTCGCAGGATCACGAAGAAGATGAAGAAAAGGACGACTCCCGCGAGCAGCAGGTCGAGTAATTGGTTTCCGGTGCCCCCTGAGTTCAGCAACTCTCCTCCCCCTGGCGAATTCAACGATTGATCGCTTTCTACGGGTGCCGGGTCGATTGCAAGTGTTTTTTCGTGTGATCTCTTGCGCCAGCATCGAGATGAAGGCAGGTCGCCGCTTACATCATCAACCCGCGCGCCGCCCGGTTCTCTAAAGGTCAATCCACCATCTTTCACCGGATCGCTTGACACAACTCGAGCGAGAGCAGCGAATGGGTGTTTTCGGGGGGAGGCTATGAAATCAAGACTGTCCGAGTTTTGATGCCCTTGAAGCGTTTAGCAACCCTCACGGATGGTCGCTTATTGTGATGAAGGTCTTGGAGCTGACGGATAGAGCTGTCTTAGAAAGCAGCATCGCCAAAAAGAGATGTTTCGCCTGTGGCGGGCTACCCAGCAGCGGCATTGGTGAGCACGTAATTCCTAAATGGCTTCAAAATAAACTCCTTCTATTCGATGAGCGGCTGACGCTGACGAACGGAACGACCATTCCATACCGAAATTTGACTGTGCCATGTTGCATAGAATGCAACACTGGCTTCTTGTCGAAAATTGAAAACTCCGTTCAGCCTGTCTTTCACCGTGGCGGCGTATCATCCGATGAGGAGAAGCTTGCTCTAGCGCGCTGGCTTTCTAAAATCTTGATTGGACTTTTAGTCAAAGAGACCAGTCTCTTGATCGACCGATCAAAACCAAGCCTCGGAACAATCGTTGAACCGGCCTTCATCGATGAACTTCGCCATTGTCACTTTGTAATGCAGAGCGCAAGAAAGACCACATCCTTCCGCTGCCTCCACAGTGAATTTCCTTTCTCGCTGTATTCCTACAGAGTGTAGAATTACCGAAGAAATCATGAGTTCGACCTCTCGACAAATATCGCGGGACAGTCGGTTTCAATTAGAATTGGTCAGCTAGGTGCCATATTCATAAACGACGGCGGTCTCCAAATGGAAGTCGGCCCGAAGGGGCCTTTCGACCTATCAGGATCCGACCTGTCCGAAACACAGTTCAGGGAAATTTCAGCTCGCGTTCATTACAAAGCGGCCCTTAGAGATGCAACGCACTTTTACCTGACATGTGAAAATGAAGAATCAATCCAAGTAGAACAACTGCACGTCAGGTCCTTTTCGGGGTACCTGCCGGGGCGGAGCGAATTGCGGATCTTCCGCGACTGGGATGAAACCGAGCTTGGCTATGCGATGTCGGCATATATGCGTGTTGACCGCTCGATCATATTCGAAGAACAGACGCAGACTTGCCGAACGTCACTTGTCGATCAGGAAGGCAACCTAATTGCTAAACCGAAACCGTGGCCAGACGATTCCGGGAGTTAAGAATCCACGTCACTGTAATCCTGCAGCCGTCGATGAATTCGGAGACGAGCTTGGCGAAGCGCTGCTGATCGTGCGGGCTCATGCGGTGATCGTAGCAGAAGGCCATGCGGCTGGCGCTGCTGTGCCCGGAGCCGGAAAAGGGGCCACGCCCAGCTAATCGCGCGGTGCAGGCCGCTTTTGCAAAGTAAAGCGGCCTGCGCCAGATTGGTTGGTACTTCCGCCGGACACACCGCGTCGCCGCGTATCGTTGACGCTGTCCGGCATGAGAAGGGATAAGCCTCAACCGCCTCCTCGGTACGTACCTCTGCAATCAGAGGCTGGAACAATATTTGTCGGGGGGATTACGCTCGTCGTGGCTTTTATAGCTTCCGGTTTCTGTCAAGCAAAGATCGTCAAAAAGTTTTGTAAGAATGCTGCCATCAGGCCTCCAGCTGATTGTTCCCTTCTCAAAGTTCGAGATACGTTCGCCTGGCACGGTTCCGGAACCAGACTTGGCTTCTTCGTCTGAAGTGGGATATCCAAGCTTTCCGCGTTCATAGCTCTGTTTCCCCCATTCAATAAGAATGGCACCATAAACTAACTGAGGGACACAAGGAGTTATTCGTGGACAAAATACTGAGTGTGGTGTGAAATAAATAGTACTAACTGCGCCGTTTTTTACAAAGTAATTGTAACGGCCAAAGCCGTCTGGGGCCCCACGTTCGTCAGTGGTTGGATGTCCAAATTTTGCCAAGCCTACTTGGCTCCACTTTTCACCGATCAGGCCTCTAACCTCAAATGCCTCGTTTGCATGACCGTCCCAATCGATAAATCCGTTTTTAAAATTTTGGATTCGGCCTCTCGCGCCATCATCCTTTTCGTCCTCAAGGCAATTTCCAAGTGCGCTGCCGACCCCACCGAGTTTGCGCCATTTCTCACCAATCCACCCATAAGGAGAACAAGCGTGAGCGACGTTTGCGAATATTGACACGGACAAAAAAAAGTGTGAGCGACACAACAAAATTTCTTATCCTCATATGACAAACCTCCTATCGTCGAGCACTGGAATTAGGCTCGCGAAAGCAATGTTAGCATAAAACAACCGAAAGGTTGGGATGATCGCCGTTGCTACCACATGGAGTGTCGGAACCCGCTGCTTCCGCTGCGGGTAGCGGCGTGGCTCGAAAACGTGCAGCGGCCAGTGCCGCACGGGGCTGTGGCACATCAAGGGCGACAAAGACGACGCCAGCCGTCACATTTTGCGGCCCCCTGAGACGGACCCGACCGTGTTTCTGCAACCGCATCGATATCTTTGCATTTTTCACGCTGCACAGAGGCCGCGATAGGGCACATAGTGCCAGTTCTGGCATAAGACAGTGCCGGACACCGAAAAGAAAAGGGCGGCGCAATGGCCGCCCTCTCGTCGTGCTGTTTCGGTGATTGCCGTCTAGGCTGCGGCCCTGACGGCGTCGCTCGGCTCGTCGTTTAGCGTCTCGCGCAGCGACTGCTCGACGACCGTCGCCATCTCGCGCCGGAGATCGAACTTGTCCCACCGGGCATAGACCGCCGTCACGCCCTTGCGCGTATGCGCCAGCAACGCGCCAATCTGTTCAAGCGAGTAGCCCGCCCGATCCAGAATCGTCGCGGCGGTCCTCCTAAGATCGTGCGGCGTCCATCGCTTCATCCCGAGCCGGGCAACGATGAGCTTCGCTGCGTGGTCGAGGTAGTAGCGCGGTAGGTCGAACAGGGGCGCATCCGCGTCGCTCTTGAGAGACGGCCGGATGAGTTCGAGCGCCAGTCCCGAGAGCGGCGTGATGAATGCACTCTTCGCCTTCATCCGCTCGGCGGGCAACGACCAGTGCGGACCATGCTCGCTCGGGCCGCGCAGATCGCGCAGTTCCGAGCCGACCATGCCGCGCACCATGCCGGGCCGGGCCGCCGTCACGAGGATCAGGCGCAGCGCGGACGCGGCGTCGGGCTTGATCCCGAGCGACTCCGGATCGTCGAGCGCGTGCCAGACTTGCCGGATCTCATCCGCGCTCAGGAAGCGGTCGCGCGGCGTGATGGTCCCGCCCGGCGCGGGAAGATCGGCAAAAGGGTTGATGGTCACGAACTTGCGGCCGGGCTGCTTCGCCCATTTGAACATGCCATGCAGAATATGCTTGGTCTGGTTTGCGTTCGCCTTCTTGCCGCGCCGGATCGCGATGTCGGCGAGCATGATGGCGGCCTCGTCGTCGGTGATCGAGGCGACCGGCCGCTCGTTCCAGCCGTACACCCGGCCGATCCGTTGCAGCGACGTGCCGTGGCGTGACCGGTGCGCAGCGTCGAGAGATGACGGAACCTCCCGTTGGATACGTGACGCCGCTTCCAGAAATGTGACGAATACGATTTCAAGCGTTGGAAGCTCTATCGCATTTCGACGCCAAATGACGCCGGGCTGTTGCTCGGAACTTACCAAGGGCGCGGCGACGCGAACAAGGCGCTGAACCAGATCGCTTACCAGCCCGAGCCACGCTCGTAGTCCGGTCCGATTCCTCCCATACGGAAAACCCGCAAATTTGCCTGTCCAAAAACCATCTGTTTTGCAGGGATAGTCGTCATCGAAACGAGTGCGTTACAGTGTTGGTTGTCGGGTGGGGGATATCTCATGAAGCGCGTAGCAATCTACATCCGGGTGAGCACCTCGAAGCAAGACACGGACAATCAGCGCCGAGAGTTGGAGGCGGTCGCAAATCGTTCCGGTTGGAAGGTCGTAAAGGTCTACGAGGATGCTGGCATCAGCGGGGCAAAGGGCAGGGATCAACGTCCTGGGCTTGACGCCATGATGAAAGCGGTGAACGCAAAAGAGTTCAACATGGTCGCTTCATGGTCAGTCGATCGGCTCGGCCGATCGCTCACCGACCTGCTTAGCATACTCCAGGGTCTCCATGAGAAGGGTGTCGGACTATTCCTTCACCAGCAAGGACTCGATACTTCGACCACCGCGGGCAAAGCGATGTTTCAAATGCTCGGCGTGTTTGCTGAGTTCGAGCGAGGGATCATTCGAGAGCGGGTCAACGCTGGGCTGGCGCGCGCCAGAGCGAACGGCACAAAATTGGGACGCCGTCGGGTCAAGCCGTCGGTCGAGGCGCGAATACTGGAGTTGAGGGCCAATGGAGACGGCATCCTTAAAATCGGCAGAACGCTCGGCATCGGTACCAGCGTCGTGCAGCGCGTTTTCAAACAAGAACCTTGGCCGCCTTTGCCGAGCAAACTTTCGCACTAAGGTCAGCATGCTGGCAGCACCCCTTTAAGCTCGGTGCAATAGGCCACTCTGCCACGCTTCCGCAAACCAAACGCCCCGCCAGGCTCGAGGAAGATTTACGACTACACCGGATGACGGAACGCTCGGTCGCCTCTGAGCGGTCAAACGTGAGGCCGGACAAGTCTCGGCGCTCATGGATAATGTCCAACATTCCGGGTGTCGAGCCGGTTCACATCGAAAGTGCTCGTTTGGTCGCCAAAGATGAAACTGCCCGCAAGATTAGTTAACGCATCAGCTGTGCCTCGCGCGGCCGGCGTCGGCCCGTCGTGAACGATCGGTGGCGGGTTAACCCGACAAGGTTGCCGATGCTCAGGGCTGGACATTTTGCTGTTTACACAGTGGCGCGGAGTGCCCTGCGCCTATCCTCGAGAAACAACGGAGAATCGCGGGTATCGCACCTATTTCCGGCGACCTTCTCGCTCATCCTAAAGTAGATTACTTGCGTCGCCAGATTGTTTCTGTTGGCAGCAGAGTGTAAGCGTCGCTTAGAACGTCGAGCGCGCACAAGATCTCACGGCAGGAGTTGGGTTAGGTTCGTCAAATGCTGGTACTACATATATCTGACATCCATTTCCGTGAGCCGGACTGCCTCGTTCCGGCGATGGACCCCGATCGGGCGTATCGCACGCTGGTGCTTCGGGATGTCCGGCAGCGCGTCAGGACGCTGGGAAACGTCGGCGCGATCCTCGTCGGTGGCGACGTCGCCTTCAAGGGCGATCCCCGCGAATTCGAAACCGCCTTGACCTGGATACGCGAGCTTTCAGAGGCTTGCGGATGTCCGTTCGCGAAGATTTTCGTGGTGCCGGGCAATCACGACGTCGACCGGAGCATCATCGACAGGATACCCTCGGTCCGCAACGCGCGGAATGCGATCGTGAATGCGCAGGCCCAACATCGCGAGCGGGAGCTGCGGACCCAGTTCAGCGACGCGGAAACCGGTCGCTCGCTCCTCCAGCCCTTGGGGGCGTACAACGACTTCGCGAAGCTCTTCAGTTGCCAAGTCTACCCGCCCGATCACCTCTACTGGAAGCAGGATCTGCCCATCGACGGGGGCATCACCTTGCGCCTCCACGGCCTTACCTCCGCGATCCTCTCCGGAAACAACGATACGCGGGATGGCCCTCTCTACGTCAGCCCTTTGCAGACCGTGCTCGAGCCGGCGGACGATGTCGCGAACCTCGTCATGATGCATCATCCGCCGGATTGGCTGATCGACCAGGACGATGTGAACAACGCGGTCTGCATCCGTTCGGTGATGCATTTCTTCGGTCATAAGCACAGTCAGCGCATCACCCAGGAGAGGAATTACGTGCGCTATGAGGCGGGCGCCGTGAATCCGGATAGACATGAACCCGGATGGTGCCCCGGTTACAACCTGATCGAGATCTCGGTCAGCGGAGCGGGGGCCGGTCGGATGCTCAATGTCCACTCCCATCTCCTTCAATATCAGTCCGTTCCGATCGAGCGGTTCGTTCCGATAAGGACCCGTGACGATTCCGAGGTATTTATCGACTCCTTTCCGATGCCCGCGACCGACCCGCCCTTGCTGGCGGAGGATGCACCCGAGCCGGCGATCGCGGTGTATGCTGCAGACGTGCCGGTGGACGTGGAGGCCGCGATGGGCGACGAAGATACGCGGAACCTCGTTTCCCGGTTCTGGAAACTCACCATGAGCCAGCGACGCGAGATAGCGTTGGCGATGCGACTGATCGACGAATCGGAACTACAACTGCCCGAACCCGAGCGATATGGGCGCGCGCTGTTGCGGGCGGGCGAGCGCGGTCTGTTGAACGAATTGACGCGCGAAGTCGCCGCCAGGGAGAGACGTTGATGGCCGAAGTAATTCCGATGATCCAGGATTTTCCGCGCTGGCTCGCTACAACCGGCATCGCGGACGATGAAGAAAGAAGGACCGCGCGTTGGGCGGGCGTCAGCGCGTTGGTCAGGTCGGCAAACCGCGATGCCACCGAGGCCCTGTTGAAAATAGCCTTAAAGACACGCCAACCGCCGGCGGCGCCTGCCTTGCAGAAGATCCGCGAGGCATTCCATGAGGCCGACAACACATTCGAGATGCAGCGCAACGACAAGGAACTGCGGCTTCTTGCAGGGGCGACTTTGGCGGCCTGTCTTGCCGGGAACGACGCCGTCGCATCGCAAACGTCGCTTGCGGTATCGACGGCAACGGTGGGTGGTTCGAGGAAACCCGATCTGCCCATGGATCTCAACGCCCTCGCGGAGGCGGCGATCGCACGGACGGCCGAGACCAACAGTAAGCGCCCGGACCTCTCGGCGCTGGCTTCGGCGGAGACGATCGAGCTCGATTTCGAGACCGCCGCCGCTAAGGCCAAAGAAGGTAACTTCGACCACGTCGCTTCCGCGTTCGGGCTGGCGGCGCAGTCGACCTCCGACGCGCTCGCAGCGACGGCGTCGCGTCAAGCCGGCGTCATCAAGAAAATGGATCGCTACTTGCGGATCCAGGACGAGGAGCTCCAGATGCTCTGGTGGCTCGTCGGCGAACGGAGCCTCGATCTAGATTGTCGTCTCGACGAGGTGGGCGCCGATCTTCAGCCGTTCGTGTTCGCGAAGGAGCTGGCGGGGCTTACCCAATACCTTCCGGGTCCCCGCGGCCTGCGCGCGCTCCTTTCCCGAGCGGGCCTGAAGGAACGCAAGAAGATAGCGTTGACGGACGCGGTTAACGCCGCCGATCCGGCGTGGCTTCGATCCTTCATGCCCGAGCGCGAGCCCTCCTCGTTGACGACCCCGGTCCATTTTGCCGTGAGACGACAGTTGGAAACCGGGACCGGGCAGGCTTGGATTGCGGGCTGGGCGGCAACTGTAGAATTGCCTGCCGCGACGTCCCTGCCGGCGCTCGCTATCGGCATGCAGATCTATCGCGAGCGGCTCCTGATGTCGTCGGCGGCGGGGAAATGACGGACGCAAGCGCCCCCAACATCGTATGCGCCAATCCGGTCTGCCGCGTGGCGGAGACGGGGAAGTGCGTCGAGGGCATGGATTTGGACAAATGCCCGCACTATGGTCGCAGCCCGCAACCCTCGATGCCGGAGCCGAAGGAAAGCGTCGACGGCATTCGCCTGGCGCCGGGTGGCACGCTGAACATCGGTGAGGCCGAGGTACTTCTTCGCGCCGGGGAAACGCGCGTGATTGCTGTGATCGGTCCCAGCGATGCGGGCAAGACCAGCCTGATCGCCGGCTTCTACGACCTATTTCAGGAGGGCGCCGTTGCGGGCGTGGAATTCGCTGGCTCTCAGTCCCTGCACGAATTCGAGCATGTTTGCCATGACGCTCGCGCGGCGTCGCGAAGGGGCACGCCGCATATCAACCGGACGCCGCGAGGCGAGGTGAGATTCTATCATCTCGACGTCGCGGGCGATGGTGACGATGCATTGCTCTCTCTGGTTTTGGCCGATCGGGCGGGCGAGGAATACCGCGGTGCGATCGACGACGTCTCGTTCGTCGAGGGGTTTCCGGAAGTGCGCCGGGCAGATACGCTTACCCTGCTGGTCGACGGTGAGCGGCTTCTCGATCCGGGAGCCAGGCACAACCTGCGGAGCGAGGTTACGTTGATCCTCCGCGCGATGATCGAGGGAGGCGCCATCCAGTCCGGGATGCGTCTTGCGGTCGTTCTAACTAAGAAGGATCTGATCTATCAGTCTCCACGCTTGGAAGGTACGGAAGCGGATTTTGCCGATCTTGTCGCAACGATCGAACGGCAGTGCGAAGGTGTCTTCTCTGCAGTTCGACCGTTCCGCGTCGCTGCGTCCCCCAAGACCGATGCCGTCCGCCGCGGCGAGGGGATCGACGAGCTGCTGACGTTCTGGCTGGAACCGGCTCCGACGGTACCAACCGTAATTGAGCCGGCTCCGCTCCCCGATAGGGTCTTTGCTCGTTTAAGTCCTCTCGACGAAGCCGAGGAGCGGCCATGAACGAACGCTCGGTGGTCATCGTCGGTCTCCCGGAATCCGGCAAGTCCACCTTTCTCGGAGCCCTGTGGCATCTCATGACTGAGGGCGACAAGGACACCGTGCTGCGGCTGGCAAGTCTCGGCCATGGCGACAGGAACCACCTGAACGCACTCGCCTCGCGCTGGAGGGACGCCAAGGTCCAGGATCGCACCTCAACCGGCGGCAACCGATTGGTAGTGATGAATCTTGCAGACCGGGGGGGCATTTCACTGCGTGTCACGTTTCCCGATACGGCGGGAGAAGCCTACCAGCACATGTGGGAAGAGCGTGAGTGCGACTCTGACGTCGCCGATACGCTCAAGGGCGGAAACGTTCTGCTGTTTATCCATTCGGACACTCTCCAAGCGCCGATGTGGGTGGTGGACGACGCCGCCCTGTCGAGGAGGATGGGTCTGCCACACGTCCAGAATAGGGAAGTCGCGTGGCATCCCCGGCTCGCGCCGACGCAGGTCCAAGTCGTCGAACTCCTTCAATTCCTGCGGGCGGGACCGCTCGATACCGGACCCCGCCGGCTCGCGATCATGCTGTCCGCCTGGGACAAAGTAGCTCCCGAAGGGTTGTCGCCGGCGGCCTTCCTCGACGTCAAACTTCCGCTTCTCGCGCAGTACCTGCGACGTAACTCCCGCGGCTGGACGTCGAGGATATACGGATTGAGCGCGCAAGGAGGCGATTACGACCCGATCGAGGCCGACGCGGCACGAAAGCCGCAGGCGGAAGAATTGCGAAAGCTGGATCGCCCCTCCACGCGCATCAGATTGCTGGGCGATGCTCCGGAAACACACGATCTGACGGAGCCGTTGGCATGGCTCATGGTATAGCGGAAGGGCCGATCCTTCAGATTCATCAGGCTCTCCACGGCTATTCGCGCGGGCACCAGCGCCTCTCAGGCTCCTCTCAGGTCCGCCCGCGAGATGCGAAGACCATGTTGGTGCTCAGTGACATATCCGGTCCCGGAGTGCGACCTGGCGACGACGGTTATCTCACCGGCTATCCATTATCCGAGTCGGGTCTCTACGTTCTCGCGCGTACATGGACCGCTCCCGAGATGCCGAGGCCGGGATGTGTGTGGACGCACAGCCTGCTGATCGATTTCGCGGACCTCGCGGCGCTTGCCGATCCGGCGGCGTTATTGGAGCTATTCCGGCGGCCCGAGGCGGACGATTTCCTGGGCTACGGCGAAGCTCTCGCGTTGGAAACTGGTCGGGTTTCGCGCAAGGTCGGGAGCGAGTCCGTCGATTTCGCCCGGCGCCTGGCTTCGGGCCTTTATGGGAAGGCCAGGAACCGCATCGTCGCCGCACGTCCGCAAGATGCCGACTGCGACCAGGTCGTGATGGCGCTTTGGGCCCAGCAATGGCCGCGGCTCCGCCGCGCGTTTAGATTCTGCACTCTCGCCGGCGCCGAGCGCACGGCCGACGGAAGTTTCGACCTGCAGCTTCTGGGCGACGAGCGCGCCACTCGTTCCCGGTTCGCGGATGCAGTCGATGTCGGCGGTCCCGTACCGACACCGGCAGCTTGGTTGGACGACGCGATCGGTGATCTCCTAGCGCCCGACTCGCGCGGACTGCGTACGTTCATGAGGAGCACCGGCGGAGACATCGATGCCGGTCGCGAGGCATTCGCGCCTCTCTGCCGCTTGCATGTGCTTACGCGCGCTTTCGGCGTGGATCCGCACGCTGTCGGCGAAGCCGTGCGACTGATCGACAATCAATTGGGATCGTCGAATGCCGGCGCCGCGCGTGCGCTGGTGACGACCGAGGCGATTAAGCAGCCGTCGCTCGACGACGCCGGTCTGGATTTCGTGCTCTCCAGCCTCGAACTTGCGGACCAAGCCGCCGTCTCCGAACACGGTGGACGGCTGGGTGGGCAGGTATGGAGACGCGATCCGGCGCGTTTGGCGACGATGCTGACCGGCGGAGAGCGCGAGAGGACGATCGCGGACGGCGCGTTCGGCAGTTTGACGGCGGAAGAACTGGTGGCAGGCGCGGTACTGTCTCCGGAGCTGGCTTCGCTGGTGATCGCTCGGAAGCCCGATCTTGTCGTCGCTCCAGGTTTCTGGTCGGCGCGCTCGATCGCGTCTGATGGCGCCTTCGCCTTGCTGTCAGGGCGCCCCGATCTGGTCGCTCCGGCGGTAGCAGCGATGATCGAGGGCGGTCGCGACGATCTTGTCGGAACGGCGATTACGGCTCTCGGCAGTCCAGTGGTCCTTCGCGTCTTAGCCGAGCACTGGCAAGCCCGCGACAGCGGAGCCGGTCTAAGGTGGCTGAGGGCTGCGTGCGCGGACACCGGAGCGGTCGCGGAATTCTTCGGTACGGCTTCCTCGGTACCCAGCGAAATGCTCGTCGCCATAGCGAAATCCACGTCGCCCGACGCCGTACCGAACGACTACGGCAACGATCCTTGGCTCCGGGTACTCGCATCGTCCACCCCGATCTCCGCGGAGATGGATACGTATCTCGCGTCCTACCTCTTGGCTCGCTCCCTTGGGTGGCGGTCGCGCAATCCTGCGGAACTGGTTCAATACGGCTTCGATGCCGCATACAGCGCGCTGTCGAGGGAGCAATTGCCGGAGCACACGTGGCACCTGCTGGAAGACCGTCTTCCGTGGGTGTTGCCGTTCCTTTCGTGGGACCGCTGCCTCAGGGTGCGGAACGCGATCGCAGCTCTCTTCGTCGATCGCAACTTGCCTCCGGCCGTGTTCGCGCGAGTATCCGAAGACGACACCTATTTCGCTCTTCTTGTGAATGCGGCGGGACGTACGTATCGCGGCAGAGATTACTTGAATCGCGTGCGCATCGAACTCAGAACGGAAACGGAAAAATATGCATCGAGGAGGGGAATCGTCGATGACTTGGTCGACCGTTAGTAGAGCCCGGCCCGACAAACCGGCCTGACGTCCGCGCCCAACAGCGGCTCAAGATTGGAGAGCCGGACGAGCGCCTGCTCATCGAGGTCGAGCGCAAAATCTGAGGTGGTCTTGGTATTGATGGTGGACGGCGTCGGTTCGCGAGGATGCATGAATCCTCAGGACGCTGGGTTCGGTGAGGTGACCCACTTTTTCAGCCTGTCGCCGATAGTGGCAGGCAGATTGTCGTGCGATTTCGTGGACGAAATCAGTGATAGCTCCCCGGGCTGAATTCGAACCAGCGACCATTCGAAGGCGCCACTGGTGTTTGTTTTAGGCCTTTGGGTCCTTCATCGTCGGTGCGGGAACCGCTCAAAATAACCGTTGCGCTTCAAAGGACTGATATTCCCGCACTTTCGACTTAAGCCGTTGCGATCATTACAATCCTTGACTTTGGGTCCAACTTGTTTGCAGGAGGGAACCGGGTCGCGCCTTGAGCGGATGCCGCAGAAGGGCGTCACCGAGTTGATAAAGCATCATAAAGTGGCTGCCGCCCGGTCGCAACCTTGGCG
>Ga0193699_10000382_pt1 | contig 19973 bp, 16 predicted proteins | sample L3c2metaG_FD_160095 | JGI IMG/M metagenome (GOLD analysis project Ga0193699, IMG submission 160095) | Soil microbial communities from a riparian zone of the East river system, Colorado, United States - L3c2 | ecosystem: Environmental > Terrestrial > Soil > Riparian zone | place: USA: East...
AACATGCGCGGGCGCGCTCGTCATGTCGGCGGCGTCGAGCCGCTTGCGTTCGTCGTCGGTGAGCGCTTCGGGGCCATAGCCTGTGCCGTCGGCCAGCTTGGCAATGGCGTCGGTGTCGAGGCCACGCTCGCGCTTGAGCATGCCGAACAGAATGGCGCGCGGCGTTTCCGCGCCCATGATCCATGCGCTCGAGGCGCGGCGGCGCAACGCGTCGTAGACCAGCCCGGCAATGCCGGCACGGTCGCCCGAGCCCGCGAAGCGATGCGCCAAGCCCCACGCTTTCAGCGCGTCATTGGCCGGACGCCGGTCGCTTTCCAGATTGCCGAAAACTTCGATCGCTGCAGCCAGCTTTGCCGCGGGTGTCATGGCAGTCCTAACAGGATGCGCACCGCGAAGATGATCCACATCACCAACAGAATGAATACGCCGGCGGCGAAGGCATTGAAGCGATGCCTCACGTAATTGGTGCCGGTATGAATGTAGGCGTGCACGATCCGCGACAGCACGAACAGCCACGCCATCACGACGAACAAGATGTCAGCGTGGCGCGTGATGATCGCAAGGATCGTCAGCACGTAGAACAGCACCGGGAGCTGGAACTGGTTGTGGTAGCAGTTGCAGATCTGCTGCACGCGCGGCGGCCAGTTCGGCTGACCGAGCGCGGTGTCGCCGAGCGTCGTCTCGCCGCGCTTGAGCGCGCCGATGCGCGTGCTCGCCATCCAGAACAGCAGCACAAAAGTCAGCGCAACCTGCACGAACAGCGGCGCTAGAATTGATGGTATCGACATAGCCGTGCCCCAAAGGAAGTGCGTGAGCCGGCGGCGCCAAATGCAGGCTCAATGCCGGATGCCGCCTCGCTGCGACTGCGGTAAGGCAGGATGGCCTTGGTTGCAAGGACCGATAAGCGCCGAAGCGTTGCACCGGGCGCTTGATTATCAGTTGTGTTAACCGGTTTGGGCTTCGTCTCGCCCCTGCCACCTGTTACCTTGCGCCGGTTTTCCTCCCGCAAAGGATGCTTATAATGCGTTTTTTGATCAGCACCCTTATCGCGTTTTTCACTATCGCGTCGGCCTATCCGGCATCCGCGAAGGTCGAGCAATTTCCGGCCGGCTTCCGCATCGAGAGGATCAAGACCGACGGCGCCGTGATCTATGTCCGGGTCGGCGGCAAGGGTCCGGCGGTCGTGATGCTGCACGGTTTCGGCGACACCGGTGACATGTGGGCGCCGCTCGCCAAGGTTATGATCAAGGACCACACCGTGGTTGTGCCCGACCTGCGCGGCATGGGCCTCTCGTCTTTGCCGGACACCGGCTACGACAAGAAGGCCCAGGCCCGAGACATCGTAACCGTGATGGACCAATTGAAGGTCGACAAGGCTGACCTGGTCACGCATGACATCGGCAACATGGTCGGCTACGCGCTCGCCGCCCAGTATCCCGCACGCATCACGAAATGGGCGATCATCGACGCGCCGCTGCCCGGCATAGGCCCTTGGGAGGAAATCCTCAAAAGCCCGATGCTGTGGCACTTCAATTTCCGCGGACCTGATGTCGACCGGCTGGTGAAAGGCCGCGAGCGAATTTATCTTGATCGCTTCTGGAACGAATTGTCGGCCAATCCAAAGGCCATCGACGAAGCAACTCGCCAGCATTACGCGAAGCTCTACGCCCGGCCTGGCGCGATGCACGCCGCATTCAAGCAGTTCGAGGCTTTTGCGCAGGATGCCAAGGACAACAAAGTCCTTGAGGCCAAGGGCAAGCTGCCGATGCCCATCCTCGCGCTGGGCGCCGAGAAATCGTTCGGCGATCAGCAGGCTGCGATCATGCGCGTCGTCGGCAGCAATGTCGAAGCCGGCATCATCAGCAATTCGGGCCACTGGATCATGGAAGAGCAGCCGGACCAGACCGTGAAAGTGGTCAAGGCGTTCCTTGACAAGAAGTGAGAGCGGGAGAGCGGCGGGGCGGCTTCATCCCTCCCCGTCAGGGGAGGGTGGACGCGAGCGCAAGCGAGCGGCCGGGTGGGGATCTTCAAGGCGAGATAGATAACCTCCATTACTCCTTCCAGCTCCCGGCTTACTTCCGCATTTGAAAACCGCAAAATTCTGTAGCCTCTTTTTTGTAATGCCTCGTCGCGCGAGTTATCGCGGCGGCGATGCTCGTCAAAACCATGCTGGTCGCCGTTGACCTCGATGACGAGCCGCGATTGACGACATTCAAAATCGACGACGTAAGGAGTAAGCGGCGACTGACGGCGGAAGTGGTAGCCGATAGAGCGCAACGTCCGCAGGCGAAGCCAGAGCTTCACTTCATGCGGCGTCATCGCCTTACGCAGCTCTCGGGCGCGCGACGAACCCATAAAAATCCCCACCCGGCGCCTTCGGCGCCACCCTCCCCTGTCGGGGAGGGACAGCAAGGATACTACACCCTACTCGGGTAATTCGGGCTTTCGCGGGTGATGACGACGTCGTGGACGTGGCTTTCGCGAAGGCCCGCGCCGGAGATGCGCACGAACTGCGCCTTTTCGTGAAAGTCGGCGAGATCCTTAGCCCCGGTGTAACCCATCGCGGCGCGCAGGCCGCCGGCGAGCTGGTGCAGGACGTTGCTGACCGGACCCTTGTAGCCGACCTGGCCCTCGACACCTTCCGGCACCAGCTTGAGCGCGTCCTTGATGTCCTGCTGGAAATAGCGGTCGGCCGAGCCGCGCGCCATCGCGCCGACCGAGCCCATGCCGCGATAACTTTTGTACGAGCGGCCCTGGTACAAAAACACCTCGCCGGGTGTTTCGTCGGTGCCGGCCAGCAATGAGCCGACCATCGCGACGTCGGCGCCGGCGGCGAGCGCCTTGGCGAGATCGCCTGAATACTTGATGCCGCCGTCGGCGATCACCGGGATGCCGGCCTTCTTCGCCGCCTCGACTGAATCCATGATTGCGGTGAGCTGCGGCACGCCGACGCCGGCGACGATACGCGTGGTGCAGATCGAACCGGGGCCGATGCCGACCTTGATCGCATCGGCGCCTGAATCGATCAACGCCTTGGCGCCTTCGCTCGTCGCCACGTTGCCGGCAACGACTTGGACCAAATTCGACATGCGCTTGATGCGCAGCACGGCGTCGAGCACGTATTGCGAATGGCCGTGCGCGGTGTCGACGACGACGAGATCGACGCCGGCCGCGATCAAAGCTTCGGTGCGCGCAAATCCTTTGTCGCCGACCGTCGTCGCGGCGGCGACGCGCAGGCGGCCCTGCTCGTCCTTGCAGGCGTTCGGATTGGCCACCGCCTTTTCGATGTCCTTAACCGTGATCAGACCGACGCAGCGATATTGATCGTCGACCACCAGAAGTTTCTCGATGCGGTGCTGATGCAGCAACCGTTTGGCTTCGCTCTGGCTGACGCCTTCGCGCACGGTGATGAGACCTTCCTTGGTCATCAATTCGGCGACGCGCTGGCGCGGATCGGTGGCGAAGCGCACATCGCGATTGGTGAGGATGCCGACCAGTTTGCCGGCCTTGCCGTTGCTGGCGCCTTCGACCACCGGAACGCCGGAAATCCGGTTTTCCTTCATCAGGTCGAGCGCCTCTTGCAGCGGCGCGGTGGGCTCGATGGTGAGCGGGTTCACCACCATGCCGGATTCGAATTTCTTGACCTGGCGGACCTGCGCCGCCTGCTGGTCCGGCTCAAGATTGCGGTGGATGACGCCGATGCCGCCGGCCTGCGCCATGGCGATGGCCATCTGGGATTCGGTCACCGTATCCATCGCCGAAGCCATAATCGGGATATTGACGCCGATCGACCGCGTAATCTTGGAGCGGATATCGGCGTCGCCGGGCAGCACTTCCGACAGGCCGGGCCTGATGAGGACGTCGTCGAACGTGAGCGCTTCGCGCGGATTTGAATTATTGATCGTGGCCATCGCCAACTCCGTCTACCCGGAAAAGGAACAAGGCCGGACGAAAGCTTATAAAAAGCCTGTCGCGAGGGGTGTCCCCCGCGCCGTCACGGCCCGCTTTTGGGTTGGCGGTGGTCGTTAGCATGGGAAGACTGTGATTCCTAGGCCATTTGAGGATGGCTGTTATGAATCCCCAGGCATGCGACCAGTTTTGGGCCTTCCTTCAGCCCCGGCTTTGCTGTTCAAGACCCGCGGGGCTTTGCCGGGAACAAGAATAAAAAATGCGCCGTGACCGCATCATTCCACTGATCATCGCGGTCGCGCTGTTCATGGAGAACATGGACTCCACTGTGATCGCCACCTCGCTGCCGGCGATCGCAGCCGATATCGGTACCAATCCGCTGGCGCTCAAGCTCGCCGTCACCTCCTATTTGCTGTCGCTCGCCATCTTCATCCCGGCCAGCGGCTGGACCGCCGACCGCTTCGGTGCCCGCACCGTGTTCCGCGCCGCCATCGCCGTGTTTATTCTCGGCTCGATCGGCTGCGCGCTGTCGAGTTCGCTGACCGATTTCGTCATCGCCCGCATCGTGCAGGGCATGGGCGGGGCGATGATGACGCCGGTCGGCCGCATGGTGCTGGTGCGCTCGATCAGCAAGCGCGACTTGGTCAACGCCATGGCCTGGGTGACGACGCCGGCGCTGATCGGCCCGGTGCTCGGCCCGCCGGTCGGCGGCTTTATCACCACCTATGCCACCTGGCACTGGATTTTCATCATCAACGTGCCGATCGGCCTGCTCGGTATCGTATTGGCGACCCGCTACATCGACGATATCCGCTCCGAGACCCGCGAGCCTTTCGACACCTGGGGCATGGTGCTGGCCGGACTCGGCATTGCCGGCGTCGCCTTCGGTCTATCTGTGCTCGGCCTCAATTTCCTGCCCTGGACCGTCGTGGTCGGGCTGGTAGTCGGCGGTATGTTTTTCATCGCCGCCTATCTGGTGCATGCCCGGCGCACGCCCAATCCGGCGCTCGACCTCACGCTGTTCCGGCTGCCGACGTTCTTCGCCAGCGTCAGCGGTGGCTTCGTTTTCCGGCTGGGCCTGGGCGCGCTGCCGTTTTTGCTGCCGCTGATGCTGCAGGTCGGCTTCGGCTTTTCCCCGTTTCAATCAGGCTCGATCACCTTTGCCACCGCACTTGGCGCGATGGGCATGAAATGGGCGACGGTGCGGATCCTGCGCCGCTTCGGCTTCCGCACGATCCTCGTCTACAACGGCCTGATCAGCGCGGCCTTCCTCGCCGTCTGCGCCTGGTTCACGGCCAGCACGCCACTGACCGTCATGCTCGGCCTGCTGTTTATCGGCGGCTTCTTCCGGTCGCTGCAATTCACGAGCATCAACACAATCGCCTATGCCGAGGTCGATCACGCCCGGGTCAGCCGCGCCACGGCCTTGGTCAGCGTCGGCCAACAACTGGCGGTCTCGACCGGCGTGGCGGTCGGCGCCATGGCGGTAGAACTTTCATTGCAGTTTCGCGGCGACGGAATCCTGCAGGCAGCGGACTTTCCGCCCGCTTTCCTGGCCGTGGCGGCAATTTCGGCGCTTTCCACGGTGATTTTCTGGCGTTTGGCGCCCGATGCCGGGGCTGAGATGGCCAACCGGTTACCCGCCCCGAACGAGACGAACGACAAGCGCGGCGGCTGATCGAAAAGTTCCAAATTAACCATAATGAAAAGTTAACACCGCAATACTGGACCTTACTTGCTGGACAAGCCTTTGGTATGCCGAGTAAATTCCGGTTTTAGTATGGTTAATGGTGAGCACCCGCGTATGCGCAGCATACAGCCAAAGCGGCTGATCCGGGCCTTCGGGCTCCCTGGACTAGCCTTTGGGCTTGTCTTGGCTGGCTTCCCGCTGGCGGCATCCGCACAGGCACGAGTCCAGCGGGTCGAGCGGATTAAGCCGACGGATTTGCCGCCCGCCCAAAAGCGGACGTACATCGGCGATCCCGCCCGCGCCTGCGCCAATCAATCCGAGGACGTTGCCGTCGAACGCATCGCCGGCTGCGCGAAGCTGATTGAATCCGGCCGCCTCAAGGGCAAAGCACTGGGCGTTGCCTACGGTTTGCGTGGCCTCGCCTTCCTCGACCGCAGCGACATTCCGCACGCCATCGCCGACCTCAACCGCGCCATCGATCTCGCGCCCGACTTTGCGCCGGCCTATCAGAATCGAGGCAATGCCTGGTTCGCGCGCGGCAATTACGGCCAGGCCATCGCCGACTACGACGCCGCCATCCGGCTCGATCCCAACTCGCCCTCGCCTTACGTCAACCGCGCCGCCGTGCGGCGCGACCTGGGCTTCACCGACGGCGCGATGGAGGACTACCAGAAGGCGATCAACCTCGGCTCAGAGCGCGCCACGCCTTACAGCGGCCGCGGCCAGATTTATCTGCGCGCGAAGGACTACGCCCGCGCCGTCGCGGATTTCGACCGCGCGGTGCGGCTCGATCCAAGCCTCAGCAATTATATGCTGCGCGGTGAAGCGCGCGAAGGCGCCGGCGAACTCGACGGCGCGGTGCATGATTACCAGGAAGCCTCGCGGATCGATCAGAAGAGTCTCGTTGCGCTGACGTCAGAGGCGATGATCTGGCGCAAGAAGGGCGATCTCGAACGCTCGATCGCGGCGTATGACCGCGCGGTGATGGCCGATCAGAACGTGCCGTCGACTTATCGGTTGCGCGCCGAGGTGCTGGCCGCCAAGGGCGATCACAAGCGCGCCATGACCGACATCAGCCGCGCGTTGAAATTCTCCTGGAGCGCGGACTTCCTGAAAGTTCGCGGCAGCTTCCGGATTGATGACGGCGATTTCGACGGCGCCGTGCACGATGCCGAAGCGATGCTGAAACTCCAGCCGGATAATATATCGGCGTTGGCGCTGCGCGGCGCCGCATACGCCCGCAAGAAAGACTACAGCCGCGCGCTGTCAGATCTCGACAAAGCGACGAACGGCGACGATGCCCTGGCTTTCGGCGAGCGCGGTCAGATCTATCTCGCGAGAAACGAAAATGACCGTGCGCTGGCCGACTTTAATCGCGCCATCGAACTCGGCTCCATCAGCGCCGCGCCATATCGCGCACGCGGCATGGTCTACAAAGCCAAGGGCGAGAACGCCAAGGCCTTGAACGATTTCAGCCAGGCTATCCAACGCGATCCGCGGCCGGCCGATCTGTATTTCGAACGCGCCGCTCTGCGCAAAGCCAACGGCGAAAATGACTGGGCGCTGGCCGACCTGAACGAAGGCCTGACGCGTCAACCGGACAACCTCACGGGCTTGTTCGCGCGCGCGCAGATCAATCAGAGCAAAGGCGATACCGCGGCGGCCATCGCGGACTACGGCGCCATTCTCAATCGTCAGCCCGAGAACGCCGGTGCGCTGGGCGCCCGCGCCACCGTGCTGATCGAGACCAAGAGCTTCGCCAAGGCCGCGGACGACCTCGACCGTCTCGTCAAGCTCGATCCGAAGAATGCGCAGGCTTATTACCAGCGCGGCGTCGTGCGCGAGCAGGACGGCAAGCGCGATCTCGCCATGGCCGACTACAAGCAGGCGTTGGCCCGCGACCGCAATTTGAACGAACCGCGCCAGGCGCTGGCGCGGCTCGAGGCGATGGACGCGCGCGGACGCAAGCAGCGCGAAGCTGAACTCGAAAACGAGAAGAAGCTACGCAGCAAATCCGCGCGCGACGACAAGGCCAACAAGAAGGCCGCCGACAAGCCGGCCGAGCCCGCCGTGACCGCCAGCATCCCGCCGGCGCAAACGGAAGCAACGCCCGTGTCGACACCGCCGCAACGTCCCCAAAGCGAGCGCGCGGCGCCGGTGCGCGAGCAGGCAGATACGCGCGACCGCAGCGAACCTAAAACGCAGGAACGTGAGCGCGCGGAGCGGAACACGCCGGAACGCAAGACGATTTCGTCGGCGGCCAAACAGCGTGAGCTGGAAGACAAGAAGCGCGAGAAGGAAGCGCGGGCGCGGCGGGAACGGCTGCAAGAACCTCAAAAAGAACGTGAATATGACCGTCGGCAGGCGGCGCGCAGGGACGAGCGCAAATACCAGCAAATGACGGAACGCCGCCGTCAGAATACGCAACCGGAAGTCCGCTATTATCGCGCCGGCTCCGAACCGAGCCGTGGCGCACGCTTCACGGATGTGTTCAACGACAATCCGCGCCGCTAGTCACCGCCGCCGCGGAAACCTGTCGCCAGCAGATAAAGCTCCGCCGAATCCGCACGGCTCGCCGCCGGTTTGACGTGCTTCACGGTGGTGAAGTCGCGCTTGAGCAGCGTGAGCAACGTCGCCTCGGTGCCGCCTTGCAGCACCTTGGCGAGGAACGCGCCGCCCGGCGCCAGCACCTCGCGGGCAAATTCGACCGCGACCTCGACCAGCGCGATGATCTTGATGTGATCGGTCTTGCGATGGCCGGTCGCGTTGGCCGCCATGTCGGACAACACGACATCGGCGCGGCCGCCGAGCATGGCCTTGAGTTTATCCGGCGCCGAGTCGTCGAGAAAATCGAGCTGCATGAATTCGACGCCCGGCAACGGGTCGATATCCAGCAGATCGATCGCGACCACGCGGCCCTGCTGCGGCGCGCCGACGCGTTTGGCCGCGACCTGGCTCCAGCCGCCAGGCGCTGCACCAAGATCGATCACGCGCCCGCCTTTCTTGAGGAAGCGTGCCTTGTCGTCGATCTCCGATAATTTGAACGCGGCGCGCGACCGCATGCCTTCGCGCTTGGCGCGCGCCACGTAAGGATCGTTCAGTTGGCGATCGAGCCACAGCTTGGATGACAGCTTGCGGTTCTTGCCGGTCTTGACGCGGACCTTGAGTTCGCGCGCGCCGCTGCCTTTGCCGGGCATCTTGCTCATGACGGTGCCGTCTGGCCGCCGCCCCTGCCTTCGCCCGAGGTGCCATCGCCCCAGGCGCCGTCGTCGCGCATCATCTGCACCAGCATGCCTTCGCGTAAGCCGCGGTCGGCGACACGCAGGCGCGGGCATGGGAAGGCGCGGCGGATGGCTTCGAGGATGGCGCAGCCGGCCAACACCAGATCCGCCCGCTCCGGGCCGATGCACGGGCTCGCCACGCGGTCCTCGTAGCTCATGGTCAGCAGCTTCTCGAGCACGGCGTCGATTTCGTCCTCGTTCAGCCAGCAGCCGTCGACGCGGTTGCGGTCGTAGCGATTGAGGTCGAGATGGACGCCTGCGATGGTGGTCACGGTGCCGGACGTACCGAGCATATGGACGCCGCGCAAGCCGTCGCTGCCGTGCTCGCGCGCGAAAGGCGCGATCTGACCCGACACTTCGTCCACCATGTTCTCGTACGTTTCACGTGTGACATTGAGGCCGCCGTGCCGTTCCGCCAGCGTGACGACGCCGTTGGCCAGCGAAATCCAGCCGCGCATCTGCGGCACCGGCGGCCCGCGCCGCGTCGCGTGCGAGCGGTCGAGCCGCACCAACTCCGACGATCCGCCGCCGATATCGAACAGCACCACGCCCTCGGCCTGGGGATCCATCAAGGGCGTGCAGCCGGTCGCGGCGAGCGTCGCCTCCGTCTCGCGGTCGATCACCTCGAGCGTCAGGCCCAACTCCCCAGAGACGCGGGCGAGAAAGTCGTCGCCATTGCCGGCGGCGCGGCAGGCCTCGGTCGCGATCAGCCGGGTGCGGGTGACGCCGCGGTTTTTCATCTTGTTGCGACAGATGGCGAGCGCCTCGAGCGCGCGCTCGATCGCCGCCTCGCTCAAGCGGCCGGAGGCCGAGACGCCCTCGCCCAGCCGGATGATGCGCGAAAAGGCATCGACCACCCGGAAGCCGTCGCCGGCCGGGCGCGCCACCAGCAACCGGCAATTATTGGTGCCGAGATCGAGCGCAGCATAGGTGGGACCGCCCCGATCATTGCCGAAACCGGCATCGGGGCGTCCAGACGACCGCCGACCCCACGGGGGCCGCACGTGCGACGCCCGATCGACAAGGGGGTCGAGGCCTGGGTTGTCCCCGGCCTCGCCACTCATAGTTGCAACCTTCCTGCCGCCCTCGGGATCGCCTCCCAGCGCTCCGGCGTGGCGGCGTGTTCCACGTTCCCGAAAAGTGTAACAGCGCCTCCGCTTGGCGCAACCCTCGGTCCCAAAAGCTATTCTTGTCGAAGCAGTTCCGCTGCTCTATTTGAGGTTTCCCGACCCCACAACCCCGAATGTACCCGGCATGGACGACAGAACCACCGAAGCCGCGCTTTCGTTGACTAAATTCGGCGTCGGCCAGCCGGTCCGGCGCAGCGAAGACCCTAAACTGGTGCGCGGCGAAGGCCGCTATACCGACGATATCGGCCTGAAGGGCCAAGCTTACGCCGTGATGGTGCGGTCCAGCGAGCCGCACGGAATCATCGGCAACATCGACACCACCGGCGCCAAAGCCATGCCCGGCGTGCTGGCGGTGCTGACGGGCGAGGACCTCAAGGCCTATGGCGGCTTGAAATGTAATTTGCCGCTCAAAAGCAAAGACGGCTCGCCAATCAAGTACCGGCCGCGCCCGGCGCTCGCCGGCGACAAGGTGCGCTTCGTCGGCGATCCGGTCGCTTGCGTGGTCGCCGAAACCATTGCACAGGCCAAAGACGCCGCGGAAGCCGTCGTGCTCGATATCAAACCGCTGCCCGCGGTGGTCGGCGCGCGCGATGCCGCCAAGCCTGGCGCGCCGCAGCTCTACGACGAAGCGCCGGGCAACATCGCACTCGACTATCACTATGGCGACAAGGACAAGGTCGCCGACGCCTTCGCCAAGGCGGCGCATGTCGTGCGCATGCCGCTGATCAATCAGCGCCTTGTGGTGAATTCAATCGAGCCGCGATCGGCAATCGGCGAGTTCGACGCGGCGAGCGAAAAATGGACGCTGCATTCATGCAGCCAAGGCGTGTTCGGTCTCAAGAACATGCTGAAGGATATTCTCGGCGCGCCCGCCGACAAGGTCCGCGTTCTGACCGGCAACGTCGGCGGTTCGTTCGGCATGAAAGCCGCGGCCTATCCCGAATATGTCTGCATCCTGCATGCGGCGCGCCTGCTGAAACGTCCGGTGAAGTGGACCGACGAACGCTCCGGCAGTTTCGTGTCGGATCATCATGGCCGCGACTACGACATGACCGTCGAAGTGGCCTTCGACGCCGATGGGTTGATCCAGGCGCTGCGTCTCAGCGGCTACGGCAACCTCGGCGGCTATTGCTCGGCGTTCGGGCCGCTGCTGCCGACGGTCAACGTAACCAAGAACATCATCAGCATGTACCGCACGCCGCTGCTGGAAGTGGCGACGCAGTGCGTGTTCACCAATACCACGCATGTGTCGGCCTATCGCGGCGCCGGCCGTCCGGAAGGCGCCTTGAGCATCGAGCGCATCATGGACTATGCCGCCGGCGAGTTGGGCATCGACCGCATCGAATTGCGCAAGCGCAATTTCATCAAGGCCAAAGAGATGCCTTTTGCGGCAGCGTCGGGCGTGACCTACGACTGCGGCGATTTTCCCGGCCTGTTCAAGGAGGCGATCGAGCGCGCCGACGTCAAGGGATTCAAACAGCGCAAGCGCGAGAGCAAACGCGCCGGCAAGCTGCGCGGGCTTGGGCTTGCCTGCTATGTCGAGACCACGGCGGCGCAGACGACGGAAATGGGCGGCATTCGCTTCAACGCCGACGGCACAGTCACCATTGTGACCGGCACGCTCGACTACGGCCAAGGCCACGCTTCCGCTTTCGCCCAGGTGCTGGTCGAGAAACTCGGCGTGCCGTTCGAGCGCATCCGACTGCTGCAAGGCGACAGCGACCAACTCGTCACCGGCGGCGGCACCGGCGGCTCGCGCTCGGCCATGCTGAGCGGCACCGCGATTGCGCAGGCCTCCGACAAGGTCATCGAGAACGGCAAGCAGATCGCCGCGCACGTGCTGGAAGCGTCCGCCGGCGACATCGAATTCAAGAGCGGCCGTTTCGTTATTGCCGGCACCGACCGTGCGGTTGGCATCATGGAACTGGCGGACCAGTTGCGAGCCGGCCTAAAGCTGCCGGATGGCGTTCCAGCCACCCTCGACGTGACGCATGTGACCGAGCCGGTCGCTGGTACCTATCCCAACGGCGTGCACGTCGTCGAAGTCGAAATCGACCCGGACACCGGCCTCACGCGCGTCGTGAAATACGATGCGGTCAACGACTTCGGTACGGTGCTCAATCCCATGCTTGTCGAGGGCCAGATCCAGGGCGGCGCCATGCAGGGCCTTGGACAGGTCTTGCTGGAGCAGGCGGTCTATGACTCCGGCGGCCAGCTCGTCACCGGTTCGTTCATGGACTACGCGATGCCGCGCGCGCACGACGCACCGATGATCCATGTGACGAACCATCCGGTGCCAACCAAGAGCAATCCGCTCGGCGCCAAAGGCTGCGGCGAAGCCGGCACGTCTGGCGGGCTCCCTGCCGTCGCCAATGCGGTCATCGACGCGCTGTCCGACTACGGCATCCGGCATCTGGAAATGCCGATGACGCCGTCGCGCGTCTGGCACGCGATTGAGGATGCCAAAGCCAAGATGCCGAAGGCCTCCTGACCATGCAGCCGAAGGCGCCGCAATAATGACGCAGGCCGCTCTGGCCGAGAGCCGGCCTTCGCACGTCCGCTTGATCGCGGTGATCAGCGCCGCGCATTTCGTCTCGCACTACTACATTCTTATTCTGGCGCCGCTTTTGCCCTTCGTGCGCGAGGCCTATGGCGTCAGCTACACCGAGATCGGCCTGGCGCTCACCACGTTCAACGTGGTGACCGGCGCGCTGCAAACGCCGGCCGGATTTCTTGTCGACTGGCTCGGCGCGCGCGTCATTCTGATTATCGGCCTGCTGATCGGCGCCACCGCGTTCGTGGTTGTCGGCATGGTGGACTCATTCTGGGTTCTGGTGGCGATGTTCGGCCTCGCCGGTGTCGGCAACACGGTCTATCACCCGGCCGACTACACGCTGCTGTCGCAACACGTACCGGCCGAGCGCATCGGCCAGGCGTTCTCGATTCACACCTTCGCCGGCATGATGGGTTCGGCCTTCGCGCCCACGAGCCTGCTGATGATGCAGAGTGTTTGGGGCTGGCGCGCCGCCTTCATCGGCGCCGGATTGTTCGGCTTCGCGGTGGCGGCGATCCTGATGCTCGTGCGGGACAATGCGCCGGCGCACGCGGCCGCGCCTGTGGCGAAAGCCAGCGAGGACAAGCCCGCCGAAGGCTGGCGCCTGCTGATGACGGCGCCGATCCTCATGAACATGTTCTTCTTCGTGCTGATCGCCATGATCAGCGGCGGCATGTTCAATTATTCCGTGGTCGCGCTCGGCGCGCTGTACGGCACGCCGCCGGCGGTCGCCAACAGCGCGCTGTCCAGCCTGCTGCTGTTGTCGGCATTCGGCGTGCTGGTCGGCGGCGTAATCGCCACCCGCGTCTCGCGCCACGCCTGGGTGGCGGCGCTGGGCTTGGCCGCGATGGCGCTAACCGCCGCCCTGGTCGCGCAGGTCGACATGAACACGGTGCTGCTGGTCCTGGTGATGACGGCCTTCGGCTTTTTCTATGGGATCATCATGCCGTCCCGCGACATGATCGTGCGCGAGGTCACCCCGCCCGGCTCGTTCGGCAAGGTGTTCGGCTTCGTCACCACCGGCTTCAATATCGGCGGCATCGTCTCGCCGCTGATTTTCGGCGCCATCATGGACCACGGCAGCCCGCGGCTGGTGTTTGTGGCGGTGGCGGCGTTCGCCCTGCTGTCGGTGTTCACGGTGATCAGTTTGCCCAAAAAGCCGGCTTGATTAGGCGGTTTTGTCCAGGAAGCCGCGTTGTCTCGGGTCCGCAGGTCCGGACTTGTCAAATCAGCCGAATTGCCGCATGTCAGGGTCTTCAGGCGGCCCGGCCGCGTCCTACGGACCCAACCGAGCCTGATCCGTTGGGGGATAGTTCAACGGTAGAACTGCGGACTCTGACTCCGTCAATCTAGGTTCGAATCCTAGTCCCCCAGCCAGACTCCAAAAAAACGCCTGAAATCAAAGCCCTTTGACCCGCAGCCTTCCGGAAAACCGCGGTGGTCCACACGCATGGTCCACAACGGGGCTCCCATGGCATTCGGTCGATACCTGCGGCGGCGCGCCCATACATGGTATTTTCGCTGGCGCTGCCCAAAACGCTTTGCCAGTGGCCAAAATCCAAGCGAGCATATTTTCAGCCTGAAAACGGGCGATTACCGCTGCGCGCTGCACCGCGCCCGGGTGCTGCGGCTGGGACTAGAGACGCTGATGACGCAATTTACGCCCGCCATGTCGAGGGCCGAGGCCGAAGGCCGGGTCCGCAATTGGATCGACGGCTGCCTCTGGCGCCACGAGGCCCATCGCGCCGAGACCAATGGCTTCGAGCTGCTCGAAACCCACGAAGTGGAGCGTATGGGCGAAGAGGACGCACGCGAGCTCGACGCCCTGCTGCGGATTTCCGGAACGATCTACCGTGACGAGCAGAAAAAGGTGGTGCAGCGGGTGCTCACCGGAAAAGCGCCGCTCGACACCCTTGCGCCCGTCATCGACCGCGCCGCCCTCGGCATGGGCGTTACTATCGACCGGACCACCGCCGATGGCCGCCTGCTCGCCCGCACCGCCCTGCGCGGCTACGCCACTTTGCTCGATGAACTGCAGGAAGCGGTCGCGGATATCCCCCGCCAGGCACAGGCCGCCGTGGCAAATCCCGTACTGCCGGGGTTTGAGTTCTTCACCCACTGGGACGAATTCATCGACACTAAAAGGAGCGACAAGAAATGGAAGAAAGATACCGCCAGTGGCGCGGAAGCCACGCCTCGCCTGTTCAAGGATCTCATCGGCGATCTGCCGTTCGCCAAGATCAATGGCGACATCGTCGGCCGCTTCCGCCGGGAATACCTGAAACTTCCGTATAATTATTTCCACGACAGGAAGTGGAAGAAATTGAAGCCGGCAAAAGTGGTCGAAGAGGTCGGCAAGCTCGATGAAACCGCCAAAAATAAGATCCGCACGACCAGCACCACCACCGCCAATAAACATGTTTTGAATCTCATCGAGTATTGGGACCATCTGGCGCTGCACGGAAAAATCCCGCGCAGCGTTGATAATGCTTTCCGCGGACATCTGACAGCACGTCCGCGCGGGCGTGCGGCCCGCGACGAGCACCAGTTGTGGCCAGAAGACCTCAACAGGACGTTTTTTACCTCGCCCCTCTACAACGGCTGCAAATCAATTCATCGGCGCGTTTTGCCAGGCGATGAAATACATCGGGACCCGCTGTTCTGGGTCCCTCTTTTCGGCCGGCTCATGGGAGTGCGTGAAGACGAAATTTGTGGCCGCCTGGTCGGCGACATCGAATGGATCGAAACGGAAATCGGACGAGTTGCGTATCTGAAGATTCGCGATAGCAAGACCGCGTCTTCGTCGCGCGACGTCCCAATTCACAAACTTCTTCTGGAACTGGGATTCCTCGAATACCGCTATTACGGACGTGCAGCGGACGAGCCGCTGTTTCCGGAACTCATTCTGCAAGGTGTCGAGCCGCGCCGCAGCGGCGCATTCAGCGGTCGATTTACCGAATACCGGAAGAAGATTAAAATCATGCGGCGGGGCATCGACTTTCGATCTTATCGCGGAAACGTCGAAACGATCTTACGCAATACCGATGGCGCAAATCCGGGCTGGATTGATGAACTGATCGGACATGATTCCCCAGTGCGTCGCTCGGAAGGCGCGCGTTACACGAAGTCGATTTTCATGGCCAACCTGAAGCGGACCGTCGACAAGGTCGTGATCGGCGTCGATCTGTCGACTCTCTACCATTCAGGACCGCGCGGCGTGCAGGCAGCAGGATCTGCGGACGACATCGCGCGCTATCTCGCCCTTGCTGAGCGGGAGATGAATAAAAAATCCGCCCGTCGCCGCCGCTGATCTTGCGCACGCGTTACGGCACCACGCGTTGAAAAAAGGTGCGCCGAGCGCAGGCCCGATCGCTGCAGAACGGAGCTTCTGCCTTCTAAGCCGGGGTCGCAGGTTCGAATCCTGCTGGGGTCGCCACTATTCCGACAAACCGCGTTTTCATTCCGACAAAATCAGAACGAAGCGCAGCCGGCGGCGCCCCCGGAAACGGGCGCTCGACCGGCGACGGGCGGCCACAAGGGGCGCCGCCCTCCTCGGCCGCGGCCTAGGCGTCGGCCGCCGGATTTGCCGCCGGGGATGGTGAGGCTGCGAATGGTCGGAAAGGGCCGGTGATTGCTAAAGTGACTACGAGTGCGCTTTTGTTCAGTGACAAACGTAACCTATGTCCGTTTATCAGTCAGCACTAAACTGATTTGTATTGCGGCACCGAAAACGATTAGACCAAACACCAGTTTTGCAATGTTGGAGCGAATTCTAGCTTCCCTAACTCCAGGATTATCACGAACAGCTTGCTCGTAACTTGGGCCGACTGGAATGCCTCGTAAATATTGTTGAGGGTTATGTTCGTCAAACCAAAGCATTGATCCCATTAGCCCGGATGCAATGACAGCGATCAAAGTGGCGAGAACGGCCAGAGTCTTTCGAATTCGAGTCACGGTTGTTCCTCCCAAGATCGAGCATAACACGGAAGGTCAGATTGTTGCGTTGTTTTGTGAGGAATGAATTTTCATAGTGGTCTATTCCAAGCCAGGTAGCCACTGGCTGCTATTAGGCCGGTTAGTCAGGCCGACAGCGCAGCCCTTCGCCTCGCTATGGCCCTCGGCGACCGAAGCTCGAATTTTCTTTGTCGCCCATGAAGGGACTCTGCCTATCCAGTCTTGGTAACGCAGCGCGCGAGCTTGAGAGGGTTCTATCCACCTCCTTCGACTCGGGCGAGACCGTTTGAGCGTTCTGAATTAGCTGGTACCGCTCGATAGTGTCCCAACGTACCGCGACGGCTTCGCCCCGCACTTCGAACGTAATGAAATCGTTGTCGTCGTGAATAAAACCAAGGCGATTAGTCTCAGTCATTCTGTTTGTCTCTACTTCGGGTATGTCCCCATCTTTCACCACTGCGCGAACGAACTTCCCCGCGTATGACCCGATTGTTCCCAAGGAAGGCCTAATCATTTCAGATTGCTGGATTTGAATCGCTCGCCAATCACCAGGGCGCGCCCACTGAATTCCTTCGATCTCAGCGACATCAAAAAACTTGCCTTTCGATTTTAGATGTTCGGCTTTCGCGGCGACCTGTTGCAAAATCGCCAGACCGTCCTTCATCTTGGAGTTGGATATCAAGGACTCGGCAAGTCCAAGGACAGCAGCACCTCCGATCACCCATCCTGGCGACCCCCAAAATCCCAGCCCGGTGGAAAAGCCACCCATTTCGTTTTGGGCCTTCGCCCTCAACGCGAATATTTGCTGTATGTCCGTCTCGGGAAAGAGCATGACTCGTTTTGCGACGAGTTCTTTTCCAGATGACAGACCGAGCACTAAATTTAACTCAGCATTTAAGGTCATCGCGGTTAATTTCCATCGACTGTTGGGGGCGCATACTTCGCGCTAGCGGGATACTTGTGCCATCTTCGGGCTGAAATTCTGCCTTGGAAACCGCACGTCAGAGACCTGCCACCCGGTCCCCTTAAACATCAGCATCAAGGTCACGGTCTTGTCGGCGGCTGGGGCGCTGACCGCCATCGGACTTTGATCCGGCGCATCGAGATCAAGTTGGAAATGAATTGGCGAAACAAAGAATGCAAACTTAACACGCTGATAAAGATTTTGTTTTGGAGCTACGGGAGCACTTTGCGAGGCAACCGGACGCGCTTCTTTTGAGGTCTTGGCCGCACGTGCGCCTTCGATCAATAGGGTGATGCCCTGGGGTGTAAGCATCTTGTCGATGAGAGTATTGGCCAAAGTCAGGGCAAGCGTGTTTCCGAACATCGCGGCGGCCGGGTTCTGTTGTTCTGCCGCCGTCTTGGGCATGTTGTCCAAGTGGGCTTGGAATTGAGCTTTCAGGCTCGTCCGCACAAGACTCCAATCGACCAACTTATTGATAGCGGGGGCGTCACTGGATTTGATCGCCTGAGCGAGTTCTACCAACGTGTAGTAAGGCCAGGCGAGATAAAGCATCACGCCGAGAATTGCTCCCGCCCATTTCATGACGCACTTCCTTCAATTGAGCATCGATATAATCGCAGCCGCAGGTAGAAAACCCGTCAAGCCATTTCATAAAATTGTCTACGCTTAGCAGCACCTGACCGACGAGGTCGCTGTTCGATGCGGCTAACCTTGTTGATGCGGCAGCTCTTGAGCAACAGTGCAAACTCGCTGACCACGTCCTCAGGACTGAATGGCGGCTTGCGCTCTCGAACCGCATCCAGGATAGCAACGTCCTTTTCAACGTGAGCAATGGCGAGCGTCATGCTATCCGCGCTGCCGCCGCTCGGATCGACAAAGGCTGAGTACTTGATCCCCGCCATGCGCGGCCGCTCCCGAAAGCCGGTTGCGATGCAAGCCTCAACTGCTTCCCGCGCGATGAAGCTCTCAATGTCGCTGCGGAACAGAGCGCCATACTCGGCCGCCGCATTGGCTGCATCGCGCTCGTAAGCCTCGTCGATCACACTCTGCGGCACGCTCGGGTTCATCTTCCGGGTGGCGGCTTCGAGCGCACGTTTCCCTTCGTTCTCGACCACGGCATCAATCGTGGTCGTCAGGCAGATGTTGTAGCGAGGCTGAAGGTTCGACGGGATGTTCGGAACAGTCAGGCGGTAGAGCCTGATGAGTTCTTCCCACGTATACATCCGGGTAAAGCGACCGTACATCGCCCTAGATTACCTAACCGGGGCGGGTAGTCACCTCAGGATTTCAACCGAGCAACTGCTTCGATTGCGACGAACGACGGATTTTCGCTGTCCTTAATGAGCGCCTGCACCGCATCACGTAAGCGAGTTGCAAGGCCCGAGGGCTTCTTGCGCAACTCTTCGTCGGATATCGCTTGCTTGAATGCCAAGCAGTACGCTTCGTTGAACAACTCGATCTTGGTCATGCGATTCTCCTGCCACGAAAATAACAGCGGCATGACGAGTCGACCATGCAAGGAATAACGTTTCCTTATCGGAAGAATCGGCTATTTCGCGGACATGTTCGAAATCCTCGTAAACGGCATCCCCCGCACCTATCGCGACCAAGAGCGCATGGCGATCGACGCCGGCCGGATTCTGAAAGACCGCGACAAGACCTCTAAGATAACTGTCATCAAAGCCGACACCCGGCAGTGGGTGATTATCCGCGATCATTTGAACGCACCAGGCCCGTGGCAGGACCCGGCAGGCGGACCACTTAGGATTGTGAGCTAGCCACTACCTGTCGTCCGGCACTAGGTACTCGGCCGGCGCCCCGCAGCGATGTGAGCCAGACTTGTCAGGCAGAGAAACGATGCAGCCAAGCCCGGCGACTTAGCGCACTGGATCGCGTCAGAGGTCAAGCTTGTCTAAAACTGGCGTTGTTTGTCGGACAATCGATTCGAAGGGCTACGGTTTTATCCAGCCAGACAATCGAACCCGCGACATTTTTTTTGAGGCGCATTGTCTCCCCTGCCCGCGTCTGGCCCAAGGTCGGTACGCGGGTTAGCTACGTTTTTAAGCGTGCCGAAGACGGAAAGCGTTTTGCTTCCGTTGTGAACATTTTAGCGACCGACAAATAATTGCGGTTTTGAGTTTTAGGATTCCAATTTAGTGGCTGATAATGAATATATCGTTCGCCTCCACGTAGACGGTCAAAGGCGGAAAAACGGAACTTACGGACTTTATCGCCAAAGGTGATGCCGCTGCTTCGACAATGAAGCGTGTCGGGAAATCATTTGAAGACGTACAGGCCAAGACGGATCCAGTCTTTGAGGCGCTTCTGACTCAGCAGCGCGAAGTTGAAAAGTCGACCTCGTCGGCCGCGAGACCGCCGGCTATGCCAGTCTGAGCCACGCCTTGATGACAGCGATCAAAGTGATCGGCGACAGCCTCGAACAATGGAAAAGCGTGCCCAACAAATCGACGCCCCCCGGCTGGCTGATTAG
>Ga0193699_10000384_pt1 | contig 19882 bp, 14 predicted proteins | sample L3c2metaG_FD_160095 | JGI IMG/M metagenome (GOLD analysis project Ga0193699, IMG submission 160095) | Soil microbial communities from a riparian zone of the East river system, Colorado, United States - L3c2 | ecosystem: Environmental > Terrestrial > Soil > Riparian zone | place: USA: East...
GTCTTGAGCGCGGTGCCGGCGACGATATAGGTGCTGCCGAACGCGCCTTTCGCCTTCTTTGAGTTCTTGTCGTAGCACTCGTACGACATGTATTGCGCGCCAACCGTGCCCATGTGGTTCTCGACGTCTTCGTCGAACATCGCCCAGGTGCCGGAGGCGTAATGGCACATCATGTATTTGCCCAAGAGCCCGCTGGAATTGGCGAGGCCCTTGGGATGCTTGTCGGTCGACGAATTGAGCATCAGCCGCGGATTTTGCGCGGCCCAAGCGGCGAGAATGACGACGCTCGCTTCCTGAACCATTTTCTCCTTCTTGGCGTCGTAATATTCGACGCCGGTGACCTTGGTGCCCGAGGCATCGGTGAGAATGCGCGTTACGGTCGACAGCGCGCGGACTTCAGCGCCCGCCTTCCGGGCGTCGGCGAGGTAAGTGATCGTCGGATTGGCGAGCGCGCCGATCGGACAGCCGACATGGCACCAGCCGTCATAGACGCAGGCTGGCCTGCCTTTGAAATCGACAGAATTCATGCCGACCGCGGCCGGCACCATGCGGATGCCGTTCGCCTCGAAGCCCTTGAGCCAGACCTGACCGTTTCGGAAGGTCTTCATCGGCGGCATCGGATAGGCTTCGCCCTTCGGCCGCCAGATTTCCTCGGCCTTGGCGTCACCCGAGACGCCGATCTCGGCCGCGACTTTGTCGTAGAACGGTGCGATATCGGCGTAATTGATCGGCCAGTCGAGGCCCTTGCCGTATTCGCTTTTGACTTTGAAATCGTTTGGCAGATAGCGCGGGAAGTTGGCGAAGTAATGCAGCGCCGCACCGCCGACGCCCCAGCCGCCCTGATAGGCGTAGCCGTAAGGATTTTTGCCTTCGAGCAGGAACGGAATGCCGGACGGCTTGATACGGCGGCCCCACAGATCCGAACTGATCAGATCGCTCATCTGCCAATCGGGGCCGGCCTCCAGCAGCACGACTTTCTTGCCGGCCTTGGCGAGCACCGAGGCATAGAGCGAGCCCGACGCGCCGGCGCCGACGATGATAACATCGACTTTTTCGAGACTGGCCATGGCTACCACCTCTTCTCGGGTGCGATGTGCGGCATGTAGGGAATGCCGAGCGCGGCGTAGCCTTCCATCGTGCCGTAGACGACGTCGACGGCATCGCTGCGCAGGATCAGATAGACGAAGGGACCGGCCGGTCCTTGCCAGCCGTCGATCTTGTTCTGACGCATCGCGTCGACAAAGACATGCTGTTCGTCGGCGGTCAGTTGGGCAAACTTCTTGTCGCCGTTCTTGGCCTGGCTGGCTTTGTCGACCGCGCCGAGCGCCGCGCGATAGAAATTGGCATAAGGCGGCCGCACGTTGAGAATGCGCGCTTCGAGCAGTGCCTCGCCGTGCGGGATTGAGAGCTGCTGATCGACGAAGTGAGAGACTCCCGCCTGCTTGGCGCCGGGCACCAGCGTCTCGCCCAATGTCTCGAGCGTTTCGACCTGTTCCGGCGTCAATGTCCGGAACGGAATGTTTTGGGCGCGCGCCGCGCGCGGTGAGAGCAGGACTTGCGTGCCGCCGACGCTAAAGGCAAGCACGCTCAGGCCCGCGCCCTTGATCAGGGCGCGCCGTGCGATATCCGACATCAATTCCTCCCCAGGAATTGCGATGCAGTTTTATGTTTGTCGTTCTCGCGGCTTTGTGTGCGCGTCGCCGTCTCTGGAACGAGACTAAATCCAAGCTGAAATTAAATGGACACGCAAGCGCCATCGCGTGCGCCGCCCGCATGGCGGTTCACGCAGTGCAATAATAATGCACAGACGTCAGTCGAGCTACTTCTTCGGCAATTCCAGCCGGATGTGCAGCTCCTTGAGCTGCTTCGGCGAGACTTCCGACGGCGCGCCCATGAGCAGGTCTTCGGCACGCTGGTTCATCGGGAACAGCACGACCTCGCGCAGGTTCTCTTCGCCGGCGAGCAGCATGACGATACGGTCGATACCGGGTGCAATGCCGCCGTGCGGCGGCGCGCCGAGCGACAACGCATGCAACATGCCGCCGAACTTCGCCTTGAGCACCTCCTCGCCGTAACCGGCGATGGCGAAAGCCTTCTTCATCACCTCGGGTCGATGGTTACGAATGGCGCCCGACGAGAGCTCGGTGCCGTTGCAGACGATGTCGTACTGGATCGCCTTCATCGACAGGATCTTGTCCTCGTCCTTCGGATCGAGCGCGAGAAATTCATCGACCGGGAAGTTCGGCATCGAGAACGGGTTATGCGAAAAGTCGATTTTCTTGTCTTCTTCGTTCCATTCGAACATGGGGAAGTCGACGATCCAGCACAGATCGAAGCGGTCCTTGGCAATCAAGTTCAATTCTTCGCCGACCTTGGTGCGTGCACTGCCCGCAAACTTGACGAAATCCTTCGGCTTGCCGGCGACGAAGAAGCAGGCATCACCGACCTTGAGGCCCAACTGATCGGCGATCTGCTTGGTGCGCTCCGGCCCGATGTTCTTGGCGAGCGGGCCCGCACCACCCTCTTCACCTTCGCGCCAGAAGATGTAACCAAGACCGGGCTGGCCCTCGCCTTGCGCCCATGAGTTCATGCGATCGGCAAACGCGCGGTTGCCGCCGGTCGGCGCAGGGATTGCCCAGACCGCGTTGCCGGGCGTTTCCAGAATGCGCGCGAAAATCTTGAAGCCTGAACCACGGAACGCTTCGCTGACGTCCTGCATCACGATCGGGTTGCGCAGGTCCGGCTTGTCGGTGCCATATTTCGACAAAGCCTCGGCATAGGGAATGAGCGGAAACTTCGGCGTCACCGCTTTGCCCTTGCCGAATTCCTCGAACACGCCGCGGATCACCGGCTCGACCGCGTCGAACACGTCCTGCTGGGTGACGAAGCTCATCTCGAGATCGAGCTGATAAAATTCGCCGGGCGAGCGATCCGCGCGCGCGTCTTCATCGCGGAAGCACGGCGCGATCTGGAAATAACGATCGAAGCCCGCGATCATGATGAGCTGCTTGAACTGCTGCGGCGCCTGCGGCAGCGCATAGAATTTGCCGGGATGAATGCGCGACGGCACCAGATAGTCGCGCGCGCCTTCCGGCGACGACGCGGTCAGGATCGGCGTCTGGAATTCGAAGAAGCCGCCGTCCTTCATGCGCTTGCGCAGCGAGTCGATGATGGCACCGCGCAGCATGATGTTGTTGTGCAGCTTCTCGCGGCGCAGATCGAGGAAGCGATAGGTGAGCCGCGTCTCTTCCGGATATTCCTGATCGCCGAACACCGGCATCGGCAGTTCGCCGGCGGCGCCCAAGACTTCGATCTCGTCGATATAGACCTCGACCTGGCCGGTCGGCAGATCGGCGTTCTCGGTACCGGCGGGACGCTTGCGCAGCTTGCCGTCGATTCGCACCACCCACTCCGCGCGCAGCGTCTCGGCCAGCTTGAAGGCCGGGCTGTCGGGGTCGGCCACCACCTGGGTGATGCCGTAATGGTCGCGCAGATCGATGAACAGCAGCCCACCGTGGTCGCGGATGCGGTGGCACCAGCCGGACAGCCGAACCTGCTTGCCGATATCGCTCTCGCGAAGCGCGCCGCAGGTGTGTGAGCGATAGCGATGCATGGTCATTCTGGGCCGATCCGGCAGGCGATTCTGGTGGGGTGTGAGGTGCGCGAAAAGCGCATGGGGGGTGGCCTTTGTCAAGATAAGGCGCATGGCTGGCACAGGGCCAAGCGCTCGACAGACTCAGGGTTATCTGCAAACTCGGAGGGCAGTTGCCGGAGCGTGCCTTGCCCAAGCTTAAGACCCCGAAAACGGCCAGATCTGACACCAAGGCCGCCGCCGATATGTCGACGGCCGAGGCCACCGTGGCGACCCTGCTCGTACATGGTTTCAAGACCATTTATGCGCTGCCCGGCGTTCACAACGATCACCTGTTCGACGCCTTCCAGCGCGCCGGCAACGCCTTGCAGGTGGTCCATGCCCGCCATGAGCAAGGCGCGGCCTATATGGCGCTGGGCGCGTCCCTCGCGACGGGCAAGCCGCAGGCTTATTCCGTGGTGCCGGGGCCGGGCCTGCTGAATTCCGGCGCGGCGCTGCTGACCGCCTATGGCATGAACGCGCCGGTGCTGGCGCTCATCGGGCAAATCCCCAACGACGCCATCGGTCGCGGCATGGGCCATCTGCACGAGATCCGCGACCAGGCCGGGATCATTTCGCGGCTGGTCGATCATTCGTCGCGCATCAATGGTCCGGCGGAAGCGCCAGCGAAGGTCGCCAAGGCGATTGCCTCGATGCATCAAGGACGGCCGGGGCCGGCGGCGCTTGAATGCGCCATCGATATCTGGGGCAAGCGCGGCAAGGTCGGCACGATTCCCGGGCCGGTGCCGCCACCCGCGCCGCGCATCGATGACGACGCGGTCCGCGCTGCGGCGAAGCTGCTCGGCAAAGCCAAGCGCATTTTGATTGTCGCCGGTGGCGGCGCGCAGGACGCGTCGGCGGAGATCACGCAACTTTCGGACATGCTGCAGGCGCCGGTCCTTGCCTATCGCCGCGGCCGGGGTGTGCTCGATGGCCGAAGTCCGTTCAGCATCACCCTGCCCCTCGGTCATGAACTGTGGAAAGACGCCGACGCGGTGCTCGCCATCGGCACCAAGCTCAATCCGATGACGGCCTGGGGCGTCGACAACAAGCTTGCCGTCGTGCGCGTGGATGCCGACCCGCAAGAACCGGCGCGCTATCGCAAGCCGAAGGTGGCGCTCGTTGGCGACGCCGCGCCGATCCTGCGCAAGCTCATCGACGCCCTCGGCAAGACCAACGCCAAGCGCGCATCGCGCCACGACGAGATGCTGGAGCGCCAGGCCAAGGTACGTCAGCGCCTGAACAAGCTCGCCCCGCAACTCGCCTTCCCCGACGTCATCCGCGCCGAACTGCCCGACGACGGCATCCTGGTCGACGAGGTGACCCAGATCGGTTTTGCCGCCCGCCTCGCCTTCCCGGTCTACAAACCGCGCACGTTTCTCTCGCCTGGTTTCCAGGACAATCTCGGCTGGGGCTACGCCACCGCGCTCGGCGCGCAGCACGCGCGGCCGGATGTGCCGGTGCTGTCGATCAACGGCGACGGCGGCTTCATGTACACCGCCAACGAAATGGCGACCGCGGTGCGCCACAACATTCCGCTGGTCGCGATCGTGTTCGCCGACGGCCATTTCGGCAATGTGAAACGCATCCAGGAAGAGCAATTCGCCGGGCGGCTGATCGCCAGCGACCTCGCCAACCCGGATTTCGTCAAATTCGCCGAAAGTTTCGGTGCTGCCGGACGGCGCGCCCGTAACCCGGACGAATTGGGCGCGGCGCTGCGGCAGGCTTTCGCCGCCCGCGAGCCGACCCTCATCGAGGTTCCCGTGGGCGCCATGCCCTCGCCGTGGGAATTCATCCACATGCCGCGCGTGCGCGGACTTTAGCGCCGCACATGATCTTTTCCGAAAACCGGTGCCCACTTTTCGGGGTCATGCTGGAAAACCTGTCATAACCGGCCCGGATCGGGTAAGGCTCATTCCCACAATGCATTCCATCACCACCACCGCCGAACTGGCCGACGTCTGCGCGCGCATGGCGAAGTTTCCCTTCGTCACGGTCGATACCGAATTCCTGCGCGAGACTACCTATTACCCGCTGCTATGCGTGGCGCAGATCGCCTCCCCCGACGAGGCCTTTGTGATCGATGCGCTGGCGCCGGGCATCGACCTGACGCCGTTCTTCGACCTCCTGACCGACAAGAACATCGTCAAAGTGTTCCACGCCGCGCGCCAGGACATCGAAATCGTCTGGAACATGGCGAAGAAGATTCCGCATCCGATTTTCGACAGCCAGGTCGCCGCCATGGTGCTCGGCTATGGCGACTCGATTTCCTACGACCAGCTGGTGCAGCGCATCACCGGCGACATGCTCGACAAGTCGCATCGCTTCACCGACTGGACGCGGCGCCCTTTGACCGACGCGCAGATGACCTACGCGCTGTCCGACGTGACGCATCTGCGCGACGTCTATCTCAAGCTATCTGCCGATCTGGAGAAACGCGCCCGCAAGAGCTGGGTCGAGGCCGAGATGGGCGTGCTCACGTCACCAGAAACCTATCGCATGGAGCCGGAAAAGGCCTGGGAGCGGCTCAAGAGCCGCGTACGCAAGCCCAAGGAACTCGGCGTGCTGATCGAAGTCGCCGCCTGGCGCGAACGCGAAGCGCAGTCGCGCGACGTGCCGCGCTCGCGCGTGCTCAAAGACGACGTGCTCGGCGACATCGCGGTGCAGGCGCCGACCACGATCGAAAAACTCGGCCATCTGCGCTCGCTGCCGAAAGGCTTCGAGCGTTCGCGCTGGGGTGATGCCATTATCGAAGCGGTGATCCGCGGCATCGAACGCGATCCGAAGACGCTGCCGCGGCTCGACCGCTTCCGCCCGGCGCCGAACGGCGCGGCCACCGTCGAACTGCTCAAGGTGCTGCTGCGCATGACGGCCGAGAGCAACGGCGTCGCCGCCAAGGTGATCGCGACCGTCGACGAACTCGATCGCATCGCCGCGGACGACGACGCCGACGTACCCTCGCTCAAAGGTTGGCGGCGTGAATTGTTCGGCGAAAAGGCGCTGGCGCTCAAGCACGGCAGACTGGCGCTGGCGGTCGATAAAGGCCGCGTAGTGACCGTGGAAAAGAAGACCTAAGCCTCGTTAAGACGGCTTTTTACGCAGCGTCTTCCACACGCCCTTGGCCGTCGCCACGATACGCGATCCCACGACAAGATCGCCGCTCATGAAGATCAGCGAGCGTGTCCGGCGCACGACCGTGCACTTGGCTTCGACAAACTCGCCGATCTGAACAGCGTCGATGAAATGCATGTCCAGTTGGACCGTGGCCTGCGGCTGCCGCTCGTTGGCATACCAGCAAGTCATTCCCATGGAGCGATCGGCGAAGGTCATCAGCATTCCGCCCTGAACGACGCCACGGCGGTTGTGATGCTTCGGTTCGGCCATGAAGGCATAGAGGTAGCTGTCGCCGGCAGGCCGCTGCCAGAAGGGTCCAATGAGGCCGATGAACCCTTCGTCTCGATAAAGCTCCCACCCTGCCGCGGCGGGATCAAACAGCGTGTCTTTTGCCGTATCGGCGGGCTGCCCTATCGGATTGTCGGTGGTTGTCATCACGCCTAAACCTCGATTGCCGGCTCGCGTCCGACCAACCTTGCGAGTTGGCGTAGCCGGCTGAACAAACGGTCGCTCATGAGTTTGCCGCAGCGCCCCGGCAGCTTCAGCTCCAGCTTGCCGCGCTTGACCTGCATCGGCGTCTTCGGCAGCACGCCCTCCTGCCCCGCAGTGAGGATGTAAGCCACGCGCATAGCGGCGCCGAGCACGCGGGCGCGGTCGATGATACGCGGCGTCGCCAGTTCGCGCAGCCGCGGCGACAATTCGTCTTCGCTCAAACCGGCGTGGCGGAAATAGACCGCCAGCGCGAGATAGGCGCGGCTGGGATGATCGATGGCGACGAAAGCGCCGTGCGCAATGATGTTCATCGACTGCTCGCCGCGATAATCCGGATGCGCACGCCAGCCGATGTCGCCTAGCAGGCAGGCGGCGTGGCGCAGCCGGCGTTCGTCGGCGGTTTCGTCGAGACCGGACGACACAATGAATCTGTCGGTCCATTCGATCAACTCCTCGCCATGACCTGGCGAGCGCGAGCGCAACACGTTGAGATCGGCTGCCGCAGCGATCAGCGGATCGCGGTGCTGTTCGCGCGTCTTGAGCAGCGAATACAGCAGGCCTTCGCGCACGCCGAGCACCGAGAACACGACTTCCTTCGGCCGCACGATGCGCACCAGATTTTCCATCACCACCGCGGCATAGGCCAGCAGCGGCCGGCGCGCGGCGTTCACGACTTCGATCTTCGACAGCGTTTCGGTATCGACGCGATGCACCAGCCGCGAGAAGTCCAAGGCCTCTCGCGCCGAGACCCGGTAGTTGTGCATCACATGGAACGGATAGCCGGTTTGCCACATGTGCAACCGCGCCAGCGCGCGCCAGGTGCCGCCGACCGCGTAAAACGTTCGGCCCTCGCCCTGCTTCAACAAAGAAAGGCCGCGGAACGAATCCTCGACCACCTTCTCGGCCTTCCTGAGCGAGCGGCCGGCGATGTCCTGCAAGGCCAGGCCGCCGAGCGGCAGCGTCACGCCGCCGCGCACGCGGGAGCCGTGGACGTCGACCAGTTCCAGCGAGCCGCCGCCGAGATCGCCGACGATGCCGTTCGGTCTGTGGATGCCCGAGACGACGCCGAGCGCGGTGAGCTGCGCTTCGCGCTTGCCTGAGAGAATCTTGATCGGGGTGCGGCAGATACGCTCGGCCTTGCCGATGAAGGCGGCGCCGTTGCGGGCGTCACGGCAGGCGGCGGTGGCGATCGCCCAGATTTTGCGGACATGCAGCGTGTCGCACAGCGCGCGGAAGCGTACGAGCGCGGTCAAGGCGGTGTCGATGGCGTCCTGCGCCAAAAGGCCGGTGGTCTGCACCTGCCGCCCGAGGCCGGCCAGGACCTTCTCGTTGAAGATCGGCGTCGGCGAGCGCGTCAGGCCCTCGTAGATGACGAGGCGGACCGAGTTCGAGCCGATGTCGATAACGGCGATCGGCGGCCCGTGGTCGAGCCGGCCTTTTGCCGATTGCGATTTGGTGGAGCCGGATAGCGGACGCGAGGCCTTACGCGCCTTCGACGTGGCGCCGGATGAGACTGCGCGGCGATGATTCTTTGAGCGATTTACCACGGCCGGACAGACTCGGATTGGTCATAAAATACTTGTGGGCGTTGAACGGTTCCTCGCCCGGCGCGGCCTTTATGCGCGTCGAACTGCCGTCGGGCAAGAGCGTCCAGCTTTGCTCGTTATCCTTGAAATTCGCGGCCATAATCTGGCCGAGAATCTGTTCGTGCACGGTGGCGTTAAGAATCGGAGTCAACACTTCGACGCGGCGGTCGAGATTGCGCGGCATCATGTCGGCCGACGAAATGTACAGCGCCGATTTCGGGTGCGGCAGCGGATGCCCGGCGCCGAAGCAATAAATGCGGCCGTGTTCGAGGAAGCGGCCGACGATCGATTTCACATGGATGTTGTCTGACAAGCCCGGCACGCCGGGGCGCAAGCAGCAGATGCCGCGCACCACCAGGTCGATCGGAACGCCCGCGTCCGACGCGTCGTAAAGCGCGTCGATGATTCCGGGATCGACCAGCGAATTCATCTTCATCCAGATCGCCGCCGGCTTGCCGGCCTTGGCATTCGCGGCTTCTTGCGCAATGTGTTCGAGGATGCGCGCGCGCAATCCGCCTGGCGAGATCGCCATCTTCTCGAGTTCGGCCGGCTCGGCGTAACCGGTGATGTGATTGAAGATGCGCGCGACGTCGCGCCCGATGACGGCGTCGGCGGTGAAGAACGACAGATCGGTGTAGATGCGCGCGGTGACCGGATGATAATTGCCGGTGCCGACGTGAACATACGTCGCCAGCGCCCCGCCCTCGCGGCGCACCACCATCGACAGCTTGGCGTGGGTCTTGAGTTCGATGAAGCCGTAGACGACCTGTACGCCAGCGCGCTCGAGATCGCGCGCCCAGCGGATGTTGGCTTCCTCGTCGAAGCGCGCTTTGAGTTCGATCAGCGCGGTGACGGATTTTCCGGCTTCCGCGGCTTCGACCAGAGTCTTGACGATCGGGGATTCCGCGGACGTGCGGTACAGCGTCTGCTTGATCGCGACCACATTGGGATCGCGCGCCGCCTGTTGCAAAAACTGCACGACCACGTCGAAAGATTCGTAGGGGTGATGGACCACCAGATCCTTCTGCCGGATAGCGGCGAAGGCGTCGCCGCCATGGTCGCGAATGCGTTCCGGATAACGCGGATTGTATGGCACGAATTCTAGATCGGGACGGTCGAGCTTGGTGAGCTGGGAAAGGTCGTTGAGCGCCAGCACACCGTCGACCATGAATACTTCGTCGTCGGCCACCGCAAGCGCGCGCTGCACGAAGCCGCATAATTCCTTCGGCATCGAGGCATTGAGCTCAAGCCGGATCACCGAACCGCGGCGCCGCTGCTTCAGCGCGGTCTCGAACAGCCGCACCAGATCCTCTGCTTCTTCTTCGATTTCCAGATCGGAATCGCGGATCACGCGGAACGCGCCGTGGCCCTTGACCGTGTAGCCGGGAAACAGCCGGCCGATGAACAGCGCGGTGGCGTCCTCGAGGGTGATCAGGCGGATGCTTTGGTCGGGCGTGTTGGGCAGCCGGATGAAGCGCTCGATCTTCTGCGGCATGCGCACAAGCGCGTTCATCGCCTTGCCGTCTTTGGCGCGCGACAGATGCAGCGCCATCGAGAAGCCGAGATTGGGAATGAACGGGAACGGATGCGCCGGGTCGATCGCGAGCGGCGTCAGCAGCGGAAAAACGTGGGTGAGGAAGCGCTCTTCAAGCCAGGCGCGCTCCGGCTTCTTGAGATCGGCGGCCTCGATCAACGTCACACCGACTTCCGCCAGCGCGGGACGCAGTTCGAGCCAGCGCTGCTGCTGATCGCTGGCGAGCCGCGACACCGCTTCGACGATGCGCGTGAGCTGTTCGTTCGGCGTCAGCCCATCCGGGCTCTTGTCGGTGATGCCTTCGCGCACCTGACCCTTGAGGCCAGCGACGCGCACCATGAAAAATTCGTCGAGGTTGGCGGCCGAGATCGACAGGAAGCGTACCCGCTCGAGCACGGGGTGGTTCTCGTTTTCGGCCTCTTCGAGGACCCGGCGGTTGAAATGCAGCCAGGACAACTCACGGTTGATGAAGCGCTCGGGGAGAGACCTTAGAGAGGCCGCCGGCGCGGCGCCGGGGATATGGGGAACTTCGCCACGGCTGAGCGCCGCATCGATTTCCTCAACCTGAACAATAGCTTGTGCGCGATCCGCCATATGAAACAAGGCCTTAAAGATCAACGTCCTAGCCGGGAAAAATGTCGGCTGCATGACAGTTCGCGCCCGATCCGGGTGGTCCGTCAAGGCACCGTAATCGTGGGAGGTTAAAACGCCGCTATCGGAACAGTTCCGCGGCCAAAGCACGCGTCACCGGGCGGTGCTGGCGCATCGCCTCCTCGTCCAAACGGACCACCGCGGCATAGGCAGCGGCGAAGGAACGCTCGATGCGGTTGGCGAGATAATTCACCAGGGGCTCGTCGACGTTGATCTGACGGTCGGCGGCGAGCTTCACGATCAGCAAACGCAGCAGATCGTCGTCCGGGGGCGCCAGCGCGACGGTCGGCACGGCGCGCAGCCGCGAGGCCAGATCGCGGATCGCGACCGGGAAACCGGCCGGGGCCAAGCGCGACGTGAGCAGCACATAGGCGCGCTCTTCCTTCGCGAGATTGATCAGATGGAACAGCGCCCGTTCGTCGAGATCGGTCGGGTCGAGGTCCTCGACCACCAAGGCGCCAGTGGCAAAGGCCGACGGCAGATCGGTTTCCGGCAACAGCTTCGCCGCGAGCACGCGCGCACCCGTGGTTTCAGCCCAGATCGCGGCGAGATGGCTCTTGCCCGCCCCTTCCGGTCCGACCAGCGCCATGATGCGGTCCGGCCAATCCGGCCAGCGCTCGATCAGCGTCAGCGCCGACGCGTTCGACGGCCCGCCCAGGAAATCCTCGCGCGCGAAACTCACCGCATGATCGAGGGCGAGCACGAGCTGACGCGGACCGAATTGATCCATACGACCCATCTTTACACTCAACTTGTCGCTCAACCCGATTTCTCGCCGGTGTAGAACGAGCTCTCCAGATAGCGCCGCAGCGCGAACCGCGCCAGCACGCCCATGGTAGCGGCGAGCGGCACCGCCACCAGCAGTCCGACAAAGCCGAACAGGTAGCCAAACGCCAGCAGCGCGAAGATCAGCCAGACCGGATGCAGGCCGACGCTTTCGCCGACCAGTTTGGGCGCCAGCACATTGCCCTCGAGGAACTGGCCGACCAGGAAGATGCCGAGCACGATCAGGATCGAGGTGTAATCCGGCCAGAATTGCGCCACGGCGACGCCGAGCGACAAGATCAGGCCGGTCATTGAGCCGACATAGGGGATGAAGGTGATCAGGCCGGAAATCAGGCCGATCAGCAGGCCAAAATTGAGCCCGCTCAGCGTCAGCGCCACCGCATAGAACGAGCCGAGGATCAGGCAGACCGCGCTCTGGCCGCGCACGAAGCCGGCGATCGCCGCATCGATCTCGCGCGCCAATTGCCGCACGGTAGCGCGCTGATGCACCGGAACCCAGCCGTCCACGGTCTTGAGCATGCGGTGCCAGTCGTAGATCAGATAGAACGCCACCACCGGCGTGATCACGATCAGCGAGAACAGCGACACCAGCGCGCGGCCGCCCGACCACAGCGACTTGAGGAATGTGGTCAGCCAGCCGACGCCTTGCGTCGCCAATTCGGAAAAGGATTTGTCCGGACTGAAGCCGGCGCCCAGGAGCTTCTGCACCCACGGCAGGCTTTGATCGCTGAGCAGCGATTGCAGCTTGGTCACGTAGCCGGGAATGTTGGCGATGAAGGACGCCAACTGGCCGCCGAGGATCGGCGCCACCAGCAGGATCATGACGACGAGGGCCAGGACCACCACGGTGATGATTAACAGCGCAGCGGCGAGCCGGTGCACGCCCAGCCGCTCGAGCCGGTCGGTCAGCGGCGTCAGGAGATAGGCGATGGCGAGACCGGCGATGAACGGCAGCAGGATTTCGCTGAGCAGCCACAACACCAGGATGAAGACCGCGAGCGCGCCCAGCCAGAATGCCATCTGGCGCCGGAACGCGAGCCCATTGCCGGGCTTGGAGGTCAGACGCGGCGCGCGGCTCATGGTCCGGCCGCCGTGGAGTTCATGTGACGCATCCATTCGGCGACGTAGGCCGCGACCGACAGCAAGGTCGTACAGGCGACCACGATCATCATGACCAGCGTCAGCATGTCGGCCTTGATGTCGAAGCCAAGCGTGCCAAGCACCAGACAGGCGAATACGATCTGCGCCACGGTGTTAAGCTTGGACACCAGCAAGGGTCTGATCTTGAGCGGATTGCCGATCACCCAGGACAGCATGATGCCGCCCACGATCAGAATGTCGCGCGACACCACCAGGATCACCAGCCAGCGCGGAATGAGGTCATTAATGCCGAGCGCCAGATAGATCGACACGATCAGCGCCTTGTCGGCCAGCGGATCGAGATAGCGCCCCAACTCGGTGGTCCAGCCGAAGCGCTTGGCCAAAAAGCCGTCGACGCCGTCGCTGACACCGGCAACGACAAAGAGCACAAAGGCCAGCCACATCATGCCGGGATACGTGATCGCCCAGACCACGACCGGCACCAGCAGAATACGCCCCAGCGTAATGAGGTTTGGAATAGTCAAAGCAATCCCGGCTTGCAGGTTTGCCCCGGCCAGACCGGCCGGCGGCATCCCTTCCCTAACGGCGGAGTATAACGGCGCCCTGACCATTGCGCGAATTTCGATTTCTCCGTAAGACCCGCCAACACACCCGTTCAGACAGAGCCATCATGGCAGAAAAAGAGCGCGGCCTCACTTACGCGCAAGCCGGCGTGGATATCGACGCCGGCAACCGGATGGTCGACCTGATCAAGCCGCTGGTGCGCGCCACCGCGCGGCCGGGCGCCGACGCCGAAATCGGCGGGTTTGGCGGCCTATTCGACCTCAAACGGGCGGGCTTCAAGGACCCGGTGCTGGTCGCGGCCAACGACGGCGTCGGCACCAAGGTCAAAATCGCGATCGAGACCGGCCGCCACGACACCATCGGCATCGACCTGGTGGCCATGTCGGTCAACGACCTGGTGGTGCAAGGCGCCGAACCTTTATTTTTCCTCGACTACTACGCGTGTGGAAAACTCGAGCCCGAGGTCGGCGCCGCCGTGGTCGCCGGCATTTCCATCGGCTGCCGCGAGGCCGGCTGCGCGCTGATCGGCGGCGAGACTGCCGAAATGCCCGGGCTCTATGCGGGCGACGACTACGACCTCGCGGGCTTCGCGGTCGGCGCGGTCGAGCGCGGCGAGGTGCTGCCGCGCGGCGATATCGCCGAAGGCGACACGATCCTTGGCCTCGCCTCCTCCGGCGTGCATTCGAATGGATTTTCGCTGGTGCGCAAGGTGGTGGCGAAAACAGGGCTGGCGTGGACTGTTCCCGCGCCCTTCGCGCCCGCGCAGAGCCTCGGCGACGCCATCCTGACGCCGACGCGCATTTATGTGAAGTCGTGCCTCGCCGCGATCCGCGAGACCAAAGCGGTGAAAGGCTTTGCTCACATTACGGGCGGCGGATTTCCCGACAACATTCCACGCGTGCTGCCGAAGGGACTTGGCGCGCGCATCGATCTCACGCGCGTCGCGGTGCCGCCGGTGTTCAAATGGCTCGCCGCCGAAGGCGGTATCGTCCAGAATGAAATGCTGCGCACCTTCAACTGCGGCATCGGCATGATCGTCGTCGTTGCGCCGAAAGACGCGGCCGTGGTCGCCGACGCGTTCACGCGCGCCGGCGAGAAGGTTGTGACGCTCGGCAATGTCATCCGCGCCGCGGAGGAGCCACGCGTGGTCTATGACGGCACGCTTGATCTCGCTGGGTGATTCATGAGCCGCAAGCGCGTCGCCGTTTTGATTTCCGGCCGCGGCTCCAACATGGCGGCGTTGATCGAAGCCGCCAAAGATAAAAACTATCCGGCGGAAATAGTCTTGGTCCTGGCGAACCGGCCGGAGGCCGGCGGCCTCGCGACCGCAAGCGCGGCCGGCATCGCAACCGAAGTCGTCGATCACACCCTGTACGGCAAAGACCGCGCTTCGTTCGAAAGGGCGCTGCAAGCCGCGCTGGTGAAACACGGCATCGAGATCGTCTGCCTCGCCGGCTTCATGCGGCTTTTGACTGCAAACTTCGTCGGTCAATGGCCGGAGCGGCTCGTCAATATTCATCCGGCGCTGCTGCCGGCCTTCAAGGGCCTGGACACGCATCAGCGTGCGCTGGAGGCCAGCGCGAAGGTCCACGGCGCCACCGTCCACTTTGTCGTGGCGGAAATGGATGCCGGGCCGATCATCGCGCAAGGCGCGGTGGCGGTGCGGCCCGGCGAAACGGAAACGTCGCTCGCCGCGCGCGTGCTTGCGGTCGAACACCACGTCTATCCGCTGGCGCTGAAGCTGGTGGCGGAAGGCCGCGTGCGCGTCATCGACGGCCGCTGCCTAATCGACGGCGTGCCGGTGCCCGACGCCGCCGAGCTCGTTCCGGCGAAATAGTTTTCCCCAAACGCGAACGTGAATTTCCCGGGTTGCTCCGGTGTTATACTGGGGGAGGCCACCATTCGAGTGGCCAAAACCAGCACGGGGGTTGAGAACATGAACGGGCAGAGACTGATTTTTCCGGGACTAGCCGGATTTTATGCGTCGATGGCGCCGATTACGGATTTGGTCATCCGCATTGTCGTCGGTGTGATGTTTTTGATGCACGTCTGGGGCAAATTCAATGCTGGCGCGGCCCGCATCGCTGGCGGTTTCGCCACCAATTACGGCCTGCCGATGCCGGGCCTGTTTGCCTATACCGCGATGGGCCTGGAGTTGGTCGGCGGCGTGTGTCTGATCGTCGGACTGTTCACCCGCTTCTTTGCAGCCGCGCTCGCGGTTGAAATGGGCATTGCTTTGTTGGTTGCCCACCTTCCGAAGGGATATTCAGCGGGCGCCGGCGGATTCGAATATGTGCTGCTGATCGGCGTCGCGCTGCTCATGATTGCGATGCGTGGCGGCGGGCCCTACTCGGTCGACGCCAAGATCGGCAAGGAGCTTTAAAACCTCATAGATTTGCCTTTGCCCGTCCGCGACCAACCGCGGGCGGGTTTTCTTTTTGCAATGGATGCAATCTGAGGTAGCATTTCCCAAGAGGAAACGGTGGTTCAAGCGTTGGGGGGCGCAGATGGACAGTCGCATCGGATGCCAGCTTTTGACGTGCGTCGCAGCGCTGACGTTCGTATTCGGACTTTCAACGGCACGCGCTCAGGACTGTTCCGCGACCCCGTCTCCCGTTGCCGTCAGCGGCGGTAGTGTAACGATCGACCCGGCAACGGCGTGGCAAGCCGAAGGCGGCGAACTCAAAGTCACGATCAAGGCCGCCAAACTCGCCAATGACCAAAAGATCGTCGTCTGCTTCCGTTGGAAGCTGCAACGCGGCGATCCCGGACCCTGGCGTAACGCCAGCGCTATCCGTGTCATAGAACGTCAAGGCGAAGCCTTGAAAATCGGCGCGACGGTGCCGGCCGGCCTGACGCAAAATGCACCGCCGCTGCCGCGCTACATCAAGCCGGACGGCCCAGTTGGCGTTTACGCCGTCAACGATTCGGTGCCCGTCGCCGATGTCCGTGTCATGCTGCTCGACAGCAATGGCGCGGTGGCGGTCGATGGATTGTCGAACGTCGGCATCGTCGCAGCCGCCATCCAATGCAATGTGCCGGGCCCTCAAACGACTGCCGATCTCGGCAGGGCGCTGCCGAGCGATCATAAGAACTGGCAGCCGCGCGGCGGCGAAGTCGAATTCACGATCAAATCGACAAAGGCCAACATACCGGCCGACGCCCCGGTGCGCGCCTGCTTCCGTTGGAAACTAAGCAATCAGGCCGATCCGAAAGATTTCTTGCCGAGCGGGCCCGTGCGCATTATCGACCGCCAGCCCGACAGCATTCGCATCGCAGTGACGATTCCGAATTTGCCGCCCGAGCCGCCCCATCCCCTGTTGGCAAACAATCAGCAGAATGTCGACGCGGTCGGCACTTACACTGGGTTTTGGCTGGTGCCCCAGGCGGACGTCCGGCTTTTGGTATTTACAACGGACGGCTCGGTCCTCGTCGACGTCTGGTCCGTTATCGGCATCACCTTTCTCCCGATGGCGATCATCATCGCAGTGGTCGCGATCCTGCTCGCCTTCTTCGTCCTGTGGCGCATCTGCATCCTACGGCTGCCGCACCTCAAAGGAACCAATGCGATCCTGTGTATCGTATCGAACCGATACGGCTACGCGAGCCTTTCCCAATTCCAGGTCATTCTCTGGACCTTTCTTGTCGGCGGCAGCGCCGTCTACGTCATGGCGCTGGCCGGCGATCTCATAGAGATAACGACCGGCACCCTCGTCCTGCTCGGCATATCGGGCACGACCACGGTCGCCGCCAAGATCAAGGGCGAAAACGACGAAACGAATACCGCGCCGACCAGTCTGCCAGGCTCGGCCAGTGCGACTGCGGCCGCTACTGCCGCCCATACTTCAGCCGATTTCGCCATGCGCGCCGCAAAAGCAACGATAAGCTTGCGTTGGCGGAAAATAGCCATTCTCAACGCCGAGTCCAAAACTTACGCTGCCCTGGCCGACGCCAGAGACAAGGCCGCCAAGGCGGTGATGGATTTCGAACGAGCGAGCAACGACGCGCGGACCAAGCAAGCGGCGATCGCAACGGCGGCGACCGCCGCCGACAAGGCCACGGCAGAGACAGCCGCCGCAACCGCGGCTGACGCGGCCAAGATCAAGGAAGACGCGACCATGAAGGCCGTCGCCGAGGCCAACGCGCTGGATATACGAAAGCCGTTATGGTCGGATCTCGTGATGGACGAAGCAGATGGCCGCGAGATCGATGTCGCGCGTATCCAGATGCTCTACTTCACGTTGATCACCGCGGGATTTGTGCTGATGCAGGTGCTGCAAAGCTACAATATCCCGGTCATCCCCGACAGCTTCCTGATCCTCATGGGCATCAGCAACAGCGTCTACATGGGATCGAAATTCGCCAAACCTAAAAGCCAATAATTCTGGCCACGGCTAATCGGCGGCCCGCCGGATCCAGACTTTATTGTCGTGGAACGCGGCGCCGCCGAACGGTGCGATGGAATCCGCACCGGTCAGCGTGTTGATGCCGCAGCCGTCGGCATAGGCCGAGTTCGGCCAGATCGATTCCGCGATCAACACGCCGCGCCGCACGCCGTCGAACAGCCGCGCGTGCAGCCGCACCTCGCCGCGCGTGCTGCCGAGGACGACATAATCGCCGTCGGCGATGCCCTGCCCCGCCGCGTCGTCGGGATGGATCAGCACCGTCGGCCGCTTTTCCTGCGCCAACGACGTCGGCGTCTCGTTGAAGGTCGAATTGAGAAAGCCCCGCGCCGGCGACGTCGCCAGACGGAACGGATATTTATCGTCCGCCTCCTCGATCGCGGTCCAATGATCCGGCAGGCCCGGCATGTCGGCGACCGGACCGCTTTGGTAGGGACTGCGGAACGGCACCGTCGGCCAATCCGGCTTGAAGCGGAATTTGCCGTCGGGCCAGGCGAAGCCGTCGAGATAGTGCGCCTTCTCGAACGGCGGCTGACAGTCGATCCAGCGGTTCGATTCGAGTTCGGCGAGCGTGCCGCGCTTGGACACCTGCAGCATCTGATCGATCAATGCGCGTGGGCTCATGTCGAAACCGGCGTGCTCGGCGCCGACGCGCTTGGCGAGCGCTGCGATCACCTCGTGATTGTTACGGCACTCGCCCGGGGGCTCGACCAGCTTGGGCCCGAGAATGAGGTATTGGTGGCCGCCACCGCGATAGACATCGTCGTGCTCGAGGAACGTGGTCGCCGGCAACACGACGTCGGCGAACTTCGCCGTTTCAGTCATGAACTGCTCGTGCACGCAGACGAACAGATTGCCGCGGGCAAAGCCCTGCTTGACCTTGTTCTGGTCGGGCGCCACCGACACGGGGTTGGTGTTCTGGATGATCATCGCTGTAACCGGCGAGCCGCCCTGCAAAGCCTCGCGGTCGCCGGTCAGGATCGCGCCGATGCGCGACTGGTCGAGCATGCGCACTGAAGGGTCGTGAGCGTCGAGCCCTTCGATCAAGGTTTTGTCGAGCTTGTAGATGTCGGCATTGTTGTGGAACGCGCCGCCGCCTTCGAGTTGCCAGGCACCGGTCACCGCAGCGATGCAGCTCGCCGCATGCATATTGGCCGCGCCGTTGCGCGAGCGCGCGAAGCCGTAGCCGAGCCGGAAAAACGCGCGCTTTCGCTCGCCGATCAACTTGGCGAACTCCTCGATCGTCGCCACCGGCGTCCCGGTGATCGCCGACGCCCAGACCGGATCGCGCGTCTTGAGATGCGCTTCCAGCTCGCGCGGCGCGTCGGTGTATTTATTGAGGTAGTCCCAATCGGCCTTGCCGTCGCGGAACAGGCAATGCATCACCGCGCAAGCGAGCGCGCCGTCGGTGCCCGGCTTTACCAGCACTGGCAGATCGGCCTGCGCCATGGTGCCGTTCATGTAGATGTCGACCGCCGCGATCTTGGCGCCGCGCTCTTTGCGCGCGCGCACCGCGTGGGTCATCACGTTGATCTGGGTGTTCACCGCATTGGTGCCCCAGATCACCACCAGATCGGACTTCGCCATTTCGCGCGGGTCGGGCCCGGCGATACGGCCCGTACCGGCGGCAAAGCCCGCATACGCCGGGTTGACGCAGATGGTGGAATGGAAGCCCGAATATTTCTTGACGTGGCGCAGCCGGTGAATGCCGTCGCGCATCACCAGACCCATGGTGCCGGCATAGTAATACGGCCAGACCGCCTCAGCGCCGTGGCGCTGTTCGGCTTTGAGGAAATTCTCGGCGACCAGATCGAGCGCGTCGTCCCACGAGATCGGGGCGAACTCGCCGGAGCCTTTGGGCCCGGTGCGGCGCATCGGGTGCAGCAACCGGTCGGCGTGGTGCTCCCGCTCGGCATAGCGCGCGACTTTCGCGCAGATCACGCCGGCGGTGTAGTCGTTGTCGCGCGAGCCATGGACGCGGCCGATGGTACGGTCGTCGAGCAGTTCGACTTCAAGCGCG
>Ga0193699_10000385_pt1 | contig 19838 bp, 14 predicted proteins | sample L3c2metaG_FD_160095 | JGI IMG/M metagenome (GOLD analysis project Ga0193699, IMG submission 160095) | Soil microbial communities from a riparian zone of the East river system, Colorado, United States - L3c2 | ecosystem: Environmental > Terrestrial > Soil > Riparian zone | place: USA: East...
CCTGCTCGTTCACCATGTGGGTGACCTCCTGAGCGGGGCCGCGACAGGCGCAATCTGTCGCTACCAAGCCCCGCTTGGGAGGTCACTCCACCCCAACGGCCGGATGGAACGGTGGATCGAGGCTAAGACCGCCAGGCCCACGGCCGGATCGCACCTCAGACGGCCCAGCGCCAGACCGTCGTGCCCGAGAACTGAACGATCCCGCGCGTCACCGCCTTGGCCTCGGCGATCTCGCCGGCAATGCCCGTGGCGAGTGTCCCGAGTCCGGCCTCCTACTCGACGACCGCGTCTACGAAGTAGTTGCCCCAGTACCAACTCTGGGTCGGGAACGTGCCGGCCGCGTCGGCGTAGACGCCGTTGGAGTTGTCCACGACGCTCTTGAGCGGGCCGGTGACGATGCCGTTGCGTAGGACGGAGTTGCCGGTCATGCCGAACGAGGCGTTGTAACCGACCGAGACGACGTACTTCTGACCCGGTGTGAGCCGCAGCGGCGTGCTCAGCGCCTGCTGCTGCCACCCCGAGGCGGTCTCGCCCGAGAACGTGACGCTGCCGAGCAGCGTGCCGCTCGTCGTCCAGATGCGTCCCACGTGCGTGCCGGTCTCCGCCGGATCGCGCCAGAACCGGATCGCCGACAGGCGCGCGGTCTGCGTGACCTCGATCTTGACGCCGAGCTCGAGCGACCACGGGCCGCCGGGGCGCCCGTTGGCCGTGCTCAGGCCGCGCGAGCTCGGCGCGTCGGAGGTCGAGAACAGCCGGCATGGGCAAGCCGAGGTTGTCAGGCCCCAGCTCACGGGGGCCGTGAGTGCCAGGTTGCGCGAGCTGCGCGCGCCGGTTGTAACCGTGGCCGTGTAGGCCGTCGATCCCGACAGCGGCGCGTTGGGCGTCAGGGTCGCGGTGCGCGTCGTGGCGTTGTAGGACACGCTCGCCGCCACCGGGGAGCCACCGCCCGCGGGCGCCAGCATGAAGGTCGTCGTCGTGATCGTCGATGCGTCCATCGCCTGGTCGAACGTCGCCGTGACCGGCTCGTAGACCGAGATGTTCGCCGCGCCCGACGACGGCGACGTGCCCGTCGCCACGGGCGGCGTCGGCGGGACGGTCGTGAACGACCAGGTCACCGGCGCGGCCATCGGGGTGTCGTCGTCGGAGCTGATCGCCGTGCTGAGCATCACCGTGTACGTGGTGCCGATGTCCAGCGGGCTGGTGGGCGCCAGCGTCACGGTCTGCGTCTCGTCGTTGTAGGCGCGCGTGGCCGCGACGGTCGTCGCGCCGTCCTTGAGCGTCACGGTCGAGCCGTTGACCGTGGACGGGTTGAGTGGGTAGTTGAAGGTGGCCGTGACCTTGGCATCACGGGCCACGCCCGTCGCGCCGTCGGTGGGTGTGCGCGTCGTAACAGCCGGCGTGCGCGCCGGCGCGAGCGGGAGCTTGAACACGCCGTCGACGAAGTAGTTCGTCGAGTTCCACGACTGGTTCGGGAACTGCCCTGCGGTGGTGTTGTAGGCGCCGTTGTTGCCGTCGGCCATCGTCGTCGCCGGGCCGCTGTTCAGCGGCTGGGCGAGCCCCGACTTCGCGTTGACGAAGTACGAGTTCAGCCCGACCGACAGCGTGTAGACCAGGCCGGGGCTGAGCGTCAGCGGCGTGGTCAGCGCCTGGCGCTGCCAGCCGGACCCGCTCTCGTTCTGGAAGGTGACCGAGGTGAGCTGCGTGCCGGCCGAGTTCCACACGCGGCCGATGTGCGTCCCCGTCTCCTTGGCGTCCTTGTAGAACTTCAGCGCTGTCAGCGTCGTCGTGCTCGCGACCGTCAGCCGCGTGCCGAGCTCGTAGGTCCACGGGCCGCTGCCGCCCCGGCCATCGCGTACCGGGATGCCGGTCTGCGTCGGGGTGAGCGCGCTCATCAGCGAGCACGGGCAGTTAGCGGTGGTGAACGACCACGTGACGTCGGCCGGCAGCGGCGCGCCCGTCGTCGACCGCACGGCGGTGCTGACCGTGGCGGTGTAGCCGGTCGCCGTGGCCAGCGGCGCCAGCGGTGTCAGCACGGCGCGGTTGAGCGCGGGGTCATGGATTACCGTCGCCGCGACCGGCGTGCCGCCGCCCGTCGGCGTCAGCGTGAAGGAACGCGCCGTGACTGTCGCTGGATCGATCGCGACGTCGAAGCTGGCGCGGATCGTCGCGCTGTTGGTGGCGCTGCTGCTGCCCGCCGCGGGCGAGATGCCTGTGACGGCCGGCGCCGGCGGCGGCGAGGCCGCCGTCGAGAACGTCCAGGTCGTGCCGTCGATGGGCGCGCCGTCGGCGGCGCGCACGGCGTTGGTCACGATGGCCGTGTAGGTCGTCATTAGGCTGAGCGGTGCGCTCGGCGTCAGCGTCGCGGTGCGCGTCGTGCCGTCGTAGGCCACCGTTGCCGGCACCGGGTTGCTCGACGGGTCGAGCAACTTGACGTTCGCGGACGTGACCGTCGCGGCGTCGGCCGCGCGCGAGAACACGGCGCGCACCGGCGTCGCCGGCGAGAGCCCGGTGCCCAGCGGCGCCGGCGTCTTCGTCGTCACCTTGAGGTTGGTGCCCGTGCTGAACGACCACGTCTTGGCCGCCGCCATCGGCGTGCCGTCACCGGCCTGCACGGACGTGCCGATGGTCACGGTGTAGGACTTCGACTCATCCAGGCGCACCGACGGCGTCAGCTGCACCGTGCGGGTCGCGTCGTCGTAGGAGACCGCCGCGGCGACGTTCGCGCCGCCGCCGGTGGGCGCCACCGCGACCGACGAGGTCGTCACGGTCGAGGCGGTCAGGCGGCGGTCGAACGCCGCAGTGATCATGCGGTCGGTCACGACGCCGGTGGCAGCCGAGGCCGGCGTCGTCGACGTGACCGCCGGCGGCGTGCCGGGACCGGTGACGAAGCTCCACGAGTAGGCGCTCACCAGGCCGACGCCCTCCCACGAGGTGACGCTCGTCGCGATGCGTGCCGTGTAGCGCCGGAACGGATCCAGCGTCTCGGTCGGCGTCAGCGTGATCGTCTTGGACGGGTTGGCGAGCGAGGCCGTCGCCGCGACCGGGCTACCGCCCTCGGGCGTCAGCGTGACGGCGGCGCCGTCGATCGTCGACGGGTCGAGCTCACGGTCGAACGTTGCCTTGATGGCTTGGTTCGGCACAACGCCGAAGGCGCCGGACGCCGGTGTCGTCGAGACGACCTGCGGCGGGCCCGACGCGTCGATCGTGACGGCCGCCGACGGGGTCGCCGGCGTCACGCCCATGTCGGCCAGGACGTTGACGGTGGCCTGCTGGACTTGCGCGTTGACCCCGCCCTTGCCATCGATGTTGGGCGCCAGCCCGCGGCCCCAGTGGTTCGTGCCGGTCGCGAACACCAGGCCGCCACCGGACGCGCGGTAGATCGTTGTCATCTGCGTGCCCGACCCGGGGGCCCAGCTCGCGCCGTTGTTCTGGCTGAGGTGGCCGGTGACCGGCGAGGACGCGACGGTCGTGACGCCCGCGGGCTCCTGCCCGTTGTTGGCGCGCGAGTCCCACTCCCAGCCGACGATGTCGGTGCCGATCGAGGTCGTCCCTCCGGCGACCTGGTCGGCGGCCGGCGTGTAGCGCCACAGCCGGTGCTTGCCCTGCGCCGCGGACACCTCCAGTGGGAAGAAGTTTGAGGCGTTGTCGCCGATGTACTGCTGGCCGATGAGGCTGTTCTCGGGGTCGTTGGGACCCGCGGGATCGCGCCAGGTGCTCGTGCTCGAGACGGGATCGGGCGGGCCTGACTGCACGGTCTTGTAGGCGACGACCACGCGCCGTGAGGCGCCCGAGACGCCGCTGTTCTCGAAGCGCACGCGCCAATAGGCAGCGTTGGCGCCGAGGAAGAACAGGGACGTGCCCTGGTCGCGCGCGGCCTTCCAGGCGTTGCGCATCTGCGTCGACCAGTACTCGTCGTGCACGCCGGAGACGAGGACGTCGTGCCCGAGGGCGAGCGCCGGGTTGGCGTCGATGTCCTCGTCGGCCGCGTAGCTGACGTCGTAGCCCTGGGACTCCATCCAGGAGACGGCCTGGAGGTCGGCGCGCGTGTACCAGTCATTGCGGAGTGAGCCGGCGACGGGCTGGCTGTAAGGACGGTCGAACGAGACCTTCACCGCCCGGCTCGTGCCGGCGATCGTGTTCGGCCCTGCGCTGAGCCACTCGTAGAGGCCCTTGGAATAGCTGTTGTAGGCCTGGTAGGTGGTGGTCGGCACCTGGTAGAGGACCTCCGAGGCGGCGCTGTCGTCGCGGACGACGAGCAGCACCTCGTTGGCGTTGCCGTTGTCGTCGCGCACGAGCTTGAGCAGATAGACGCCTGTGGGCCAGTCGGCCGAGGTCGTCAGCGTGGTGGCCGGGGCCCAGCCGGCGCAGTCGTCGACGCCCGTCCCGGTCGCGTCCTCCTCACACGGGCCCTGGTAGGGCGCCGTGAGGCCGCGGATCGACGAGACGAGTCGTCCCTGCGCGCCGTTGTAGCCACCCGTGCGGTAGATGTCGATGTGAAACGCCGTGTCGTCGCCCGCCTTGACGCGCAAGTCGACGCTGCCGCCCCGGTCCACGCTCGAGGCCGACGTGAAGCCCTCGATGCCGTTGTCGTACGCCCGCGTGGCGTCCAGCGTCTTCCACGCGGTCGTGCCCGGGAAGCAGTTCTCGTTGACGATCTTGTTCGACGAGCTGCACGTCCGTGCCCGTGGCGTGGCCTGGACGACCTGCGACGCGGGCGACGGGGCCTCCTCGTTGACGGCCTTGACGACATAGAAGTATCCCGTGCCGTTGGCGGCGGTCGCGTCGGCGTACGTCGTCGCCGAGAGACCCGCCGGACTGACCTGGGTGGTGATCGCATCCTGCGTCGTCCCGCGCAGCACCACGTAGCTCGTGGCGCTCGCGACGGACTTCCATGACAGGCTCACCTCGCCGTCGAGGGCGATCGCGGTCACGCCGACGGGCGCCGACGGCGCCGTGGCGGCGTGGGGCTCCGACGGCCGGAGACCGATGAAGATCGCGGCGACGGCGGCGATCATGACGATCGTCGCCAAGCGCACGACGGGGCGGTTGAGGGGGAAGGGCATCATGGGGATCTCCTGATCCAGATATCTAGGGAACGACCATCCGGGCCATCCCCGCGCAGGGTTGCGGCGTGCCTGAACTTGCGCTTGAGCCAGGCGGCGATCCGTTGGTCGTACGAGGTGCCGAACGCCCCCTGGTCGTACACGTCCAGTGGCTTTCGGTCAGTAATCGCCAGCCGCAACTGATCCATCTGCGCGATCGCGCGGTCCTCGTCGGCAGCGGTCGCCAGTGCCCCTGGCAGGAGCGACAGCTGCGGCAAGGGGTCACGTCGGCCGGACATGACGTACAGCGCCGACATCTGGGGCGCCAAGAGGATGGGGTCGCCCGGGCGCGTCTCGCGGGCGATCACGGTGAGCGCCTGGCGCAGCGCCGATGCCTCGGCCGGGTGCGCGCCCAGCGTGCCGTGCAGGCCCCGAACGCTCTGACTCTCCTGCCGGGCGTCGTGCACCGACAGGCCCGCATTGGCCACCACCAGCACGCCGATCCACACGACGCCGAGCAGCGCGCCGGCGCGGCCCCGCGGCGCCAGGCGCACGTGCAGGGCGACCAGCAGCACCGCCGCCAGCGGCAGCAGGTACGCGGTCGCGGCGGGAAAGCGTGCGTTGGGGTAGGGCAGGAACTCGGCGTACGTGTTGGCCGTCAGCCCGGCCATGAGCAGCACGAGCAGGAGCGCGATCTCGGCGGCTGGCGAGGCGGCCTCGGCGCGGCGGCGGCGCCAGACCAGCACGAGCACGGCCAGCGCGGCGCCGGCCGGGATCCAGGCGTAGGGCCACTTGAGGTAGAAGCGGACCGTGTCCGGCTTGGCCACCAGCACGGCCAGAAACGCGACGACCGCCAGGCCCGCGCCGGCGAGCACGACAGTGCGCAGGCGTCCGCCGCGCTCGATCGCGACGCCCGCGCCCACCAGCGCCGCGAGGCCGGCCGCGTAGGCGACGGCGTGGCCCGCCAGCTTGGCGAAGCTCAGCGCAGTCAGTGGCGCGTGGGCCTTGAGGACGACGTCCCCCCCCGCCCGCACGAAGTCGCGCGGGTAGAGGTTCTCCCACAGGAGGTCGTGGGGCGAGACGACGGTCAGGAATGCGCCGTAGACCATGAGCGGCAGGACGATTGCCGGCGCGAGCAGCGCGGCGCCCTGGCGCAGGGCGAGGCCGCGCCCGGCGGCGCCCGCACTCCAGACGCGCACCGCCAGCCAGCACGCGATCGCGACGTAGACGGCCAGCGCGACCTCGGGCCGCGTGACCCCGACGAACCCCACTAGGCCGCCGGCGATCACCGGGCGGCGCAGTTCCTGCTCGCCGTCGCGCAGCCAACGCGCCAGTACAAGGACGGCGCCGAGCACGAGCGCGGTGGCCAGCGGCCCGGAGGTGGTGTGCGGCAGGACGTAGGAGTTGTTCGCGCTGCCCAGCGCAGCCGACGCGACCAGCCCGGCCGCCAGTGCGGCAGGCACCGGCTCGACGAACACCCGCGCCAACCGGTAGGTCAGCGCGATCGTGGCGAACGCCATCGCCAGGCCGAGTGCGACGGCCGGCCAGAGGGCGGGGCCTGTGATCGCGTAGATCCCGCCCAGCAGGAACGGGCCGACCGGCCCGTAGAAGTACACATAGTCGGCGTACGGCAGCTCGCCGTGGGCGGTGCGCGATGCGGCGAGCAGGTCGTAGCCAGTGTCCATCGTCAGGTCGCCCCAGCGGCCCCAGGTCAGGAGCAGGAGCGCCAGCGACCAGACGACGAGGCCACCGACCACGACGGCCTCGCGCGAGGTGGCCGCGCGCACTCGCGGCGACAAGGTGGTGCTGGCGGCCATCGTGCTCACGGCGCGGTCTTCCACACCGAGGCGATCAGCGTCACGGCGGCGAGCATGCTGCCGACGGCGAAGGCGATGCTCACGCGATGGAAGACCGCGCCCGGCAGGGCCAGCTCGAGCGCGACGAACGACGCGGCGCCCGAGCTCCAGCACAGCGCCGCCAGGCCCGCGCGGGTGCGGGCCAGCAGCGCCTGGCAGAACGTGCTGGCGGCCAAAAAGCCGCCCACGCCCAGCGCCAGGATGGCGAGGTCGATCCGCGTGGCCTCGAAGCCGTCGCCGTAGAGCAGCGACATGGCCGCGGGCCCAAAGGCCAGCGCGCCGACGGCGACGACCGTCGCGAAGCCGGCCAGCGCCAGCGCGGTCAGCACCGTCGCCCGGTGGGCGCGCTCGTGATCCCCGCGCGCCTCGAAGGTCGTCAAGCTCGGCAGCAGCGAGGCGGCGATGCCCTGGAAGACGAAGACGGGCGCGCGCAGCAGCAATGTCGCGGCGAATACGACGCCCGCCGCCTTGGAGGCGTCCGGGCCGCCGGCGATGAGTACGAGTAACGGGCCCCCGCTGACGAGCACCTGCTCGGAGCCGGCGATGACGGCGGCGGGCAACGCGAAGCGCGCGGCTGAGCCCATTGGGAACTGCGAGGGCTCGTCGCCCGCCGTCGCGCGACGCAGCGCGCTGCGCCGGTGCCAGAGCAGCGGCGCAACCGCGCCGCCGCCGGCTGCGGCGGCCACCGCGATCGCGGCGACCGTAGGAGACGCGACCAGTAGCAACGGCAGCGCCACGACGACGCGGATCGCGCCGTCGGCGAGCAGCAGCAGTCCGTAGCCGCCGAACCAGCGTACGCCGCCGCACAGGCCGCGGACGAAGTAGGACGCGCCGTAGCCGGCGACGCCGGCGATCAGCGCGGCGGTCAGCGCCGCGCGGCCGCCGAACAGCCCGTCGGTGATCGGGCCCCATGCTGCCGCCAGGACGAGCGACACGGCGACCGTGACGCCGGCGCCGAGGATCGCGGCGGTCCGGATGATGGGCCGCGCGTCGAGGTCGCGGGCGACCGCGTCGGCCACGGCGCGCGAGACGGTCTGCTCCAGCGGGCGAAACAGCAGTACCGCCACGAGGAACATCCCCGCCCAGAGGGCACCGATGGCGCCGTAGATGTCGGGCCCCAGCGAGCGCGCGGCCAGCACGTTGAAGACGTAGGCCAGCAGACCCGACGCCAGCGTGCCCACCGACAGCAGCGCGGCCTCGGAGCGGTCGACAGCCTCAAGCCGAGGACGCGCGGCGCGGATACGCTCAGGGATCCGCTCCGCGAGACCTGCACTCGTGAGGGCCCGCGTGCTCACGCCGCCCCGGCCGCCTCCGGCACCCGTTCGGCGCGCAGGGTCATGTGCCAGGCGATGGTCTCGCGCAGGCCTTCCTCCAGGCCCACGGTCGCCCGGAAGCCCAGCAGGCGCGCCGCCTTCTCGGTGTCGGGGATACGGACGCGGACGTCCTGGTACTTGCCGCCGATCTGGTCGAGTGGGAGCAGCGTGGCTCGCAGCGGGCCGGGGATGTCCAGCGCGGCCTGCACGGCCTCGGCGAGCTTGATGATGGAGATGGGATCGTCACCGCCGATGTTGATGATCTCGCCCGCCGACTCCGGCGTCGCGATGGCGCGCACGAGGCCGTCGACCGTGTCGGTGACGTAGGTGAAGGTGCGCACCTGGCGACCGTCGCCGTGTAGCTCCATCATCCTGCCCTCGAGGAGGTTCTCGATGAACGGCGACATCGGACCGCCCCACCAGGTGGCGTGGTTGCGCACCCCGTAGGCGTTGAAGAAGCGCAGCACCGTCACCTGCAGGTCGCGCTCCTCGAAGAGGCGCAGCGCCAGGTGCTCGTCCATGAGCTTGGACGTCGCGTAGGACCAGCGCCGGCTGGTGGGCGGGCCAAGGACGATCGGGTCGTCCTCGTGGAACGGCGCGACGGCGTTGCCGTAGACGTCCGACGTCGAGGCCTGCACTACGCGCGCGCCGGTGGCCAGCGCCACCTCGAAGACGGCCTCGGAGCCCTTGACGTTGACCTCGAGCGTCTTGAGCGCCCCGCCGTAGCGCGGGATCTTCAGCGCGGCGAGGTGGACGATGAGGTCGCAGTCGTCGAAGGCCGAGCGCAGGCGCTGCGCATCGCAGCAGTCGAACTGGTGCAGGACGAAGCTCGAGTTGTCAACGCAGTCAAAGAGGTTGCGCAAGGTACCGGCCGAGAGGTCGTCGACGCCGACGACGGAGCATCCGTCGGCCAGGAGCCGGCTGACGAGGTTCGAGCCGATGAAGCCGGCGGCGCCGGTCACACCGATCTTTGCGGGCAGGGGCATGGTGAATTCCTCCATAACGGTCATGATGGTCAAGCGGCCCGCAGCCTGGCCTGGCCGGAGGTCGAGTTCACGATTTGTTCCGCCACATGGTCGGACACGCCAAGGATGGCCTGGCCGTTGACGATCTCGGGATAGATGCGCGCCGACGACGCCACGGCGAGGCCCGGGGCCGGGAACAGGTCTCCGGCGCGTTGCGCGACGCCCACGGTATGCACCGGCTCGGCCATCCGCGTACGCGCCACCTGGCTGGCGAGCACGTCGGCGGGGTCGAAGTGCGGGAAGATCCGCCGCACGTGGCCCGTGAACTCCCGCGTGATCTCCGCGGAGGAGCGATCGAGCTCGGGGTTGGAGGGGTCGACGTAGTGCGGGACGTACACCAGGTGGCCGCCCACGGCCTCAGGATCGACCGCGTGGGTCGTCTCCACGATCGATGTGATGGGGACGCTACGGTCGGTGATGTTCAGCGCGTAGTACGGGCTGACGCTGCGCTTGACGCGCATCACGAGGCAGACGATTCCCAGGTAGCGATTGCGGTCGGGCCCGAGCGCCCCGGCCAGCTCCTCGGAGACCAGCGTTTCGAGCGTTGGGCGCAGCTGCGTGGTCACCACGAGGTCGTGCGGCCGCAGCCGCCCATCGATGACGACGCCGAGCGCCCGACCGTCCTGCGACGGGATCCCGCCGACGCGCGTGTCGAGCAGGATCTCGCCGCCGCGGCGCCCCACCTCTGCGCCCAGCCGGTCGACGAGCTCCTGATACCCGCCGTGGATCCAGCCCATGACCTCCTGGCCCGACCGGTCGCGCGTGCCGGCGGTCCGGCGCATCCTCGACCACATGTACGTGGCGGGGAGGTCGTGGTAGCGGCCGTCGAACTTCGACTCCAGAAGCGGACGCCACAGGCGGTCCCACAGGCGGTCGCCGGCCATACGGCGCAGCCAGCCTTCCAGCGGGACGTCCTCGAGGTCGGCGTGGCCCTTGCGCAGCTGGCAGCGGGCGACGAACCCGACGAGCGCCATGCGGTCGCGCATCGCCAGCCCCGGGAACGTCAGTAGCTCCTTGGGCGTTGACATCGAGGCCAGCCGCCCGTCGTGGAAGAACCCGACGCCGAGCCGGCGCATCCGCACCGACTCCTCCTCTAGCCCGACCTCCTCGGCCAGGGCCAGGACACGGTCGTCGGTGGGAAGCACGGCGTGGTAGTAGCGATCGACGTCATAGCCGCCGAGGTCGGTCGTGCCGGCCAGGCCGCCGAGGCGCGCGTCGCGCTCGTAGAGCGTGACCTTTACCCCGGCGCGCGCGAGGCGGTAGGCGATCCCGACGCCGAGCAGTCCGCCGCCGACGATGCCGACGTCGCGCCCGCTCACGCGCGGTCCCGCGTGCCGACCGGCTCGTGTGTCGCGACCGGCTCTCGTGTGGCGACCTGTCGGGCCATCATCCGCGCATAGCCCCCGATGGTGGGCAGCACGCGCATCTTGCTCTCGCCCTCCCGCCGGGACCAGTCCAGGCTGACCGGCACCTCACGGACCGAGCAGCCGGCCGCGACGAGCTTGACGAGGATCTCGGCCTTGCAGGCGAAGCCGGGCTCGCGGATGAAGCGTGTGCCGTGCCGCGCATAGGCGGCGTGCAGCGCCTGTGCGCGGTAGACACGGAAGAACGAAGAGACCGTCCGGGCGTCGAGGCCGGCGCCACGGCGGATCGCGTAGCCCGCGGCGCGCGACAGCAGGCGACGGTGCGCCGAGACGTTGAGCAGCTGCCCGGCGCCGTGGTGGGAGGCCAGCACGACGTCCGTGCCCTCCTGCGCGACCGCGAGCATCGTCGCGAGCGCGTCCAGGTCGCTGGTCGTGTCGGACTCCATCGTGATGATGTAGTCGGCGTCGCCCGTCAGACCGAGCGCAATCCGGAACCCGCGGTCGAACGCACGGCCGGCGCCCTGGTTCCGGAGCTGGCGGGCGAGGACGAGCGGGACCGGGCCGTCATAGGCCGCGGCCAGGTCGGCCGTGGCATCGCGGGAGCCGTCGTCGACGATGACGACGTGGCCGCCGCGCCACAGCTCGGGGCGTGCCTCGAGGTCGGCGAGCAGGCGGGGCAGGTTGCCCTCCTCGTTGTACGCCGGGATCACGAAGACGTTCATCAGTAGGCTCCCCTGCGCGTCAGCACGACGGGAATCGTCTGACACAGGATCTTGATGTCCCACCAGAGGGACCAGTTGGTCACGTACACGTAGTCGAGCTTGACCATCTCCTCGAAGGGGATGTCGTTGCGCCCAAGCACCTGCCAGAGGCCGGTGATGCCGGGCGTCGTCTCGAGCCGGCGGCCGGCCCAGCCGGTGATCCGCTCGGACTCGTGGACCACGAACGGCCGGGGCCCGACGAGGCTCATCTCGCCCTTGAGGACGTTCCACAGCTGCGGCAGCTCGTCGATGCTGAGCTTCCGTAGGGTGGCCCCGATGCGGGTGATGCGTGGGTCATCCTTGATCTTGAACAGCGGGCCGCCGCCGTCCATCTCGTTGAGATGGGCGAGCGCGAAGCGCTGCTGTTCGGCGCCATCGACCATCGTCCGAAACTTGACGATGGAGAACTCGGAGCCGCCGCGGCCGTGGCGCTGCTGGCGGAAGAACACCGGTCCGCCGCTGTCGAGCCTGATCGCGATCGCGGTCATCAACAGCAGCGGCGAGAGCACGAGCAGACCGAGCGCCGACGCCGTGACGTCGAACGTCCGCTTCAGCACCCGGACGCTCCGGGAGAGGCGCATAGGTGGCAGGCTCACGACCGGCAGGCCCTCGATGTCCTCGATCGCTGCGTTGGACGCGAACAGCTCGAAGTAGTCGGGCACGATCGAGAGGTGCACGTCGGGCCGCCGTACCGCGCGCACGCGATCGAGCGTGTCCTCGTAGGAGTCGCCCTTCGCGGTGAGCACCACCCAGTCGATGTCGAGCGCGTCCACGCGTGCGGTGAGGTCCGCGGTGCGGCCCACGACGTCGTCCGCCGTCCGCGGGTCGTCCTCGACGAAGCCCACGAACTCAAGGCCGTACTCGGGGTGCGCGTCGATCTTGCGGCGCACGAGCCGCCCGACCTCGCCCGCACCGACGATGAGCGTGCGCCGTGGCCGCATGAGCTTGGGCAACACCCAGATGCGCAGCGCGCCGCGCAGCACGGGAATGGTCACGAGCGCGATCACCAGGAACATGAGCGCCTCGAGCGGCGTGTACAGCGACCAACCCGCCAGACGCTTGGCGCCCTGGCCCACCACGAGCAGGACGAGCGAGCCCGCGAGCAGCGCGTGGAACAGGTTCCCGATCTCGTCGAAGGTGCCCGGCGCGATCGCGCGGCTGTGGCTCTCGTAGAGCCGGTAGGCGGCGAACACGCCCACCCAGGTCACGGTGGCCAGCGCCACGAACGTAGCCACCACGCCGGTCGGGCCGATAACCGCGGGCGGGCCGATGATGTCGGCGAAGGCGTACGTGCCGGCAAACCCGAGCGCGGTGGCGATCAGGTCGGCGGCCACCAGCGCCCGCACCCGCCCACGATGCAGGCGGCCCTGGCGGCGCGCCCGCGCCGCCGCAGCGGCGGGCTCGACCACATGAAGGGACGCGGCGGCCACGCACGACGTCTCGCGCTGACCCACGCCCGGCTCAGGAGGCGAGCTGGGCATACGGTGCCACGAGGTCATTCATGTGGGCGTAGCGAGAGGCCTCCGTGCGATTGGCCACGCCGAGCTTGCGGTACGTGTTCGACAGGTGAAACTTGACCGTCTGCTCGGTGACCCACAGCTCCTGGGCGATCCGGTTGTTCGTGAACCCCTGGGCGGCGAGCTGCAGGATCTGGAGCTCGCGGACGGTCAGCGGGCACGCCTCGGCGCCGGCGCTCGCGCGCTTCGGCTGGCGCGGACGGTGCACGACGCGGCCGAGCACCGTCTCGCGCACGAGCGTGCCCAGTGCGACCGGGTGGACGGCCTTGGAGATGACGGCCTCGGCCCCGGCCTCGAAGGCGTCGTCGAACCACTTGGCGTCCACGCGGGTCGTGAGCAGCAGCGTCTTGGCGTCGGGCAGCTCGTCGGCGATCTCACGCAGGCGCTCGAGCGGATGCTCGGGGTTCTGCATGTCGTCGACGAGGACGACGTCGGCACGGCTCGCGGCGAGCCGGTCTCCGATGGAGTGCCGGCCGTCAACGAACCCGACGACATGGAAGCCCGCGGTCTGACGCAGGGCCATGCGGATTGCCTGGACCACGAGTGAGTGGTCGGCGACGATGAGAAGACGCTTCATGATGTGACCTCAGGCCGCCTTGACGGACTTCAGGGACACGTGCTGGGCCGGACGGGCCTTGGCACGCTGGCGGCGGGTGACCCCGCGAAGGTCGACGACCTGGTGGCGCTCGGCGATGCCGACGTGATCGACGTCGGGGTGCGCGGTGACGATCACCACGACGTCGGAGAACTCCAGGACCTCGTCCAGCGACCCGCTGCGCAGGTCGAACTGGGACAGCGACGGCACGAAGGCGTCGTGGTAGGCGATCTCGGCGCCGAGCTGCCCGAGGCGGGCGATGATCTTCAGCGCCGGGCTCTCGCGGATGTCGCCGACGCCCGCCTTGTAGGAGACGCCGAGGACGCCGATGCGCGTGCCCTTGACCGGCATGCCCATGTCGTTGAGCTTGCGCTCGACCTTCTCGACCGCCAGGTAGGGCGCGTGCTGGTTGACCTTGCCGGCGAGCTCGATGAACTCGGTGGAGAAGTCGTACTCGCGCGCCTTCCACGAGAGGTAGAACGGATCGACGGGCAGGCAGTGGCCGCCCATACCCGGGCCCGGCTCGAAGCGCATGAACCCGTAGGGCTTGGTGGAGGCGGCGTCGATGACCTCCCAGATGTCGATGCCCATCCGGTCGGCGAGCTCGCCCATCTCGTTGATGAGGGCGATGTTGACCGAGCGGAAGATGTTCTCCAGCAGCTTGGCCATCTCCGCGCTTTCCAGCTCGGACGTGCGGACCAGCGAGTCGCAGACGAGGCCGTACAGCGCCTCGGCGGCGTTCCCGCAGGTCTCGGTGAGGCCGGCGACGATCTTCGGCGTCGTCTGCAGCGTCCAGTCCGTGCGGCCGGGATCGACGCGCTCGGGCGAGAAGGCGAGGTGGAAGTCCACGCCGGCGCGCAGGCCCGACTCCTCGAGGATGGGCAGCGCCCGCTCCCGGGTCGTGCCCGGGTAGGTCGTGGACTCCAGGACCACGAGCTGCCCCGCCTGGAGCACCGTCGCGATCGCCTGGCAGGCGTCGACCAGCGGCGTCAGGTCCGGCTCACGGTTCGGCGTCAGCGGCGTCGGGACGCACACGATGATCGCGTCCACCTTGGCCAGCGCGGCGATGCGCGTGGTCGGCTCCAAGCGATCCGAGACCGCCTGCAGTGCCGCCGACGGCACGTCCTCGATGTACGACTCGCCGCAGCGCAGCTGTGCCACGCGGCGGGCGTTCACCTCGATGCCGATGACGTGCTCACCGGCCTCGGCGAAGCTGACGGCCAGTGGGAGCCCCACATAGCCGAGTCCAACGATCCCAACGCTCATTTAGCTCCACCCCACGTTGCTCTCGGGCCACGTGCGCCACCGTCCGGCTTCCTGCGTTTCGGTGACGCTCGCCCTACGACGTGAATCGTGGTCCAACGGGCGATCGATGGGAGGGGATATCTGGCGTGCTCCGACGGTGAGGTTCCGCCGAATGGGTAGGTCAGGGGCACCACCCGGGTGGGTCAGAACCCTCCCCCACGCGCACTGGCCAATGCGCTAGGCACGTCGGTGGACGAGGAGGTTTGGCGCGCGGCGCTACGCGTCGCGGCCGGTGGCCGCGAACGTCGCGCGGATGCCGTTGGCGATGGAGATCGCCTCGGCCTGCGAATGCGCGCCGAGCTTGCGCAGCAGCCGCTTGACGTGGGTGCGCACGGTGTCGCGTGCGAGCACCAGCTCGTCGGAGATCTGGTCGACGGTCATCCCGGCGCAGAGCAGATCGAGCACTTCCCACTCGCGCGGGGTCAGCTTGCTGCGCACGGGTCGCACGCCGATGCCGCCCACCGGCAGCCCGCGCAGGCTCTCGATCAGCCTCCACGTCAGGTCGGGCCCGACGACCGGCTCGCCCGCGACCATCCGCTGCACCGCCGCGACGATGTCGGACACGGGGACGCCCTTGACCAGGTGGCCCGCCGCGCCGGCGCGCAGGCCGACCATGCCGAGGTCGAGGTCGTCGGAGCCGGTGAACAGCAGGATCCGCACGCTCGGCGCGCGCTCGACGATCTGATGCGTCGCCGAGAGCCCGTCGATGTTGGCCATGACGATGTCCATGATCATCACGTCGGGACGGAAGTGCGCGGCGAGGTCGATCGCGTCGCGGCCGTTGTCGGCCTCGGCGATGACGACCAGGCCGGCGTCCTGCAGCGCGGCGCGCAGGGCTCCGCGAAGCTGCTCGTCGTCGTCGACGACCACCACCCGCGGGGCCGCAGCCGGCCGGGATCCGTCCTGACGCGCGAGAGCCACGGGCGCAGTATGCCGTCCGGAAACGGGACTGTCATGTCCCGTCGGCGCCGCGGGCGACGCCGACGATCGACTCGCGCACGAGCGCCAGGTCCGTCGTCTTGGGGATGTGCAGCGTGACGAGCCGGGCCTGCACGGGCGCGACCAGCTCGGGCTCGAAGCCGGAGAACGTCACGATCGGCGTGCCGGGCGCCGCCTGGGCCATCGCGACCAGCAGCTCGCCGGGAGGGAGCCCGGGCATCTGGAGGTCGAGGACCACGACGTCGGGCAGGTGCTGGGCGACGAGCGCGACGGCCTCGGTGCCGTCGGAGGCCTCGCCCACGACGGTCACGCCTTCGTCGCGCAGCAGCGCCCACCGCAGCAGCGCCCGCATCTCGGATGCGTCGTCGGCCAGGAGCACGCGGACCGGATCGCGAGTGCTCGTCTCGCCGCTCATCCTGCGGACGCTAACCGGATGGTGACGAGCGTGGCGCCGTCTTCGCGCGTCGCCATCGCGATCGTGCCGCCGCGGCGCTCGACGATCCGGCGGCAGACCGGCAGGCTGACGCCGGCGCCGATCAGTGGGCCGCGCCCGCGCGGGCGGGCGAATGGCTCGAACGGCCGGCTGCCGTCGGCGGCGGGCGTGCCGTCGTCGAGCATCTCGACCGTGACGCCGTCGTCGCCGGTGCCGCCGGCCAGCAGCACGCGGCTCGCGCCGGCGGCCAGCGCGCTGCGCAGGAGGTGGGTGAACAGGCGCTGTGCCTCGCGCGCGTCGAGCGCCGCGCGCGGGAGCGGCTCGCGCCGCAGCTGCACGCGCTCCCGCGCGAGGAACGGCTCCAGCTCGGCGGCGGCGGCGTCGAGCGCCGAGTCCAGGTCGGCGGACGTCGGCCCCTCGACCGCCGAGGACGCGCGCACCACGTCGAGCAGGTCGTCGACGTAGCGCTGGGCGCGCTCGCCGCCGGCGTTCAGCGCGCGGAGCGCGTCCTGCCCGCCGGGGCCGATCCGGACCCGCTCGTTCTCCAGCACGGAGGCGGCCCCGCGCATGAGCGCGACCGCCTCCCCCAGCTGATGCGCCGCCAGGGCGGCGAACGCCTCCAGGCCGTCCTGCGCGCGCGGCGCAGGGTCGCCGGCCGTCATTCCCCGGCCGGAAGCCCGTCCTCGAGCATGCCGGCGCGCAGCCGCGACGCAACCGCGACGGCCTCGCGACGGGAGCGCACCTCGAGCTTGCGCAGGACGTTCTTGACGTGCGACCGGACGGTCTCCACCGACACCACGAGGCGATCGGCGATCTCGTCGGTCGAGAGGTCCTGGCACAGGAGGTCGAGGACCTCCCACTCCCGCGACGTCAGCGCGCTGCGGATCGGCCGCAGGCCTGCGCTGTCGGTGCGGACCATGCGCAGGTCCTCGATGAGCCGCATCGTCAGGCGGCGCGTGATGACGGCCTCGCCGTTCTTGGCGCAGTGCAGCGCGCGCGGCAGGGCGTCGATCCCGACGTTCTTGCACAGGAAGCCGGAGGCCCCCGCGCGCAGCGTCATGAGACCGACCTCGTCGTCGTCGCTGGACGTCAGGATCACCACGCGCACCTCCGGCGCGGTGCGCCGGATCTCGCTCATGGCGGCCAGGCCGTCCATGCCGGGCATGATGAGGTCCATCACGACCACGTCCGGCGTGTAGTAGGCCGTGAGCTCCACGGCCTCGCGCCCGCTGCCGGCCTCGGCGATCACCGTGATCCCGGCCAGCTGCAGCACGTCGCGCAGCATGCGTCGCGCGAGCGGATCGTCGTCCGCCACGATGACGCGCAGCGGCGCATCCCCTTCAACCTTGAATTCCATCCCCATGATGAGCCCTTCCCGGTCTCGTCCTCAACCGGAGCCTCTCCGCAAATTGAAGGACAAAGAAAAGGGCAACTGATGCACTTACGTGGGGTATTTCTCTACCCCAGTGCAGGAATTGCGGCCGCACGGGCGGTCCCCTGGGGATTGAAGGGAACCGCCCGGCGGCCACGCGCCGCCGAGCACGGACCGTCCGGTGCGTTCCCAGCTCACGCGGCGTCGCACAGTTCGGGGCTCTCCTGCCGGCGGACCGTGCACCGTGCAACCTACGGGCACGCATCGGCCCCGGCGGGTGACTTGCGCCCGCCTCCGCGAGGGAGGTGCCTCGTGGTCCGTGGGTTAGGAAGTTCCCCCAGGGCACCCTCCGAACTGCCGATTCAATCGAGCAAGCAGATTTCCGGAGGACACGACGTCGTACGGAAAGGGGATGAACAGAACGTGACACACCGAGCCGACGTGGACGGCGACGGCGACGGCGATGACGACGTGCCGCCCGGCGACCGCCGGCGACGTCCGCCGTCGCGGTGGTGGCGCAGCCGTGCCCTGACGGCCGAGGAGCCCCAGGGCGCGGCCGAGGACGAGCATCGCCAGCTGCTGGCCGACGTGGGTCATGAGCTGAAGTCGCCGCTGTCGATCATGCTCGCCCTCTGCGGGCGCCTCGAGGACTCCGGCCGCCTCGCCGGCGAGGACGCCGAGGACGTCGCCCGCATCCGGGCCAACGCCTACACGATGCTGCGCCGGGTCCAGGACCTGATGCTGATGGCGCGGCTGGAGAACGCCGAGCAGCAGCTCGAGGCCGCGGTCGTCGACGTCGCCGAGATCGTGCGCTCCTGCGTGGACGGCTTCGCCGCGATCGCCGCCCAGCGCGACCTGGACCTGCGCGTCAGCGTGCCCGACCACCTGACCGCCGTCGCCGACGAGGAGAAGGTTGTCTCCGTCGTCTCCAACCTCCTCGCCAACGCCATCCGCCACGCCAGCCACGGCGGCGTCGTGCGCTGCACGCTGTCGAGCTCCCCCGGGCGGCTGATCCTCGAGGTCGCCGACGACGGCTCCGGCGTCCCGCCCGACCAGCGCGAGGCCATCTTCGAGCGCTACCGCCGCGGCTCACGCTCGTCCGGGACCGGGCTCGGCCTCGCGATCGTCGGCGAGATCGCCGCCCTGCACGGCGGCGTGGTCGCCGTCGGCGACGCCCCCGAGGGCGGCGCGCTGTTCACCGTCGAGCTGCCGCTGCGCACCCAGCGCACGTCCACCGAGGCCACCCGCCCCGCCGGCCCCCCGTCGCTCGTGCTCGCCGACCGCCAGAAGGCGATCGTCGAAGACCTGCGCGGCGAGCTGGACTCGGCCGCCGGCCGGGCTTAGGCGTTGCGGGTCGGCGGGGGTGGCTGACATCGCCACCGCGCGGCGCTTCGCGCTCGCGTCATGGCGGTCCGGGCGCTGGTCGCCGGTATCGCTGCGGTCGTGACGCCGGCTACATGGGCATCGATCCCGCGCTTAGCCGCGCCGCGACGGATGGCGACATCACCCACCCCCGCTACGTCCACAGCCCTCGGCCCACGCCCGCACCCTCGACCAGCCCGCCTGAGCCTCAATCCACCGATCTGGCGTGAGTGTCGGTGTTGTTGGGGCTCTTGAGCGGTTGCGGTGACCGGCTGGGGCCGCGTAGCGGCCTTGGTGATGGTGTTGAGGGGTGGGCGGGGCGTCGAGTCGGGGTCGGCGGCCCGGGTGCGGGCAGGCCGAAGCCGGCGGTGCGGCGTCGGTGGTCGTCGCGGGGCGCGGGGCGGGTCAGGCGGGTGGTGGCAGCGCGCGCAGCCGCGTCAGGGCGGCGAGGAAGTCGTGGGCCCAGGGCCAGCGGGCGGGCATCCGCAGGATGGTTCGCCGGGCGCTGCGCGTCAGGCGTCCGGGGATGCTCAGCAGTCGTCGGCGGATCGTGCGTGCGGTCCGGACGGTCTGGCCGGGCAGCGCGATCAGGTGCGTCCAGCGCAGCAGGTTGTGGGCCAGCGCGGCGATCACCGTCCAAGCGGCGTTAGCCATGAACTTGCCCGACGGGAAGTGGGCCAGCGCCTGGTCTTTGAGGTCGCGGATCGCCAGCTCGACGACGGCGTGCTGACGGTGTGCTGACTCGACGAGCTCGATCGGCTCGGTGCGGTTGGTCAGAAACGCGAAGTGACGCCAGTCGGGCCACAGCTCGGCTTGGGCTCCGAGCAGGCGGGTGCGCCGCACCACCAGACGCTGGCCGGCGATCATCGTCTCGGCGATCTGCGCCCCGCCCGCCTCGGGGTAATCGGCCAGCGGCTGCCAGGCGGACTCGCCGAGCGCGGCGATCGCTGCCTT
>Ga0193699_10000386_pt1 | contig 19795 bp, 40 predicted proteins | sample L3c2metaG_FD_160095 | JGI IMG/M metagenome (GOLD analysis project Ga0193699, IMG submission 160095) | Soil microbial communities from a riparian zone of the East river system, Colorado, United States - L3c2 | ecosystem: Environmental > Terrestrial > Soil > Riparian zone | place: USA: East...
CCCGGCCGTGCCGTTCAACGCGACCGGGCACGACATGCACTCGATGTTGACGGTAAACAGCGGGTAGCAGGAGCAGGACCGGCACGGGCACGACAGCGTCCCGCACTCCCGGCAGTAGAACCGGGCCGAGGAGGGACAGCCGGCCCGATGGGGGTCAGGTTCGACCTGACCCCTGATCCCCAAACCTGCCGTGCCGTACATCGCGTCCCCCACCATGAACGAGCGCAGCGCAGAATGCGTCTCAGGGACCCCCCCCGCTTTTCTGCGCGACCCCGTGTCTGAGCTGCCGAGACTCATCGGCCACGCCCGAACTTGGCGAGGTACGCGTTAACCGTGTACCCCTCCTGATATTTGAACGTGCCCGCTCCGTCGCCGACCCCGAGCGCCGAGCCGACCATGTCCTTGACCTCGCCCGAGCAGTACACATAGACCGCGTCGACCGAGATCCGCACGATGCGCGCGCCCGTCACGTTCAGCTTGGCGAGACGCCGCAGGAAGTTGACCCGCGACAGGTCGATGCCGGTAGCGGCCCAATCGACGCGCTGAATGGAGCCACCGTCGCGGGCCATCATGCCGACTGCTTCCGCGTAGGTCCGTTTGAGCGCGGGCCCGCAGGTGCCGATCGGGCCGAGCTGCCCGAGCCGCGCGGCCATCAGCTTTTCCGCGTACGCCCGGAACACCGGGTGCGGGTTGTCGCACGTCCACGAGTCCAGCACGTCGGGTTGGCATTCGAGGTCGGCCAGGTACTTGACGACGGGGGTGGTCAGCCACGCGGTCCGCTTGTGAATCGAGGTGGTCGGGAACACCGGCGGACGGGTCTTCCCGTCGTACAGCTCGGCCGGGACATGGGCGACGTCGATTTCCCACCAGCCCGGCCACTTCGGATCGAACAGGGTCGGCCCGGTCCGCACCAGCGGCCCCCACGCGACCTCCGCGTTACGCAGGCCGGCTAGATACATGGCGTTGACGTCCCACACGTGAACGGCGCCCGGCGCCCCCGGCTCGGGCTGCCCGACTAGGGCTTGCCAGTGCAGCGGCCCGGCCGCGCGTAACCCCTTGATCCCGGGCTCGTTCAGGTGCCATAGCGGCTGATAGCCCTTGCGCGGGTCGGTATACCGGTCCCGGATGGCCGCGCACGCGCTGACACCGGCTGTAGCGCGCCAGGATGCCCCGGTGAGCTGGTGATACCGGGCGAGCCGCCACGCCATGTCCTGCTCGTTCTGGGCACCCTTCAGCAGCGGCCCGGGGGACTCTTTGATGTCGCCGAGCATCCCCACGTGCAGGATCGTGCGGTCCGAGCGGCGCACGAACGTTGTCCAGGGTCGCAGCGCGGTGAACTTCCACACCTTGTCGAGCGATTCGAGGTCGCGCCCTGGCTGGGTGGTCGCACCGCGCTCCAGCTCGGCGACGGAGGTCTGCACCAACACCACCCCCTCTTCGTTGTGGAACGCCCGTGCGGCCCCTTCGAGGATCGTGAACAGGTTCGTGCGCTCGCCGAGCGTCAAATGGTGCTGTCCCTGCTGGGTATTGCCGTAGAACACTCCAGCGTCCGTTAGTACTGCCGCGTTGCCCGTCGGGTACATTGCTCTCAACACCTTCGTCTTTCTGGTTGATGACGGTGCCTGCCGTGGGGGTGGGGACAGAGGGCCGCTCGTGCAGAGCGGCCCTCTTTCTACTTGCGGGCGCGCGTGGTCCTGGCCGCGCCGTCCTGGACGCCACCGGCGACCGACGGCCCGGGGACCGCGGCCGGGTCCGGGCTCGGCTCGGACTCCAGATCGGGCTCGGGCTCGTCGGCCTGGTCCTTGACGTCGGGGCCGTGCCGCTCGTCCTCGATCAGCTTGTCGATCGTGGCGAGCACGCGCGTGCTCTCCTCTTCGGTGCGGAACGGGGTCCGCTCGGCGATCAGCCGCAACGCCTCGCCGACGGTGAACTCCTCGGCGATCGGTTCCTGGTATGGGTTGGACATGTCTTTCCCTTCCGGCCCTTGACCAGGCCGTTTGATGATCTAACCGGGGCGGTTCAGCCCCGGCTATCCCCCGATACGTCTTTCTGCAAATGCAGCATCAACAGGCACATGCCCACCGTGCCGAGGAACGGCCACGGAGTACGCCCGAGCCATGATGATGCCGCACCGACAGCCAGTGCGAGGCCGTAGGCGATCCCCTGCTGTTTCGGCGTGTCGGTGCCGACCGACCGGATGATCCCGGGTACCCCGGCCACGTTGAGCACCAGCAGCGCCACCCCGGCCGCGTTGCCGACCGTCGGCTTAGCCATCGGACGGGGTGACGCACGTCAGTACGCACAGGATGCCGAGCGCGACGCCAAGGAAGTACGCCCACGTCTGCTTATTCATGTGCCCTCACTTCTTCTTGACGTAAATCTTGTCGCCCGGCTGGATATTGCCCGGGGTCTTGCGCTTGGCCACCAGTCCCGCATTACGGGGGTCTTTCCAAATCGACGCCCAATTGTTCGACGCCGACCCGTACCCGGAATGCTGCGCAATTCCCCACACCGTGCTGTTCCACGGCGGGTTCTTCGTCGTGTACTTGGAGACGGTCACCACCCAGTGATCGTCAGCTTTCGGCTTGGCCGGGGGCCCCGGCTTGGGTGGCGGGGTCGTCGGGGTCGTCCCGGTCCCGGACGGGGGCGCGGTCGGCGGGGTCGTCGGGTTGTTCACGATCGTGATCGGCACGGTCGGCTGGGGGTTCTGCGGCAGGATGAAGACCGGCGGGGGGGTCTGGTTGTCCAGGGTGTCATCGACGGCCGGGGCGTCCGGTGTCGCCGCTGCCCGGTTCTTCTTCCACATGGCATAGACCAGCGCCACCAGCAGGATGATCATCATCCATATCCAGTTCGCCAGCGGCCCCGTCTTCTTGGTCAGCAGCGACCCGGACAGCGGCCCCCCGCCAGAGCTGGGGGCCGGCTGTCCACCCGTGTCGTCCGCTGCCATCACCGCACCAGGCTTTCCGGGTCGTCGACCAGCGTCGACGCGTAGATCCGTTTGATGGTCGATCCGGCCAGCATGTGCGGTGTACCGGGTCGCACGGCGCACCAGCTCGCTGCGGGTGACGGAGTGGCTGGGATGCCCGTGGTGAGCTGACCGGCCGTGCCGTCGACCGGCTGCTGAGGGTCACCCCAATCGGGTAGCCGCTTGGCAATCTCGTGCCGTTTCTGGATGAGCCAGAACACGGCCACAGCAGCCCCCGCGGCTGCTCCGACCGAGATCAGGACACGCTTTCGGGTCACCTGGTCACCTCTTCACCGCACGGCCCTGAACGGCCGTGGTCTGCGAGTAGGACTGACCCGCGTACCGGGCCGCTGCCAGCCGGTTGATCCGGGCACCGGTCATCTGAGGCACCTCGCCACCGACGTAGCGCTGCACCGTCCGAGACACGCCGTTAGGCACCATCGTGTGACGCCCGTTCGTCGGGCTGTCCGCGATGAACGGGTACCGGGTGCCGCCCTGCTCGTGACGCCACTCGGTCGTGGACATGTGCAGCTCGGCGCGCGGTGGGCCCGCTTCCGTCCAGTTCACCCAGCCGTCACCGGCGGGCCGGTACAGGGTGGCCGAATAGAACGGCTGACGTCCCCGCTGCACGCCGGTGTCATAGACCGTGCCCGGATACCGGGCGAGGTCGTTTTCCATGCCCACGGCCAGCGTGAGCGGGTTCATCGTGTCGTATCCGCCAGCCGACAGCCCGCGGCGCAGCGAATACCGGTTGATCGGTGGCGCAGCGCGCTGGCGCCGCGTGAGGTCGGGGCGGGGCATGGCTAGCCCTTCCCCGACCAGCCGCCGCCGCCCGTGGCCGCGTTCATGACCCCGATGACCGTCTTACCGGTCGTGTCGACCAGCTTGGGGCCCTGGGATCCGGGCCGCACCAGCAGAAACAGCATCGACACGTACAGGGCCAGGATCAGCCAGTCAACAATTTTCGCACCCATGACGGGCACCCCTTCTCTCTACTTGGCGCTGTCGGTGACCACGGTCACCAGCTGGCGCGCGAACTTGCCAACCCCTTGCACGAACTGAGCGGCATTGCTGCTCGGTCGCACCAGCACGTACACGATCGTCACGACGAAAGCGAGGCTGATCCACTGCCACAGTCGGTTACTCATCGGATCCCGTTCCCGAGCGGCCCGAGGGGTGGCAACGGGGTGATCTGGTCGGCGACGTCGCCGACAGCGTCGGCCAGGGCGCCCCCGATGTCCTCCCCGGTGTCCGGCAGACCGTCGGGCGCGTCGGTGTCCTCCCCGACGCCCTTGCCGAGCTTGGTCGTCAGCAGCGTGAAAATCGACCGCTGGCTGATTACCAGGACCAGCGTCACCAGCCCCCCGAAAGCAGCCGCGGCCCGCGACGCACCGCGGCCCGCGGTCGACAGCAGCGCCAGGAAGAAGAACAGGCCCATGGTCGCCGAGCCGCGTTTCATGAACGCCCCGGCGCTCTCGTCCTTGTGTTTCTCAACCAGGGGGCTGAACGCCAGGAACACCATGCACAGCACGAACTCGGCGATCAGCACGCGCCGCGAGGAGCTGGCCGGTACGCCGACCTTGTCGACAGCCTTGCGCACCGATGACGGGTCGAGGCTGAGCCCGGGGCCGCTCTTGGCCTTGCCGGTCGTCTTGCCCGTCTTGGCTGCCGTGCGGCCCGCACCGGCCGCGGTCCGGGCCCCGGCGCCCTCGGCCGCGACCGAGCCGGCCCCGGCTGCACTGGCCCCGGCGCCCTCGGCCGCGACCGCGGCCAGCGGCGCCGTCATCAGTCCACGCCCTTAGCGACGGCCCCGAGCACCTGCTGATAGGCCCCCCACGGGGTACGTGCCTCAGTGCCGTGCGACGCGACCCAATAGAACACGCACGCGAGCCACAGGAACAGGATCCCAAAAGCTAGGTTCACCGCTCACCCCTCCTGCTCCCGTTCGGCTTTCTCCCGGTCCACTGCTTCCCTGAGCTTGTCCAGGTCGACCAGCGGCCCGTCATAGCGGGTGGTCGCTGCCAGCCCGGCAGGGGTCAGGTCATACCTGACCCCTGCCCGGCTAGCGCGCCACGTGCGGTACAGCAGCTCGGCCCCGATGCTTGCCACGACCACGAAGCAGCCGAGCATGATCGAATCGAGCAGGTCCCACCCGAGGCCACCACTCCCCCCGTGGGAGTGGTGACCGTCGTCCCCGTGGCTTGCCATGGGGCCCTAGCCCCGGAACCGCGCGAGCAGGTCGCGCGGCTGCACGACGAGCGCCAGCAGCCAGCCGCCGAGAACGGCGATTACGACACGCTTGGTCATTGCTTCCCCCTCCGAGGGATCGAGCACCGGGCCGGCTGTCAGCCGCCGTGTGCGGTACGGAACGCCCACCGGAGCACGCAGTACGCGACCAGCTCCAGCAGAACGAGAACGACGAGATTCGACACGGTTGGGGTCCAACCGTCCGAACTGAAGAGGGCACGTGTCCCCGCACCCTTGCCACCGGCCATGCTCCCGGTGCCTCCTGCTCTCGGGGGTGCCCCCCGGTAGTAGCCGCTGCCCGGCGATGACTTGGACGCGTCCATGTCCCCGTTGCGGTCGAGGGCCCGGGGGATCCCCGGGCCGCTCCACCCGGGCATCAGATGCTCTCCAGCTCCATCGGCACCGGACCGACCGGGACGACCTCATCCGTGATGATCTGGATGGTGCCACCCGAGCCGCCCGCGGCCGTGCTGGACTCGAAAATCACGTAGGTGGCGTTCGTGGTCGCCAGCCACGATTCGCCGACCATGCGCCCGGGGTCGTAGAACCGGGGGAACACGTAGATGCCGGTCGGCCTGGTCGAGCCGTTCTGCAGCGACTCGTAGTGGTCGCTCATCCGGTTGAAGATCTCCTGGTTGGAGAACACCCCGAGGGACCGGTTGTCGATGCGCCACCGCACCGGGTCGTTGAGCAGGTCGGACCGCACGCCCGCGCTGGTGCGCAGGATCATCAGGATGCCGCGCAGCTCGTTGCCCATGTTGGAGAGCTGGAGCGTGTTGTCGGCCCCGGCCGCGGCCAGGTTGATGATCTGCTGACGGCGCAGCGTGGCGAGGTTCAGGCCCGGGGGCAGCTCCTCGATCGGGTTGCCGCGCAGGTCGTTGGAGTCGGGCTGTGCCCACGATTCCATGTACGCGGTTACCGTGACCGCGGGTGCGGTCGGTGCGCCACCGGTCACCAGCGTGGTGATCGTCGCGTACGTCCAGCGGATCCGGTAGAGCGCTCGTGCGTCCGTGTTCGCCAAGACCCCCGCGGTCTGACGAAGTTCGGGCTGCACGAACAGACTGAACGCCGGGTTGACCGTCGCCGAGTAGTCGAAACGCCGGGTCGGGTCACCCCACCAGGGCCGGAAGAACCACTGGCTGTGGACGTGCGCGAAGCCGTTCATCGGGTAGACGATCGGCGAGCCGTCGATGTTCTCGAGGGCCGCGGATTGGAGCACGGCGCCGGGCGCGTCCGGGTTCAGGACGCCACCACCGAGCGCACCCGTGGTCGAGCGGACCTCCAGGCGCACGCCGCGCAGAAAACCGCCCGGGTTGATGTTGAACTGCTGTTCCACCGTGGCCGCGCCGAGGGTGGTCGTGTTCGTCGCGAACTTCTCGACGTACTGATTGGTGCCGTAGAAGAAGGGCACCACGGTGCCGCTCCCCTGTGCCGGTGCCGAGCCGAGCGGGCTCGTGCTCCCGGCGATCGCCGCAGCGGGCATCGCTGCCCCTCCGTTCTGTCGGACCCCTGGGGTAGGGGTCAGTACTGAAACGCCATGGCCGCGCCGAGGTTGCGAAACTCAGCGCGGCCGGACGCCGCGAGCCGGTACGACCCGAGACGCCACACCGTGCCCACGATGAGCACGGCGAGAAAGGTGTTGATGGCGTTCATTCCAGAGAAATGCGTGTGCATTGCTCCTCCTAGATCAAAGTGAGATGAGCGTACACACGTGCTAACACGTTCGGTGATCATCTGTGCGGCTAGGATGCGCGTGTCAGTGGCCCCGGTGTCCGATTCCCCCCGTGGTCGGCCCGGGGCCGCTGCTACGCCGCGGGCCGCGAGGATGCCGCCATACCCGCTTCGCGGGCTGCCTGGCCCTGCGCCCTGACCCGCTGGTCGCGTTCCTCCCGGGTCGGCAGATGCGGCCGGGTTGCGGGCAGGCTGGAGATGAACGACTCCCCGGTCAGCTCCCGTTTGATCACGAACTGGTGCTGCTCGGGGTCCAACGACTCCAGCACGGCCATGTAGTACTTGCGATCGCCGAGGACCTCGGCGACCCGCTTACGGTCGTCCTGATCCTTGGCCGCAAAACTGATCGTCCAGCCGGCCTCTGAATGCACGTACCGCGGGACACCGCTCGGGCGCTGAAGTGCGGCAACGTTCGTGATGCCGTTGCCGCGGCCCTCCCGGTAGTAGGTGCTGACCGTGTTCCACTGGCCGAGGTCGAGCGCGATGTACGGCAGCTCATCCCACGCGACGATCTTGTTAGCGTCGGGCTGCCACAGCGTGTGCAGGATCCGGGCGACCTTGGTTTTCTGCTCGGCCATCTGATCCGGGCCGAGCCCCCCGCGCGCCCAATAGATCACCTGGTCTTGGCCGTAGTCGGGTGGCCACTTGTCGATGACCGGCCACCCGGCCGTGGTCAGCGTGCTATCGGCCTTCTTCGTCGCCAGTACGACCGCGTGCGTCCCCCGCAGACGCGCGCGCTCGGTCAGCAGATACGTCACGCAGTAGGTCTTGCCCGAGCCGGACCGGCCATAGACGGACACGTGCTCCGGGTCGACCCGGCCGTTAGGACGTCCCCATGCTTGGAAGAACTCCGGGCCGAGCTGATCCCACGAGACGACCGGAGGTAGCTCAGTAGGCTGGGGGTCGCCACGCCCCGTACGCGTTCGGGTCGACAACGGTGATCGGCTCAGTAACGGCATCCGGTTCTCCCTCCTCGCGGGTACGGCTCGGCCCGTGGTGCGCGATCATCGCGCGGATCAACGGCCACGACGAGTGCAGGAACTTGAGCATGTCGCCGATCAGGCTGGTGGTCTGAAAACGTTCCATCACCCAATCGGAGCGGGCGAGCAGCGCTGCCAGGTCGCGGGTGATCGCCGCGCTGGTCTCGTTCAGCACCCCGGCGCACGTTTCATCGCTCATCGACCAGGTGAGCGCCAGCATCTTTGCGTAGCTGTTCAGCTCGTCGGCCATGTCCTTTTGCATCTTGGCCGTGCTGACGAACTTGCCCCCGGCGCGTTTCTGCCCGGCCGCGGTCGCCGAGCTGGCCGCGCTCTTGCGCGCGGTGCGCTTCGACGTGGTCTCGGTCCCGGGCTCGGGGTCCGGGTCAAGCTCATAGCCGGTAGCCGGCCCCCCGATTTCCGGGTCGGGCTCGGCTGCTGGCACGTCGCTGCCCCCGTTGCCCCCCATGAATCTGACTCGCTCCAGCAGTGCGCTCACGGCTGACCCCCTTAGAACGTATGTGCGGCTACAGTAACCGTCACATGATCGTTTAGGGGGGTCCGATGGCCGCTAAACCGCCGTGGCGCACCGTCACGGTTGACGGAAAGAAGATCACCTACGCCGTGATGCGCAAGAACGGCCAGCGGGTCGTCTTGATCAAGAAGAAGGGTTGACGGGGGCTATGGCGAAACTCAGTCAGGAACAGCTCGACCAGCTCGCCGAGCTGGAGCGGCTACGCGACGCACCGGAGGAGCCGGACGACGACGGCCAGGGCGACGACGACGGGGGCATCATCGTGCTGCGCGGGTCCCGCGCGGACACGTTCATGCAATCGCTGCTCGGCCCGGCCAAGAAGGCGACCCCGGCCAAGAAGGCGACCCCGGCCAAGAAGGCCGCCGCGGGGGCCCCGGCCGACCCGGACGCCGACCCGGACGCCGACCCCGAGGGCACCCCGGATCCGGATCCGGACCCGCCCAAGTCGAACCGCTACTTCCGCTAGAAAGGCCCTGCCGTGGCTGTCTCGGGTGCCGACATTGTCAACCAGGCTGAGAAGTACCTCGGCGACCGGTACGTGTTCGGCGCGGAAGGTCCGAACACGTTCGACTGCTCCGGGCTGGTGCAGTACGTCTATAAGCACTTCGGGATCAAGACGCCCCGCACCGCCCACGAACAGCAGCACTTCGGTACGGCCATCACTCGATCGCAGCTACGCCCCGGTGATCTGATCTTCTTCTCGTGGGGTGCGGACAAGGTCGCCGACCACGTCGGTATCTACGTCGGCAACGGCAAGATGATCAACGCCCCGCACACCGGGGCCGTGGTCCGCATCCAAACCCCGTCATGGGGCAACGCCGTGGCATACCGGCGCTTCCCCGGGGTGGTCGGGGGGCCGGCTACGAACGAGTCGGCGATCACCGACGCGATCAAGATCGGTACGGGCGCCGCGGTCGACGCCCTGAAAGGTTCCTCGGGCAGCCTGACCGCGCAGCTACTCGCGCCGCTGGTCAACATCGCATCCGGTGTCGCCGAGATCGGTGGGGTTGCCCAAACGATCGGCCGCGCGTTCCTGCCGTCCAATCTGATGCGCGCCGCGTGCGGTGTCCTCGGCACGATCTTCCTTCTGTTCGGACTCTTCTTCATGGCACGAGAGGCGCGTAACTGATGGCACAGCAAAAGCTCGCGGGCACGATCGTGGACCTACTCACCGCGGACGAGATCCGCGACGTCCTCAAAAGCTGGTCGGTCGAGCTGACCCGCGGCGCCCGGATGATCCGGCGCCCCATCCTCGGCAGCACGGACGGCGCCGGGGGCCTGGTCATGGGCGGCAACACCGACGGCCCGGATGAGGGGATGGTGTGGGCCATTACCCGCATCACCGTGGTCACAGCGGCCGTGATCCCGGCCGCGGGACTCCAGGTCTACGCCAACGACGTCAACCCGTCCAGCGCGCTCATAGCCCGGCTGGCGACCGACCACTTTCCCGGCGATCACGGGGTCGTGTTGATCGGTGGCGACTCGATCCGTATCGCGGGTTCCGGGCTCACCGTATCCACCAATGTGACCGTGACCCTCGGCATCAAGGAGGTCCCGCAACTGATGGCCTGGTCGCTGTGAGCCAGCCCGACGAGTCGGGCTATCTAGGCTCGCGCATCGCTAAGACCGTGGTCCACTCGGCACAGAACCTCAACACGCCGGGCGGGTGGCTGTCGACGTGGGATCCCCTCGCACCGATTGAGGTCGAGGTCTTTCACATCGCCATGAAAGGCCCCGCCGGATCCTTTGACGTCTACATCGACGACTCGTTCTATACGACCGACACCCGATCGGACCGCAACGAGTACGACCCGTCTCAGCCGATGCCGGTGCGCCCGGGTCAGATCGTGTCGTTTCATTTCTCGGCCACAGCAGCACCGGCACCGCAAGTCTGGCTATATCTACGCCAGCCGCAAACGGGGAGAACACAACTATGACCTACGTCCCGGTACCCGAGGGGGAAAAGAAGTCGACAGCCGGCCGCGATCCGGTCGACATCCCGGATGCGCTCGTGCGCCAGCTCCAGCACTCCGACGCGACCGGCGCCCGCTGTTACATCGACCTCAGCCCGGATGACGACCCGGCCGAGGTCGCCGACCTGAAACGGGCAATCGTCCGTGCGGGTTACCGGCTGTTCGGCACCAAGACGATTCACAAGAAATTCACGCCCGACCGGGTCACCTATTGGGTCGGCCCCAAAATCAAGCGGGGGAAAAAGACATGACCACATTCACGCGGGCCGAGCTGCGGGGGCTCGACCCGCAAGACCTGGCCGATCTGATCGGGCTCGCCGAGGGCAGCACCCCGTTTGAGTGCGCTCAGTCGCTCGGGCTCGACCCGACCAACCCGAACGATCGGAAGGCCGTAGAAGCGGCTGTGGCGGTTCGATGGCCCGGGGAGCAGTCGTTCTCCCCGCCCATCGGCGCTGGTGAGGAGGGGGTCAGGTCAGACCTGACCCCTGCCGACCCGCAGCCGGCTACCCCCGACACGGGGGAGGGTGACGACTCCACCGATGCTCTCGGGCTGCCTCAGCCGGATCCGGAAGCAGCCGCGGACATGGCCGAGCTGCTGCGCATCAGCTCGGGCACCGGCAAGCCGTTCATGGCCGGAACGTTCGCGATGTACTCGGATCCGTCCGGCGCTGTCGTGCTGGTTACCGAGGATCAGGCAGGCAATGTCAGACGGTCGGTGATCCCCACTAAGGCCGTGTCGTTCGCGCTCGGTCTGATGGCCGGTAAGCGGCCGGGGGGAATGCTGGGAAGGCTGCTGTTCCGTGGCTAACAGCGGATGGAAGGCAGACCCGGACTCGCTCACGTGGCCCGCTGGTGCCGGTACAGGGACGTTCCGGATCGTTGCGGGTGGCGACACCCCACCCGAGCTGACCGCAACGGGCCGACCGGTTGCGCTGCTGTTCTTCGACATCATTTCGGGCGTAGAGGTGGGTTACCACTTCCTGTCTGCCGGAACTAACGGTCCTCCCGCAGAGGCGACATTCGAGATTGGATACGTCACCTATCCGATTCCGGGGGACCCCTCATCGGCGACACCTGCCGACGTTCATTTCCAAGCGCGATTCGGCACGCAGATCTCGAATAACATCGAGATAGATAACCCGGTAACGTTCCTGGGATCAACCGTGGACGTAGACAACGAGCATTACTACGTGAACGCCGAACAGATGCTCATGATGGACAGCGGTACCCGGGTGATCCCTATCCCTGCCGGTGCAGTGAATGTCATTGTTACCAACGTCCCGTTCAACAAGACGTTCATCAACGTGCCCACGGTGGTCGCCAACTTCGCTTCGGCATCCGGGCCGTTGTCGCGGTGGACTGCTAACGCATTCAACGCCACCACCACCACGTTTGACATCCTGATCCAGAAGGGCGCCTCTGCGGATGCCAGCCCCGGTGCCGCGACCAGCGCCCCGATCACGTGGATAGCCGCGGAGGTCCCCTGATGGACACCAGCAGTCTTGTGCCCGCCGCGCTCCAGTTCGTGCGCGAGGTGGACGCCGCATACCCGAACCGGAATCGCACCTCCGATGGGTCGGTCGCTAGCGCCGAACACACGGCCGGTAACCCGACCAGCGACCACGAGCACGGCACCCCACAGCCCGGGGACCGCGACATCGACGCCGTGGACATCGACCGGGACCTAGTGCCCGGGGACCTGGCCGCCAGCGACGACGCGATGCACGGCGACGTCCTGTTCCACTTCCAAACGCGGCACCGGGCGCAATATTGGATCTTCAAGGACATGATCAGCTTCGCGGATGAGGGCTGGGTGCCGCGCTCGTACGCCTACGCCGGACCGAACCGCTCCCGGCACATGGAACACGCGCACTGCAACTGGCGAGAGGACAGCGCCAGCCACAACGACACGACCCCGTACGGGATCGAGGGAGACACGATGGATCAGCCCACTTTCAACACGCTCATGGACTCGTGGTGGACCTCGCGGCTCGACCCGAAAGTCAAGGACAACCCGCAGCGCACGGCCCTGAGACGGGCACCGTGGGCGCAGCTCGTCACGGCCGGGGGGTTGTCGGTGTTCAGCGTCCTGTTCGGCGAGATGCGAAAGAGCATCGAGGACATCGCCGCTCACGTAGCGTCCCCGCCGGCTGTGACCCTGAGTGAGGCGGACCGCTCGGCGATCGTGGCCGGGCTCGGCCCGATGGTGCAGACCGAAGTAACCGCGGCACTGGAGGGCATCGAGCTGGCGCCCCGGAAGAACACGCCGTGAGGCACCGGCTGCTGCTGCCCAAACGCAACCGGCCCAAGCGCATCCGAAACTTCTTCGGTAAGCCGTTGCCGTGCTGCTGGGATGACTGCTGGGCGCACGCCGACGAGCGGTACGTGTACGTGATCCCGCACGACCAGCCCAAGCACCCGGGCGACACGCTCACCTACGTGTTCTGCTCGGACAGCCATAAGACGTTCTGGTTGTCCGCGACGATCCCGGGGATGAAAGGCAAGGATCTTTCCGGCCAGCGGGGGCCGCTCGGCTTGATCATTCCGTAGGGTGATCACACCCCTGTGCCCGATGGACGCGGGCACGGGGGGGTCAACAGGCTCAACCCCTCCCCGCATCCGGGAGGGCAGAGGGGAGCGGCCCCGGTCAAGTGACGCCTTGACCGGGGCCGCTCGGGGGCTGGAGCTACTGGGTACGCACGTAGCTCCAGGGGTCCAGCTCGATCACCTCGCGCACGATCACCGGACGGTGCGGAGCCATGCTCGCCAGCGGGACACCGGCCAGCGGGATGCCCTTCAGGCTGGAGTCGTAGTAGCCATGCACCACCGTCCAGCGCACCTCCTCCTCCAGGTCGGCGTCAAGGAAGCGTGCCTCGCTCTCGATCGGGGTGTCACTGGCAGTCCACACGGCGAGCTGGTCACCGGGGCGTACCTGGTGCGCGCGCAGCGTCCGCGGGCGGGTATAGAGCTTCACAGCGGATCCCTCCGCTCTATCTGCACGTCGTGCTCCGCCTTACCAGGTTGGGCCTGGTGAATTTCGACGGCCATGCGCACGAGTGTCTCTTCCTGTGTCTCGTCCAGCACCTTGACGTAGGTCTCGGCGAACACGCACGTGCGGCAAGCCAGCTTGACTCGATAGGCCACGGGTCACTCCCTCCGGACATGCAGCGACCCCGGGGGCTATTGCTCCCCGGGGCCGCGCCCTGTGTGCGTTCCCATCGCTACTGCCCCTCGGGCCGATCGGTGGCCGGAACCGGACCGGGGAAAGTGGAGCCCCCTACAGACCCACTTCCCCCGGCCCGTACACAGTACGGGGGTCCCTGCTCGTCCCGGGGGTTCTTCGGGTCGTGCCCGGGGCTTAAGGTCCCGTACTGCGCTCCAGCCGGAAACGCAGGGCCGACAATAGTGGGCGGGGGGCAGCCGGCTGCAAGCTCGCGCCGTCCGTGTGTGCGCATGGTGAAAACACCGGAACGGGTGACGTGATCAACGCGGTGCGTACGCGATAGGTTGGCGCTTCCTGCACCGGGGGAAACTTCCGGCCCTGGCCAAACCTGTTTCGCGGCTGGTGGCAGGGGCCGGAGTCCCAGCCCCCGGTGCGGGACCCAACCCCCACGGATTTGGAAGGGACAACCATGCGAATCTTGCGCGTGTTCGATCGCGCTGGAGATCTCGTCCGCGAGCAGCACAACGTGACCGCGGTCCACGTCACCGGTACCGGCGCCCTGGTCATGGTCGTGACCGACCTCGGCGACCTCTACCGGGTCGCGGTCGCGCCCGGTGAGTGGGCCGAGGTCGAGGAGTGGACCGACGTCGAGCCATCGGCCACGCCGACCAGCGACGCACTGTCGGCCCCCATCGAGGAGGTCATGCCCGAGCCGGAACGGCTCGCGCAGCCCGTTGAGACGCCCGCACAGACCTCGGATTTCGAGGCCGTACACCGGGCAATGGAGATCGTGTGTATCTGCGCGCAGCTACGGTGCCCGGTCGTGATCGGTCCTGCCCCGTCAGCCGAGCAGCGGGCCCACTGGTCAAAGAACCGGTTCTTCCGCGGGGGTCGCCAGGCTGAGGCCCGGTTCGAACAAGCCCCCCCGTTCACCCGGTGCTCGTGGGAGATCGGCCACAACACGACCGAGTCCCCGCACCTATGGGTAGAGGGTGGCTGGCCGTACGGCATCAACGAGCACCACCCCGAGTGCCCGCGGCACCCGGACAGGTACAACCGGCCCGAGGTACCCGTGATCGCAGGGGAAGGCCAGCCGTACGCGGCCGGGGCCACCCCGGGCATGATGCTGATCCCGGCCGCTACCGCCGTGCTGGAGCGCGAGCCCCTGATCCTTGACGACCGGCCCGCAGGGATCCCGGTCGGTGTCGACCACGTTGCCCGGCAGATGTGGTCCCGCTGCGCGCACATGCCCCCGCTGGAGATCCAGAAAGAACACCCCGGCATCTGGTGCTCGATGTCCATCAACCACGACCCGGCCAGCGGACACGAGTGGGAGGTACCGGGCGAGCCCGGTCTCTACATCCGCTGGTGACCCCATGAGCGAGGGGCCGCGCGGCTGCTGAGGGGGTGACGCGCGGCCCTTCTTTGCACCATCTGCACACCCGGCGCCTATTCCCTCGCCTACCCCCTGCCCGGCCCGGTTGAATGGGGGTCAGGCAATACCTGACCCCCACGGAACGGAGCAAGGACAATGACCATTCACTACGCCAAGCGCGGACAGGCCGTCATCGGTGGTTGCGAGCTGGCCGAGGGGGACCGCACCTACGCCCGTTGGGGCGCGGTCGACCTGTCCGGTAAGCAGGTCGATTGCGACCGGTGCCTCTCGTTCCGGCCCGTGTTGGAAGACGACCAGTTCGTCGCGATGGTGCAGCGCCACATCCGGACCTTGGAAGAGCGCGCCGTCGCCAACCCGGCCATCCTGGCGCAAGTGATCATGCTGGCGCAGCGCCTCTCTGAGATCACCAACGTGGTCATCGCCAAGAGCGCCACCCGGTACAGCATCAACCCGATGAGCGCGCCGTCGATGAAAGAGATCACGCGGATGCTCAGCATGCAGCCGCAGAGCGGCACCGATCGGCGCAAGCTCGGCGACCGAGTGCTGTTCGAGCGTGCGATGGGCGAGGGCACCATCACCCAGCGGGAACGCGCGGCCCGTACCCGGGCAGCGAGGCACGCGGACAGCACCCTGGCGAGCTGGCTCCAGCGGCGCGACTCGGCCGTCTAGAGTCACCCCGAGCAGGCCCCCGCCAGGGCCGCCGGGGCAACACCGGCCCCTCCCCCGTCCCCGGGGGAGGGGCCGCACATTTCAACCAGAGAAAGGCAATCCACATGCACGGATCCATGTCCGTCGACATCGGCGACGCGGTCAAGGTCGAGCTGATCAGCGCGACGCTGCTACCCGAACGGCTGGTCACCGAATATCTCGACGGTAAGCCCTCCGACCACATCACGGCGATTGCCGTGACCGGCCGCGTGGAACGCGAGGTGAGCCTCAACGACAGGCCCGCGGGACGGCTGGAGCTGCCCGTTGCAACCTGTCTGCTTCTGCGCGTTCACGACCTGGCGACCCTGATGGTGTCGATGATGAAGGTCGTCGAAGTCGTGCGGGAGAACGAGAACGAGCAATGGCTGGCGTGCCTCAGCACGGCGATCAAAGAGCAGGAGAACATGCCCGTGTTCTCCCGCGACCAGAACGCTGAGGCAGATACCGCGGCTACCGAATTTGAGCAGCGCGCGGCTGAGCAGTGGAATACGGACACGGCGGGGGTCGCGGAAGCCCGGATCCCGACTCCGACATTCGACACGGGTCCGTGCAGCTACGAGGGTCATCCGCACGTGTCGCACCTCTGCCAGACCGGCGGGGTACCGCTCGGGCCGGCCGCGTTCTGGACTACCGAGGTCGACCCGGTAGACGGGCCAGTCACGATCGCGCCGCACGCGGCGATGGCGAACAACTGTGCGGAGAACCGGTTCGACCGGACCCGCGCCCGCTGTATGGATTTCTGCTGCCCGCGCTGCTACCCGAACGGCCAGGCCGAGCCCCCGGAGGTCGGGCAGGCCGCGCCGTTCGATGCCAACATGCCCACCGGTGACGTGGGAAACGGGGTCTGATGCGTGAATGGTTTTTGCAGACCATCGTGTTGGGTGCGCTGGTCGTGCTGGCGCTTGCCAGACTATTCCGGACAGGAGGCAGGCCCCGATGACGGACGACGCGGAGATCGTGCAACTACAGCGGGAAGTCCTGTCGCTGCACCTGTTCGCGATCCGCACCAGCGACCCGAGCAACCCGGAGAACGCGGATAGGGAGACGACCGACTACGACCAGCGCAACGCGGAGGTCTATCACGCGCTGGCCGTTGCCGGGTCATGCGGGTTCCGGCACGGCATCCGCACTGACCCCATGGAGCCCGGTTGGATGGTCGCCTACATCGACCTCCCGCAGGGTCAGGTGTCATGGCACCTGCCCGGCTACAAAGGCACCTACGACCGGCACACCACCGCGGAGAAATACAACCGCATCGAAGCGTACGACGACACGCTCGGCCACCGTGGCTGAGGGGCCCGCGGCGTACTCGCTCTACGACGTGCTCCGCACCCTCGTCGAGCGGACGAGCTGGCCGAGCGAGGAGGAGAAACGACTCGCCATCGCCAGCGTCGACCAGGCCGAGCGCGCCCGCGTATTCGGCGACATGGCCGCGATGCTCGCCTGCCCGCACGAGGAGGAGGCACGCACGCTCGGGGGCCGGTGCGACGATTGCGGTAAGCAGGTCGACCCGCCCCGGTCCAAAACGTCCCGGTCGGGTGAGCTGCAATATGGCACGCTGCCACCCGGCTACCTGCCGGGCATCGACCGAACCAAACGACCACAAGGGGGATATTGGTGAGCGCGGTACGCATGTGCGACCGGTGCGGAACGATCTTCAGTGAGCGCGCTGAAGGGGCCGCAACCGGCACGGTGACAGTGACCCGGCGCAACGAGCGCAGCGGGCGGCTGGAGCGCGTCGAGGAAACGCAGGACATCGGCCCGGAGTGCAACATTCAGGAGGCCATCCGGCCGCACCTGAGCATCGCGGGTGTGGCCGAGGCCGAGCGGCTGGCCCAAACCCTGGACACCTCGGCCGGATGACCAGGCCAGACGCGCCGGGCGCCCGAACATATGTTCGGGTGCCCGGCGCGTCTGCCGTTTACGATCATGGGCATGAGAGACCCGGTCACCCTGATCACAGCGCTGTCCAGCCTGCTCGGCACGCTGGCCACGCTGATCGTCGCTATCCGCACGAACCGGACCGGCAAACAGACTCACGAGATCGTCAATTCCCAGCGGACAGCGATGCAAAAACTGTCGCAGGATAAGGACGACGCGCTCCAAGCGGGAGGCATCCCGATCCCGCACGACACGAGCCTTAACGAACCCTGAGAAAGGACCCCCCATGGCGAGCGAATACGAAGAGATAGCCGGCTGGCTGGACAAGTCGCGGGCGCTGCCCGTCTTCTACCATCCGACCGGCCGCGGGAAGGCGCTTACCCAGACCTTCCTTGACGCGCTGGAGCGGTCCGGTGTCTGGCCCAACCGGTACCGGCTCGGCCACGGTGGCATCCCGGAGGGCACGCCCGAGCTGCCAGACCACCCGTACGGCTACCTCCGGTCGGTCGAGGTAGAGAGCGACTACGTGTTCCACTTCTCGACCGAGCAGGACCGTCAACGGGTCGCCGAGGCGCTCGGTAACCCGTTCGGCATCGGCCGCGCCGAGCTGGTCGAGCAGCTCGCCAAGCTCGGCCCCCACGAGTACCTCCGGTTCCCGTGATGGCCTGCACACCGGGGTTCCTGCGAGAGGAGGCCGTGCGCCAGATCATCGGCGCGATCCACAGCGGCCACGTAGCCGGCCCGTGGTCGCTGGAGACGGCCGAAACATACGCGGGGGTCACCACGCTCACGTTCGCGGTGGGCAACGTCTACCCGGACAAGCCAGACGACCGGCAACGCGTCCTGATCGACGTCCACGAGAAAGAGACCCGGCCATGAGCCGGGCCACCCCGATGCCGGGTGTTCCGGCTGCGATGGCCTGCCCGTTCTGCGGGGGCTACGTACGCGGGCATATGTGGATCGCCGCGGATGGCTGCTCGGTCAGCGTGATCGATTGGGAGCCGCTCCCGAACGACAACCTTCCCGCGGGCTGTATGCGATGCGGGGACGCGCACGCATGCCCCAACCCCCTGAACCGGAACAGCGGCGTATACGTGCTGCCATATAAGGAGGCGTGGTGAGCACGCCAGAACAGGAGCTGACCCTATGGAGACTGATCACTCAACTGCGTGATCCCCTGATTTGCTCGGCGCACCGACGGGGGATGACCAAGCATCGGATCTACCGGGTGTCGGGTGTCTCGCGCCCCGTGATCGATCGCGCTCTCGCATCGCAGTGGCAGCGCGCGGACCTCGGCGAGTTACTCGGGGAGCTACGCAAGGCCGTGGCCGAAGGTTACGATCTTGGCGAGTTCGTTTCCCGAGCACAGGAGCACTCCATGTCCGGCAACATAGCGACAGACGCGTACGGGCACGAGATCGGCGACACGACCGTAATCCAGCTCACCGCGGGCGCGGTCGGCACCAACGCGGTCGGCACAATCGCGGGCACCGCGGCTGCGGGAGCGGCCCCCACGGTCACGATCGGCGACTGCACCGACCGGCGAGGCAACTTCCTACTCAACCCGGTGACTGGTGGTGGCGCCCAGGCCGCGGGTGCGGTCGCGCTGATCAAGTTCGCCCGGCCCTACGCGCGGCCCCCGGGCCTGGTCATGGTCGACGTAGTGAACGAGACCGATGGCAACCTGGTCGCATCGGCCGCGCCGCTGACGGTCACCGGGGACGGCTGGAGCCTGGTCGTCGGTGCCGCACTCACCACGGCCAAGGCGTACCGGGTCAACTACCTGGTCGTGCAGTGACAGCCGGCCTTACCGTCGTGGGCCCGGTGGTCCAGGTCTGGCCCATGCTGATCGAGTGTGACGGGACCTGCGGCAACCGCGAGCCGCATGAGACGCACCTCCGGTGCGGCTCGTGCGGCCGGGCGATGTGGCAATGCCGCAGGGGTCAGGCAACGCCTGACCGATGCCGGGCCGTAAGCGATGCCACGCCGTAGGAGGCCCCGCTCGCGTGTCAACGCGGTGCGGGGCTTTCACCGTCGGAGGGCTATCCCTCGGCCGCGTCGGGGTCAGGCAAAGCCTGACCCCGACCCACCGGGCCGCGCCAGCGGCCTACCGACCACCGGCGCGTAGCGCCCAAGGCGCGTAGCGCCGCCCCGAGTTGTTGGAGCGCCGTAGGCGCGTAGGCCCCGGGCGCGCAGCGCCCGGGGCCCCCATCCTG
>Ga0193699_10000387_pt1 | contig 19785 bp, 20 predicted proteins | sample L3c2metaG_FD_160095 | JGI IMG/M metagenome (GOLD analysis project Ga0193699, IMG submission 160095) | Soil microbial communities from a riparian zone of the East river system, Colorado, United States - L3c2 | ecosystem: Environmental > Terrestrial > Soil > Riparian zone | place: USA: East...
GAGATCATGATCGCCAGCGGCTCGAGGAACGATCCGAACTGCATCACGAGAATGAGATACATGAGCATCACCGCGATGCCGAGCGCGGAGAAGATGCGGCCGAACACCTCTGCCTGACTTTCGGATTCGCCGCCGGTGGTCATGTGGACCCCCGGTGGCATCGTGATCTTCGCAATGCGGGCATTGATGTCCTTCATCACCTCGGTGAGCGATCGGCCTGAAGTGTTGGCCTGAACCGTCACAACGAGATCGCCATCGAGGTGCGTTATCTGCGCCGGACCAACTGACGGCGTGATCGTCGCAATTTGACCAAGCGGCAGCGTACGCGGCTGACCATCGGGGCCGGTAACAACGAGCGGTAGCTGTTCCAGATCCGCTGCGCGCTGCCTGGCCTCGGGAGCGAGCCGCACGTTCACCTCGCGCGTTTCGTCGCTCGGGTCCACCCAATCGCCTGCCTTGATTCCGGCAAACGCCGGACGCAGTGCCTGCGCAACCTGACCCACGGTCACGCCAAGCGTGCCAGCAAGACCACGATTTAGCTCGACGTTCAGCTCGGGCTTCTGCCCCTTGGTCGACAAGCCAACATCGACTGCGCCCTTTACCTGTTTCACTTGCTCGGCGATCAATTCCGCGGTGTTAGCTAGCTGCTGTGGTGTGCCACCACGCATCTCTAGCTGGATCTGCTTCTGAGCGCCCTGGAAGTCGTTGGTGAAAACGGACATCGTCGCGCCACCAATGCGTCCGACTTCCTTGCGCAGCTCGCGACCGAAATCCTCGGCGCCGATGCTTCGGTCGGATTTGGGTAGCATCCGGACGTAGATGTTGCCCGTATTCACGTCGCCGGTGCTTCCTCCGAGCGTCGTGAATGTGAAGCGGACCTCCTTGTGCGCCCGCGCCATCCGTGCTGCCTCTTCGGCCTTGATTCGCGTGTAAGCCAGATTGGATCCAGGCGGAGTCTCGATCGCGATGTTGACCTCCGACTGATCCTCGGACCCGAAGAAGCTGGCACCGACGAGCCCGACCGCGGGAAGCGCGAGCGCCGCCACGAAGGATCCGATCGCAATCAGAACCATTGCAACGCGGTGATCGAGCGCCCATGCGATCAGGCCCTTGTACTTGATGGCCATCCGGTTGAACCACTGATTGAACTTCTCGAGCGCATGCGCGATCGGGTTACGCCGTTCGCCGGCCTCGATCTGTGGATCCGCCCAATAAGCCGACAGCATTGGATCGAGCGAGAACGAGACGAACAGCGACACGAGCACCGACGACGCGATGGTGAGAGCGAAGGGCTTGAACCACTGTCCAGCCACTCCGTACATGAACGCCACAGGCACGAACACCGCGACAATCGAGAACGTGGTGGCCGCGACGGCCATGCCGATCTCGTCGGTGCCCTCGTGCGACGCCGTCATGTGATCTTTACCCATCTCGATGTGTCGCACGATGTTCTCGCGCACTACGATCGCGTCGTCGATCAGAATTCCGATCGCGAGGGAGAGACCGAGCAGCGACATCGTGTTGAGCGTGAATCCGAACGCCCATACCGCGATGAACGACGCCAGCACCGACACCGGCAGTGCCAGTCCGGTAATCACGGTCGATCTCCACGAGTTGAGGAACACGAACACCACCAGCACCGTGAGCAGTGCTCCGATCAGAAGGGCTTCTTCGACGTTGCGGACCGATGCTGCTACGCGCTGACCGGAGTCCTTTACAATGTCGATCTTGACTCCGGCAGGAAGCGTTTTCTGGATCTCAGCAACCTTCTTCCTCACCTTGTCGCTGACATCGGTCGTGCTGTAGCCTTTGGCCTTCACGATGTTGATGCCGACTGCCTCGATTCCGTTGTAGAGCGCGAGTGAGCGCTGCTCCTGTGTGCCGTCGATGGCGGTAGCGACCTGTCCAAGCCGCACGATTTGCCCGCCCCGCTCCGCTACGACGAGGTTCATGAAATCCTGAGGCCCCTCGAGCCGCCCCTGCAGTCTGATGGTGCGCTCGTCGAGATTCCCGTTCACGCGTCCGACCGGAGCCGCGAGGTTCTGAGATTGCAGCGCCTGCACGACCTGACCGACTCCAATTCCGGCTGCCTGTAGTGCCTGCGGGTTCAGCTGAATCGTCATCTCGCGCTTCACGCCGCCAACGATCTGCACCTGGGCAATGCCGGCAATTCCGCGGATCTTGCTCGTGATGTCCGGATCGGCCAGTCGCGTCAGCTGCGCCGGAGACATCGCTGGCGACGCAAGCGTCATGGAGATGATCGGCTGGTCAGATGGGTCGAATCGTTGTAGGACCGGCTCCTTCATCTCGACTGGAAGGTCTGCACGAATTCCAGAGATTGCATCGCGAATGTCCTGCGTTCCCACCTGCGGATCTTTCTCGAACAGGAAGAGCGTGATGATCTGGGCGTAGCCGTCGCCGGCGGTGCCGTAGATCTTGTCAACGCCGGAGATTCCCTTGATCGCGTCCTCGACCGGCTTCAGGATCTCGCGCTCGACTCCTTCAGGCGATGCGCCGGGATACGGAATAAAGGTGAGCACCACCGGCTGCTGAATGTCGGGGAACTCGTCGGTCTGCAATTTCCAACCGGCGAACAGACCGAACACCACGAGCGCCACCATTGTGACGACCGTGATCATCGGTCTCTTGATGGCAAAATCTGAAATGATCATACGTCAGCTCCCCTTACCGGTGTTGGCGACCGGATTTGCAACCGGTACTGATACTCGCACCGCTGTGCCCGGCGTAATTCCCTGCGCCGCTCCAAGAAGGAGCGTGTCTCCGGCCTGCAGACCCGAAATGACTTCGATGCTCTCGGAGCTCTTATCCGTCAGGCCGGTCTGGATCTGAATTTTCTCCACTTTCCCCTGCCGTAGTCGCATCACGAAAGGGGCGCTCCCGCGTACATCGACGGCCGACGCAGGAACGACAAGTCCCATCTTCGTTGCCGTCGACAACCGTCCGGTCGCGAATAGCCCGCCAACGAGCGCGCGACCCGCATTCGGAATCGAGACATAAATCCGCACCTGGCGAGTCGTCGGATCAGCGGTTGGATTGATGCGTGTGATGCGTCCTACAAATTGACGGCCGGGATAACCGCTGACGGTGAAGTCGACGGGCACACCGATCCGGATTGACGCGAGCTGCTCAGCGGGAACCGACGCTTCGAGTCTCATGCTCGACGGATCGACGACGGTAAACAGCGCGGAACCTGGCTGAACGACGTCACCCGCCGACACGGGACGCTCACTTACGACTCCACTGAACGGTGAGGTGACAGTGGTGCTGCGGTACGCTTTCTCCGCGGTCGCAAGTCTGGAATTCGCATCCTCGAGAGCCGCCTGCGCGGCGATCGACGTGCGGCGCGACTGATCAATGTCGCGTTCGGCGATTGCACCCGCGGCGAGCAGCTTCTGGTTGCGGGCGAGATCCTTCGCCGCGACGTCAGCCGCGTTACGCGCGGCAACGAGACCGGCGCGCGCTGAGGTATAGGCGTCCTGGATTCCCGACGCGTCAATTCGCGCGAGCACCGCACCCGCATTCACAGCCTGGCCTTGATCCGCATAGGTCTGGAGAACGCTGCCGGCTACCTGCGCGCGAAGCACTGCCTCACGCTCGGGCTCGAGCGTTCCGGAGAGCGACGGTCCGGTCATGATCGACCCGTTGCTGGCAACGGCGATGTTCTCGGGGCCTACAACCATCGTTTCCGTTTTCGCCGTCTCCGCCGCGGACGCGTTGTCACCCTTGCTGCATGCGCTCATCGCGACGAGGACGGAAAAAGCAAACACAACGGCCGCACTCTTTCTCGAAATACCAGGATTTATTTTCATCATCTGAGTCTCTTCAGTGTCCTTACTGTGGTGGAATGCCGGTCGTTGATTGCTGCGTCTGCTGTGCGGCCTGGGTCTGCTGACTACTCTGCTGTGACTGCTGCGTGCTGGCCTGGCTTTGTGCCTGAGCCTGAGCGGCGCCCGTCGTCTGCAGCGGCAAATCAGGCAGCAACGCGAGCTTAACGCGCGCGACCTGGAGATCTCTCGCCGCCAGCGCGCGGTTTGTCACCGCCTGCTCCAACAGGATTCGAGAGTCGTTCAGCTCGAGCTGAGTAGAGATCCCTTCCCTGTAGCGAACTTCCGCGATCGAATACGCCCGAGCTGCCTGCTCGGCCGTGCCCTGGCTCGCCTGCCACGCTGAGCGCGCCTGGAGGAGATTGTTGATCGTCACGCGTGAGTCGAGCGCCGCGAACTCGCGGAGCTGATCGTAGCGCGCTCGCGCCTCGCGCACGTTCGCTTCGGCGACCATCTGCTCACCTTTGATGCGGCCCCCGGTAAAGAGGGGGAACTGCGAGGAGAGAGCAACCGTCCAGTTGGTGCGAAAATCTCCAGACCCGGGAAGGCCCGTCAACGGAAACGCCACCTTTCCATAGGCCGATGTGAGCGCGAGTGTCGGAAACCGCTGAGCCTTCGTGACCCTGAGCAGGCCGCGCTGCGCATCGATCGCCTCGGCGGCTTGTCGTACGGTTGCTCTGTCGACAGCCGCAGTGTCGCTCGTGATTCCGGTTCCTTCGAGCGCCGAGTTCGTCGCGGCCGGATCATCGACCATGGTCGTGAGCTGAACTGGGCTGTCGAGCGGAAGATTCAGCAGCTGCTTCAGTCTGAGGTAGGCGACTTCACGATCACTCTGGCGCTGAATCACGATCGGGCGCTGGTTCGCGCTCGATACCTGTGCACGCAGCAGCTCGAACTCCGACACGTTTCCAACCGTGCGCGCGAGCTGGGTCTGCTTCAGCACCTTGTCGGTCTGCACAGACGATGATTCCGCCAGTGCGACCAGGCGGTCGGCGAGCGCGGCGTCGAAGTATGCCTGAGTCACATCGAGGCGAAGCTGCGCGCGCTGCGCGGCCAGCTCGATGTCTGCAGAGCGACGTCCCGCGTTAGCGACGGCATTCTGCGCCTGGATCCGTCCGCCGGCGAACAGATTCTGGGAAAACGAGAGACCGGCGTTGTACTGGTTCTTCGCGCCGAAGCCGAGGCTGCCGAACGAAGAGAAGGGATTGTTTCCAAGGGCGCAGCGACTCGCGTCCTCGAGTCCGGCTAGTCGCTCAGCGGTTGTCGCAGTCGCGTCGAGCAGGTACTGGTCGCAAGGAGCAGACGGCGGTGTGGGCTTCGTCGTATCGACTGCCGGTGCGCCGCCTGCGCTGGAGAACTGTGACGCCAAAGTACGGGTGTAGCTCGCGGACGCTCCGAGCTGCGGCAGTCTCAGACTTCGCGCTTGGTACTGCTGTCCCTCGGCGCGTTGCACTCCCGCGCGAGCGATGCGGATCGCCTCACTCTGCGCTTCGGCGATGCTTACGGCTTCATCGAGCGCGATTGAGCGAGGAGTGCCGGTCGTGCGTACCGTAGGCAGTGTGGGCGTCACTTGCGCGTGCAGTGCCGCCGGAAAAAGAACAACCGCGACGGCAAAGAGCGTTTTCAGGAATCTGCCGAGCCCACGGGCGCGGCGTTGGAGTTTTCTGTAGGACACGGTTCAGGCTGAAAGTTGTTTCGATCGTTTAGTCTGCTTATTCGTCGCTTTGGACGACGTGTTTTCGACACCAAGGGCGCGGAGCAGCAGTTGTGTGTACATGTGAGCGGCCTTGTCCGCCTGCGGATAGACCTCCGGCATCATTCCGCGACCCATTGCGTCGGCGAAAATCGACCCCATGAGCATTGCCGCCGCTGTCTTCGCGTCGAACTTCTCAGTGATCCACCCCTGCCGCTTCAGCGCGGTCAGGTATCGGCACAAATCGGCCGACGCTTGTCTCGGGACGGCACTCGCCATTTCACTCATTTCGGGTCGCTCTTCGATCTCACTCATGGTCTTACGTATCATGGAGCTTTGAAGTCTCAAATGCTTGATGAACGACTCGCTCCACGCCGTCAGCTCCGCTTCGGGGTCGACGGCGACATCGGGTAAGGGAGTGAAGCCGACGAATTGCGAGCAGAAGTGCATGGCCTGCCGAATCAGCTCTTCTTTGGATCCAAACTGGCGGAAGAGCGTGATCTCGTTTACGCCCGCCGCGTCAGCGATTCGCCGAGTAGTTGATCCTCGGAAACCGTGCTGCGCGAAGACTTCGGCGGCGGCGGCAAGGATTTCGTTTCTCCGGTTCATGGAGCGGATATTAATGACGAGCTACCCTTAAATGCAAGTAGTCACTTACTTACACAGGCGTTTCCACACGCTAATAAGCGAGGTCCGCCCTCGCCCTTTCGTAGAGACCACCCCGCCATATATTCGACTCGTGCGCCGACATTGGATCTCTCGTAGTCTCGCCAGCGTGCTCGCGCTGTGGCTCGCCGTTTGTCTGGCCGAGCCGGTGCAGCTTCACACCTGTGCGATGCACGGCGGCCTCGCCATCGAGCAAGTAGGTGTCGCCGCGACGCACAGCCACACTTCGGCGGCGCAACACGTCGCGACGAATGCTGGCCCCGGGCACTTCCATCACGGTCAGGACAGCGACAGTCAGTCGCGGCAGTGCAGCTGTCTTGGGGACTGCAACGCTGGACGCGGGCCAATCGGAATCGCTGCGCCTGGCGTCACGCTCCCGGCCGTTGCCATCGTCGAAGGCTCGGCGACCGATTTTACTCACGATTCACCCCGCCTAGTCGCCCCTCAGTTTCTCCTTCCGTTCAGCAACGGCCCACCCGCTGGTTCCTCGCGCGCGTAGCTGAAAGCGACGCATCCGTCGCTTTCTTCCGGATCTCCGCGCGGATCTGATCCACAGCTCTTTCTGGCGTTCAAATCGGCGGCAAACTGCCCGCTATCGCGCCACGAGGATTCAGAGGAACCATGTCCGTTCATTCCAGCTTCAGGCGCATTGCGCCCATCGTCATAGCGACGGCAATCGCGCTGTTTGCCGCTCCGCTTAGCGCACAATCACCGGACTCGGTGAAGGCAACAGTCACTGTTACCGACACCGTGACCCGACCCGATTCCGTTCGTTCGGGAAAAATCGTCACTCTCCGCGGTGTCACTGTGATTGGCACGAAGAGCGATCTCGCGGAGACACGCGCACGACTGGCTCAGATTCCCGGCTCGGTCGCAATGGTCGACGCTCCCCAGATACGCGCTACGCGTCAGGCGAATCTGAAGGATGTCCTGCAGTTCGTGCCTGGCGTTTACATACAGCCGCGGTTCGGCGCTGCTGACGAAAGTCAGATCTCCATTCGTGGCTCCGGCCTTCGCGACAACTTCCACGCGCGGGGAGTGAACCTCCTCGTGAACGGCATGCCCTACCGGAACGCCGATGGGTTCACGGATTTCGAGTCGCTCGAGCTGCTCACTACCGAGGCTATCGAGGTCTATAAGGGTGGAAATGCGCTCCGCTACGGCGGCTCGACTCTGGGCGGAGCGATAAACCTTGACACCAAGACCGGATATAGCGCAAGTCCCGCCTCTCTATTTGCGCAGGGCGGGAGCTTCGGCTTCTACAAGACTCAGCTCGAGTCTGGTGATTCACGCGGAGGCTCTGACTACTATGCCAGCTACGCGCGAACCTCGATGGATGGTTACCGACAGTGGTCCGCGCAGCAGCGCGACAGAGTCAATCTTCACGCCGGTTACCAGTTCTCTCCGAATACGGATGCGCGAGTGTTCTACTTCTTCGCCCACGTGAAGGAAGAGCTTCCGGGAGCACTTACGCGCGGAGTGTTCGAGACCGATCCACGCGCGGCCGATCCGACGAACGTCAGCAACCGCTGGGGCCGGGATTACAGTCTTCACCACGTCGGCGTGCAGCTTCGCACCCAGCTCTCTCCCACGCAACGGCTCGAGATCAGCCCGTACACGCAGTATCGTGACATCGATCACCCGATTTTCGAGGTGATTTCGCAAATCAGTCACGACTACGGCGCGGAGGTACGCTATGAGAATACAGCGGGCCTTGGATCTCTCTCCAATCGGCTGACTGTGGGATTTCAGCCCGCGTACGAAACGCTGTTGAATCACCAGTACGTCAACAATCAGGGGAAGCACGGCGCGTTGACCAAGAACCAACACGATCGCGCGAAGAGCCTTGCCTTCTATATGGAAGATCTTCTTTCACTGACCCCGCGATTCGCCGCCGTTCTTGGCGTGCGCGGAGAGCACGCGACCCGTGAGACCAGAGATTTTTTCCTCTCCAACGGCGACCAGTCGGACAAGCGCGTCTACAAACCGATCAGTCCCAAGATTGGTGTCCTCTACTCACTGGCGACCGGTGCACAGCTGTTCGCGAATGCGAGCCGCAGTTACGAGCCGCCGCTCCTTCTCGAGCTCAATAGCTTAACAGTGCCCGGTTACGTTCCACTGGATGGGCAGAGCGCCTGGCAGTACGAGCTCGGCGCTCGCGGCCAGAAGATTGGGCTTGGTTGGGATGTCGCGGCTTACGACGTGGAGTTGAAGAACGAAATCCTCAACATCAACGTCCAGCCGTTTCCCGGAGCACCGTTTACCGTGCCGACCTACCGCAACGCGCCGAAGACTCGGCATACCGGTCTGGAAGTTGGCTTGAGCTATCAACTCCCCGGAGCGGTGTTCGTGCATGGAGATGTTGCGGATCATGTTTCGTTGCGAACATCGTACACGCTTGCGCGTTACGTCTATGTCGAGGATCCGAACTACAAGGGCAACGACATACCCGGTGCTCCTCACCAGGTGATGGCAACTGAGATCAAGTACACGCATCCTTCAGGCTTCTCGCTGGCACCCAGCGTTGAGTGGGTGCCCCAATCATATTTTCTCGACAGCCAGAATACGGTGAGGAACGACGGGTGGACCAACCTCTCACTTCGCACCGACTTTGCAACCCCATACGGGATGAGTCTGTTCGCGGCCGGTCAGAATCTCACCAATCGTCGATTCTCTCAGTCGGTTCAGGTCGACAACGCAGCGGGCAAGTGGTTCGAGCCCGCGGACGGTCGCTCTTTCTACGCGGGGTTGCGCTGGACTCATTGATGGTCGGGCTCTCATTCTTTCGCCGTCGCTCTGGTCGAGCGGCGGCGATTGCGTTGTGCCTGATCGTTTCGTCCGGGTACGCTCCGATCGGTGCTCTCCTTCACGCGACGCTTCTCCGGTCGACGCCGACGGCCAACAGTCACATCCTTCAGCCACCTGAGACGATACGCCTCGTCTTTAGCGAAGCGATTGTCCCGGAGCTGAGTCAGATCTCACTCATCGACTCGGATGGGAAGGCGCGACTCCTCGAGGTGACAACCGATCCACACGATGTGCACGTACTCGTCGGCCGAGTCGGGTCGATTTCCGCTGGAGAGTACAAGGTTGCGTGGCGAATCCTGTCCGCGGACGGTCACCCGGTCGGCGGAAGCTTTTCGTTCTTCCTGCAATCAGGAAGTCCGGGAACGGTTGCCACGCCAGGGTCGATTACCGCACTGATTCCGCGGGATTCCGGAACGCGCGCTAACGCCTCCGCATCATCCTCCACAGAGACGAGCGCGGAAATCAAAACGAGCCCCGTGCTCGCATCGATCCTTCGTGGAACCGGCCTGGGCGCGCTCATGGCTGGCGTCGGTCTTCTGTTCTTCGGTGTGACAGCGGGTGAGCGCCGCAAGCTCATGCCGAGGACGATAGTTGTCCGGCTCATCGCGATCGGTGCGGCGCTGCTCGCCGCTCACATGATCGCCTGGATGTACGACATCTCGCTGACCGGAAGCCTGAGCGAGAGCTTCAGCGTCTCACTCTTCGGCTCAACTCCCGGAAAGATCGAAGCGACCCGGGTTGCGTTCGCACTTCTGGCGCTCTGGGCAATTGCGCTCGCCCGCCGAGAGACGTTGGCTCTCATTTTCGGCGGAGCGTGCCTTTTGGTGAGCGGCGCTGTCGGCCATCCCGCCGCGGTCCATCCTTATTTGAGTGTTCCCACGAAGATGGCGCACCTGCTCAGCGCGTCGCTGTGGCTCGGCGGACTCCTTTGGCTCGTCTGGCTCTCCCAGTGCGATGAGATTGCCTGCCGGACGGAAGCGAGACGCGTGTCGGGCGCCGCACTTATCGCTGTGATAGCGATCTTCCTCACCGGCTCACTCGAGACAGTGCTGTTTCTCAATTCTCCGGGCGATCTGATCCATTCCAACTATGGCCGACTGGTTGTAGCCAAGGCCGTTGGACTCGCCATTCTCGTCGGATTCGGCGTGTACAACCGGTTCCGATTGCTTCCCCGCATCGATGAGCCTGGCGCCGCCGGCAGTCTTTCCAGTTCGGTGAGGTCAGAAATCGCTGTCGTGATTGTCGTGATATTGCTCGGAGGATTTCTGGCGTACACGCCGACTCCACCCAAGCCACAATCTCTGCTTTCTGCCTTCACGGGACGGTCACAATGACAAGAAACTCCAGCGCCTCGAGACCCGCTCCTCACCGGGCGATACGCGCGATCCTTCTGCTATTGGCGATCCTGGTTGTGCCGTCGATCGTCTTCGCTCACGCTGTTGTCTTTCCAAAGACATCCACGCCCGGAGCGTACGAGAAATACGTGCTGCGCGTGCCCAACGAGCGCGATGTTCCGACGCTCAAAGTCGAGATCCACTTCCCGGAGAGCCTCCGCGTCGTGTCGTTTGGCGACGTAGCCGGCTGGAAGCTGCAAGTGTTAACCGACTCAGCCCAGCGCGTCACGGGTGCGGTTTGGACCGGCGTCTTGCCCAAGGAGCATTTCGTCGAGTTTCCTTTCGTTGCGGTGAATCCGAAGGACAGCACCTCCCTCGCTTGGCCGACCTATCAGACATACCAGGGCGGCGAGACGGTTCAATGGACTAGTCCGGACACTGCCTCCAAGACGCCTGTCTCGAGGACATTGATCAGCGATCCCACCGTGATCCCCGTCAAGGTCTCGCGCACATCGCTTTACATCTCGATCATCGCCCTCTTATTCGCGCTCACTGCTTTGGGGGTCGCTCTCAGGCCTCGCGGTGTAGACGTAAGGCCCTGATTATGTTCCGGTAACCCTTCTTCATTGCTAGGCAGGCCATGGCTGTATCCGGAGAGTTGGTAGCGAGGCATTTGGCGGTCCGGCGGGGAATCCTGCTTAGCTACGCAACCATCGGTTACAACAGCCTGGAAGCGATCGGTTCTCTGATCGCGGGACTCCTATCTGGAAGTGTAGCCCTCGTCGGTTTCGGTATCGACAGCGTCATCGAAGTCATCGCGAGCGTCGCAGCTCAGTGGCGGCTTCGCATAGATGCAGATCTTTCGAGACGCTTCGAGTCTGACATGCGGACTCTTAGAATCGTAGGGTGGTGCTTCGTCGCCCTTGCCGTGTACGTCACCATCGATAGCGTCAAATCCCTCTATCTGGCGGAACAACCGGATCGGAGCTGGTTCGGCCTCACCATTCTTGCTCTTTCAGTCATCGTGATGCCGGCACTTGCCTGGGCCAAGCGCCGCGTTGCGATCACGATGCAGAGCGCCGCGCTCGAGGCTGAGGCGAAGCAAACTTCACTCTGTGCCTATCTGTCCGTCATCGCACTCGCAGGAGTCGGGCTCAACGCCATTTTGGACTGGTGGTGGGCTGACCCGGTCGCGGCACTTGCAATGGTTCCGATCATCGTGCGAGAGGGAGTACAGGGACTGCGCCTGCAACCGCATAACCACGACAAATGTTGTTGAGCCTTGACGTATTAAGATTTGTTGATATGTTAATCTAATGGCTGTAGCGACCCAATCCAGAACCGAGCGCGCGATCGAGCTCTTTCACGCCCTCTCCGACGAGACCAGACTAGAGATCATCGAGCTGCTCCGTCGAGGCGAGCGCTGCGTCTGCGAGCTGACTGACACCCTCGACGCCGCTCAGTCGCGGCTCTCGTTCCATCTTCGCGTTCTCAAGGACGCGGGAATAGTCCGCGATCGAAAGGATGGGCGCTGGGTCTACTACGAACTCGACCCCGAGGTATTCGAGGAGACGGAGACGCTCGTCTCGGCCATGAAACCCCGCGCGCTCAAGAGCAACGCACAATGTTGCGCCTGAATCCTTTTTTTTATCGCCAATACATCAACAATTATTGTTTGACGGAGGATAGATGACTGCTCAGAAGTCGACGCTTAAGGCTACCGTGAAGGAGAAGTACGGCCAGGCCGCGTTGCGGGTCAAAGAAGGCGATGCCGCCGCTGCGTGTTGCGGATCGAGCGGCTGTTGCGGAGCCACAACCGAAGCCTGGGATCCGATCACGTCCGATCTCTACGATGCGAAACAGAAAGCCGGCATCCCGGCCGAGGCAGTGCTTGCATCTCTTGGCTGCGGTAATCCGACGGCGTTGGCCGAGCTAAAGCATGGAGAGACGGTTCTCGATCTCGGATCGGGCGGCGGTATTGACGTTCTGCTCTCGGCCAAGCGAGTCGGTCCGACGGGCAAAGCCTACGGCCTCGACATGACCGACGAGATGCTCGCGCTCGCCAACGAGAACAAGCGCCGCGCCGGCGCGGAGAACGTCGAGTTCCTGAAGGGTGAGATCGAGCAGATTCCGCTCCCCGATGCATCGGTCGATGTCATCATCTCGAACTGCGTAATCAATCTCTCCGCCGACAAAAAGACGGTGCTGCGCGAAGCCTTCCGTGTGCTAAAGCCGGGCGGCAGATTCGCGGTATCGGATGTCGTGGTGCGTGGCGACGTTCCGGCGGCCGTGAAGACGAACATGGAGCTGTGGATAGGCTGCGTAGCCGGCGCCCTCCAGGAGCAGGAGTTTCTGAACCTCCTGAACGAAGCAGGATTCGAGAAAGCCTCGATCGAGCCTACCAGGGTGTATAAGGTGGAGGATGCCGCGGCGTTTCTGATCGGCACTGGGTTGGACCCTGACGAGTTCGCATCACAGATCGATGGGAAGTTCATGAGTGCGTTCGTGCGGGCAACCAAGCCGGTTAAGAGCTGCTGTGGACCGGACTGCTGTGGAGGCTGAGATGAGAATCAGAGAAGCGACCAGCCGGGATCTCGGTGCAGTACAAAGTCTGCTCTCCGCCAACGATCTCCCAATCGATGGAGTGAAGGAGAATTTCTCCAGTTTCGTCGTGGCGGAAGACAACGGAGAGATTGCCGGCGCGATTGGACTCGAGATGTTTGGACCCGTCGCTCTCCTGCGGTCCGCGGTCGTGTCGCTTGACCATCGTGGCAGCGGAGTAGGTCGCAGGCTGGTCGAACAAATTCTCGACCGGGCGTCAGATGAGGGAATCGAGGAGCTGTTCCTGCTGACTACTACCGCCGAGAAATATTTTCCGCGCTTCGGCTTCAGCTCCACTACGCGGTCTGCGGTGCCTGCTGCTGTAAAGGCATCGGCGGAGTTTCAGGGCGCTTGTCCCGATACCGCCGTCGTCATGACGCGTCGAGTCAAATCTGCCACGAAGGCGCGCGTTTGATGCGGTACGCACTCATCTCCGACATCCACGCGAACCTTCCTGCGCTTCACGCCGTCCTCGCCGACATCGATGCCCGAAAGAACATCGATGCGATCTATCATCTAGGCGACCTTACCGGCTATGCGCCGTGGCCGAATGAAGTCGTCGCCCTCCTTCGCGAGCGGGAAATCCCGGGGATCGCGGGTAATTACGATTCCACTGTCGCGACCGACTACAAGCACTGCGGGTGCAAGGCCGATTCTCCGCACGAGGAGGTGTTGTCACACCGCTCTTACGAGTGGACGCGAGCGCATGTGACCCCGGAGACGAAGACCTATCTGGCGAGCCTTCCGTTTCGCATCGATATCCGCCCGTTCGGCGGACACGTCTCGGGCCCAACCATAACGCTGATTCACGGCAATCAGACGTTGAATACCGTCTACGTTACCGAGGATCGACCCGATTCCTTCCTGGAGAAAATGGCCTGCGACATCGGCTCGCGCTCACGCGACGTGATCTGCTTTGGCCACACCCACAAGCCGTGGCAGCGCGTAGTCGGGGGAATTCAGTTCATCAACACCGGGAGCGTCGGCAGGCCGAAGGATGGAGATTGGCGCGCCTGCTATGTATTGCTGTCAGTGGAACAAGCGGGTACGCGCGTCGAGTTCGTTCGGGTTCCTTACGAGGTCGACGAGGCCGCCGATGCTATTCGCGTGAGCGATCTCCCCGGGGAGTTCGCGGACGTTCTTAAGTCTGGCGGAGCGGGCGCGACTACTTCTTCTGCAGCTTCTTAGCTACAGCTTCGGCCTGCGCGAAAACACGAAGGAAGTTCTCCCCCGCCAGCTTGCTCAGGTCGCTGTCCGACCAGCCCCGTCTCGCCAGCTCGGCGAACAGCGCTGGATAGGTCGATACGTCTTCCAGTCCTTCTACGACTTCCGTTATTCCATCGAAGTCCCCGCCAATGCCGACGTGATCGACGCCGGCGACTTTGCGCACGTAGTCGATTTGATCGGCCACCTGTGACAGAGTTGCACGCGGCTCGGGATGCGCGGCGCGCCATTGTTTTATGTCGCGCGTGATCGCCGCTGTGTCGTTCCCATACTTCGCCTGTAGATCTTTCATCACCGGGCGAGTGGACTGATCGTACAGCTGTACCGCCGGTGACACGAAGCCGGTGACGAACGGCACCATCACGATTCCGCCGTTTGCGGTTACGCGCCGCAGAATCGAATCCGGAACGTTGCGTGGCACGTCGACGAGTGCGCGGGCTGCCGAATGCGAGAAAATCACCGGAGCCTCGCTCACGTTGAGTGCGTCGCTCATCGTCGCCGGAGACACGTGCGCCAGGTCGACGAGCATTCCAAGTCGGTTCATCTCGCGCACGACGCTGTCACCGAAGGGCGTCAACCCGTTGTGCTTAGCCGAGTCGAGGGCCGCATCCGCCCAGTCGAGGGTGACGTTGTGCGTCAGCGTCATGTAGCGCGCGCCGAGGTCGTAATACGCGCGCAGCGCGCCCAGCGAGTGTTCGATCGCGTGGCCGCCTTCCATACCAATCAGGGATCCGATCTTCCCCTGTTTGAAATCGCGGCGGATGTCGTTCGCGGTGAGAGCGAGTGCGAGCTGGTCCGGGTATTTCGCGATCATGTGACGCGCGATGTCTATCTGCTCGAGCTGGACTCTCGCGTACCCCGAATCGGGCCATTCGCCCGGAACGTAGACCGACCAGAACTGGGCGCCAACCATCCCCTTCCGGAGCCTTTCGAGGTCGGTATGCCCTGGTGTGTGCTTGCGCAGATCGTAGGCATCGACGTTGCCGCGGGCGATCGAATCCTCCCGGATTCGCCATGGCAGGTCGTTGTGCCCGTCGATCAGCGGGGTTTGTTTCAGCACCCGCTTTGCCTGCGCGAGATAGCGTGCGTCGGCTGGAGCGGGTTTTGACTGAGCTCCCAGCGGCTTTGCGGCAAACGCCCAGAGCGTCAGAGCGATGGCGAGCGCGGAGAACACGCGACTAGTGGATCGGGAGTCGGAATTCATTGGCGATAAACTAATCCGGTCCTGACGGTCGCAGCGGGTGGATTTATTCAGGCCCAGGAGGCGAATCCAGGAGCTCCACGGCCTCGATGCTGTCCGTTTCGCGCACGACCAGTCGAATGGGATGGAGCCATTGGAGCCACGGCATCATTCCGCCGGCATCGTCCCGAATCAGGTTGGAGTCGATTCCGTTGGCGTCCAGTACAGCCTGGGCGACGTGCGCCTCGACTTCGTTGGCAAACGTCCTTATCACCGTGTTCAGCTCTGGCAGTTCTCTATCCATCTCGACCCTCATAACTTTCACGCGGATCTGTGCGGTCGAAATCTGTATCGGTGTCACGTCAACTGCATTGATCATCGTCTAACTTGCGCCAGAGATTGGCACGTTGTCTGCCGCTTAATTCATGATGCCAACATCGCGGGCGAACATAATGAAGATTCTCCACCAGCTCCCGGCCGCGGTTTGCCTCGCCTTCCTCGCCGGCGGAGTGGGTTGTGGCAACTCGAAGAAGCAGCCGGAAGTGGCTAACGTCGCGCAGGACACGATGTTGCTCCGCGATCTGGCCGAGGCGAACAAGAACACTGCTTCTGCGGCGGCCATGGACAATAGTCTCAACACCGTCAGAACGAGCGCGGATGGCTCACTCCCGAATCTGACAAACGGCGCACCCAGGGCGGGTGACGCGCGCGTCATTAGACGGCCATCCGCGGCTGACAGTCAGGCACTGACTTCCGGGACGAGGCTTACTCCGCCCCTCAGAGGCAACGACGCGTCGGGGCCGACGACGGTCTCCGAGCGCCTTTCTCCAGCATCGGGTGACCCGTGCGACTCACCCGCGCCTGTTGACCAGCGCTCCTGCCTCAATCGCTCGATTGTGCAGAACGATGCGGATCTCAATCGGATGTACCAGGATCTGCTGTCGCAAAGCCGCAAATCGGGTGGCCCCGAGCTGGAGCAGCGCTACCGACAAGCGCAGCGGGACTGGGTGAATCAGCGAGACGTTGAATGCCGTGGGGCCGGAGACGGCGCTCTCTGGGCCAAGGCGCGCGCGCGGTGCCTCGCCGAGCATTCGAACCAGAGAGAGGCGGAGCTGCGCCGGAATCTGAACAGCCTGCGCGGCCAATAACGACAAAGGCCTGACGTTGAGCGTCAGGCCTTTGTGCCATCGCGAGGACTAGCGGTTCGCTGTCTGCACTCCCGAGCTCGCAAGCGCGCGACCCTGGAGCAAGGCGTCGATCTCCGCCGCGGCGACGGCGCGCGGTGTTATCCATCCGCCACCGATCGCGCGCGTTGGAACCGTCACTCCAGCAACGCCGCCAGTTGGACTGATCTCGACGACTGCAGTCGCATCCGTTACGCCACCCGAACCGCTGTTGATCACCAAAACCCATCTGCCGACAGCGGGACGCTGCCAGCGCACCGCGTACATGCCCGCCTGGGATCCGGGCCGGATGTCCAACGCCATGCTCTGTCGCTTTCCATTGACGATGCCTTCGGCGGTACCTGTGACGGTTTTCCCCATGAGGTCGCCGTGGTGGTAGGTTCGCACGGTCAGAAAGGCGTCGCGCGATGCGCGATCGAACGGATTGGCGGGATACTCGATTGCGATCCACGGCGGGCCCGCGCTTGCGGTGCTGAATGCGGGAAGTGAGAGCGCGGTGACGAGCGCGAGGGTGCGAAGCAGCGTGCGTGTCATTGAAGACTCCTGAGAAGGTTTTTCGAGCGCCCTTACGATGCCGCTCGCGCCTCCAGGGTTTAACGCGACTTCATTTGGTCCTGCGCAAGGTGACCGGACCCTTGAACGTGCGCACGGAGACTTTCGCTCCACCTCCGCTCTCTTCGGAGCTGAGCTCCGCGCCGCGGCCGAACCGCCCGGAAATCGGAGTCTTCCTCGACAGGTTGTTCGTGATCGCGCCGGCAATCGTCACGACCGAAAACGTCGCTCCTGTCCTGTCCGGAATCGCGATATCGATGCTGCCGCTGTGGCTGTCGAAGTCGAACGCGCCACTGCGGTCGAGACGGCCAGAGAAGCTGATGTTGCCGGTGACAGTCTCGATCTTCGTCCTCTCGAACAGGCCCGTTCCACCGTCGACCTTGATCGGTCCGCTTACGGTCGAAAGACCCGCATCAGGACTTGCTCCCTGCAGCGTGATCGCGCCGCTGGCGCTTTTCGCCCTTACCCACGACGGAGAGCCGGTGATGTGAATGTCTCCGTCGATCGCCTCGGCGTTCAGCTCGTGCGGATTTCCCGTGACGTCAATCGTTCCGCTCACTACGTAGAGATCGAGCCCGCCGGAAACATCGCTGACGTCGATGTTGGCCGTGGCGGTTTTTATCCAGAGACGAACTCTCGCCGGCACCCATATCTCGAGTCTGGTCGGCTTTGGATCCCGATCGTTCAGCGACTCGACGAACATTTTGGCGCCGGTGTAGCCGCCGCCCATGAAGAAGCTGTCGCCCGGGGCCAACGTCCCGCGGACGAGAACAGTATCCTTGTTCCATCCGTGCACGACCACGGTGCCAACCATGTTGACGACGCGAAGCGCGCCTTCCATCCCCAGCGGCAGCCTTCGCTCGATTTTCTTCTGAGCAACGAGTGGCGATGAGAACAAGAGAATCGCCGCCAGTCCTCCGGCGAACGTCCGGCCCAACACGGCGCGAGCGGCGGCTCTAACTCCCACGCGTCATCTCCGCCGTTCTTCGCATCAGATCCATTTTCTGGCGGTAGGTGCCCGACAGCATCTCGATCAGGGTCTTGTTGGCGGGATCGCGAGCGAGTGCGTTGCGCGCCTCGAGGATCGCTTCGTCGATCGTGCGTAGACTGGCCTTGAGCTGCGCGACGGTTTCGGGAGCGAGCAATGCCTCCTGCTGGTCGAGGAGATCCTGGAGCACGGCGACGTTCCTGAGATAGTTGTTCTCCTCGATCGTGAACGCGACGAGGGTGGCTGGGGTTGCTCCACCCGCATTGGTCGCCACCGAGCTGGACGAATTTCCTGCGACGTTCCGCGAGCTCATATAGAGCGCAGTTCCGCCCGAGGAGAGGACCGCCACCAGAATTGCTGCTGCCGCCAACAGATATGGCCGCCGCCAAAATCCTGAAATCGCGCTCTTGTCGTGCGCGGCGACCGCTTCCTCGTCACGCTCGACAGCGGCACGGATGTTCGACCACGCTTCCGCCGGTGGATCGATCGATTTCGGCAGCTCGGCCGCCCGCGCGAGGATGTTCTTCAGGCTTTCGACTTCGGCCCCACAGATTCCGCACGCGGCGATATGATCCGCGACCGGACCGCGAGCATCTTTGGCCAGGTCTCCGGTCACATAGTCGTCGAGTAGATGCTTGATGACGTCGTGTGTCATCTCTCCAACCTCTCTCTCAAAAGTCTGCGCGCGCGGTGCAACTGAGCTTTTATCGTTCCGACGGAGACGCTGAGTTGTTCGGCGATCTCCTGGTGCTGATACCCTTCGACGTCGTGCAGTACGAACGCGAGCCTCGCTCCCCTGGGTAGAGACGCGATGGCGTTTTCCATGTCCATCTTCAACTCGACGCCGCTCGACCGTGCCGCGCCCGGCAGAAGCGACGTATCATCCATCGGCAGCACTCTGGCGATCCTGCGCCGATCACTTCTCGCGTTCTCGAGCATTGTGTTGATAGTCATCCGATGGAGCCACGAAGAGAACGCGCAATCCCCGCGAAACGTCGAGATCCTGCGCCACGCCTTGATGAAGACATCCTGCATCAGATCAGTGGCGTCGGCACTGTCACCCGCCTCGAGTCGCAGGCACAGAGCGAAGATTCGGCCAGCATGCTCCCGGTAGAGAAGCTCGAAGGCATCGACGTCTCCCGCCTGCGCACGCCGAATTGAATCCAGCGCTGCAGCCTCGTCTTCTCTCATCGTGGACGGGTTGGGTCCGATTGAGTCTGATACCACGGCGCTCGTCTTCATCTCAGCCGGGAATAAGATGCCACTCGGGGCTCCAGGGTTGGAAAACCCGGAGCCCCGAACTTACGACTTACGGCCTTCTACGCGCACTCAGCGCGCATTGGACAATCCGTGCGGCTACTCGATGTCGCCACCCAGGTCGAACTTGGCGCGAGTCAACCCGATTATTCGATCGAGGCCCGCTTTCACTTCAGGCGGCAGATCGCGCCGGGCCATCAACTTCTCGGCTTCTCCGCGAATGGCGTCCAGCGCCTGCATGAAATTTCCTTGCTTCAGTTTGCCGGAATCGTCGGGCATTGATTAGGCCTCTCTCGGAATTCTCAAACCGGGGCGAGCTGCGCCGGCTTGCCTGAAGGAAGCTGTGGCGCGGAGCGCCGCTCGCCAACCTGCTGGCGCCACATTGCATAGTACAGACCCGTGCGCTCGAGCAGATCCTGGTGTTGTCCCGCCTCGACGATCTTGCCCCGCTCG
>Ga0193699_10000388_pt1 | contig 19750 bp, 21 predicted proteins | sample L3c2metaG_FD_160095 | JGI IMG/M metagenome (GOLD analysis project Ga0193699, IMG submission 160095) | Soil microbial communities from a riparian zone of the East river system, Colorado, United States - L3c2 | ecosystem: Environmental > Terrestrial > Soil > Riparian zone | place: USA: East...
TGGGGAGCAAAACGCATGCCGAGCTACGATCCCAACAACATCTTCGCCAAGATCCTGCGCGGCGAGTTGCCCTGCTACAAAGTCTATGAAGACGACAAGGCGCTGGCCTTCCTCGACATCATGCCGCGCGCGCCCGGCCATACGCTGGTGCTGCCGAAGGCGCCGGCACGCAATCTGCTCGACGTCAGCGCCGCCGATCTGGCGCACGTCATGACGGTGGCGCAGAAAGTCGCCAAAGCGGCGATGACCGCCTTCGGCGCCGACGGCATCACCGTCCAGCAGTTCAACGAAGGCGCCGGCGGCCAAGTCGTGTTCCACCTTCACGTCCACGTCATTCCGCGCAAAGCCGGCGCTGCGATGAAGCCGCCGGCTTCCGAGAAGGAAAAGCCGGACACGCTCGCCGAGCAGGCCAAGAAACTCGCGGCGGCCATTACCGCCGGCTGACCAAGACTTGGCTAGCCTTGGCCGTTTCGCGATTCGATCGTGTGCGACGATCTGCCACTTTTATGCGACGATCTGCCCCCTTCAAGGGCACAGTGCCGAGACTAACCTGCAGGCTGTCTAGGGGGCACCGCAGGAGCAAGGCAATGCACACAACGTGGCTCTTAGTGCTCTACGCTTTGATCGTACTGATCGGCGAATTGATCGTGGTCGCAATCGGGCTCACTTTTTGGGATCGAAAGTTCCCGTCGCTTAGTGTGCCGGTTTCCGTGCTCCTATACCTCGCCGTATTCTTTTTTGGATGGAAACTGGCGATACGTTTGACCGAACCTAGGCACGCCCAACGCCAAGAGCCGGCCGTCTCGGAAAAATGACAGGTCCGCGCCCTAGCGCGCGAACAAATATCCGCCGATCAGCAGCGCCGCTTCGCCGACAATGACGCCGGCGAAAACCGAGCGCTTGAGCAACACAAAGGCCAGAAATCCCACGACGGCCGCCCCTGCCCGCACCGACAGCGGGACGGTGGTCAGCGCGCCGTTGGCAAACAGAATGAGCTTGGCGACGACGCCGGCGAGCAGCGCGGTCGCCACGGCGCGCGACCAGACAACGATCTGAGAGTCCTCATTGAGGCCGCGCGCCAGCGCCAGCCCGAGGACCCGCCACACCTCGTTCGGCAGATAGCCGGCCAGGATCAGCACAAGATAAGGCCACAGGTCGGCGAGTGCGGCGTTCATTGCGTCGCCTCGCGGAACCGATGCGCCAGATAGGCCAGCGTGCCGCCGATCAGGCCGGTCCACATCAGGTCGAGCCCAACGGCGAGATAAGTCAGCAGCGGGCCGAGCACGAGCCCAAAGCCCAAGGCGAGCCTGTCGACCATCATGCGCGCATTGTTCGCGGTCGAGATCAGGAACGACATCGGCGTCAGGAACAGTAAGGTCGCCGCCAGCAACACCGGCAGGCCGGCGGCGAGGTAATAACCGACAAAGCCGAAGACCACCGCGGTGCCCATGTAGCCGACCGACAGGCCATTACAGAAGGTGATGCGCCTGTTTTGCGGCATGCCCGGCAGCAGGCGGAGCGACTCCACCCACATGCTCACCGACGTGAAATGGGCCGGCAGCAGCAGGTCGCGCAGCCGTGTGCTGGGTCCACGCAGCAGCGGCAATAGCGCCACCACCATCGGAAACAGTCTTATTCCGCTCAGGGTTACGGCAAGCGCCGCTTCGAACAGCGACGCACCGGTGCCAAGCGCCGAGATCAGGATCACCTGCGCGGGCGCCGCCCAGACCAGTATCGACGACAGTGCCAGCCACCACGGCGGAAAACCGAAATCATGCGCCAGCGCGCCCATGCCGATATAGGTGCCGGCCAGCACCAGGAAGAACACCGACGCCATCGCCGATCGCACGCCGGCGAAGAAGATGCTGATGGTGGACGGCTCAGGTTCGGGGGACGGGATCGACGACATGCCATCCGCTCATGTCATGGGCCTGCTTGCGCTGCAACCGGCCCGAGCCGCACGCATAAGTCGCCTGCAGAAATGCCAAGGTCAATGCAAAAGGCCAATGTAAAAGGCCGGGCGCGAGCCCGGCCTTGCGTCGTGTTTTATTCGGCCATCAGACCTTGGCCAACGGCACCTTCGGCACCGAGCCGCGTCTGCCGCCGCCGTCGCCCTTCGGCTTCGGCCGCGGTGAAGACCGGCGCTTGGCCTTCGGCCGCACCGCCGGGATCTTTTCCGGCTTCGGCGTGACCGGCCCGTCGAGGAATTCGAAGCCAAGCTTGTCGCGGCCGTTCTCGTCTTTGTCGACGATGACGCGGACATGGCCGCCGCCCTTGAGCTTGCCGAACAATACCTCGTCGGCCAGCGGCTTCTTGATGTGCTCCTGGATCACGCGCGCCATCGGCCGCGCGCCCATCAGCTCATCGTAGCCATTGGCGATCAGCCAGCGCGCAGCCTCTTCCGACAATTCGATGGTGACATTGCGGTCGCCGAGCTGGGCTTCGAGCTGCAGCACGAACTTCTCGACCACCTTGGCGATCACGTCCTGCGACAGATGCGCAAAGGTGATGGTGGCATCGAGACGGTTGCGGAATTCCGGCGCGAACAGCCGGTTGAGCGCTTCGGTGTCGTCGCCTTCCCGCTTCGTCCGCGTGAAGCCGTAAGCCGCCTTCGCCATATCCGACGCGCCCGCATTCGTGGTCATGATCAGCACGATGTTGCGGAAGTCGACCTGCTTGCCGTTGTGATCGGTCAGCTTGCCGTGATCCATGATCTGCAACAGCACGTTGAACAGATCGGGATGCGCCTTCTCGATTTCGTCGAGCAACAGCACGCAATGCGGATGCTGATCGACGCCGTCGGTCAGCAAACCGCCCTGGTCGAAGCCGACATAGCCCGGCGGCGCGCCGATCAGGCGCGAGACGGTATGCCGCTCCATGTATTCCGACATGTCGAAGCGGATCAGCTCGACGCCGAGCGATAGCGCCAATTGCTTGGCGACCTCGGTCTTGCCGACGCCGGTCGGGCCGGAGAACAGATAGCAGCCGATCGGTTTTTCCGGCTCGCGCAAGCCGGCGCGCGCCAGCTTGATCGAGGACGACAGCGCCTCGATCGCCTTGTCCTGGCCGTAGACCGTGGTCTTGAGCGTGTGCTCGAGGTGACGCAGCACCTCGGCATCGTCCTTCGACACGGTCTTGGGCGGGATGCGGGCCATGGTCGAAATCGTGACTTCGATCTCCTTGATGCCGATGGTCTTCTTGCGCCGGCTCTCCGGCAGCAGCATCTGCGCCGCGCCCGACTCGTCGATCACGTCGATCGCCTTGTCCGGCAGCTTGCGGTCGTGGATGTAGCGTGACGACAGTTCGACCGCCGCCTTGATAGCTTCATTGGTGTATTTGAGCTTGTGGTATTCCTCGAAGTACGGCTTGAGGCCCTTGAGGATTTCGATCGCGTCCGGGATCGACGGCTCGTTGACGTCGATCTTCTGGAAGCGCCGCACCAGCGCGCGGTCTTTCTCGAAATACTGGCGATATTCCTTGTAAGTGGTCGAGCCGATGCAACGGATCGAGCCGCCGGCCAGCGCCGGCTTGAGCAGGTTTGACGCGTCCATCGCGCCGCCGGAGGTCGCGCCGGCGCCGATCACGGTATGGATCTCGTCGATGAACATGATCGCGCCCGGATAGGCCTCGATCTCTTTGATCACCTGCTTGAGCCGTTCTTCGAAGTCGCCGCGATAGCGCGTGCCGGCGAGCAGCGTGCCCATGTCGAGCGCGAACACCGTGGCATTCCGGAGCACCTCCGGCACTTCGCCGTGAATGATCCGGCGTGCCAAGCCTTCGGCGATCGCGGTCTTGCCGACGCCGGCTTCACCGACGAACAGCGGATTGTTCTTCTGGCGGCGGCACAGCACCTGGATGGTGCGGCTGATCTCGCTGTCGCGGCCGATCAACGGATCGATCTTGCCGTCCTTGGCTTTCTTATTGAGGTTGACGCAATAAGCCTCGAGCGCGTCGCCCTTCTTCTTGGGCTCGTCGCTGTTGCTCTTGCTGTCGGTTTCGTCCTCGGCGCCGCGCACCGGGCGCGATTCCGTGAGACCCGGCCGCTTGGCGATGCCGTGGCTGATGTAGTTGACCGCGTCGTAGCGCGTCATGTCCTGCTCTTGCAGGAAATACGCGGCGTGGCTCTCGCGCTCGGCGAAAATCGCCACCAGCACGTTGGCGCCGGTGACTTCCTCGCGACCGGACGACTGCACGTGGATGACCGCGCGCTGGATCACGCGCTGGAAGCCAGCGGTCGGTTTGGAATCCTCGGCACCGTCCGTGATGAGGTTTTCGAGTTCGGATTCGAGATAGGCAACCAGGCTGCGCTTCAATTTATCGAGATCGACATTGCAGGCCCGCATCACCGCGGAGGCGTCCTGGTCGTCGATCAGCGCCAGCAGCAGATGCTCAAGCGTCGCGTATTCGTGGTGCCGCTCATTGGCGAGGGCAAGCGCCCGGTGAAGAGATTGCTCTAAGCTTCGCGAGAACGTTGGCATTTGCTTCCCATCTTCATTGTATTGGACGTGCCCCCGAATCTCACTTTTTCTCCATCACGCATTGCAAAGGATGCTGATGTTTTCTGGCAAAGTCCATGACCTGCGTCACTTTGGTCTCGGCCACTTCGTATGTATAGACCCCGCACTCGCCGATGCCGTGATGATGCACATGCAACATAATTCGTGTGGCGGCTTCGTGATCCTTGCCGAAAAACCGTTCCAGCACGTGGGTGACGAATTCCATCGGCGTGTAATCGTCGTTGAGGATGAGCACGCGATAGAGGTTCGGCCGCTTGGTCTGCGTCTTGGTCTTGGTGATGACCGCGGTGCCGGGGCCGCCGGGATCGCCCTTCTTCTTGCGATCGTCGTCAGCCATGCGGGGGGCGCCGGCGCGCAACGCAAGACCGGCTGAGCTCAGCTGGGTGCGGGACTTGTCATTTGCAATGGAGGTCATGGCTTGGCCGAAGCAGACTGCTTTCTTGAGGTCCCGAGGGCCGCGCCGGCACGCGGCCACCCTCATCTTAATAACCTTGGCGCCGCCATTCCAAGCCGGCAATTTGCGTAAAACACATACCTGGATGGCGTTGCCCCGATCCGGGACAGAAAACGCTCGGTTTCTGCCCTCACAACAGCAGATATCCACTGGTTACGCGATCACAAGTCGCCGATGCACGATCCGAGGCTAATTTTCCCCATATTCGACCTGCTTCCGGCACGGTTTGGCAAGAACGAGGCGGAGCGTCTGGAACTTCGGCCCCTTGCGCTAGCGGACCCAGAGCGCTCAGGCGGCCCCGAAACCAACCAAGCATTAACGACGTCGACTAAGAACTAATCGGCATTCGCGCGATCGAAGGCAGGTCGTATTAACCAGCGAAGTCCTTGGCGGAATGGAACTACCGCCCCGGCCCCACATCCGACGCTTACCGGATGGCCCCGATTTTCGACTTCGCCATATACCAGCGATTTAAGACCCATCGTTATGAGTCCAGGCGAATTCAACCGTATTCGGGTGGACGTCATGACTTTCTGGACCAGCCTTCGCCGCAACCTCGGGGCGTTCCGCAAAGCCAATACAGGCAACATTGCCATCACCTTCGCGCTCGCGACCTTGCCGATCGTCGGCGTCGTCGGCTTTGCCGTCGACTACAGCCACGCCAATTCGGTCAAGGCCGCGATGCAGGCCGCGCTCGACTCGACAGCGCTTATGTTGTCGAAGGACGCTGCGACCGTCAGCAGCGGCACTTTGCAGACCAACGCGCTCACCTACTTCAAGGCGCTATTCACAAGGCCGGAAGCGCAGAACATCGTCATTTCCGCCACCTATACGGCGACCGGCGGATCCAAGATCGTCGTGAACGGCTCGGCCTCCGTGCCGACCGCCTTCCTCGGCGTCATCGGCTACAACAACATCACGGTGAACGGCTCGTCCACGACGGCATGGGGTTCGGCGCGCCTGCGCGTCGCGCTCGCGCTCGATAACACCGGATCAATGGCCGACGATGGCAAGATGACTGCGCTCAAGAGCGCGACCAAGAGCTTGCTGGCACAATTGCAGGCCGCCGCGGGCACCAACGGCGACGTCTACGTCTCGATCATTCCGTTCAACCACGACGTCAATGTCGGCTCCAACAATTACAGCGCTAACTGGATAAATTGGACTGATTGGGACGAGGTCAACGGCAGCTGCAACAAGAAGGGTTATAGCACAAAAACCAGTTGCGAATCGGCCAACGGCAACAAGAGTTGGACGGCCGACAATCACAACACGTGGAATGGTTGCATCACCGATCGCGACCAGAACTACGACCAGCTCGTGACCGCGCCCAATCCCGCGGATGCGAGCCTGCCGGCTTCGTCGGCGTCAACACTTTACCCAGCCGATCAGTACGGTAGTTGTCCGCTGGCGATGATGGGGCTGAACTACAACTGGACGGCGATGAGCAGCCTGGTCGATCAGATGCAGCCAAATGGCAATACCAACCAGCCGATCGGTCTGGTCTGGGGCTGGCTATCGCTGGTCGGCGGCGGACCGCTGACCGCGCCCGCCAAAGATTCGAACTATAAATATACCGACGTCATCATCCTGATGTCGGACGGCTTGAATACGCAAAACCGTTGGTCGAGCAATCAAACGACGATCGACAAACGGATGTTCGACAACAACAACAACGGGGCCGGCACCTGCGCCAATATCAAGAACGCGGGCGTCACGCTCTACACCGTGCAGGTCAATACCGGCGGCGACCCGCTGTCGACCTTAATGCAGGATTGCGCCGGCGGTCCCGATAAATTCGCCGACCCGTCGAAGTTCTACATGGTGACGACGTCGAGCGGCTTGGGCACCGTGTTCAGCGCGATCGGCACCAACCTCACCCAGTTGCGCGTCGCAAAATAGCGTAAGGAACCACATTGTTTTTAGTTCCATTTCGGAACAACGATGTGCGGCGGACGTTCGTCTCCGGGGGCAATAAAGCTGGAGACGTCATGAAACTCGCAACCACTATGCTGATCGCTGGCGCGCTTCTCGCCGGCCCGACCCTTGCGTACGCGCAGGGCGCGTCCGACAGCGCTCCCGGGCAGAAGATGCAGGATAAGGGCTCGGTCAAGGGCAGCCCAGGCGCGTCAGGCTACGCTCCCGGCCAACGGATGCAGGACAAGGGTTCCGTGAAGGGAACGACCGGAGCTTCCGGCTACGCGCCGGGCCAGACCAGCGGTTCAAAGACGAACAGCGACGACGCGAGCCGCACGAAATCGAAATAAAGGTTGCCCTAGCGCAGCCACAGTAACGAAAAGCCCGGCCTCACCGGCCGGGCTTTTTATCTGGACGCGAGACGCAAACGCCACACAACAAGCACGCGTCGAATTTTGCAGTCGTTCGCTAGGCCGACGCTCTTAAGCCTTGGCTTTCGCCATCAGGGTTTCGAACGGCTTGTAGCTTTCCTTGGCGAGACCGGCATAGAGTTCGCCGATCTTGGTGGCCTTGGCGACAAAGCCTTCGTAGCTGGTCTTGGCAAATTCGGACTGCAACTCGATCGCCTTCTCAAACGACTTCACGCCGAACAGCTTTTCCAGCATCGCGGAGCCGTCTTCGAAGGCCTTCTTGGAGTAATCCGCGACCTCGACCGCGATGGCCTGGGCGCCCTTCGACATGGACTCTGCGGACTTCATAGCGACTTCCACGTTCTCTTTGCCGACCTGCTGCAGGTCCTCGAAATTCTTGACCATGGTGGATCCTCTCCCGGTGATCTCATGTGTCCCGGTTCTTACCCGGGAATGGTTAAACTTATACCGCACTGCACAATAAAGTCAACCGCCATATTGCGGTGCGAAAAATGCCTTAAAATCTAGCGGATTGGCTTAAGAACTTGTAAACCCTAGACTCATACGGTCGTAAATTGTCGCGCCGCGGTGGCGCTATAAATTCGCCTAGTTTGGCGGCTTAGACCGCCCAAGGACCGCCTAGAGAACGGGGTTGGGGAGAGCCGATTTTGCGTGCGGGAGCCCAGGTATGTCGTGGTCTCCGCTGGGGCGTTTACAGCCTGGCGGTGATGCTCGTCCTTACTGCAATCGCCAGCGATGCCGACGCTCGCGGTCGCCGTCGCCATCGTGCGGCGCCTTCGCAAAGCTACCAGCCCCCTCCGTCGTCGATCGTGGTCGATGCCAACACCGGCAAGGTGCTCCAAGCATCCGACGCCGACAGCCCGCGCCATCCCGCCTCCCTCACCAAGATCATGACGCTCTACCTGCTGTTCGAAAAGCTCGAGGCGGGCAAGATCAAAACGAGCACCGATCTCCCGGTATCGCCGCACGCCGCCATGCAGGCGCCATCCAAGCTGGCGCTGAAGCCGGGCGAGACCATCAAGGTCGAGTCCGCGATCCGCGCCATCGTCACCAAGTCGGCCAACGACGTTGCCGTGATCGTCGCCGAAGCGCTCGGCGGCGACGAGCCGAGCTTCGCGAAGCTGATGACCGCCAAGGCCCGCGCGCTGGGCATGAAGGGCACGACTTACTTCAACGCCTCCGGCCTGCCGAACGACCAGCAAATCACCACCGCCCGCGACCAGGCCCTGCTCGGCCGCGCGATCTTCGACCGCTTCCCGGACTACTACCGCTACTTCTCCACGCGCAGTTTCGATTTTCGCGGCAAGTCGATGCGCAACCACAATCATCTGTTGGGACGCATCGAAGGCGTCGACGGCATCAAGACCGGCTACGTCAACGCGTCCGGTTTCAACATCGTCACGTCGGTCAACCGCGCCGGCCGTCATATCGTCGCCGTGGTGTTCGGCGGCCGCACCGCCAATGCGCGCGACGCGCGCGTCGTCAGCCTGATCGAGAGCAACATCAATATTGCGTCGGCCAAGCGCACCGTGCCCCCGGTGGGTGAAGGCATCGAGGTCGCGGAAACGGCCCCCGTGTCGAAAGAGAAAGAACAGACCGCTGTCGCGCTGCGCGGCGCCGCTGCCGCGACACCTGCCGCGCCCGCTGTGCCTGAGCCGACAGGACCCGCGCTCGGCTCGACCGATCCGATCAAGCCGGTCGCGGTCAAGACCGTCACCGTTCATCCCGGCAGCATGCGCACGGCATCGCTGCCGCCGCTGCCGTCCGACAACCGCAAGCTCGCACCGACGCCGGCCAACACGGCCAGCGTGACCAACATCGTCACCATCAAAGGCGAAACGCCTCAGTTGCCGCCGCCACCGGGCGCCAGACCCGGCGTGCTCGGCGTGCTGCCGGCCAAGACGCCCGCCAAGATCGCGTCGGCCGGCGACAACGTGCCAATCCCGGTGGCCGAGCCAGCGGCGAAGCCAAAGAGCGCCGGCGGCTGGATGATCCAGGTCGGCGCCTTTCCCGAGGAGCACGAGGCCAAGCAGCGCCTGACCACGGCGCAGAGCAAAGCCAAGGAAGACCTCGGCCAGGCCGATCCGTTCACCGAAAAGGTCGCCAAGGGCGACAAGTCGCTCTACCGCGCCCGCTTCGCCGGGCTTGAGAAGGATCAGGCGGAAAGCGCCTGCAAGCATCTCAAGCGCAGCGAAATACCCTGCATGCTGTTGAAGAACTAGTGCGTGATCCCGAAAAGTGGGAACCGGTTTTCGGACAAGATCACGCATAAAATAAAAGCGGGCCGCCGGAAGCAATTCCGGAAATGAGCCTTGCGAAAACGATCGATACGGGACGTTAAGTCAGAGACTCAGAGGCCGCTGATGATGTTGTTTGGAGTACATCAGCGATGGCTGCGCATAAGGACTTCCTTGGCCTCATTGATCCGGGCCGCCAGGTACGTCGATCCCCCTTGGTCGGGATGGAATTTCTTCATCAACGAGCGGTGCGCGCGCCTGATGTCGCCGGCGCTCGCGCCCGCTTCCACGCCAAGGATCTGATAGGCCTCCTGCTCCGACATTTTTCCGCCGGACGGCGCAGCCCGCCCCGCTGCCGCGTCACCTTGCGCGTGTTCACTCCAACTGGGATCCCGGCGGTCAAGATACGCCACCAGTAACGCCCGGCTTTCCTCGTCGATCTCGCCGAGCATGGCGGCCAGCGTTTTGACGTCGAGGCTCTCGAGCGCCGCGCCCTGATGGCGGCCGGCGATGATGCGGCCGCGCATCTGGCCGCTGTCGTGATCGAGCTCCATCTCGAAATAGGCCGAGCGGACCTGCGAAATCCTGCCGCTGGTTTTTTGCGTGCGCGCGGAAAACCCCGCCGGCCCGAAGGGCAGCCATCCAAGCAGGCCCAAACCAAAGCCGCCGAGCGGTATCGCAATCCAGATTTCGCCGCGCAGACCGAGAAACACCGCCAGACCGAGCGCCACGATGCCGCCGCCGGCTTTCAGCACGCGGGCGCCGATCTTGGGATCGACCTTGGAGACGACGCCGAGCACCCACAGCGCCGCGACTAAAATCAGGACGCCGAAGATGAGTGTGGGCATCGGCTAGGCGCTCACTTGCATACGCATGATCTTGTCCGAAAACCGGTTCCCACTTTTCGGGATCATGCGCGAAGTTGGGTGAGCAGCAGGCGCGCGGCGCCGGCTTTGCGGGCCGACAGGTCGGACAGCGCCTTGATGCCGCCGGCGGCATAGGCCGCGACCGCGCGCAGCAGTTCGCCGAGTTCCTTGGCCGCGCCGGTGTCGAAGCGGCAATAGGCGCCGCGCGACAGCCGGGCGATCTCGCGATAGGCGCTTTCGGCGACCGGGTCGCCGCCTTCCTGAAACATGAACACGGGTACGCCCAGCAGGCCGAGTTCGCCCGCCCCCGCGCAGAGGTCGTCGACGGCCTCTTCCATGGCGTCGCCGACGAAGACCAGCGCCTGCACGCGCTGCCTGGCATGCTCTTGGCGGGCGTGGCTGAGCACCTTGCCGATCTGCGTGTGGCCGCCGCGGCAATCGATCGCCGACATCAGGCCGCCCAGCTTTTCGGTGCCGGCGACCCAGCCGGAGGCGCGGCATTCGTTCAGGCCGCGGAAGTAGACGAGCTGGATGTCGAGCCCGCCGATGGAGGCGGCCTCACGGAACATGTCGGCCTGCAAGGCGCAGGCGGAATCCCAGGTCGGCTGCCGGCTCATGGTGGCGTCGAGCGCGAAGACCAGCCGTCCGCGCTTGCCCGCGGTCACGGCCGGGCCGAGCGACTTCACGCGGTCGAGGAATGCGTCGATTTCAGGCCGCGACGAGGCCGGCGCCGGAGTTTGGGAGCGGTCTTTGCTCATGGGACCAGTCTACACCTAATCAAAGCGCGCTGCGCGAGCGCAGGCCCTAAGTGGCGACAGCCTATGACAACTGCAAGAGAGTGCGGCGTTACGCCAGCATGTCGTGGACCTGGAGCGGCTGGTCCATCACCGAATACCATTCGGCGCGGGCTGCGGCGCGGCGACGGCCGTTTTCGGACATCGGCAGGCGCAGCGAGTTCAAAAGGCCGATCACTTCCTCGCGCGCGGTGACGTGCGACATATTGGGCCTTGTGCCGAGCGTCTGCTCGTCGAGATCGTCCAAGGCCGTGAGGCCGCGCGGGAAGAATTCGCGGTAGACCACCCGCTCGGCGAAGCCGTCGACGCTGCGGAAGCCCATGCGCTTGCCGAGTTCGCTGATGCCCTCGCCGACCAGGCGCTTGTTACGCGAGCCGAGCGTGGCCAGACGATTGCGCACCACGATCCAGTCGGTGAGCTTGCCGTCGACCAGGCGGCGCTGACGGCGCGCTTCGCGCACCATGCCGGAATAGTGGCTTTCGCCGGTGACGGTGAAATTGGTCGGGTCGAGCGTGGCGAGCACGTCAAAATCGACGAAGCTATCATTGAGCGGCGTCACCAAGGTGTCGGCCATCGAATGCGCGAGGCGCATCAGATAGGTGTCGTTGCCGGGCGAGTCGATCACCACAACGTCGTGCGTGTGCTCGATGGCGCTGATCGCTCTGGAAAAATTGTTGAACTCTTCGGCTTCGTTGGCTTCGACCGAATTGCCGTAGGCGCGCGCGACGCAGAAGTGCGTCGGCAGCTCGAGCTTGATGCGGGCGCGCTCGGCCCAGGCGCGGCGGTTCTCGACGTAGTGGGTGAAACTCTGCTGACGCGAGTCGAGATCGATCGTGGCGACACGCTGGCCAGCCTTGAGCAACGCGACCGCGATGTGCAAGGCCGTCGTGGATTTACCAGAGCCGCCTTTCTCGTTGCCGAGCACGACGACGTGCGCAGATTGCGGGGACTCTTGGATCGATTGGACCAACATGAACGCGCCCTTTGATCCGGCATTTCTCGATTACTTACGGTATTTTATCAAGTTTATCCCAGTTTAACCATTAATCTGAATGGCAGGGATTAGCCTTGGCTGCTAATGGCTTAGCCGTTCCGGGACAGAAACGAGCCAGGCTCCAACTATGGCACAGCGCCCCACCGTCACCCGTACCATTGCGACACTGCGCGGCACGCTTTCGGCCTTCCGCGCCCGGCGCCAGACCCTTGCGCTGGTGCCGACCATGGGCGCTCTGCATCGTGGCCATCTGGCCTTGGTCAAGGAAGCCCAGCGCCGGGCCAAGCGCGTCGTGGTGTCGGTTTTCGTCAACCCGACCCAGTTTGCCCCGCATGAGGATTTCGGCAGCTATCCGCGGCGTTTCGCGGCCGACATCAAGGCGCTGACCGAAGCCGGCGTAGACGTCGTCTGGGCGCCATCGGCCGAGGTGATGTATCCGGAAGGCTTCGCCACGCGTCTTGCGCCCGAGGGCGCAGCTTTGGCGGGACTTGAGGACAAATTCCGCCCGCATTTCTTCGGCGGCGTCGCCACCGTGGTGGCCAAGCTGTTCACGCAAGTTTCGCCCGACTTCGCGATTTTCGGGCAGAAGGACTACCAGCAGCTTCGCGTCGTCACGCAGATGGCGAAGGATCTCGATCTGCCGGTCAAGGTGATCGGGCTGCCGACGGTGCGCGAGCCGGATGGCTTGGCGCTGTCGTCGCGCAACGTCTATCTGTCCGAGCTGGAGCGCAACCATGCGCCCGTGCTGTATCGGACGTTGAAAACCTGCGCGGCGCGCGTCAAGGCCGGCGAGCCGATGGAAATGGTGCTGGAAGAAGGTCGCCTGGACATCGCCCGCGCCGAATTCGCGCTGGACTATCTGGAAGCGCGCCATGCGCTGACGCTGGCGCCGATCGCGTCGGTCAAAGATGGACCGATCAGGCTTCTGGTCGCTGCGAAAATCGGCACGACGAGATTGATCGATAATCTGGGCGTGTGAAAGCCGTCATTCCGGACGCCGCGCAGCGGCGATCCGGAATCCAGATCAGGAACGACATTGTTGTATCTGGATTCCGGGTTCGCTTGCTCCGCAAGCGCCCCGGAATGACGGCGTGATTCATCGCCCGTATTCTTTAGCGGCCCCGGGTAGGCCGGCTTCCCTTTTTCCGTTTCCCCATGAGGGGAATGGAGCGCCGGGAGGCGCCAGGGGTTTGCGAGGCCCCTTTGGGCGGCCCTTGCGGTCGAGCCGCCACGCGCGCCGATACGAGAACAGGTTTGCGAGACCTGCCCCCGGGGCGCGCGCGCCTCATGCGGCAGGTTTGCGAGGCCTGCCGCCCAGGCGCTGCGCCTCCCGGCGCTCCATCGGCCAAGCTTTGCGCGGTCTGCGCAGGCTTGACCGCGACGCGCATTGTCGGCGCGCCGCACCCTGCTCCGCCATCGTAACGTCACTCGAGATGACGCCCTCGACGAGCAAAGCGGATATAGTCCTATATGTATGGGAATAAATGTCAAGAGGCTAATTTACCGTTCGTCCCCGCGACCGCTTGCGCGGGAATGCGCGGAGGAAAGAGCGCGCGCCTTACAGCAGCCCCAACTCGCGCAATTCGCGGCGCATATTCTCCGGCATCTTGGACGCGCCGGGTGCTGCGCGCGAGAGATCGCGCGGCGCCTCCTTGTCGTCGAGATAGCGCCAGCCCTGGAACGCCGAACGCGGGCGTGGCTCGACCAGGATGCATTTCGGATCGAGCACCAGGCGGCACCGGCCGATGCCATCCTTGTCGGTGAACGGGCGGATATCGAGGATGCGCTCGCGACACATGATCTGGCCGCGGATGACCCAGAAGATCGAACCGCCGTCGGTGAGTTCGTCGGCGCGCTTGGGCACCATGCGCGTGGTGTGAATGCGTTCGGGCTTCTGCCCACGCCGCTTCTTCTCTTTGAGCTTGAGCTTGATCCAGTCCTCGAGATCGGCGACCGAGTCGGTTCCGACCGACAATTTGATGAGATGCAGCGGCATTACGACTTCTTTCAATCCAGCAAACGATACCAACTCCGTCACCCTGAGGTGCGAGCGTAAGCGAGCCTCGAAGGGCGACGGCCCTCCATCCTTCGAGGCGCGCCAAAGGCGCGCACCTCAGGATGACGGGTCCGCTACCGGCGCGATGACCATCACCTTGGCGCCCTCGCCGACTTGCGCATCCTTGGCGACCGCGATCTCGGCGACGGTGCCGTCCATCGGCGCCACCAGCGTGTGTTCCATCTTCATCGCCTCGATGATGGCAAGACGTTGGCCGCGCGTGACAGTGTCGCCGTTCTCCACCAGAATGCTCAGTACCTTGCCATGCATCGGCGCGCGGACAAGCCCGCCGCCGCCGTGATCCCCAGCCTCGTCTAGGCTGAGATCACGCAACGAGACTTTGGTCTGGCGGCCGTGGCGCAGCACGTAGACCGCGCCGCCGGCCGCGATCGCCACGGCGTCGTTGGCGGGCGCGGTTCCGTCTATCGTAACGTTGGTCCCGCGCACTTCGGCCACGGCATTTTCACCATCGGCGAGGATCGGCACCGCCAGGCGGCGCGGGCCGGACATCTGGAAACCATCGACGCTGTCCCACGGCGACAACGGCTCATCCGGATCGCGCTGCGCGGCGATGCGCGCCCGCTCCTGCGCCAGCAATTCCTGCGCGCCGGCCGCCGCGGCGGCACGGTCGAGGCCCTGCGGCTCAGCTTTGAGACTTGCAAGATTGCGATCGATAAAGCCGGTGTCGAAATCGCCGCTGCGAAATTCCTCGGCGCGGCAGAGGCGGCTAAGAAATCCCGCATTGCTGCGCGGGCCGATCACCACGGTCTTGTCGAGCGCGGCAGCGAGCCGGTCGAGCGCCTGCGCACGCGTCGGCGCGGAGGCGATGAGCTTGGCGATCATCGGATCGTAGAACGGCGTCACCTCGTCGCCGGTCTCGACGCCGGTATCGACACGAAGCCCGTCGGCTTGCGGAAACTCCAACGCAATGAGCTTGCCGGTCGACGGCAGAAAGCCACGCTCGGGATCTTCGGCATAGAGCCGCGCCTCCACCGCGTGGCCGTTGAGCGGCACTTTGTCTTGCGTCAAAGGCAGCTTCTCGCCGGCGGCGATGCGGAATTGCCACTCGACCAGATCGAGGCCGGTGATCGCTTCGGTGACCGGATGTTCGACCTGCAGCCGCGTGTTCATTTCCATGAACCAGAACCCGTCGGCCTTGAGCCCATTGGCGCCATCGGCGATGAACTCGATTGTGCCGGCGCCGACATAGCCGCAGGCCTTGGCGGCGGCGACCGCCGCCTGCCCCATCGTCGCGCGCAAGTCCGCGCTCATGTCCGGCGCCGGCGCTTCCTCGATCACCTTCTGATGGCGGCGCTGCAGCGAACAATCGCGCTCGTTGAGATGAATGGCATTGCCGTGCTGGTCGGCGAAGATCTGCATCTCGATGTGGCGCGGCGCGGTAACGTATTTCTCGATCAGCACGCGCTCGTCGCCGAACGCGGCCTTGGCCTCGCGCATCGCGCCCGACAGCGCTTCGTCGAAGTCGGCGTGGCGGTCGACGCGGCGCATGCCCTTGCCGCCGCCGCCGGCCGTAGCCTTGATCAGCACCGGATAGCCGATCTCGTAGGCCTTGCGGCTGAGAAACTTCGGCTCCTGCATGTCGCCGTGATAGCCGGGCACCACCGGCACCCCGGCCTTCTCCATCAGCGCCTTGGCGCGATCCTTCAGGCCCATGGCCTGCATCGCCGACGGCGGCGGACCGACAAAGGCTAGGCGAGCGTCCGCGCAAGCCTGGGCGAAGGCGGCATTCTCCGACAGGAAGCCATAGCCGGGATGGATGCACTCCGCGCGCGAGGCCTTGGCGGCGGCCATCAGTTTGTCGATGACGAGATAGCTCTCGGCGGCCGGCGCAGGCCCTAGCAAATGCGCCTCGTCGCACAGGCGCACGTGCAGCGCATGAGCGTCGGCCCGCGAATAGACCGCGATGGTGCGCAGGCCGAGCCGCTTGGCGGTGCGGGCAATGCGGCAGGCGATCTCGCCGCGATTGGCGATCAGGACGGATGTGAACATGAGGCCCCGGCGTTAGCTGGCACGCATCCTAGCGCGCGGGCGGGCTCGCCGCTTGGGCTTGTGGGCGTTTCGGCGGCACCGGCACGGCGGCCTCGCCTTCCGGCTTAGCCGCATCGGTTTTGGGCGCAGCGGCCTTGGGCAGGGGCGGCTCGGCATTCATGATGCTGACCGGCGGGATCGAGGCAGCGGACGGGAAATCATATTTGCTCGATACCGGCACGCCGGTCGGATGGGTCGGTTCGCCCGGCACCGCAGCCACCGGACCGCCCGGCGTGGGCGCCGCGACGACAGGCGCCTGCTTCTCGGCCTCGGGCGTGTTCCAGGCGGCGGCATAGCGCGACACGTACTGGTCGTAGACCTGGGCCTTGAGGTTGGCCTTGATTACCGCGGTGTCGCGCAGCCAGGCGAAGGCGGCGCATTGCACGGCGGTGCAGCCGTCGCGGGTCGCGAGCACATGCGCGGCGATGCCGTAGCGGTCGAGTTCGATGGCGCGGCGCGTGGCGTCGACGGCGGTGACCGCGGACGGCAGGGTCGCATGCGCCTCGGCCAGCAGCGACAGCCGCGCCGCGGTGTAGGCGACGGCGCGCGCGGCGGTTTGCGGATCGGCGAACACCTGTTTCTCGCAGGCATTCTCGACCACCTCGCCGGCGCCGGCATCGAGACAGGCCAGCGCCGAACCGGGCGCAAGTGCGCCAATGTTGAGTTCGGCATTGCGCTGGACCAGCGAGCGGCGATCGGCCGCGTCACGGTCGAGCGCCATGGTGTGGAGCACGACGGTGACGGCGAGCGCGCCGCCGGCGACCACGGCACCCGCGATCGCCAGCTTGAGCAGTCCGTTCAATGCGCGATCAACATTCATACTTTTCCTTGGCGCATGATCTTATCCGAAAACCGGTACCCATCCCCGATCGGTGTCGAGGACATGCTTTTCGGGATCATGCGCGGTCTATTGTACCTTGGCGCCAGACACCTTGACCACCTCGGCCCACTTCTCGATGTCCTTCTTCAGATAGGCGTCGAATTCCTCCGGCGTCTTCGCCAGCGGAATGGCGCCCTGCTTCAGCCAGGCTTCCTTCACCGCCGGCAGATTGATCGCCTTGTTGATCGCGGTATTGAGGTACGCGATGACATCCTTCGGTGTGCCCTTCGGCGCCATGACGCCAAGCCAGATGGTGGCTTCGTAGCCCGGCACGGTCTCGGCGACCGTCGGCAGGTTCGGCGTCAGCGGGTTGCGCGTCAGACCCGTGGTCGCGAGCGCGCGCACCTGACCGCCTTTTGCCAACTCCGACATGACGGTAACGGCGTCGAGCATCATCTGCACGTTGCCCGACAGCACGCTGTTGCGCGCGTCGCCCGAGGCCTTGTGTGGAATGTGCACGATGTCGGTCTTGGTCATCGCCTTAAAGAGTTCACCGGCCATGTGGTACGGCGTGCCCGGGCCGGACGATGCGTAATTGAGCTTGCCCGGATCCTTCTTGGCGAGCGCGATGAATTCCGCGACCGTCTTGGCCTCGACCGAGGGGTGCACGACCATCAGCAAATCGGAATAATTGATGGTCGCGACCGGCACGAAGTCGCGCATCAGTTCATAGGGCTTGTTCGACAGCAGCGACTCGTTGGTGGTGTGGGTGTTGGACATTACCAGCAGCGTGTAGCCATCGGGCGTCGATTTCGCGACCGCGTCGGTGCCGATCAAGGCGCCGGCGCCCGGGCGGTTTTCGATGATGAAGGACTGCTTGGTCTCTTCCGAGAGATGCTGCGCCAGGACGCGCGCATAGACGTCGGCCGGACCGCCGGCGCCGAACGGCACGATCATCTTGACGACGCGGTTCGGATAATTCTGCGCCGAGGCCGGCAGCGCCAGTGCGAGCGGCAACAGCGCCAAGGCCAGAATGCGTGAAAGCTTGTGCATGAATTCCCCTGAGATTTCTTGTGTCATGGTGGTAACGTTCTGATGCGTCGATTATTCCGGCCGCTTGCGCTAAACCGGACGCCACCGCGGTCCGGTTTGATCCGGCAGCCTGCATCTTACACGATGGCGGAAAGGCGAAAGCGGCGGCATTGCGCCGCCCCGCTCACATCTTGTCGAGCTGGCTTTCCTTGGCCACGCGCTCGAAGGCCTCGCCGGAACTCTTGATCCGGTATTGGTAATCGTCGCTCTCGGACGGCAGCAGCTTGACCACGGTATAGGTGCCGCTGGCGGCGGCGCGGCCGAAAGTCGGCGACGTGAAATAGACGATCTCGCCGACTTGATACTTGTGGCTTTTGAGCACTATCTCGGGCGCGGTCGGTTGGACCGGCGGGCTCGCGATCATCTTGGCCGGCGCCGTGGGCTTGATGGCAACCGTCGACGTGCGTGCGGCGGTCATCAGCGCGCGCGCCGTCTCGGCGGTCTTGCCGACCGGGCTGCGCGCCGATTTCGATGGTTTCGTGTCGGCGCCGCGCGCGGTCTTCGCAACGCTACGCGCGCCCTTGGCGGTTTTTGAGGGCTTTTTGGCGGGTCGCGCCGCGGCTTTGGTGGGCCGCTTGGCGGTCTTGGTCGTTTGCGTACTCATAGTGGGAATATAGCACTTAATTTTCATTTCGGGCGAAGTTTTTGAAGGCGAAATGTCAGCATTTTCAATACGTTAAAAGATTTAATGGGACCGGTTTGGGCCGTTTGTGACGGGACAGCGGCCAAGGTTAATGCCTGTGGAGGAACTATCCCGGCCGGCGGAGCGTTCTGCTGCGGGGTCCGTGGAGGTTCATCATCATGCGTCTTTTGTTCGGCATTATTCTCGGCGTCTTCCTGACGATCGGCGGCGCTTATCTTTATGACTCGCACAACGCGACGAACGCCACGACGAGCGCGCAACGGCCGATGGTCAATTGGGACATCGTCAACACCAACTGGCAGCACCTGACCGAGCGTGCCCGTTCAGAATGGAACCGCGTCGCCGGCGTGAGCTAAGCGATCTGCTCGCGCTGACCGACGCCGAGCGCCTCGCCGATTTCGCGGCGGTTGAGGCACGTGCCGCCATCGCCTTCGATCAGCAGCGCCACGCGGCCGTGCTGATCGAGGTGGCGTGCCCACCAAAAGGCCTCGTCCACGGAATTGAACTCCTTGAACAGCATGTGTTCTTTGGTGAATGGCGAAATGTCGGCGGTGCCCTTGGGACCGCTGAATACGCGATAGACCATAGTGTCTCCTCCTTGTTCGTCCCTCCTCAGCCCTGGTCCAAGGCAACGTTTGCGGCAGAAGGCCGTTCCCCTCTTTCCCGATCTTGCCTAGTCTGCGTTGTTTGCGGGAGAACGTGGCATGCGAGCGGCCTATTACGAGCAGAATGGTTCGGCGCGCGATGTGTTGCGGGTCGGCGACGTTCCGACACCGCACGCCGGGCCCGGCGAGGTGCGGGTCAAGCTCGCCACCTCCGGCGTCAACCCGTCCGACGTCAAAGTCCGCCAGGGCAGCCGCAAGATCGCCTGGCCGCAACT